>Ga0116219_10000455_pt1 | contig 42291 bp, 41 predicted proteins | sample Sb_taG_4_FD_91019 | JGI IMG/M metagenome (GOLD analysis project Ga0116219, IMG submission 91019) | Peat soil microbial communities from Weissenstadt, Germany - Sb_50d_6_BS metaG | ecosystem: Environmental > Terrestrial > Soil > Wetlands > Peat | place: Germany: Weissenstadt | collected 2010-09-21 | reverse complement strand
TCGGTGGTCGTCGTTTTGCCCGCGTCGATGTGCGCAATGACGCCCATGTTGCGGAACGTGCTAAGGTCAGGTGGTCCGTCTTTGGCGGCCATCGGCGTTCTCCCCATCAAATCGTTGAGCGGCCGCCCTCGGGGCGGCGCGGATTCATCGTTTCGCGAACCGATAAATCGAAGGCGGCCGCTCAACGCAACACTGTATTCTAACGACAAACGGCCATCGGCCAACAGGCCGCGGAGAATGTCCCCCGCGGCCTGTTGGCCGATGGCCGTTGTCTGTGGCGCCGGTCTTACCAGGCGAAGTGGGCGAAGGCCTTGTTCGATTCGGCCATCTTGGTCGTGTTCTCGCGCTTGGTCATGGCCTCGCCCTCGCGGCGGTAGGCGGCCATGAACTCGTCGGCCAGGCGCAGGTACATTGGCCGGCCCGCCTTGGCGCGCGAGGCGCCGATCAGCCAGCGGATGGCCAGGCTCCGTTGCCGGGTCTTGTTGACCGGCATCGGCACCTGGTACGTCGCCCCGCCGACGCGCTTCGAGCGCACCTCGACGGTCGGCTTGACGTGCTCGACCGCCTGGGTGAAGACGTCGATCGGGTTGAGGTCCGGCATGCGCTTCTTGATCTGGTCCAGGGCGCCGTAGAAGATGCGCTGGGCGGTGCCCTTCTTGCCCTGCCACATCAGGCAGTTGATGAACTTGCTGGCGAGTTCCGAGCCGTAGCGGGGATCCGGCTTGAGCGTCGTGGCGCTGGCGGTTCGCTTGCCCATGATTCGGTGGTCCTGTCGTTCTTCTCGTCTCGATCCTAGTTCAGCGACGGCTCGGGCGTCTGCTGCGGGAACCGGTAAGGCTCCACGGCGTGGACGGTGCCGCCGGGATCGAAGTACAGTTGAAAAAGCCGTTGACAATTGGGGCAGGGGATGCTGACCGAGGCCACGAGCCGCTCGGGCCCTTCCAGTCCCTTGCCGCTGCATTCCACGGTAACGCTGACCGGCCCGCCGCAGTGACAGCAGGCAAAATCGAGCGTCAGTCGCAGTGCCCTCATCGTCACCCCGCGCTAAACAGTTTCCCGTCTCGAGTTTCCCGTGTCGAGGTCGCCATTGACTCGAACCGCGTCCTGAAGCTCGACTCTTGAAACTGTTACTTGCCTTCCCTCTTGGCGCCGTACTTGGAGCGCGCCTGCTTGCGGTCGGCGACGCCCTGGGCGTCGAGGACGCCGCGGATGATATGGTAGCGCACGCCCGGGAGGTCGCGGACGCGGCCGCCGCGGACGAGGACGATGGAGTGCTCCTGCAGGTTGTGCCCCTCGCCGGGGATGTACGCCGTCACCTCGATGCCGTTGGACAGGCGCACGCGGGCCACCTTGCGCAAGGCCGAGTTCGGCTTCTTGGGCGTCATGATCTTGACCTGCAGGCACACGCCCTTTTTCTGCGGGCAGCCCTGCATGGCCGGGTGCTTCGGCTTGCGATATTGTTGCCGGCGCGGCTTGCGCACCAGCTGGTTGATCGTCGGCATTCCCTACTCCCCAGGCACTCTCGGACTGTGCTACCGTCACTAGAAACAATTACCCTAGTGGCACGGCGGAGGTTGGTCAAGAGGATTAGCCCTTCAGCATCCCCACCGAGCGCGCGTAGGGGAACAGGCCGCCGGCGTCGAGGATCGGCGCCACCTCGCCGAGCGGCTTGAGGCGATACTCCTCGCCGGTCGTCACGTTGCAGAGCACGCTTCGGGCCACGTCGAGGCGCAGCTCGTCGCCGGTGCAGACGCGCTCGCACAACCGCTCGGGGCACTCGAACGGCACCAGGTAGCCGCCGTTGACCGCGTTACGGAAGAAGATGCGGGCGTAGAACTCGGCCACGACCGCCTCGATGCCGGCGGCGTCCAGGGCGATGGGGGCGTGCTCGCGCGACGAGCCGCAGCCGAAGTTCTTGCCGCCCACGATGATCTTGTAGTCCGACACGAACTCGTCAGCCGTGTGGAACGGCACGTGTCCCTTGGGCAGCCCCGCCTGCGCCGGCGGTACGCTGCTGAGGGCGTACTTGCCGAACTGCTTGTACTCCTCCGGGATCGTCGGGTTGTAGGTGAGGTACTGCGCCGGGATGATCTGGTCGGTATCGACGTTGTCGCCCAGGACGTAAGCGCGGCCGGTGATGATCGATTGCATGCGGGTATGCTCAATGAGTGGTTACACCAGTCCGAGACAGAATTTGACCGTATCTTCAATGCGTTGCAAGTCTGCCGCGGACACAACCCCGATCGGAGGCTTGTCGAAACGGGAGTGATCCACGGCCTTAAGCTGATCGCAGCGAAACGCCGTCAAGTTGGTCAAGCCATTCGACGGCGTCTGCTGCACCAGCGCCTCCTCCTTGTAGGACCGGTCGGCGGGGTCTTTCGTCTTCCCGGGGATCACAGTGACGACCCACTGCTTTCGGTTGATGTAGTTGATCGAGATCACCAACACGGGGCGCCGTTTGGCGTCGATCTCCCTACCTCGTGTCGGCCCCAATTCAACGAAGTAAAGTTCACCTCGCAGGATGGTCATGGGCTGCCTCGGTAACAACAGTATCCCGGTTAGGCCGGGGGCTCTTCTGATTCCCCGAAGTCTTCCTCGGTGATCTTGCTGTAGCCGGTCACTTTCGGCTGGAACCCCTGTGCCTTTGCCTTGCCGAGGTCGCAGCCGTTGCGGACGATCTCGCCCAGATCGTGGCTCAGCCAGAGGAGGACCGGGGCGAAGCTCAGGCCGTTGCGGATGGCGAACTCGATTGCGCCTTGCACGTCACGCAAGAACTCGACCTCCTCCTCCGACATGGGTCCGGAGAAGTGCTCGCGAAGTCGTTCGGCCAACTCGGCAGTTTTTTCACTCATGATTGCGCTCCTTGTTCGTGGAGGATGTGATTTACTCGATGTAGTCCCGCGGGTCGGTAATCACCCCCGTCACGGCGCTGGCCGCGACGGTCAGCGGGCTGGCCAGGAACACCTGCGCCTGCTTGTGGCCCATGCGGCCGGGGAAGTTGCGATTCGTCGTGCTGATGCAGCTCATTGGCTGGTTGAGCCGGCCGAACGTGTCGCTCGGCCCGCCCAGGCAGGCCGCGCACGAGGCGTCGCCGAGCTTCGCCCCCGCCGACAGGAACACGTCTTCCAGCGTCTGCCCATTGAGGCTCTCCGTCTTCAGCCCTTGCCGGACCTCCGTCGTCGCCGGCACGACGAACGTGTCGATCTTGACCGTCTTGCCCTTGAGAATGCTGGCCGCCGCGCGGAAGTCGGTCATCTTGCCGCCGGTGCAGGAGCCGATGTAGGCCCGGTCGAGCTTCGTGCCGCGGATTTCGCTGACGTAAGCGCGGTTGTCGGGGCTGTGCGGCTTGGCGACGACCGGCTCCAGCTTCGACACGTCGTAGACCTTCTCGAAGCTGAATGTCGCGCCCGGGTCGCTGGCCAGGGGAGTATACGCTTTGTGGGTCTTGTCGCGGGCGTTGACGTAATCGAGCGTCACCTGGTCCGGGGCGATGACGCCGTTCTTGCCGCCGGCCTCGATCACCATGTTGCACAGCGTCATGCGCTCCTCGATGTTCAGCGCGTACAGCCCGTCGCCGTCGAACTCCATCGCCCGATAGGTGGCCCCGTCGCAGCCGATGTCGCCGATGACCGCGAGGATGAGGTCTTTCGCCATCAGGTACGGCGGCAGGTCGCCGTGGAAGACGAAGCGCATCGTCTCGGGCACCTTGACCCACAGCTTGCCGGTGCCCATGACGAAGCCGGCGTCGGTGTTGCCGATGCCGGTGGCGAACTCACCGAAGGCCCCCGCGGTGCAGGTGTGGCTGTCGGTGCCCAGCAACACCTCGCCGGGCCGGGTGTGGCCCTCCTCGGGCAGCGCGATGTGACAGACGCCCTTGTAGCGCGGCGTGCCGACGTCGTAGTAGTAGGGCAGCTCCTGCTCCGCCGCGAAGGCCCGCAGCACATCGACGTTGCGGTTGGCCATCTTGTCGGCGGTGAAGATGTAGTGGTCGGGGATAATGACGACCTTGGAACGGTCCCAGACCTTGGCGCCCTGGCCGAAGTGATGCTTGAAGATGCCGATGGTGCCCGGGCCGCAGACGTCGTGCGTCATGAGGACGTCCACGTCGATCCAAATGTTGTCGCCGGGGGAGACGTGTTCGCGGCCGGCGTGGCGGGCGAGGATCTTTTCCGTCAGCGTCATGGCACTCATTGCGAGTCGGCTCCGCGGGTAAACAAGGCAGGGGCGGGTATGGTATTGTAGCAGGCGCCGCCGCTTGCGGCTTCGCATGACCTGCGAAGCCGCAAGCGGCCGCGAAACGGGGAGTCCTCATGACCGCGACCCGCACCTGCCGCCTCGTGACGCTGGGTTGCAAGGTCAACCAGTACGAGACGCAGTACGCTCGGGAGATGCTGGAGGCCAACGGCTACCGCGAGGCGGCGGATGGCGAAGCAGCCGACCTGTGCCTGGTCAACACCTGCACGGTGACGCACGAGGCCGACGCCAAGGGCCGGCAAGCGATCCGCCGCCTCGCCCACGCCAACCCCGGCGCGGCCATCGTCGTCATGGGCTGCTTCGCCACGCGCGACCCGGACACCGTCGCCCGCCTGCCGGGCGTCGTCAAGGTCGTCACCGACAAGGAGCGCCTCGCCGAGGAGTTGCGCGACTTCGGCGTGAGCATCGTGCCGCCCGGCATCACGCGCTTCGACGGCCACCAGCGCGCCTTCGTCAAGGTGCAGGGCGGATGCCTGCTGAACTGCACCTACTGCATCATTCCCCACGTCCGCCCCACCCTGCGGAGCCGGCCGCCCGAGGACATCATCGCAGAGGTGCGCGGTCTGGTGGAGCGCGGTTGTCAGGAAATCGTGCTGACCGGCGTTCACCTGGGCCACTACGGCATCGACCTGAGCCGCGGCCGGCCGAAGGATCGCTTCTGCCGCCTGTGGCACCTGCTGGAGCGACTGGCCGACGTGTCCGGCGACTTCCGCATTCGCCTGAGCAGCCTGGAGGCGGCCGAGGTCCGCGACGACCTGGTGCGCGTCCTCGCGGGCCACCCGCGCTTCTGTCCGCACCTGCACCTGTGCTTGCAGAGCGGCTCGGATCGCATCCTCGCGGCCATGAAGCGGCGCTACCGGAGTGGCGGCTTCCTGGAGCGCTGCCGCCGCCTGCGGGCCGCCCTGGACGAGCCCGCCTTCACCACCGACGTCATCATCGGCTTCCCCGGCGAGACGGACGCCGACTTCGACGCCACCTGTCGCGTGGTCAGCGAGGTCGGCTTCTGCAAGGTCCATGTCTTCTCGTTCAGTCCGCGCCAGGGGACGCCGGCCGCCTCGCTGCCGGGAGCCGTGCCGCCTGCCGTGGTGGCCCAGCGCCGGGCGCATCTGCTGGGGCTGGAGGCGGAGACGATGGCGGCGTATCACCGGCGGCTGATCGGCCGGCGGCTGGACGTGCTGGTGGAAGGGTCCGCCCCACGGCGGCCGGGCTGGGCGCAGGGAACGTCGTGCCGCTACGCCCCGGTCGCCTTCCCCGGATACGCCCCGGCGCTGCTGGCCCGGCGCGTGCCGGTGCGGGCTGCGGAAGTCGCGGACGGTGTCGTGCTGGGACACCCGGAGCCGGAAGCCGGGACCGGGGGGACGGCACGGGTGGCGCTGCCGTTGCTGCGCTGAGCAATCCCCTTGCCGTTGCGGCGCGCCGCCTTACACTCCCCCACATGGCCAGGAAGAAGAAACAGCCCGCCGCGGTGGCCGAGGTCGCGGTCATCGGCGAGGTGGACGACTGGGAATCGGACGTGGTCAAGGAGCTGCTCGACGTGCCGGCGGGCGGCGAGTGCGTCTTCTACATCGACTCGGCCGGCGGCAGCGTCTTCGGGGCGCTGGCGGCACTGACGCTGCTCCGCCACCGCAACATCAGCGGGACAGCCGTGGTGATCGGCGAATGCTCGTCGGCGGCGATCCTGCTGTTCGCCGCCTGCCGCAAGCGCCTGGTGACGCCGCACAGCACGCTGCTGTTTCACCGTATGCGCTGGCAGAGCGACAAGCGGGTCGCCGCCGGCGAGGCGATGCTGTGGGCGCAGCACTTCGACGAGCTGGAGAAGGGCATTGACGATCTCCAGGCGCGGCTGTTCGGCGCCGCCGAGGAGCAGGTGCGGGCGTGGACGGCGTCGGGGACCTACGTCACCGGGCCGCAGGTCGTCGCCGCGGGGTTGGCGGAGTTGCTCGAGCTGTGACGGCCCCTTTGTGGTGTTTCGCTTGCGGTGGGTAGCGGGCGGGATTAGCATGACCCGTGGGGAGTCGGTCGAGGCCGAGCAAAGCCCATAGTCAGCCGGTGGTGGGGCGGTTAAGTTCAACGGGATTCCACCGGGGTGCCCCGCCGTAGGCCCCCGCGGCAAGGTGCGGCTGTTGCCGGCGGGGCACGCCGGATAGAATCCTCAACGTTCGGCAGCGCGAAGGCAGAAAACCAAGGGGGACGCAGTTCATTTTTCCGCCAAGCCAATCCTGTACGAGCGAACTCGATCATGCTTCAACGGGTCTATATTGAAACCACCTTCGTCAGCTATTTGACGGCTCGTTCCAGCCGTGATGTTGTGATCGCGGGGCATCAGCAAAGTACGCAGGAATGGTGGGAACAATCTCGCGCGGACTTTGAACTCTGCACGTCGCAACTGGTCCTCCAAGAAGCGGGGGCCGGCGACCCAAAAGCGGCTCAAGAGCGACTGGTGCTTCTGAAAGCTATGGTTTTGTTGGACACGACGGAAGAAGCCGTGATTCTGGCAAGCGAGCTTGTTCGGTCAAGGGCGTTGCCTGAAAAGGCAGCGGACGATGCCTTGCACATCGCCATCGCGGCTCAGCAAAAGATTCCCTTTCTTTTGACCTGGAATTGCCGGCACATGGCCAATGCGATGATGCGACCTGCGATCGAAGCAGTGTGTGCCAGCAAGGGATACAAGGTGCCGATCATTTGCACCCCCGAAGAACTGAGGAAGGTGATCCCATGAATGATCCGATCGTAGACGAAGTTCGCCGCATTCGGGCGGAGCATGCCGCACGATTCAATTATGATCTGTGGGCGATTTACCGAGACATCAAGCAGCAACAAGAACGCAGTGGTCTCAAGTTCGTTTCGTTTGCTGACGAACCGAGCGTCGCTAAGTCAGAGGTTGGGGTTGAGCCGAACCAGGCGCTGCAGCCGACCGGGCCGGCCCCAACGGCAGGAAAAGGAAACATCGCAGATAATGGCGCCTAACGAACGGACGCTGTTGACCGGGCCGGCATTCGCTCATTCCCTGGTGCGATGTCCAACCAGCCGGCCCGGCAACGGATCCGGGCGTTCGCCGCCGCTACGCCTGTGGAAGATAGGCTTACTACAAAAAGGTGCAACCATGAAACCGGGCGTATGTCCCACGGGGCTTGTGCTGCTCGTGGCCGTGTCTCTTGGTTGCGGAGGTGGCCAGACTTCCCACGATCCATCGAGCCAAGAGAATCCCTCTTCGACTGCATCGTCGAGCGCAAAGGTCGGCGACGACAAGCCAACTTCGGCTCAGACGGGCAGTGACGCCCAGAAGAAACCAGGCCCGCCACCCGAAGCCGCCACTGCCCCCTATGACAGCGCCACCCGCGGAGCGCTGCAGGTCAAGGGTGATGCGACCGGGGACTGGTTTGTTGTCTACCAGGATGGTAAGCGAGTTGCCCTACCTGGCCTCAGTGTTCCGCCGACGCTGAATACAGTCGTTGAACTCGTCCCCGGCACCTATGAGGTCCTCGTCAACAAGACGAAACGCATGGTGACGATTCGCGCGGGAGAAAAGGCGGTCCTGCTAACCGGCACCTTGGTCGTCGAAGGGGAGGGCAATTGGTACACCCCATACCAAGGGGACGAAGCGAAGCTCGCAAGAGGGCAGCCCAAAATGAACAGCGCGATCGCCCTTTTCCCGGGGACGTACACCGTCTGGGTTCGGGTGCGCCTTGATCAGTCTGAAAAACTGACGGACAGCGCTCAGGTCTTGCCAGGTGAAAAGACGGTTTTGAAACGGTAGTTAGGAAGCGAAAAAGGGATATTCATCATTTCTGAAATGATGAATATCCCTTTTTCGCTTCCGCGGGTGGTGGGGCGGGATCCGCCGCTTCCCTGGCAATTTGAGCCCCAAGGAGATCGCGATGCGCCGAGACACTACATGCGCCCTCCTGGCCGCCGGTATCGTCCTCGCACTGGGGGTCGCCCCGGCCCTGGCCGCGGAGGACTGGGCCGACCCGAACCTCAAAGTCACCGACGGCCTGGAGGTCTGGCTGGACGCCGCCCGGCAGAACGCCGGGCGCCGCGCCGCCAAGATGCCGGAGGTCGTCAACGGCCAGGCGCTCGACGTCTGGCTCGACGCTTCCGGGCGGCGCCGCCACCTGACCCAGAAGGATGCCGCCCGACCCTTCTTCCACTCGGCCGACGGCCACACCGCGGTGCGCTTCGACGGCGAGCGCCAGTGCCTGCTCCGGTCGGGGATGGACCGCGCCTACCAGGCCGTGACGATCTTCGTGGTCGCCGCCCCGTTTGCCAACCCCGGCGAATTCCGCGCCTTGCTGGCGCTAAACCAGGCCGGCAAGAACGACTACGTCAGTGGACTGACCATCGACCAGGGCCCGGGGGCCTCGCCGCGCTTCCAGTCGCTCAACGTCGAGGGGGCCGGCTTCGGCGGTGCCGTCAACCTGCTGCGCGAGGGCAGTGACTTCGGCACGGTGCAGCGCCTGTGCGTCACCTCGGCGGCCGGCAGCGGCGGCACCCGGCTGTACGTCAACGGCAAGCTCGCCGGCCAGCGCGACCGCACCGACTCGACCTTGCAGATGGACCAGCTCACCGTCGGCGCCCGTTTCTACACCAACGGCGGGCCGCCCCAGGTGCGCGGCTTCCTCGAAGGCGACCTTCTCGAAGTCCTCATCTACGACCGCGTATTGACCGATGCCGAGCGCGCCGCCGTGGAGAAGTACCTGGCCGCCAAGCACGGCGACAACCGCAAGGTCGCCATCCCGCGCCGGCCGGGCGCCGGCAAGCCGCTGGTGAGCGTGGCCCACCCGCCGCCGGTGCAGGTCCTGGTTCCGGGCTTCACCGTCAAGCAGCTCCCCGTCGATCTGACGAATATCAACAACGTCCAGTACCGGGCCGACGGCAAGCTGGTGGCCCTGGCCTACGACGGCAACGTCTACCTCCTCTCCGACAGCGACGGCGACGGCCTGGAAGACAAGGTCGAGCTGTTTTGGGACAACAAGGGCCGACTCCGTGCCCCCATCGGCATGGCCCTGACGCCGCCGAAGTACAAACACGGCAACGGCCTGTTCGTCGCGTCCAAGGGGAAGTGCTCGCTGATCGTGGACAGCAAGGGCGGCGACCGGGCGGACAAAGAAATTGTCGTCGCCGACGGCTGGCAGGAGATCGGGCACGGCGTCGATGCCCTGGGCGTCGCCTTTGACCCGCGCGACGGCAGCGTCTGCTTCGGCCTGGGCACTACAGATTACACCAACGCTTACCAGGTTGACCGGGAGGGCAAGGCCCACTACCGCCTCGACGGCGAGCGCGGCACCATCCTGCGCGTCGCGGCCGATTTCAAGAGTCGTGAGATCGTTTGCACCGGCATTCGCTTCCCGGTCGGCATCCGCTTCAACAAGGCCGGCGACCTGTTCTGCACCGACCAGGAGGGGGCCACCTGGCTGCCCAACGGCAACCCGCTGGACGAATTGCTGCACGTCGAGAAGGGGCGGCACTACGGCTTCCCGCCGCGCCACCCTCGGCACCTGCCCAACGTCATCGACGAGCCGAGCGCGTTCGACTACGGCCCGCAGCACCAGTCCACCTGCGGCCTCAACTTCAACGAGCCGGTCAACGGCGGCCCCGTCTTCGGCCCGGCGTGGTGGCAATCGGACGTCTTCGTGACCGGCTACTCGCGCGGCAAGCTCTATCGCACCAAGCTGGTCAAGACCCCGGCCGGCTACGTCGCCCAGAACCAGCTGCTCGCCGCCCTGAACATGCTGGCGGTCGATGCCTGCGTCTCGCCGAAGGGAGACCTCGTCGTCGCGGTCCACGGCGGCGGGCCCGACTGGGGCAGCGGACCCGACGGCAAGGGCAAGCTGTACAAGCTCACCTACACCGGCAAGGACCTGCCGCAACCGGTGCTGGCCTGGCCGCAGGGGCCGCGCGAGGTGCGCATCGCCTTTGACCGGCCACTCGCCCCGGAACAGCTACGCAACCTCACCGGCAAGGTGATGATCGAACAGGGCAAGTACGTTTCGGCCGGCGACCGCTTCGAGCTGCATCGGCCCGGCTACCAGGCCGTGCAGGATCAGCTGCGGGCGCCGCGCTTCGACCTGCCGGTCGTCGGCGTGCAGGTGACGAAGGACCGGCGCACCTTGATCCTGCAAACGGCGCCGCAGTCGGAGGCGGCCGGCTACGCCGTGACGCTGCCCGGCCTGGGTCGGCCTGCCGCCGCGGACGACAAGAAGAAGGAACTGCCGCAGGTGCCCGAGACCGATCTGCGCTACGACCTGTGCGGCGTCGAAGCCTCCTGGCGCGCCCGAACCGGCGAGGCGGCCTGGTCCGGTTGGCTGCCGCACCTCGATCTGGACGTCGCCGGACAACTGACCGCCGGAAGCGCCCTCCACGAGGACTTGTGGCGCCACGTCAAGCAACCCGGGACACTGACCCTGCGCACGAAGCTGAACCTGTGGGACATGCTGCGGCCCGCGGTGCAGCCCGGATCGAAGATCGATTATCAATGGCCCGCCGAGGAGGTCACGGTCGTTTTCCGCTCCGCCACGGCGTTTGAAGTGAAGGGTCCCGGCAAGGCGACGCCGGAGACCGACAAGGACGGCCGCCGGGTCCTCCGCGTCACGGTCAAGGCCGCTCCCGACGCCCCCGTGCCGTTCGAGGTGATCCTGCCGACCGGCGACGGCGCCGTGGGGCTGGGCGTGTCGTACCACACCAACGAAGACTCCCGGCCGCGCGCCCTGCCGCTGCACCGCTTCCTGCTCCCCTGGGCCGCGCTGACGAAGGACGCCGCGCCGTCGCTGGCAGAGCGCGACGTCCCCGAGCTGAAGGGCGGCAACTGGGAGCGCGGCCGCCGCCTCTTCTTCAGCGAGCAGGCGGCTTGCTCCAGGTGCCATGCCGTCGCCGGCGAGGGCGGTACGATCGGGCCGGACCTGTCGAACCTGCCGCAGCGCGACTACGCCTCGGTGCTGCGCGACGTGGCCGAGCCGAGCTTCGCCATCAACCCGGATTACATCGCCCACGTCGTCTCCCTGAAAGACGGCCGCGTGCTGACCGGCACCGTCTGCACCGACGGCGACCGGCTCCACGTCGGCGACACCCAGGGGAAGGTCACCACCGTCCGCCGCGACCAGGTCGAGAGTATGCAGACCTCCCCCGTCTCCATCATGCCGGAGGGCCTGCCGAAGCAGCTCGGTCCCGAGAAGATGAAGGACCTGCTGACCTTTCTGCTGGCCGAGCCGCCGCGGATGCCGGACTACGGCCCCGGCACCCCGCCGCCGCCCCGCGACAGGAAGGAAGTGACGGCGGTCCTCGCCGGGGCGCCCGATCCGCCGGCGAAGACGCGGCCGATCCACGTCGTCCTGATCGCCGGCAAGAAGGACCACGGCCCCGGCGAGCACGACTACCCCGCCTGGCTGAAGGTGTGGCCGAGGCTGCTGGCGATGGCCGACGGCGTCCGGGTGACCACCGCGCTGGACTGGCCGGCCGCGGATGACATCAAGACGGCCGACGTCATGGTCTTCTATCAGCAGGGGAAGTGGACGGCGGAACGGGCGAAGGACGTCGATGCCTACCTGGCGCGCGGCGGCGGGTTGGTGTACCTCCACTACGCCGTTGACGGCGGTGCCGACGCGCCGGGGTTCGCGCAGCGGATCGGCCTGGCGTGGCGCGGAGGCGAGTCGAAGTTCCGGCACGGCCCGCTCGACCTCGGCTTCGAGGGCGGCAGCCGCCACCCGATCGCGCGCCACTTCGACAAGCTTCACCTGCACGACGAGAGTTACTGGAACCTCACCGGCGATGCGAAGAAGATCACCCTGCTGGCCGGCGGCGTCGAGGATGGGCAAGCGCAGCCGCTCTTCTGGACCCTGGAGCCGAGCAAGGGGCGCGTCTTCGTGTCGATTCCAGGTCACTTCGCCTGGACCTTCGACGACCCGCTCTATCGCGTGCTGCTGCTGCGCGGCATCGCCTGGGCGGCGCGGGAGCCGGTCGATCGCTTCAACAGCCTGGTGACGCCCGGGGCCCGGATCAAGTAGATTCATCGTTTCGCGAAACGATGAATCGACCGGCGCGTGTATTGCCCCTCTGCGCGAGGGCGGGTAAGCTGAGCTGGACTGCTCCGAATCGGTCCTCGGTCGCGCAAGTTCGGCTGCGTACGGCGTTTCCCTTACATCGATCGTCCTTATCCGAGCGGTTCGGCCCACCAAGAGAGTCTCCCATGACCCGGCGCTTGCGCGGCATCCTGAAGACCGGGGCGATGGTGATTGCCCTGGCGTTGCCGTTTCTGCTGCCGGCACAAGCACTTGCGGAAACGATCGTCATCGTCAACGACACCAAGGGCACCGTGGTCGTCCAGGTGGCCACCGTCATCCGTGGGGCCGTCCGCCGCGGCGCCCCCACCACCCTGGGGCCCGGTGAAAAGACGTCCATCACTGTCCTGGGCAACAAACTGGTGAACGTCTACGACGCCCGTTTCCCCAACAAGATGCTCTTCCAGGGGACCATCACGGCGTCCAAGGACGACGGCATCTACGCCATCAAGCAGCCCGACCCGCGCCTGCCCAAGGTCGAGGTGGACATGGTCAAGTCGGGTAAGATGATGCCGCGCTGATCTCGCGGTCTGCGCCTCGTCGCACCTTTCTCCTTCCCCCTCCTGCGCAGGCACAGTACATTGATCGGGTGTCCCGCCCGAGCCGACCGCCTGCGAGACCCCATGAAACTCGATCTCTCCCCGCCCGTCCTGCAGCGGCCCACGCGCGTGCGCTTCGGCGTGCTCGGCTTCGCCTGCGCCCTGTCGATGGTCACGTATCTGGACCGGGTCTGCGTGGCCTCAGCGGCTCCGCACATCGTCAAGGCCCTCGGCTTGAACGCCGTGGAAGACTTGAGCCTCGCCTTCACCGCTTTCGCGTTCGCCTACGCCACCTTCGAGATTCCCACCGGCTGGCTCGGTGACGTCTTCGGACCGCGCACCACGCTCATCCGCATCGTCCTCTGGTGGTCCTTGTTCACCGCCGTGACCGGGTTCGTCGGCATGACTCTCCCCGGCGGCATCGTCCTTGGCCTCACCGCCCTGGTCGTGATCCGCTTCCTGTTCGGCATCGGCGAGGCCGGCGCCTACCCAAACATCACGCGCGCGCTCCATAACTGGTTCCCGTTCCAGGAGCGCGGCGTGGCCCAGGGGGCCGTCTGGTTCGCGGGACGCTTGATGGGCGGATTGACGCCGCTCGTCTTGCTCGTGCTGATCGAAGGGCTACCGCGGACGATGATCGACCCGGGCGCGGCGTCGGCCGACTTCCTGGTCACGCCGATCCTCGACTGGCGGCAGGCGTTCTGGGCGTTCGGGGCGATCGGGACGGTCTGGTGTCTCCTGTTCGCCCTGTGGTTCCGCAACCGCCCGGAGGAAAAGGCGACGGTCAACGCGGCCGAGCTGGCGCTCATCGGCGAGCACAAGCACGCTGAGGCGGGCGCACACGGCGGCGTCCCCTGGCGCAAGTTGATCACCAGCCGCAACCTCTGGGCGCTGTGCCTGATGTACTTCTGCGCTTCCTACGGTTGGTACTTCAACATCACCTACCTGCCGAGTTTCCTCGAAGAGCAGTATGGCGTGGAGAAGACGAGCCTGGTCGGGGCCCTGTACAAGGGAGGCCCCCTTTGGGTGGGGGCGATGGCCTGCCTGACCGGTGGCTTCCTCACCGACCGGTTCATCCGCCGCACCGGCAATCGGAAGTGGGGCCGGCGCCTGTTCGGCCTGTTCGGGCACGGCTTGTGCGGGTTGTGTTACCTCGCCTGCCTTTTCGCGCCGAGCGTCTTCTGGTTCTTCGCCGCGATCTCGATGGCCGCCTTCTTCAACGACATGACGATGGGATCGGCCTGGGCAACCTGCCAGGACATCGGCCGCCGCTACGCCGCCATCGTCGCCGGCTGTATGAACACGGTGGGCAACCTGGGGGGCGCCGCGGCGGGCTCGCTAACGGGGTTGATTCTGAAAATGTCGCTGGCCTCCCACGTCGCCGCAGACGGGCTCAACCCGGAAAAGCTCACCGGGGCGGAGAAGGCGGCCGGCCACGTCCTTGGCTATCAGATCAACTTCGTGACCTTTGCCGCGGTCTACGCCGTCGCGGTCGTGTTGTGGCTCTGGATCGACCCGACCCGTCCGGTCGCTCCCGACAGCAAGCCGCCGCCCGTCGCGTGACGTGGCTCGCCCGGCGGCCCGCGGCTAGAATGTGTTTAGCCGCGGTTCGCAGAACCGCGCGGTTCTGCGAACCGCGGCTAAACGGAAGGACGAGGACGATCATGGCGAAGGGTGCAGGCAAGGCGCGCAAGAAATTACCGAAGGAATTGGCCGTGGTCCGGGCCGACAACTGTACCGGCTGCGAAGCCTGTATCGAGGTCTGTCCGGTCGATTGCATCTACAAGGTGCCGGGCGAGGAGTTGCCGTCGTTGCAGACGTTCGTGGACATCGACCTGGAGCGCTGCATCGGCTGTGCCCTGTGCGAGCGCTGGTGCCCATGGGACGCCATCGACATGGTGCCCTCCGTGGAGATCGCCACGCACGTCGCCAACAAGGGCGGCCCGGCGGAGTACCTGGAGAAGAACGGCGAGCGCCTGGTGGCCGTGGCCCAGGGGCTGGCCGACCTGGCCGCCGAGCAGCAGGCGCCCAAGAAGCCCGCCGCGACCTGACGGACCTTCCCATGCGCCCCCTGACGCCGGACGACCTGCTGCCGCTGGAGGACTTCGCCGGCCAACGGCGCGAGCACTTCGAGGCCCACGTGCGCTACGTGGACCGCTATCGCCGCGTGCGCCTCGGCCCGCGCCTCACCCTCGTCTTCGAGAACCGCCAAACCCTTTGGTTCTGCGTCCAGGAAGTGCTGCGCGTGGCGCGCCTGGCCGACCCCCAGCGCGTCCGCGAGGAGCTGGCCGTCTACAACCGTCTGCTCCCCGGGCGCGGCCGACTCCAGGCCGCGCTGCTGATCGATCCCTCCGGCGACGCTCAGGTTTGGAAGACGCTGCTCGGGCAGGAGCTGCGCCTGCGGATGGGGGGCGCCGCGGTGCCGGCGGAGCTGGTGACGTGTCGTCCGGAGGATTGCGCGGTCGGCGCCGCCCACTGGGTGTGCTTCACCATCGACGACAACGCCCGCCGACGCCTCGAGGACTTCCGGCACGCGGCTCACCTCGAGATCGTCAACCCGGCTTATCAGCACGAGAGCGGGCCGCTCGGCGACGACGTGCGCCAGAGCCTGCTCGATGATCTGGAATTATCGGACCGGGATTGAATCGCTGGATTTCCGAAAGGCTGGTCAACCCTCAGCTGTTCTGGAAGCTGCCAGGACAGGTACTGAAACGGCGTGCCCGGTGATAAACCGTCCGGGTGCCGGCTCGTCGAAGCATGGCCTACAGCAGCTTCTTCTGCGCCGTCCGAATGGTGGCACAGCACCATCTACCCTCGTCACCGGAGGACCGTCGTCATGCGAAGCCATGCACCGATTCACCCGTGGATCCTCGTGGGGTGTGTCTTCGGTAGCTTCGTTCTTCTGACTCCAATCCGCGCCGACAACGCGCGACGGACTGACGTCCACGGCGACCCTCTGCCCGACGGAGCGCTGGCGAGGCTGGGCACGAATCGCTTGCGGGCCGGCCACTTCATCGTCATGACCGCCTTCCTCCCGGATGGCAAGTTGCTGTTGACCGTCACCCACGACTGGATCGCCCAGGTGTGGGATTGCGACACCGGCAGGGAACTCCGCAGCTTTAGCGTGTCCGGTCCTCTCCCCGAGGGCTCCTATCGAATGGGCCTCGACCAGGCCGTTTTAAGCAACGACGGCAAACGCCTCGCCTGCGGTGGCTATTGCGCCGTCCGTGTATGGGATGTGGCCAGCGGCAAGGAGGTCTGCAAGATCGGCGATTTGCCTACGAACGCAGTCGCTTTTTCCGCCGACAGCAAGACGCTGGTAACGAGAGAGCATGATCAGCGGATAGCTACCTGGGACGCAGCGAGCGGCAAGCAACTGCGCTCGTTCAGCAAGGCCGATGACTCATTCCGCTTCGCACCTTGCCAGACCGCTTTGTCCCCCGACGGCAAGATGTTAGTGCAGGCCGGTGTGAACTGGGGTGGCGGCATCAGTGCGGCCGTCGTTATCTGGGATGTGGTTGCCGGCAAGGAATGCCGCCGTTATGCCGGCGAACGCTCCGCGAGCGGCTACCTGAACCCCCTCGCTGCGGCCATTGCCCCGGACGCGAAATTGCTTGCCTGGCCGGGCGACAACAAGGTCAAGCTCATCGACCTGACCAGCGGTCAGGAGGTGCGCCAGTTCGACGGTAACAACGGCAAGCGCGCGCTCGCTTTCTCGCGCGACGGCAAGCAACTCGTGGCGTTAAGCGCCCGCGACGAGGCACTCACCGTCTGGGACATGGCGACGGGCAAGGTCGTGCGCCGCATTGGCACGGCATCGATCCCGACCATTGCCGCTCCCCCCGACGTCAAGCCAGGACCAGCCCTCGAACTCGCCAGCCTCTCCCTCTCTCCCAACGGCAAGCTGGTTGCCTGGGGAGACGGGCCGACGGTGCGTCTGGTGGACCTGGAGACGGGCAAGGAAAGGCACGCCGGGGCTGGCCATACCGATGCCCCCCGCCAGGTGGTCTTCTCCCGTGACGGCAAAACGCTCCTGACGGCGGGCGACGACGCTACCGTTCGACGCTGGGATGCCGTCAGCGGCAAGGAGATCGGTAAGGGCACAGTGCTCGGCCAGCCCTACATCTCCGTCTTCGTCTCGCCGGACGAGCGCGTCCTGGCGGCGGCCTGCGAGCCGACCGGCACCGTCCACCTGATCGACGCCAGCAGCGGCAAACAGAAGCCTCGCCTCCCCCCGCACGGTCAGTCCCTCGGGCGCATCGTCGCCTTCTCGCCCGACTCGCGCGCTCTGGCCACGCTGCATGCGGTTTCGGCGGCCGTGGAGGTCTTCGACGTGGCTGGCGGCAAGAGGAAGCAGGCCCTGGAATTGCCATCGCCGGAGGGGGCCAACGACACCGGCCCGTCCAAGGTCGGGCCGCGCGGGATGCGCCGCGTCTTCTTCTCCCCCGATGGCCGGTTCGTCGCCGCCACCAACGGCGACGTCCTCGTGTGGGACACGACGACCGGGCGGCAGGAGCGGCAGCTGACACTGCCGGAAGGGGTGCTGGCGCGCGCCGGTGTCTTCTCGCCCGACGGCCGGACCATCGCCGCCGAGACGACCGACGACGAGATCGAATTGTGGGAGCTGGCCTCGGGACAGAAGCGGCTGACGATCAAGAGGCCGGCGAAGCCGAAGCCGGCCCAGCCGGAGCTGGGGTGGCCGACCCGCGGCGCAGCGCTTCTCAACCCGGCATCGCTGGCCTTCTCCCCCGATGGCCGGCTCCTGGCCCAGGTCGATGATCGTACAGCCCGGCTGTGGGACCTGTACACCGGCCAAGAGGTCGCCGCCTTCAGCGGTCACCGCGGCCGCCTCACCGGCCTCGCCTTTGCCCCCGACGGCCGGCGCCTGGCCACGATCAGCCGCGACACGACCGGCCTGCTATGGGATGCCGCGATGGTGGCGAAGAAGCTTACTCCGTTGACCGCACCTCTTGCAAAGGAGAAGCTGGAGGAGCTGTGGACGGCCCTGGGCGCGGCCGACGGAGTGATGGCGTTCCGGGCCATCCGAGCCTTGGCCGGCGACCCTGCCCAAGCGATGCCGTTTCTGGCCGAGCGCGTCAAGCCTTTGGCTGCCCCGGACCGCAAGCAGGTCGCGAAGCTGATCGCCGATCTCGACGCCGATGCGTTCGACGCGCGTGAAGCCGCTCGCAAGAAGCTGGAGAGTCTCGGCCCGCTGGCGCTGGACCCACTACGCGAGGCCCTCAAGGGCCATCCCTCGGCGGAACAGCGACGGGTGCTGGAAGAGCTGGTGAAAACGGCCGCAGTACCGGGCCTTTCGGGAGAGCGCTTGCGGATGCTGCGGGCCCTGGAGGCGCTCGAATTGGCGGCAACGCCCGAGGCGGTCAAGATACTCAAGGCCGTGGCCGATGGCCCGCCCGACACCTTGCCGACCGAGCAGGCGCGAGCGATCCTGGATCGGCTGGGGAGGAAGTGACACGCACGCTGGCGCATGTCGCGAACCGGCCCTCGTTCACCGCTGCGGTCGCGGCCTCATGACCCGGAAAGGAAGTTGTACCGCTTTCCCGATGACCCAGAGACTCTGTCCCGGCTCCGGCGGCACCGATTAGCTCGGCAATGGAGCGGCGGCCATGACTCCCGAAGACCTCTTCCTCTTCCTCGCGGGCGTTATGGCCGCCGTGGTGGGCCAAGTCGTTTGGGGGCTGTTGCGTTGGCGCCGGAGCAGCCGATTGCCGGGCGCACTGCGGGCGTTCTTCGGCAAGGACCCTTACCAACTCCCCATTGTCGGTCGCACGTTCATTACCGTCGATCTGCCCAACCTCCATCTGGCCATTGCGCAGTTCCTCGAAGCCACCGGGGCGTTCGACCGTCTGATCGGCTACACCTCGCCCGGTTTTGAGAACAGCCTCCGGCAATTGATCGCTCAGCGGACCTTCTTTGAAAGTGTTAGCATCGGTCCCGTGCAATACCGGGAAGTGGACGTCGATGTTGACAGCCGGTTGCAATGCGTGGAACACGGCATCCATCTGATCGCCGCGCGCGGCGTGGTAACGGGGACAAGCACGGACCCACTTTCCCGGTGGGCACAGTAGAAGCGGTGGGCGTGCCCGAGCTGGGGACGCTGGCGCTGCTCCTCCTTGGCCTGCCCGTGTTCTTCGCCTGTCGGCGTGTTCTCACTCCTTCAACAATTCGTAATCTTCGTGATTGCCGGCGGGAAAGTTGGCCTGGTTCAAGTCGGGGTAACACTCGGGGCCGTAGGTCAGGCTTTCCAGCCTGACGAGAAGCGCGTCAGGCTGGAAAGCCTGACGAGAAGCGCGTCAGGCTGGAAAGCCTGACCTACGGCCGCGCCACCCCAAACCGCACCGTTCTGAACCATGCCGGAAAGTTCGGAGCGTTCGTTTCAGGGTCCAGGTTCAGGGCACTTGGAATCCCCGCGAGCGTCCGCGATAATGTTTCAGGGCGGCAACGAGGGGGAAAACAAGCCTCGTTCACGGGGAGTGCAGCATGGCAAGAGAGAAGAGCGCGGGCAACGGACGGCTGGAAGAGGCCTTGGCGAACTTGATTCAGAGTCAGGCCGCCATGATGCAGAACCAGACGGCCATGATGCAGAATCACACGGCCATGATGCAAACGCAAACCGCCTTCCTGGCGCGGATATCGGAAATCGATGCGCGGATGGTCGAAGTGGAACGCATCAACGTGGCGCGGTTGGCTGAATTGGAACGCATCAACGCCGAGCGTTTCGCGCGGATCGATGAGCGTTTCGCGCGGATCGATGAGCGTTTCGCGCAGATCGACGCGCGCTTCGCGCAGATCGACGCGCGCTTCGCGCAGATCGAGGCCATCCTGATCGAACACAACCGCATCTTGCAGGGCCTTCCGGACGCGGTCCGTGACAAGATCGGCTTCAAGGCGCCCGGGTCCTGACAGAGAGAACCGGCTCCGGCGATGCGTTAATCCTTGCGCTGCGTCGCCGCCGCGGTGACCAGTTCGTAAGTGCGGCCGTGGCCGGTGCCGCCGCGGTTGCGCAGCGCCAATTGATACAGCCGTTCACCGATTTCCGTCGGGTATTCGCGGGTCAGGCAGGCGCGGCAGAGCTGGCTTTCCGGCAGGCCGATGCAGCGGGCGATGGCGTCCAGCGGCAGGTAGAACAGGCTCTCGGCCCCCAACTCCTTGGCCATCGCCATCTGTTCTTCCACGCTCGGCCGCTCCCCTTTCATGAAACGCGGGGCAAAGAGTTCGCGCATCGTGCTCATGTCGATGCCGTAGAAGCACGGCGCCACGATCGGCGGGCAGGCCACGCGCACGTGGACTTCCCTGGCCCCGCCGCGCTCGCGCAGGTCGCGCAGCAGGGCCTTCATCGTCGTGCTGCGCACGATGGTGTCCTCGACCAGCAGTACGCGCTTGCCGGCGAGGACTTCGCGCAGCGGCGTGTACTTCAGCTGCGCGCGCTCCAGCCGATTCTGTCCCTCGATGAAGGTGCGACCGATGTAGCGGTTGCGGATCAGCCCCTCGACCGACGGCAAACCGAGTTCAAAGGCCATCGCGTCGGCCGCCGCCTTGCCGGTGTCCGGCACCGGCACCACGATGGTGTCGCCGTCGAGCGGCACCTGACCCAGCGTCCGCTCCTGTCGGGCCAGTTCCTTCCCCAGGGCGGACCGGGCGAGGTAGACGCTGCGCTCATCGAGGGTGCTGGCCACGTTGGCGAAATAGATCCACTCAAAAAAACAGTGGGCGCGATCCTCCGGCTCGGCGAAGCGGTGCAGACTGATCTCGTTGTCCTGGATGAGGATCATTTCGCCCGGCTCCAGCGAGCGCACCTCGCGGAAGCCGAGGTTCAGGAGCGGCACGCTCTCGCTGGCCGCGGCGAACAGAGAGCCGTCCTGGGCGTAGCACATCGGCCGGAAGCCCTTGGGGTCGCGCACCACGGCCAGGTCGCCCATCGCGTTCATGAAGACGATGTTGTAAGCCCCGTCGAAGCAGCGGCTCAGGTTGCGAAACACGTCCACCAGGTCCGGCCGTTCTTCGCCCCTCAGCTCGTGGCTGAGGTAGTGCATGATGATTTCGGTGTCGGTGTCGCGCGTGAGGTGGTAGTCGCTGAGGGTGAGCAGCTCGTCGCGGAGTTCGGCGAAGTTGGCGAGCTGACCGTTGAAGGCGAAGCTGAACCACTTCCATTTACAGCCGTGCTGCCGCTCGAACGGTTGGGCGTGGTTGCGGTCGGTGGCGCCGCAGGTGGCGTAGCGGACGTGGCCGATGGCGCCCCGGCCCGCGTACTCGCGCATGATGCTTTCGTACTTGGCGTGGTGGTTGAGGCGGAAGGCCTCGATGACGCCGCCGATCTGCTTGTAGGTGTCGAGGAGCTTGTCGCGGTGCGGGTTGTACGTCGTGAAGCCGGCGGCGAGCTGCCCGCGGTTTTGCAGGTCGAGCAGGACGCGAGGCATCAGCCGGGAGACTTCCTCCTGTCCCCCGCTGGTCGGGGCCAGCCGCGACGGCGTGGGGCTCTGGAGGTGGTAGATCGCGGCGACCCCGCATTCGTGATGGAGTTCATCCATTCGACGTCACTCGTTTGGGTTGTGGGAACGTCAAGCGAGTCGGCGGCTCGGGGTCCGTGAGATTACATTAGGATTATAGGAAGTCAGCCTCCCAGGAACAACAAAATCACCCGCCGGCCCCCTGCCGGCCCGTCGCCGGACCACCTACACCCGGAATAAGTGACCCACCTTGCCGACAACTGCGGTTAGCCTGCCCCCGACGCGGATCGGGTGAGCAGGGTGACGACCGCAGCTGCCACGTCGGGTTGGACCTCGAACGGGGTCGGGCGGACCCCGGAGGAGTCGATGAAGCGCATGACCTCGAGCACCTCGGCCACCATCTCGGTCAGACCGCACAGGACCACGCGGCCGCCGGCCCCCTTCACCTTGTGGTACAGGGTTAGCAGGGCGCGGACGCCGGTGCTGGTGATGTAGGTGACGGCCTTCATGTCCACGACCACCTTGGTCGCCTCGGCGCGGTCCACCTCGGCCGCGAAGGCACGCTCCAGCTCGCTGCTCAGCTCCTCACCGCGCACCTCCGGCGCGTTGATCTTGAGTAGGAGGACGACGTCACGCGTGATGGGATCGGCGGGATGCTCGGACATGGCTCCGTAGGGGTTGGGGCCGGGCGGAGTGGTACCCCCCTTCCCGGTGAGTTTAGCGAATCGGGGGACCGGCGACAGCGGAGGAGCGGAGTTTCGTTGCCCCTGGAAAGGATACGCCGGGGCGGGAAAAAGTTTTGCGGCCGGGCGCAAGAATCGGCCGTGGGCGACGAAGATAAAGAAGAAGGGGTGATGCCCCCGTTGCCCATGACCCCGGCCGAGGTTATGATTTGCGGCATTGCCCCTGGAGCGCCGGAGTTTCGCCATGCCGTCGAAAAGCCAAGGTGACGACTCGACGAAGGTCGTGCTGATCGTCGTCGGCTCGGTTGTCGGCGTCTGCTTCCTGCTGGCCCTGGCCTGCGGGGGGATCTTCTTCCTGACGACCTACGTCTTCGTCAAGACGGCGGAGAAAACGATCGACAAGTTTTCCGAAGAGGTCGAGAAGTCTCGCCACGGCCTGGAGGCTTCGAGCGCTGCCGAGGCGTTCCTCATGGACTTGTCGATCAACCAACTCCCGCGGGCCTACCAGAACACGACGCGCGACTACCAGGGCCGGCACACGCAGGAGAACTTCCGCGCCTACGTCGATGAGCACCCCCTGCTGAAGAAGAACGGCAACTTCCGGCAGGTCCAGATGCCGATCCCCCCCGTGGTGGACGACCGCGTCACAGTGCGGTTCACGCTGAACGGCAACCAGGCGACGACCGTCACCCTCGACATGCTCAAGGAGAACGGCCGCTGGAAGGTGGACGAGGTGGTGGCGCCGTAACTGGGAGACTCCCATGAACAGGTTCGAGAAGCGCGACAATTCGAGCAAGGTCGTCCTCATCGTCGTCCTCTCCGTCGTCGGCGTCGGCCTCCTGGTGGTGTTGGCCTGCGGCGGCCTCACGTTCCTGTTCGTCCACAAGGCCGGCCAGGCGCTGGGCCCGGCGTTCCAGGCGGCGGCCGACCTGCAAGAGGCCGACACGGTCGTCCAGGTGTTTCTCAACGAACTGGCCGTCGGGCAGGTCGAGGAGGCGTACAAGGGCACGACGGCCGGCTTCCGGGGCAAGCAGACGTTCGTGCAGTTCAAGGCGTTCGTCGAGCGCAACCCACTGCTGACGAAGTTCACCGACGCCCAGCAAGCCCCGGTGAACAACCCCCCGGGAGCCGTGCGCATGACCATTCGGTATACCCTGTCAGGCAATGGCATCCTGAGCCTGACGTTTCAGCTCGTCAAGGAAGGGGAGCAGTGGCGGATCGATGGTCTGACGTCGCCGTAATACCGTCCCGGTCGCTTGCGATTTATCGTTTCGCGAACCGATAAATCGCGAACCGATAAATCGCAAGCGGCCGGGTGGGCCTCACTTCTTCAACTCCTCGAACGTCATATTCAGGATCGGGTACTTGCGCCAGTCCTTGTAGTCGAAGTGCCACCACTCGGCCTCGTAGACCGTGAACCCCTCCGCTTCCATCGCCCGCCGCAGCAGGTCGCGGTGCCAGCGCTGCAGCGCCGTGCCGCCGGGGTAGTCGGGATACGAGCGCTCGGTCATCTCGTCGTAGCCGCTGACCATGTCGATGAGCCGGCCCGTCTTGCAGTTGTACAGCGTCAGGTCCACGGCGCAGCCGCGGTTGTGGCGTGAGCCCTTCGACGGATCGGCGACAAAGATGCGCTGCTTCTCGGGCGTCGCCTCCCAGAACATCTTCGTCACGTACCAGGGGCGGTAGGCGTCGAAGATCGCCAGCCCGTAACCCTCGCCGATCAGCTTCTTGTGGACCCGCACCAGTGCCTCGGCGGCGGGACGTTGCATGTAGGCCCTGGCGGAGGTGTACAGCGGCGTGCCGAGGAAGTTGTTGTCGGTCGCGTAGCGGATGTCGAACTTGATGGTCTCGTCGAGCTTGGCCAGGTCCACCAGGGCGGGGTCGCGGAAGTCGCCCTTCTCGGCGGGCGGCTTGGCGACCAGCGCTTCGCGGCGCAGCTCGGCGACGGGCCGCAGCGGCTTGATCTTGAACGTCGAGCCGTCCTCGCCGTCGATGTGCCGGCGCTCGAAGGCGATGCCGGCGGCCTCGGCCACCGTCGCCCGGCCGCTCTTGTCGCGCGTGAAGACGATCTTCTCGCCGTGGTACATGCCGGCCGCCTCGGGGAACTTGAAGACGTTGTCGGCGGCCTCCTCCAGCGGGTTGAACTCGGTCCACTCGATCAGCGCCCAGAGTTTGCCGTCTTTCTCAAAGACGTACAGGGTGTTGTGGTCCCAGCCGTACGCGCCAATGAGTCCTTGCCACTTGGCGGGGGCCGGTTTCGGCTTCTCGGACTTGACGCGCTCGAAGGTGTCCTTACCGACTGTGAGCGTGTCGCCCTTGACCTCGACCTTTGGGCCGTACGCCAGCGGCGAATCGACCACCAGCCCGTCGCCGAGGCCGCGCAGCTCGGTCAGCGGGCCGCCCTTGAACGAGAGGGCGTAGAGCCGGCCGTCGCGCTCCCTCAGCTCCATCCCCTTGCCGTCCTTGCCGGCGTAGCGCCCCGCCAGCTGGCTCGCCCGCTCGGCGCCGACCGGCCGGGTCTCCTCGATGGGCGGCAGCGGCTTCTTGCCGCGCACCGCGAGCATCTGCTTGAGCGCCTCGCCGGCGACGTGGCGCGTGACGCCGTTGCTGACGTCGCGCGAGGCGACGACGACCACGCCGAGTTTGTCGGCCGGCAGGGCGGCCAGTTCCGTCGCGAAGCCGTAGATGGCGCCGCCGTGGCCGACGCGCTTGTGGCCGTCCAGCTCCGCGACGTTGAAGCCGATGCCGAAGCGGCTCTTCTCCCCCTCCTTGACGAATTGAGTCGTCCACATTTGTTCGAGCGTCTTCGCCTCGATCACCTGCCCGCCCGGCCCCTTGCCGCCCGCGAACAGGGCGTTCAGGAAGCGGCCGAGGTCGTTGACCGTTGTGTACATGCACCCGGCCGGCGCCATGCCCAGCTCGAACGTCGGCGCCGGAAACTCGCGGCCGTCATAGGTCCACATGACCGCGGCGGCAAGGTCCTTGTTCAGCTCGTCGTTCGGCTCGAAGGCGCTGCGCTTCATGCCGAGTGGGTCGAGGACGCGGTTGTACAGGTGGCGGGCGAAGCGCTGCTGCTGCGTCTCCTCGACGACCAGGCCGACCACGGCGATGCCGGCGTTGGAATACTTCGTCCGCGTCCCCGGCTCGTAAACCAGTTCGGTCTGGTTGAGGCTGCGCACCGTGCGGTCGAGGGCCGTCACCGACGGGTCGAAGTAGTTGCCGACCGGCGGCTCGCGCACCAGGCCGGCACGGTGCGACAGGAGCATGCGCAGCGTGATCGGCTTGTCGAACTTGCTGATCGGCTTGAAGTCGGGCAGGTACTTGGTGACCGGGGCGTCGAGGTCGAGTTTTCCCAGCTCGACGAGTTGCATGACGGCGAAGTCGGTGAAGAGCTTCGAGACGCTGCCGACCCGGTAAACCGTGTCGGCGGTGGCCGGTTTCTTCTGGGCGGCGTCGGCGAAGCCGTAGCCGCGGGCCCAGACGATCTTCTGGTCATCGACCAGGGCGACGGAGAGGGCCGGCAGGCGCTTGTCGGCGACCTCGCGGGCGATGAAGCGGTCCAGGGCCTGGACGGCGGCCTCGTACTCCTTCGGCGCGTCGGTCCTGGGTTGAGCGCGGCCGACGGCCGGCAGGACAAGCAGCAAAGCGACGGCAAGGGGCGCGAGACGGCGGCGCGGCATGGGACGGTCCTCCACGGGAACGGGTTCCGAGTCAACGTAGCGAGGCGGGAGGGGGAATGCCATCGGCTTGTTCGACGTGTTACGCGCCCGATCGGCGTTGACACCCCCACGCCGGCCGCTATAGTTCCCTCTTCATCAAAGTCACAATCGGGTGCAGCCATGCCGGACGCCACGACGACCGTGCAGGAACTCCGTGAGGCGATGGCCCGCTTCGTCCGCGAGCGCGACTGGGAGCAGTTCCACAGCCCGAAGAATCTCGTCATGGGCCTGTCGGTAGAGGCCGCCGAGCTGACGGAGCACTTCCTCTGGGTCGAGAACGAGGCGTCGCGCCGCGTGGCCGGCAACCCGGCCAAGATGGGCGAAATCGCCGACGAGATGGCCGACGTGGCCTGCTACCTGCTCGCGCTGAGCAACACCCTGGGCATCGACCTGAGCGAGGCGATCCGGGCCAAGTTGGTCAAGAATGCCGTCAAGTACCCGGTCGAGAAGTGCCGCGGCAAGTACCGCGTCGAAGACTGAGGTGGGGAACGGGGGAGCAGCGTGCGCCAGTACACTCGGCTCGTCGTGGTGTCTCTTGTCGCGGGGGCGGCACTCGCCGGGCGCATCGGCGGCGCCGCCGCGCAAGCGCCGGTCGAAAGCAGCGTCACCCCGGTGTCCGGTGCCTGGACGCCGCGCGTCATCGCCACCGCGCGCCCGGTGGCGGAGGTGGAGCAGGCCGATCCGGCTGCCGTGCCGCCGGCGCGCGCCCCGGCGCCCGGGGTGGCGGCCATCGCGCGGACGACGGGGCCGGATCAGCTGCGCCTCGTGGCCGACCCGCCGACAGTGGGCCCGGCGCCGCCGCAGCGCGAGCGCGCCACGCCGCCGGGGGCCTGGCTGGTCGTGGAAAAGGTGGGACCAACCGTCCTCGCTTCGGGCAAGCCGCTGCTGTACGACGTGGTCGTCCGCAACCTTGGCGGTGGGGCCGCCGAGCACGTGCGCGTCGAGGAGCAGGTGTCGCCCGGCGCCGCCGTCGCGGCGACCGAGCCGCGCGCCGAGGTGCGCGGCAACACGCTCGCCTGGGACCTGGGCAGTCTCGGCGCCGGCGCCGAGGCTCGGCTGCACGTGACCCTGCAGCCGGGCACGGACGGCGAGGTCAACACCACGGCCACGGTCACTTGCGCCACCGTGAGCACGTTGCAGACGCGCATCGCCAGGCCGGGCCTGGTGCTGTCCGTCATCGACCCGCCGCCGGCGCAAATCGGTCAGAAGGTGACCTTCAAATTTCAGCTGGCGAACAACACGGGGACGCCATTGACCAAGCTGGCGCTTCATATCGGGCTGGCCTCTGGGTTGCGCCACGCGGCAGGGAATCAGATCGAGGCGACAATCCCGGCCCTCGCCGCAGGCGAGCTGCAGACGGTGCCGCTGGACGTGGTTGTGTTCAAGGCGGGACGGCAGGGCCTGACCGCGACCCTCGCCGCGTCGGGTGTCGGACAAACGAGTGCCGAGGGCGCCGTCGAGGTGAGCGAGGCCGCGGCCGCGGCACCGGTCCCCGGGCCGGTCCCGGCAACCGTGACGCGGAGCCCCGAGGTGCGCCCGAGTCCGCCACCGGTGGTGCCGCCCGCGCCAGCCGCGCCGGCCCCCCGGACGACGCTGCCACCGCCGCCACCCACGCCCCAACCCGCCCCGGACTCGCCGATGCCGCCGCTACCGGCGCCGCAGTCGCGGGCCGTGCCGGCGCGGGCCACGGAGAAACCCATCGCCTCGGCCGGCGGCCCGGCCGTGACGCTCGACCTGGCCGATCCCGAGCCGGCGCTGGAAGTGGGCGGCGAGACGACTTACGAGATCCACGTACTCAACCGGGGAGCGGCGCCGACGCGCGACGTGTTGGTGCAGGCGGTCGTACCGGACGAGATGACGCTGCTGAAGGCGGACGGGCCGGCCGGGCAGGCGGCGCGGGTGCAGGGCCAACAGGTGGCCTTCGGGCCGCTGGCGAGCCTCGACGGTCAGGACTTTGCGGTCTACCGGGTGCGCGTCAAGGCGACGAAGCCGGGCGACGGCCGCTTCACGGCCAGTCTCCAGTGTGGGACGATGGCCCGGCCGCTGTCGCAGGAGGTCAGCACGCGCGTGTACACGGACCAGGCGGGCGGGGAACCCGCGGAAAAATAACCACTCGTTGATAGTTGGCTTTTCGCAAAGATTCCGTTTGCAAAACGAGAGCCGGGCCGGTAATCTTCTCCGCATCCCACGCGCCCACCCGATCACCTGGGCGGATCCCGGCCACGAAGGCCGAGAGGAAGGGGAAGGGATTCCCCGCTTTGTTCCCCGGCCGTGCCCGGCCGGCCCCGGTGGACTTGACGCCGCCGCCGCTTTCTGGTTTAGCCTGCGGTTGGTGGGTCGCCCCGGCGGAGGAGTCGGACGAGGCGAGCCTTGGACTTGAGCCGAAGAGGGGGCGTTGTTAAGATTCGGCGGTGCTGTGGGAGTCTGCGAGGTGACGAGACGGTTCCCGGGCATCCCGCCAAACCTTTCTGCTGAGTTCGTGCCGATCACAACCGGAACGTGAGCGGAAGCGTGGCGCACCCACGGAGGGGGCTTCGCGCGCCGTCAGGGGAGGAGTCCGTCATGAGGCAGGAAAGCACGGGGCGTACCGAGAAGGAGCTGCTGCGGGTACACATCCGCTGGATGATCCGCCGTGACATGCCCGAGGTCCTCCAGGCCGAGCACACCAGCTTCGAGTACGCCTGGACCGAGGAGGACTTCCTGCGCTGTCTGCGCCAGCGCAACTGCATCGGCATGGTGGCCGAGTGCGGCGAGAAGGTGGTCGGCTTCATGATCTACGAGCTGCACAAGACCAAGCTGCACATCCTCAACTTCGCCGTCCACCCCTCCTACCGCCGTCACGGCGTCGGCGCCCAGATGGTCGCCAAGCTGGTCAGCAAGCTGTCCAGCCACCGCCGCACCCGCATCACGTTGGAGGTGCGCGAAACCAACCTGCCCGCCCAGCTCTTCTTCCGCGCCCAGGACTTCAAGGCGGTGCGCGTCCTGCGCAGCTACTACGAGGACAGCGGCGAGGACGCCTTCCTGATGCACTACAAGCTGGCCGGCGACACGAGCGAGGATTGCGATGAAGTCGTCAATCGGATCGCCCAGTACGAGGAAAACTGAGGGGCCCGCAGCTGAGGCCGGGCCCGGCGCCGCGGGGGCGGCTCCGAGCCCGGCTTCGCCGCGCGCTGCCGGTTCGGCAGTCCCGCCTCACCTCCGCCTGCCGCGCCGTACCTGGCTGCTGCCCCCCGCCTGCGGCGTCCTGGTGGCCCTTTGTGCCGTCCTTGCCGGTTGGCACAGCCCCACGCGCCACGACCCTGCCGGATTTGACTTGCATACCGGCCCTGCCTCCTCTAATGTCGATAGCAACAGCGCAAGCGCGGCCGGCGCTGATCCCGCGCTGGTGCCGCCGCAATCCCTTGACAAGCCCGGCGGGAGGCCGGAGGACAGCGAAAAGCTAACCGTCACGATTGGGGCCGGTCCCCCGCCGAAGCCCGCACCGCCCCTGAGGGCACCTGCGCCGGAAGGCCGCGACACCGTGGAGCCTCCACCGGCACCCGCCGCCCCCGGGATCGAGTTACCCCCATTGACGTTGGGCCCCCTGCTGCCGCCCGCGGACTGGTTTGAGTCACCCCGGCAAATGCAACGAGGAGACAGCACCATGACTCACCTGAAGAATCTTGGACTACCCATCGCGCTGGCCGCTCTCCTGTCCGCCCCACCCCTCGCCACCGCCGACGGGCCTGGCGATCCTCCCAAACCGACGCCGACACTGGAGCAAACGGCCAAGGAACTCAAGGAACTCAAGGAAGGCCAGGAGAAGTCCACGAAACAGCTCCTGGAGCGGCTGGACAAGATCCAGGACCAACTCAAGCCGGTGGAAGGGCTGCGCAAGGACGTTGACGGGCTGAAGGAATCGGTTCAGAACATCAACCGGGAGTTGACACTCTTGGGCCAGGCGCACAACCGCACAGATCAGGACTTGATCGAGTTGCGGACTCAGCTCAAGCAGGCACGCGAAGACCTGGCCAGGGTCAGGGCCGAGGCGGGCAAGATGCAAGACCAGATCGCGGATCTGTCCGCCACCTCTGACGGTCACAACGCGAGGATTAGCAAGCTCGAGAAGAAGTCCCAAGAGTCGGCGACGCTCACACTCCCGGGCACCATCCGCCTGTTCAACACTTCCGGCCAACCGGTGACGATCCTCGTCAACGGCGTTCCGTACCCCGTCGATCCCGGCAAAACGAGAGAGCTGCGCTGGCCGTTGGTGGGGCCGTCCACGTACGAGGTCCAGGGAGTCACAGCGGAGCGGAAATTCACCCTTACCGCCGACAAGCCGTTCGACATTGAAGTGTTCGACCCGGCGGTCGGGCCGGTCAAGACGCCGCGGCGCTGACGTGGCCGATACGAACAGGGGCGAAACGGTCTCTCGCGAGGGACCGTTTCGCTTTTGTGCGCGCGGGGCCGCAAGCGGCTCGAAGGACTCACCCCATGATCGTTACCATCGACGGCCCCGCCGGCGCGGGCAAGAGCAGCGCCGCCAGGGCGCTGGCCCAGCGCCTCGGCTTCGAGTTCCTCGACACCGGCGCCACGTACCGTGCCGTCGCCCTGGCCGCCCTGCGCGCCGGCCTCGACCTGCACGACCAGGAGGGACTCGCCCGGCTGCTCGGCACCCTCGTCCTCGACCTGCCGCCGGGCCGCGTCCTGCTCGACGGCGAGGACGTGACGACGGCCATCCGCACCCCGGAAGTGACGGCGGCGACGAGTCTGGTGGCCGACAGCAAGGTGGTACGGCAGCACCTGGCCGGCTTGCAGCGGGCCATCGCCGCGGGGCGCGACATGGTCTGCGAGGGGCGCGACCAGGGCACCGTTGTCTTTCCCGACGCCGCCTGTAAATTCTTCCTCGAAGCCGACCCGATCGAGCGCGCCCGTCGCCGGCAGCGCGAGATGGCCGCCCGCGGCCAGGCGATCGACTTCGAGGCCGTCCTCCGCGCCCAGCAGGAGCGCGACCGCCGCGACGCCGCCCGCGACCTGGCGCCGATGGTGCCGGCCGCCGACGCCATCATTCTCGACAGCACCCACCTCAATCCAGGTCGGGTCGTAGACCTCATGGAGCGAGAAGTCCGCCGATGTCTGAGCCGCTAGGTGGCCTCTGGTACGCCTGCTGGTACGGCCTTCTGATGACCTACTTCACCCTGGGTCACAGCTTCCGCTTCGCCGGCCGACGCCACCTTCCCCCATCCGGCCCCGCCCTGCTGATCGCCAACCACGAGAGCTACATCGACCCGCTGCTGATCGCCCTCGCCTCGCCGCGCCACCTCGCCTTCCTGGCGCGGTCCAACCTGTTCCACGGCATCTTCGGCCGCTTCCTGCGCAGCGTGAACGTTTTCCCCGTCGATCAGGAGGGCTTCGCCCGCGAAGGGCTCAAGGCGATGATCGACATGCTGGCGGCAGGTTGGCCGGCCCTCATCTTCCCGGAAGGGGAGCGGTCGAGCGACGGCGTCATGAAGCCGTTTCGACCGGGGATCCACCTGATTATCAAGAAGACGGGCGCGCCGATCGTGCCGTGCGGCATCGCCGGGGCTTACGAGGCGCTGCCGCGCTGGCGCCACCCGCCGATCCCGGGGCACTCACCGCTGTTCCTGCCGCCGGGCAACTGCACCATCGCCGTGGAGATCGGCAAACCCATCGATAGCGCCCGCTTCCGCAACATGCCGCGCGAGGAGGCGCTGGCGCAGCTGTTCGAGGAGGTGAAAAAGGTGCAGGAGCGCGCCGAGCAACTGCGGCGCCGCTGACGCCGCCTGGCCGCTTGCGGCTTAGCGTTCGCGTCAGCGGGGTGACGCGAACGCTAAGCCGCAAGCGGCTAGCGATAATCCTCGCGCACCGGGTAGAAGATGTCCAGCGCCTGCACCGGCTCGCCGAGGGCGACGACGCGGTGGCGCACCCCGCCGGGGATCCGATACATGTCCCCCGGTCCGAGGGTCTTCTCCTCGCCGCCGATGAAGAAGGTGGCGCGCCCCTTGACCACCATGCCGACCTGCTCGTGGGGGTGGGAGTGCTGCTCCACCACGGAGTGCGGCTCCAGGTCGGCCAGGGACATCATCATCTTGTCGCAGGCACACGTGCGGATGGTGACGCCCGGGAAAATGGTGTGACCGGAGCATTCCGCAGCTTCAGGGAAGAACGCGCTCATGGTCGCCTGGGGTTGAAACGAAGAAGCCCACGGGCCGCGGCCCGTGGGCTTCGTTGCCGTCGAGGGAACGCGCTCAGCGGCCGGTGCCGCCGAGCATGTAGTGGATCTCGGCGCTCTGCTTGACGATCAGGTTCAGGGTGATCGGGTCGAAGTAGATGGTGCCGTTGGCGTCGGGGTTGTTGACCTTCCAGCTGTCGGGGTCGATGGTGTCGGTGATCGTCCGAATGAGCATGGCGATGTTCTGCGCCATCCTGACCCTTGACACGAGCGGTCCGAGAGTGGGGTCGTCCGCGCCGGCCAGGTCGCCCAGGTAGTAGGTGCGGACGGTCATCTTCTTCTTGGCCTCCTCCGCACTGAGGATGTGGATCGTCTCTTTCTCCACGATATAGGTGAGGTTCCCGGGCACTTCGCCGAGCACCTTGCGCAGCGCCGTGCGGAAGGAAGTGCGCATCTTCCGGACGGTGACAGGGGTGTCGTAATTGATGCCCGCGCCGTCCAGCGTGGCCTTGTCCAGGATGATCGTCACGCCGGTGAGCGTTTGCAGGTAGTCGATGACCGATTCCAGGGTCGAGCCCTCGAACTGGACCGTGACCGGCGAATCGAGGGCCTTCAGGATCGCCTTCTCGGCGTCCGTGGCCAGCGACTTGGTGCGCCGCTTGGTGATGTCGCGCCACTTCTCCGGGGACGGGAACTCAATGTCGCCGATCGGCGGCATGCCGCTGATTTCAACGTCGCGCATCGCGCCCAGGCGGCGGTTGTCGCCTTCGGCCTTGATCCTCTCGTTCTCCCGTTTCGCGCTGGCGACGCTGGTGATGTAGCGCGAGGCGGCGGCGGCGGGGCTGTCGGGATAGCGGCTGGCCATGTCGTTCGCCTTGCGCTGCGCTTCCTCGTCGCGCCCCGCCTTGTGGAGTTCCGCGAACTCCTGGAAGTCGCGCTTCTTCTGTTCGTCGTCGCGAGCCTTCTGCTCTTCCTTGGCCCGGCGCTCGTCCTTCTTCGCGTCACGGACGCCCGCCTCTTCGCCGCCCTTCGCGGCGCGCTCGCAAGCCGCCTCAGTGATGCGGATGCGGTCCTTGAGGACGCGCTTCCAGGCCGTGCGCTTGGCGGGGCTGAGACTGGTATCGTCGTCGAGGACCGCCAACATCCTCTTGAGGCGCTCGGCGGCGCGGGCGGGGTTACTGCCCTCCAGTTTGCTCATCTCGACGAGGGCGGCGCGAAAGTCGGACTCGGCCTTTTGCTCGGCCACCGCGTCGCGGCGGCGAGCCTCGTCGAGGATGTCCTTGTCGGCCGTGGCAGGCGGGTCGCCGGCCGACACGGCAGCAGCGACGGCAAGGAACGAGAATGCGGCCAGGATGAGACGGCGACCGGACCAGAGCTGCATGGCTGTAACCCCTTGCTGGAGAAACGGGCGCACCATCCCTTCTCCACAGGCACTAGACTACTCCGACGGCGCAGCTTTCGCCAGCGCAAAATGAACGCACGACAACGATGAACTTGCGCGGGCTGCTCAACGAGCCGGCCATGCGGGTTCGACGGGAGCAGTGCTTCCGCAGTCGTGGTGCCGCGTGGTACGATGTGCTTGCCCGAATGAGGAGGTGAGGAATGACGAGCGTTGCTGCTCCCCCACTGGCGCGCCCCCAACTGACCGCGCCGCGCCTGCGTCGCTGGACGAAGGCCGAATACTACAAGATGTGGGAGTTGGGCTGGTTCGAGTTCCAGCGCGTCGAGTTGCTGGACGGGGAGATCGTGGAAATGCCAAACCCGGGCCCGCCACACTGCATCAGCCTCGACAAGGTCGATGAGGCGCTGATCGCAATCTTCCCGAGGCACTGTCACTGGCTCAGGATGCAGATGCCGCTGGACCTCGGCCTCGACGTGGAGCCACAGCCGGACTTGGCAGTCGCCGACGGACCAAGGGCGGCGTTCCCAACCCACCCGACTACTGCGCTCTTGGTGGTCGAAATCAGCGACAGCACGTTGTCCATCGACCGCGGCCGCAAGGCTGGGATCTACGCGCGGGGTGGTATCGCCGATTACTGGATCGTGAACGTCAACAGCCGGCAACTGGAGATTCGCCGCCGGCCCGTAGCAGACCCCACGGCCCCGGAAGGCCATCGCTACGACGACATTACCATCCTGGGGGAGGCTGATTCGGCCTCGCCGCTCGCCGCCCCCCAGGCGGTGATTCGCGTCGCGGACCTGCTGCCCTGACCTCCCGCCCCCCCGATGCGGGGCGCGGGATGAGGCGAGCGCGAAACGTAAACGAGCTACACGTCCGCCTGTTCGAGGCGGCTCTGCCACTCGTCGAGCAGCCGGCCGATGTCCTTGTAACCGAAATCGAGGTTGGCTAACTCGTGCGCCAGCTCGATGGCCGCCGCCAGGTCACCGGCCTCGGCCGACCCCTGCGCCAGCTGAAACAGCACCTCCTTGCGCGTCGAGCCCTCGTTGGGCGGCAGGTTTTGCAGGCACTCCTCGAAGTTGCGCTTGGCCAGCCGCCAGTTGTGTCGCGTCTTGAAGCAATGGGCGAGGTACAGCAGCGAGCGCCAGTGCTGGCGTGGGTCGGAGCGCGCCGCCTGCAGCTCGCGGATGGCCTCATCGACCTGCCCGGCTCGGAGCAGGCGCACGCCCAGCTCGAAGCGGTGGACCATCTCGGTCGGGAAGCGGTCCGCCTTGCGCCGGTACAGTTCCAGCTCGCGGCTATTAATCTCCCTCATCAGCTGCAGGCGGATCTGCCGCAGTCCTTCGTCCTGAGGCGCCGTCCGCTGCTTCTCTTCGGTCAGGGCCAGGTCGCGACGGAACGCCTCGATCTCCAGGTCGGCCAACTCGACGGCGATCTCGAAGGCGTTCCCTGTCGGGCCCAGTCCTTGCCGCAGCACCTCGCTGGCCTGATCGATGTGCCCGTTGCGGCGGTGGAGCGAGGCCAATTGCAGGTAGGCATTGGCGTTGGTGGGGTCGGCGTCGATGCGCACCCGCACTTGGGCCGCCTCCCGCGCCCCGCGCTCGGCCGACGGCGCTTCCGGCGACGGCGTCCCCGGCCTGGTGCGGACGGCCTTGACCTCCCCCGACGACGGCGCGGGGGGCCGGGCGTGTGGCCCCGCGGCGTGCTGCCCCTCGGCCTCGGCCGGCTCCGCGGCCTCCTTGGGCGCCCCGCCGTCGTAGCCGCCGCGGGCGATGGTCTCGCTCGCCGCCAGGTCTTTTGACTTGGTCTGCGCCTCGACGTCGCTGGGATCGACGCGCCGGACCAGTTCCCACAGGGCGATGGCCTGGGCGAAGTTGCCGCGCTTCTCGTACATGCGGGCGAGATAGCGGTTGACGGTGGCGTCGCGCGGGTCCTTGTGGCGGGCCTGCTCAAGGGTCCAGACGGCGATGTCGAGCAGGCCCAGGGCGTCGGCCGCCTGGGCCATGTCCAGCTGGGCGCCGGTGTCCCAGGGGTTGCGGACGAGGACCTGTTCGCCGAGGTCCAGCGCCTTGGCGTAGTCGGCGGCGCGCAGGGCGGCCTTGATCTTGGTCCGCAACGGCAGCGAGCTGACTCGGGCGTGCCAGCTGCCGCGCATGTTGTTCTTGAACTTGGTCTTTTCGGTACGGCGCAGCGCCTGGCGGTAGATGAGGTTGGCTGGATCGAGCCGGCAGCAGCTCAGGAGCAGGCCGATGCCGTAGTCGTAGTTGCCGGTGGCGATGACCTGGTTGGCGCGCTCGAACTGCCCGGCCGCGACTTTACGGTGTTCCGGGCTGGGCGGCGGCAGGCGCGGGGCGTCGGTGTTGGCCATACCTGATTCCAACCTTGGTCTGGGGGTACACACCCCTGCGGCGGGATCAACCCGTAAGTTACCACAGCACACACGCCCGTCAAGAGAGTACCGCGCCGCCGGCGACTCCGTTACAGCGGCACCGCGCGCCCTTCCGCGCGACTTCGCGCTGCGGCTCGGAGGCAAACGAGGGCGCGGTGGGCGTCGCTCAGGCTCGGCGACAGCGCCTGTCCCTGTGTGAGTGCGCGGTGAAAGCCTGTCAGCAGGAGCCGTTCGGCCGGCCCCCCGCGCGGCAAGGTCAGGGCGTGGGCGGCGCCGGCGTCGGCCCACGACAACCGCCGCGGCCCTTCGACGGTCGCCTGGCCGCGCTCCGCCACGACGCGCAGGCGCAACCCCGGCCGGGCGCCGGGGGCGTGCCAGTGCGTGAGCTGAAGCGCCCGCCCGCCGGCCGCTTCGAGCGTGAGGCTCACCAGGCCAGCCGACTCGCCGCCCGCAGCGGTGACCGTGGCCGGCGCCGCGCCAAGCAAGGAGAGGAGCCAGGCGAGCGTGCCGCTGTCCGGGGCGCCGGGCCGGCCTGAAATCGCTTCGCACACCAGCAGCCGCACCGGCCCGAGGCGCTCGCGCTGGAACTCGGCCAGGCGCAGGGCCGCGGGGGTGAAGCTGGCGCCGGCGGCCATCATCATCGGCAGACCGGCCTGGCCGACCCGAGCGGCGACGGCGTCGGCGTTGGCCTCATCGTCCTCCAGCGCCGGCAGGCAGAAGACGGGCTTGCCGGCGCGGGCGGCGCGCTCCACCGGCCAGAGTCGCTGCCAACCGAGGTCGAGCAGCAGTACGGCATCGACGTCGTGGCGCTCGACCAACTCGGACGGGCCGGCCGACGACGGACAGCGCAGGCGCGCGGCCTCGGCGGCCGCCTGCTGCGGAATCGGGTCGCAGACGGCGGCGATCTCGAACAGGTCGGATAACGCCCGCAGGGCCGGCGCGTACCGCCGCCGCCAGCGCCGCCCCAGCCCGATGATCCCCACGCGCAACCGCTGGCCCATGAAGTCGATCCGATCAGGTGAATCGGGAGCGTAACCTCCGGGGCGCTCGTAGTGACCGCATTTATGCGGTCGTTGAAAGCAGCGACCGCATAAATGCGGTCACTACGAGCGCCCCGGCCCGTGATGCGAGCCGGAAGGATGTAGCCTACGCGAAGGCTCCACCGCCTGGCAAGCGCCATCCGCCCTCTTGCGTCCACCGCATGGCGCGGTAGAGTGAGCCGGTCCGCGGCCGAGGCCGCCCCAACCCGAGGAAAACCTCGCATGCACATTCACGGTATTATCCCGCCGGTCGCGACTCCGATGCTCGCCAACGAGGACCTCGACCTGCCGCGCCTGAAGTGGTTCCTCGACGAACTGATCGCCGCGGGGGTCCACGGCATCTTCGTCCTCGGCACCAACAGCGAGTTCTACGCCCTCGACGAGCGCGAAAAGCAGGAGGTCGTCGCGACGGCGGTGGCCCATGTCAACAAGCGGCTGCCTGTCTTCGCCGGCACCGGGGCCGAATCGACGCGCGAGGCGGTGCGCCTGACCAAGATGGCCGAGCGCGAGGGGGCCGACGGCGTGTCCGTCATCACGCCCTACTTCGTCAACCCGTCGCAGCAGGAGATCGCCGACCATTACCGCCGCATCGCCGAGGGCACGTCGCTGCCGGTGCTGCTCTATAACAACCCGGGGACCTGTGGCGGCGTCAAGATCGAGGTGGACACCGTCGCCCGCCTCGCCCAGGTGCCGAACATCCTTGGCGTCAAGGACTCCAGCGGCGACCTGCAGAACACCAACGAGATGATCCGCGCGGTCCCGGAGCGCTTCGCGGTGATGATGGGCCGCGATACGCTGATCTTCCCGGCCCTGTTGTTCGGGGCGCGCGGGGCGGTGCCTGCGACGGGGAACATCGCGCCGCGCTTGCTGGTGGAGATCTACGAGCGCTTCCGCAACGGCGACCTGGAAGGGTCGAAGGCGGCCCAGCTGCGCCTCAACCCGGTGCGCCTGGCGCTGACGCTGGGCACGGCCCCGGGCGGGGTCAAGGCGGCCCTGGCGTTGCTCGGCAAGTCGATCGGTCCGTGCCGGGCGCCGGTGGGGCCGCTCTCCCCAGAGAAGCAAGAGAAAATGCGGGCGGCCCTGCGCCAGGCGGGGCTGCCGGCGTAGCCCGTCGAAAACGGACGAAGCCCGCGAGGGAGACTCGTGGGCTTCGTCCGTTTCGGTCACTCGTTACTGGTTGGGAAGAGTCGGGGCGCCACCACCCGGGATGCCGCCGCGCCCACCGCGGCCGCCGCCACCACCCCACGGGTTGGCGCCACCGCCACCGCCGGGAAGGCCACCGGCCCCGCCGCCCCACGGGGAGGCTGCGCCACCGGCGCCGTTGCCGCGGCCGCGGCCGCCACCGCCGCCACCGCCCCACGGGTTGGCGCCACCGCCACCGCCCCACGGGTTGGCGCCACCGCCACCGCCGGGAAGGCCACCGGCCCCGCCGCCCCACGGGGAGGCTGCGCCACCGGCGCCGTTGCCGCGGCCGCGCCCGCCGCCACCGCCGCCACCGCCCCACGGGTTGGCGCCACCGGCGCCGTTGCCTCGGCCTCGGCCGCCGCCCCCCGGCCCCATGGCCACGGGACCACCGGCGCCTGGCGAGCCTGGGCTGGACGAGTCGCCGGGCTTGGCGACGCCGGTCGCCCGCAGCACTTCTTCCACCGTCAGGAAGCCGTCGCCGTTGCGGTCCATCTCGATGAACTTGTCGATGGGCTGCCCGGCGGCCTTCCATTCGTAGAGACCGATCTGGCCGTCGCGGTCGGTGTCGTACAGCGCGAACCAGGCGGGCAGGTTCGGCGGCAGTTTCCCGACCCGGTAGACCGTCGGCTTCTCTTCTTCGAGCCCGTCCGGCCCCAGGCCGCCCTGGCCGTTCTGCTGGTTTTGCTGGATGCGGGCCCTCATGTACTCCTTGAACTCCTCAAAGTCGATGAAGCCGTCCTTGTTCGTGTCCCACTTCTCGCGCTCGGCCTTGAGGACGTCGTCCATTTCATCGAAGCTCAGCCGCCCGTCGCCGTTGGTGTCCAACTGGTTGAAGCGCCACTGGGCGATCATGTCGGGGTCCATGTTAGCGCCACCCCAACCTTGCCCGCCCTGACCACGGCCACCCGGGCCTCGGCCGCCGCCACCATTGCCGCCCCAGCCGGCACCCGGCCCACCCTGGCCACCCCAGCCGCCACCATTGCCGCCCCAGCCGGCACCGGGACCGCCGCCCGCCAGCGCACCCGGTCCCGCCGCACCCGGCACGGCTCCGGGGGCACCCATTCGCGCGCCGCCACCTGCGCCGCCTCCCCCGCGGGCCGCCGTGCGCTGCTGCTGGTAGGCCACGAACTGCTCGCGCGTGAGTTGGCCGTTGGTAATGCCCAGAGTCTGCACCGCCTGGTTGAACATGCCTTGCATGAAGGGGTTGGTGACGTCGGCGGCGGTGATCACCTCCTTGCCGTTGGCCATGTTGGTGAACATCTGATTGGGGTCCATCGAGAACCCGCCGCCACCGCCGCCGCGGTTGCCGCGCCCGCCGCCCCCACCGCCAGGCATGCCGCCCCCAGCGCCGGGCATGCCGCCGGGTTGGCCCCACTGCGAGTTACCCAGGGATGGGCCGAAGACCACTGCCAGTCCGACGATGAGGAAATACCACTTGGATCGCATGCGACGAGTCTCCGGGCTGCGCTGGTTAGGGTTGGGGATCGGTCCCGCCGCCCACCGAGGCGTCAGAGATTCTAACCCCGGAACCGGCCCGGGGACACGCGCATTTTTTACAAAGCTCCCGCGGCGCCTCCGTTCGCCCGGCCGACGGCTTCACCGTCCGCACGTTCGGACCGCCCTGTCGCGAGCGCGGACGGATCAATCACCGGCTGCCGTGCTCCTTTCAGCGAAATTCGGATCGCATTGACGAGCAGGGCCCCGAGCACGAATTGAACTAAGAATTGCACGACAATTCCCACGCCGATCCGTTCGTGCGCTGACAGGATGTTCAGAACTGCCAGCACCACCAGCACGATGAACAACCCCAGCCCGACGGCGGCGGCCGGCAGCGGCTTGAAGCGCGCCCAGACGCCCAGTGCCGCGAAGATGATCGTGAGGCCGCCCGTCCGTCCCAGCGCCAGGGCCATCGCGCCCCACGCCGTCGTCGCGCCGAGCAACAGCGGCAGGACGGCCACCATGACCGTGGAGCACAAGAGCAGGAAGGCGATGACGAACAGGGTCGCGGACGCTTCCTTGCGCGCCCGCGCCAGCGGGTCGGTCGCCGCGGCCGGTTGGGGGGCGGCGCCGACGACGGCGGCCCGGTCCTCTCCGGCTTGGGATGCGGGAACGGCTTGAGACATGGTAACGGCCTCTGATGGGGGGTCGCCTCGTCAAGCCGGAGGCGTCCGGCCTCCGGTTCTCCCCAAACATACCGCACGCGGCACGACCATGCCGTAGCGGCAAGCTGCCAGCTTGCCAGCTCCCCCTTGCCCCCAGCGGGCAAGCTGGCAGCTTGCCGCTACGGGCCAGCCGTCGCCCGGGCGCGCGACTTATGGGAAGAAGACCCACCAGGCGGCCGCGCCGACGACGGCCGCACCGACGTAGACGGCCAGCGTGACCCGTTGGTGCCTGCGGCAGAGCAGACCGCGGAGGCTGCCGTGACGCGGACAGAAGGGCCGCCCACAGAAACGACAGGCACTCCCGGCCGGCAAGCCACACACCGCGCACCCCGGGACCGCGTCCGGCGGGGTCGGCCCTTCGCTCATGTCGGCGCCCCTTGCATTATTGCTCCTTCTTATCGTCCTTCTTGTCGATCTCGTCGCGCCACAGCCAGCGCAGCGACTCGGGCAGGATAGCGCCGCCCTGCTTCCCGTCGTGGGCGCCGGTGCCCATGACGAACTGGTAGTCGTACTTCGCGTACTTGAGCGCCGCGGCCATCTGCCGGTTGGCCAACGGCCAGCTCCCGGCGTCGTTGTCGAGGTCGTTCTCGCCGTCCTGAAGGAAGACGCGGATCGGCTTGGGGCTCGCCTTCGTCTTGCGGACCAGGCCGGGGTAGACGTCGCCGCCGCGGATGTTGGTGAAGCTACCGACGTGACTGAGCACCTTGCTGAACAGGTCGGGGCGCTGCCAGGCGACGGTGAAGGCACAGATGCCGCCGCTGCTGATGCCGCAGATGGCGCGGCCCGCCGCTTCCTTGCGCAGGTTGTACGACTTGGCCAACTCCGGCAGCATTTCCTTCTCGAGGAAGAGGGCGTACTGGTCGGACAGGGTGTCGTACTCGAAGCTGCGGTTGGATTCCGGCTTCTTCTGTGGGTCGGTCGCGGGGATGGAGCCGGGGTTGATGAAGAGGCCGATCGTCACCGGCATCACCTTCTTGTGGATGAGGTTGTCGAAGACGGTCGGAACGCGGAAGTCGCGCTTCGCGTCCTGGTAGCCGCCGCCGTCCTGGAAGACCATGACGCAGGCCGCCTTCTTCTCGTCGTACTGGGCAGGGACGTAGACCCAGTAATCGCGGACGGTGCCGGGGAAGATTTCGCTCTTCCAGGTGGCTTGCGTGACCTTGCCCTTGGGGACGCCTTCGTGCTCCATCGAGTCGGGGCCGAGGATGTAGTTGCCAGCCTGGAACTCGTCGGCGGCGACGGCGGGGAGGGCGGCGAGCAGCAGCAGGGGGACGCAGAGGCACGGCAGACGCATGGCGGGCCTTTCAGGGAGTAAGGGGAGGGCGCTCTTTCCGTGGCAGCGTAGCGAGGCGGCCGAGCAACGGCAATCGGCCGCCCGCAATTCGACCCCGTCTCACCGGTCGTCCTCCCGCTGCTGCGTGATCGTCACCTTGTAGGAGGGGGCGATCAGCGAGATCGTTCCCGCACGGGGATCGTAATTCACCGCATAGATCTGGCCGTACCCTTTCCCTTCGAGGGCGGGGTCGTTCCTGGCCGGATTCCTGAAGAACAGCCGGCCACTCGATTTTTCGTAGGCCTCGAAGGTAATGCCCTGAGGGCCGTCGCGAACTTCCCCGGGCCGGAGCCGCCCCGCAGCCCGTGACGTGAACAGTAGCACCGGCATCTCCTGCCACTGCTCCAGCACGAGTTGCTGTTTGCGGATTTCGTTGTGCCACTCGACCCTGCTGGTGCGGCGGTTGAAGGCGTAGACCTCGCCGTTGACGGTGATCCCCCGCAGGCCGCTGTTCGACTGCAGGTTCGACTCGATCAGGCCATCACGGTCGTTCGGGTCCACTGTGTGGAACATGACGTAGACGGTCTGGGCGTCGGCGAGCAGGTGGGCGTGCCGCAGGTTCTTCAGGTGGGCCAGGTCCACGATGCCGCCGAGCACGACCTTGCGCCGGCTGAGGCTAACAACCGTCACGCGGCCGTCCGGGCCGATGACGCCGGCCAGGTCCGGGTCCTCCGAGTGCAGGACCGTGGTATTCGCCGGGAAATCCTGCGACCAGGTATCCTTGCCGGTGTGGACGTCGTACAGCCGCAGGGTCAGGCGGCCACTGCCCAGGGTGTCGGCGACGAGCATCTCGCGGCCGATGATGCGCAGCTTCTTCTGATAGAGGGCGGCGAAGTTGGGCACCACCACCGAGGCGCCGTCCCGGGCGCGGAAGGCCCGCGTCGTGCTGGGGAC
>Ga0116219_10000451_pt1 | contig 42619 bp, 35 predicted proteins | sample Sb_taG_4_FD_91019 | JGI IMG/M metagenome (GOLD analysis project Ga0116219, IMG submission 91019) | Peat soil microbial communities from Weissenstadt, Germany - Sb_50d_6_BS metaG | ecosystem: Environmental > Terrestrial > Soil > Wetlands > Peat | place: Germany: Weissenstadt | collected 2010-09-21 | reverse complement strand
GTCAGAGTGACGAAGCGGTATCCCCGCGCTTTGAGACTGCTGATCAACTGCGCCATGATCGCCGTCGTTGTCGTCAACTCATGGAACACCATGATGTGGGTGTAGATTCCCTTCGTTTCACGCTGTTGTACCTGCTTCAAGACTGCACCCACCAGGGAGGGCTTAGGACAGTTGGTCAAGTTCCGGCTGGTGCACAGGTAATCGAGCGAGTTCACGTCGCGCAGTGCAATGGGGTTCGCCGCCGAGATAGTCAGGACGCGATAGCCGTGCCGTTCCAGGTCCCGGCGTGCATCATCCGATATGGTCCAGTCTGGGGGCCGGACGTACCTTGGCGGTATGCCGGTGACTGCCTTGATCGCTTGCGCAGCGCGGTCCACGTCGCCGACCACCCACTGCTCCCCCTTTGTCCTCTCTGCGCTGCGCATTTCGATATGGGTGAACGTGTGGTCCTCCAATTCGTGGCCGCGCTTAACCATTTGCCGCGCGGCGTCCATGCAGGTGACGCCAACATTCGGTTCGTGCCGCCGTTCTCCCCAAGTCCCGGGCGTAAGCCGCCACCCCACGACAAAGAACGTGCCCTTCACGCCTTGGTTATCGAGTGTATCGAGTAGGCCTGGAGTCGGATGGTCCCCTTTGGTGCCGAACAGAACATACGGCCGAGGGCCATCGTCGAAGGTTAGGGCAATCACCTTGTCGGCAGAGAAAGTGATTGCCAACCGGGCAGGCGTTTCCCAGTGTCTATAAGATGTGCCTGCTCCCAACAGAATTACGGCGGCGATGAAGAGCTGTGCTCGCGGCATAGCAACCCTTGATCGTATCCACTTGGCATTTCAGCTGTCCACGTCACTTCGGGGCAACGACTCTTCGATTGCAGTCGATTGTTGGCGTAATATCGCCTTAACGCTCTTTGACCTGATCGTGAGTGTAGTCGCCTGTTCTCGACCATTGACAGTATCGGACAATGGCAAGTATGGGATTTGGACATGCCAAAGCACGGAACAGATGCTTGATGTGCATGGAAGGTGAGATGCATGGCAAAGTTGATCTACTCAATGCTCACATCGCTCGACGGTTACACGGAAGACGAGCACGGCCGCTTTGGCTGGGGCGCTCCCGAAGACGAAGAGGTGCATTCCTACATCAACCAGCTTGCGTCGCCCTTCGGCACCTATCTCTACGGACGGAGGATGTACGAGACAATGGTGTACTGGGAGACCGCGCACACGGTTCGCGATCAACCACGGTTCGTGCTCGACTTTGCGAGGCAGTGGCAGGCGGCCGAGAAGATCGTCTACTCGAGGACCCTTGCCGAGCCGCGCAGCGCGCGGACGAGGATCGAGCGTGAATTCGATCCCGACGCAGTCCGGCGGCTCAAGGCCAACGCTGAGTCCGACATCACTGTTGACGGTCCTGAACTCGCCGCGCACGCGATACGGGCGGGTCTTGTCGACGAATTCCAAATGATTGTCTGCCCTGTGGTCGTCGGCGGCGGAAAACGCTTCTTCCCGGATGGTGGGCGGCTGGACCTCGCGCTAGTCGAGGAGCGACGCTTCCGTAAGGGGGTGATCGTTCTGCGGTATGCCGTCTGCACAGCAGGATTGTGACCCGTCGAGTTCGAGGCGTGCGAGCGTGCAGGGCATATCTCGTGGCATCAAAAAAGCCGCAGTCCCAACAGCCTACTGAGGTTCTGTCCGAACTGCTGCGCAGCCCGGTTTAAAAAATGTGTCACGCGCCTCTTATGCAGCCTGAAAATACCATTGGCGCCCGTATTCTGGCGCATGAGTCAGGGCCATCCCGCCGTGGCACAGCAGCGCATCGCGAACCTCAACAGCTATATCAAGTCCCCGCAAGAAAAATAATTACTTTACCGGACCTACGTTGCTTGCCTGGCCCTCGAGTCTCCCGCGGATGACTGTGAGGGAAGCGGCCGGCAAGGTGTACAGCGTTTTCTCATCACCAACCAGTTTGGTTCTCAGCGCAGGCCCGTCGGGATCTGCGTAGCCGCTTTTGCCAGCCGCGTGCCACTGATATTGTGCCTTGCCGAAAGTGATCGAAATGACCGGGCCATCGAAAAAGTGACTCCGGTTGGCGTCATTGAACACGATGTGAACCTGGTGCAGATGATCGTAGTCCTTATTAATAAGCATGAGCGACCACTGACCGTCAGGGCGTTGTAGCGCGTAGGCCGTCACCAGGACGTGGCCTTCTGAGTCCCTTACGTCGCTAGTGGCGCGGAACAGATGGTGCTCGGTGTCTTTCGCTTCTGCCCACTCCTGGGTCATGAGCTGTGCGGCAAAAAATTGCGAGGTTGGCCGCCGGATTTGATAGTTTTTGTCCACTATGAACATGTGATAGGTGCCCCAACTGTTTTTGCATATCGGATGAGGAGGGGAATAAGACAAGGCGTGATAGTAGTGAGTGGACTTGCCGCCAGCAGTTAGAAATCCACCAAACGAGTCGGCCAGCCAGAGCGCGCCAAAGATGTCGACCGCCGCCTCTCCGCCATGAGCGTTAGTTTCGGTATCGAGCATGGGAACGTCCGGCGGAAGGCCGTCGTCCCGCCAAACCTGCATGATGTGCGTGATCAGCTCCGGTTCTTGGTAGAGATTCTTCCAGGGCGTCTCGCAACCTTCGTATGGGTAATGTTCAAAAGACATGAAGGCGAGTTCCTGCAGGCGATCGTGAGCTTTCAAGTAGTCGAGGAAGCGGCCCAACCAGGATGTTCGTCCCTTGGCATCAGGCCAAGCTTTTATGTCTTCCGTGACTCCCTCAAACACCGGTCCGCCCAACTTGAAAGCCGGATCGACTTGATGAAGCGCTGTGGCGAACTGCAAATACAGTGACGCATAGTCCTCGGGCAACATGTACTGCCCGTCAGCCTCTTCCCCCATTTCAACGTAGGAGACGGGATAGCCACGCTTCTTGATGTACGTCATTTGCGCCGCCGCATCCTCAGGCGTGCTGTAAAGCATCGCAATGGGAATAATGGCGGGAAGTCCGCGAGTGATTCCACTGCTGAAAAACAAGTCCAAGCCGGGCTGATCACCGGACTCCATGCGGTCGGGGGCAATGTATAGATCGGAAGGCTGATGCCAGGGATCGACCGAAGAACATAAAGTCAGAGTTTGCTTCTGATCAGGTGAGTGGTAGACGAGATCTCTGAAGCCGCCCGCGTCCCCCATCGTTCCGAGATAGACTTCGCGGATGGCGTAGCCTACGCAGTTGCGGCGATCATGGGAACCATGGGTGTCGCAGGTGTTTGAGGATTGGCTCATCAGAATACGTACGAATTTCGTTCTCACGCCAACAGGGTCCAGATGCAAAGTTGTGGTGCCTCCCTTTGCATCGGTGAGCTTTCCCACAGAAAATGTTTTCCATAATCCTTTGTCTTGCTCGTCCATAGCATCGCCGTCGCCATCCCAGTACTGCACCTGGTATGCGCGGGCGTATGGCTCTGCCCAGGCAATCCGGATCGCACTAACTATTTCCTTCTTCTGTAAGGCAATCACGATCCACTGCGGATGCAGCGAGTCGTCCTCACCGGTAAACGCACTTGTGAGATAAGGATTACTTTTCCAGTAGGTTTCGAGGTCACCATCGTCGAGACGCGAGAACCCGTCAAACTCCGTTCCGTTATTTCTAGTAAAGCCGCGGTGAGGAAGTGAATAACCGTAAGAGTGTCGGATCATCTCTGGGCCGGGAGTAGCATCGCCGACAAAATATCCATGGCCCGCAGGATCGCTCCACTTGCCCTTGGGATTCCAATGCCAAGCCTGCACAAACAGGTCGGTGTTCTGGCGGTAGCTGATCACTCCCCATCCCGCCGACAAGACTTGCTTGATCTGATCCGGCCGGAAGAACGTGTCAGTCGCGTTGCTGGGGACCCGGTCAACCGTCGAACCCAGCGCGTATACCGGGCTGAACGTGTTCACGACGTGGCTCGGCGCTGCATCTACGCGCACAGTTTGAGCCTTGATTGAAACTGCGCCGCAAATGATCAACAGAAAAACGATGATGAAGGAAGAGCGGTTCATGTGTGCTACTCGAAAGCGAGTAGGACTCGTCTTCCACGTTTGTGAAGCCTAGTTAAGTGTCCTGATCTTTTTTCGCCCAAGCTGCCGCGATCAACGTTCCGCGCAGCACTGAGGTGAAGGGCAACGCGGGCGGCACGCTCCGGTGCTCGCAAGCCGAAAACCAGTGAAGCGATTCGCAAGCGAGGTGCGCTGTTCCGCGCGCACAAATACTCTGACCTGCAGATTGGCTTTCCGCAGCGACCACCGACTGTCTGCTGACTAATAGGGCGCTGCTCCTGGTCGCGGCAGAGAATTGTAACGTTCCATCACCGAGGCTGGAAACACGGGGTGTCCTTGCGGCGGCTTGCCCCGTGTGATTGCCCAATGCGTCAGCCAGTCCGTTCCTTCGTCTCCAACGTAGGTGTCCGGCATGCTGTAGGCCGGATCACCCAATGCCTCCTCCAGTGCAATGAACCGATACCCTCGCTTGCGAATCAATTCGACAAGTTCGTTGAAATGGTCAGCCTCCAACTGATTTGCATGCAGTAGCAAAATCTGTTTGATATCGTAGCCAACGAGGTTTCGGGACAGTTGCTCCGCCCATGCGAAGATTTCATCCGTATAGGACAAGTAAGACTTCACGACCTGTTGCTGCAGCGCGCTATCTCCCCGCTTTTTTGCGTCCTCGTAGACACCTCCGTACATCCAGTCCCAGGCATCCACAGTGACGGGCGCGATTCGGTATCCCCTGGCGGCAAGGAAAGCCTCGGCCTGCCGCCGAGTCTCCAGGTCACGGCCTGCATCAAGATAGGGATGCCGAAAGAACCGCAGCTTCATCTTGTGCTGGGCCAACAGAAGAGAGGTAACGGTCTCGCCTTGGATTACATCGTCCTCAAATGCTTTCAACCCTGCCGTGTTTAGCGATAAATGACTAAAGGTGTGATTCCCGAGTTCCAGTCCGGAGTCGACCCACAGCGCGAGGGATTTTATCCGTTCATCCACCTCTCCAAATTTGTAGAGCTTCTTCTCGTTCACAAATCCCACTGCCGGGATTTTTTGTTCGCGGAGAGTAGCAACCAGTCTCGAGTTGATGTCGGTGATGGTTGCAGCATCGATGGTATATGCATCGCCAGCCGGAAGGTCATCGATCGTGACCGCGACCTTACGATCGGTTTGAGCTGCTGCGCTAGCTGAAGTAATGCCGGCGAAAAGGCAGAGCGACAATGCCAAATACCACGATCGAGGCAATTTATAATCTCCCGGGATTCGCTTTGATTGCCCGAACACCAGTCCTCCTTTACCGGCGATTTCTGATCACCTTGTGGAATACGTTACCTTGCGGCTTCGGCCGACGAGACGGCAAGCAAATACCACGCCGCGTGAGGCAGCCACTGCTCCTGCCAGCGCCAGTCGTTGTCGGCTCCGGTTTGTTTGTAGGTCAGATTAAAGTCGATATCGTCTTCGTCACGGAATCCGCTAGTGATTCCATTCGAGATTCCGCCGGGGGCGTTCGTGAACTCCCAGGAATCAAAAAACATATATTGTGGGTTGTTTCGTCCGACACCGTAAAGCATGCAAGTGTCGAACGGGTTCAATCCAAGAATCCAATTCAGCTGGTTGCCGGCGTACGCCTGCAGCTCTTTGTAGAATCGAGGATCATCTTTGAAGTATTGCGCCGCCAGCCTGGCGGCGGCAGCGAGCGACGCCAAACGAGCATTTTCTCCTTGCCACCAAGGCGCCGCCTCGGTGTCATGGGGAAAAAAGAAACTGGTGTGACGATTGCCTGATTTGTCCTGCACAAGTTGACGCGCATAACCGAAAGGATTGCTCACTTCGCGAGTGACTGAAAGCTCGAAGCCAAGCGACTTCCTCACCACATCCAGGATCTCGCGCCTGGTGCTCGTATCCGCAATTTCCAAGTAATAGAGCAGACTCACGACCGGCAACCCTGCGTCAGTGGCGTGAAAGAATGGCCGATCATGATCGTCAGCGCGCCAATAGTTCTGATATGAGCCGCTCGAAGTCAGCCGCGCCATGAGACTTTTCGCACGCCGATCTGAGGCAGTCTTGAATTCAGCTTTTTTCGTAGCCCGATACAATTCCGTTGCCGCCGTAAGAGCACAATAATCGTCAACGATGTTTTCTTTGCTATCGTTCAGCATCTTAAGGTTGTTCTTTTCAAGAAAGGCGAACGCATCTTCCGCCGCCGTCAGGTAAGCCGCATTGCTGTACTCGCCGGAGGATGGAAAACTACTGGCAATCGCAAGCGCGGCAATCGCAACTCCACCCCCAGAGCGATAACTCACCTCGTACTCGAGATCGGTGCTGGCACTTTCAACCAGATCGCGAGGTTCCTGGCTACTGGACTGGTAGATACCGAACCGCTTCATCTCTCCTGCTACTTTGCGCTCCTCCGGAACCTGCTTCGCACCGCCGTTTGATATGGATCGGTAAAACGAGCCAGAATGTGCTTTCACGCGAACCAGGTAGTCGGCCCCGAACATGGCTTCATCGAGCAGCCTGTCTTTGTAACGTGCAAACTCGGGTACATTGCGCCGATTCAATTGCTCGGAGCTCTTGAAGAGGGAATATACGACTAGCGGAATCTGTTGGGGATTGAAGTAAGTCGAGAACGATAGATGGGAAAGATGCTTTCCGTAGTCGCCGGTCGCGTCCCACCAGCCGCCATGCGCGTCGAGGAAGCCTTGCTTTCTTCCATCAAATGGAAGATGGCGATCGGCCTGGTCAAGCCTTCCGGAACTGCGTTCGTCCTTGAAGAAGTAAGTAACGTCGGAGAGCGTGTTGCGGTCAAGGATCAGGCGCTGAATGTGAAAGGGGAAAGAGTGCCCTGAGCCCGCGTTTGACGTGCAGTCGAGATAATATTCGCCTTCTGTTTGGAATGCGTCGAAGTCGATTGTCCAGAAGTACCAGTCTCTCCATTTCTTCACTGCGCCAGCGGCCTCAGCTGGCACTGTGAGGATGGCCTGATCATTCGCATCGTTTCTCAGAGCGCATGACGAGATGCTCGTGCCAGCAGTACCTAGAATCACCGCGCGCTTCGGTCCTGTGGCTTCATATCCGACATGGTTGGTCAGGACCTTTAACTCAATCGCCGGTGCACCTGCGCTGAAGACAAAAAAGAGAATCAGAAAACCTAGAACTGAGATGACCGGTCGGGTGTCGATTTTCGTAGGAGCAATATTCATTTCAGTGGGGCTTTGGACTTGGCGGCTGCGTGTACGACTGTTCCACGAATCACCGTCATTGAGGCCTTGGGAAGTTCGAAGATGGTATCGGCACCAGCGGTGATCACTGATTTCGCAGCCGGTCCATCCGGGTCAGGAAAGCCGCCCAGGGTGGTTGGGTGCCACTGATACTGTGCGCTGCCGAACGTCGCAGCGTACACCGTTCCGGTGAAGAAACCGGGCCCGCCTTGTTCATCAAAAACAATGTGCACCTTGTGGGCATTCTCCTGATCGCGATTGACAAGCATTATTGACCACTGCGAATCCGGCCGCAACAAAGCATAAGCAGTGACGAGATTGTGGCCGACTGCATCGACGAGATCTCCGGAGGCAGGAAAGACTTTGTGGGCGCCATTGCCGGGCTGCACCCATTCCGTATTGATCAGTTGGCTGGCAAAAAACTGCGATGTCGGCTGCTGAATTTCATAATCCTTGGTGGTAGTAAACATGCCGAACGTGCCCATTGAGTCGTTACAACCCTGATGCACGCCCAGAGGAAGATAGTGGAAATAGTAGAGAGCCTTTCCTCCCGCATGGAAAAAAGCTCCAACGTAGTCTGCCAGCCAGAGCGCGCCGAAAATATCCACGGAGGATTCACCGCCATTCCAAGTGATATTGGACTCCGTGATGAACATCGGGACATTTGGCGGCAGGCCGTCGTCACGCCAGACTTGGAGAATGTGGCTCACCAGCGTCGGTTCGTCGTACAGACTGCTCCAACTGACCTTGCAAGGTTCGTAGGGATAATGCTCAAAGGGAAAGAAGGCCAGGTCTTGAATACGACCGTGAGATTTCAGGTAATCCAGGAAGCGACCCGTCCACGAAATCTTCCCCTGGGCGTCCGGCCACACCACGATATCTTCATTCTGACCGGTATAAACCGGTCCCCCTAGCTTCAGATTCGGATCAATGCGATGAAGCGCTGTTGCCCACTGCAGGTAAAGCGCAGCGTAGTCTTCCGGCAGCGTGTACTGCCCGTCAGGTTCTTCTCCCATTTCGATGTAGGAAATTGGATACCCGCGCTTCTCCAGGTACGCGATCTCTGCTGCGGAATCCTCGGGTGTGCCGTAAAGCATCGCAATCGGCACCATCGCGGGCAATCCGCGTGTGTATCCGCTGTTGTAGAAAAGGTCGAATCCAACTTGCTCGTGCTGGGTCGAGCCTAAATCCTTGGGCTCATGCCAGGGGTCGATGGAGGAACAGAAGGTGGTGGTCTGGTCTTGATCCGGCGTGTGGCGGGCCGCGTCGTGAAATCCATTCTGGTCTGCGGTTCCAATGTAGAGCTCACGAATGGCGTATCCCAGGCAGTTGCGCGGATCTGCAGACCCATGCGAGTCACAGCTATTCGACGACTCAGTCATCCAAATCCGAATAAATCGCACCACCATGGGCGCCTGCGTAAGTTGGAGCGTGACGGTGCCGCCCCCGCTATTCGAGATCACGCCCGACGGAAATGCTACCCAGGCACCTTTGGTGGGAAATTTGATCGCCTCATCACCTGTCCAATACTGCACTACGTACTGCTTGGCGTATGGATCACCCCAGGCGATCCGAAGGGCGTTGATCGGTTGCGGCGTCGCCAGATCCATCACCACCCATTGCGGATGCAGCGAATCCTCTTCGCCGGTGAAAGCCTTGCTCAGATAAGGATTGCTCTTCCAATAGGTATTCAGGTCTCCATCGGTCATGCGTGAAAAACCATGGGTCTCGGTGCCTTCATTGCGGGTGAAACCTCGATGAGGTAGCGGGTAACCATAGGAGTGCTTGATGATTTCTGTGGGAGTCACGCTGCCGGTGAAATAGCCCTTGCCGCTGGGATCGCTCCACGTGCCTTGCGGATTCCAGTGCCATGCCTCCACGGCAAGTTCCGTGTTTTGGCGATAGGTCACCGGTTGCCATCCCGCCGCAAGCACAGCCGGCAACGCTGGCTGACTGAAGTACTTCTCCACAGCGGCAGCGGGCATCCGATCAATCCCTGCGCCGAGCGCCTGGTTGGGAATGAAAGAATTGGTGGCATGATCCGTGTCCACCCGGATGGTTTGGCCGTACGAAGCGGAAGACACTATGGAAGCGACAATGAGTATTGCATAAGCGAGATTCTTGCTCGGCTGTGACATCGGTTTTCGCCCCTTCAATTTGTGCTCGTCACAACCGAGCAACTTTGCAGTTCCCAGATTGAACGCAACCGCGCCATCCGGCTGCCTTCCACTCGTAGAAGAAACGCCGCCGTCAGCGGGCTAGAAGAGAAACTTCGCTCCCAACTGCAGGATGCGCGGGTCGCGCGCCCCGTTGACCACTCCAAACTGCGTGGAGTTGATCTCGCCCGAGGGATTCTGGAACTGAGCATGGTTAAAAACGTTGAATCCTTCAAGGCGCAACTGAAGTTCCTTGGATTCCGTAATCTTGGTGGTCTTCAGCAGCGCCATGTTGAAGTTGTTGAGTCCCGGTCCGTGGAAAAAGCGCCGCCGAGAATTTCCGAATTGCCCAAGTTGTTCGTTGCTGAAGAGAGATGTCTTGAAGTAGGGATTGGCGTGGCGCGGATTGGTATCAGCCAAGACTGGTCCGCCGCCTGAAAAATTCGGAACGTCAACCGGCGCGGCATTGGCGCCGATCAGCGAGTTGTCGTCATTCTCCGTCAAACTGATCGGCAGCCCGGTGGCGAAGTTCGTGATCCCTGACAAACTCCATCCCCCGGCCACCTTCCTCGCCCAACCAGCGGTGACGAACTTGTCAAACGGCATCAACCAGTTGTAGCTGAAAACAAAATTATGCATCACGTCGAAATTGCACAGTGCCACACTAAGTCGCGGATTGAATGGATTAGTGGAGTCCTGCAGGCCGGATGCGTTATCCATACACTTGCTGAAGGTGTAGCCGGCGAGAAAGGTTAGCGAGCCGGTGTTGTGGCTGAGGCTGACTTGCAGCGAGTTGTAGCGCGAGTTGGCCACGGTGGACACGTACGGGTTGGTATCGACGAGGGGTCCGAAAGGACGCACGCTGGAAATGGTCTGTCCCGAGGTGGTGACCCAGGGCGTGCTGGTTCCGATGCTTGTTCCCCCGGGTCCAGTGGTCACCTGGAACGGAGGGGTCTCGCTGAAAGGGCCACAGGGCCCGGCGCTGTTCGACGCGAGATTGTTCGGATTATTCAAGAACAAGCAGAGGGCCTGGTTGGCGGGATTCGATTCGACTGCGGCGACCAACCGGTGTCCCTGGTTGCCGACGTAGCTGGTGGTGAGCACAGTGTTCGACCCAATCTGGCGCTGGATGGAGAATTCATAGTGCTCGGAATAGGGCAGCTTGTTCCTGTGATCGAACGACCAATCGAAGGAGAGAGGCTCGACCTGCGCCCAGGGAAAGGTCGTATTGGGGTGCTGCGGCGAAACATTGGTCGAGGGAAATGGAAACGGAAAGCGTTGTCCTACGCTGGCGCCGCTGGAACGGGTCAGGTAGGGGGCTTCGAGCAGCGGCGGGCTGCTACTTCCGTAGTAAAGTCCGTAGGGAGGGTCGCCGACTTCGAGGAATTGCGACAGATCTTCCACCGAAGTGTAGTACAGACCGGTGCCAACGCGAATACTCGTCCGGCCCGGACCGCCGAATAGTTTGCCGAAAATACCTGACGAGGAGCTCGGCGAATAAGCCAGCCCGAGCCGAGGTGAGAAGTTGTGCCATTGCGTGGGCGCCAACGTCCGCGGAACACCGGGATCGCCGGCAACCACATAGCCTAAAGGCGCACCCGGAAACTTTGCCGACTGCTTGCCTGGAATGAACGTTTCGGTTTTGTTCTGCGTGTCATACCAAGGCATGCTGGCTTCCCAACGCAGGCCATAGTTGAAGACCAGGTCGGAAGTAACCCGCCAGCTGTCCTGCGCAAATAATCCGTAGTACTTGGAGCGGGAGTCCAGGATCTGCTGACTGGCTTGCGTCAAGCTATTGGGAGCACCGATGAGAAAATCGGCGAAGTCGATACCAGTTTCATTGCCCGTAAATTGGTATTGGCCGTTTTCCGCCGCGAAATTTCGTTCGTTAATCTGGTCGTAATGGAATTGCCCGCCAAACTTCAGCGAGTGTCTTCCGATCACCTTGGAAAAATTGTCCAGCCATTGAAACGAATTGTTGTATTGCCGGGTGCTGACTTCAGGAACTCCCACGATGAAGTTATTGAAAACGAAGGTGGGCACTCCTTCCAACGACTTTTCGATCGGACTGATCCCTCCGGTAGCGGCATTCCACGGGGTGACGAAACCCAGATTCGCCAGGCTGTAATTTGGTCCGACTCCGCCTTGCGGGGTGGCAAGGTTGAGAACGTTGCGCACGTAACTGAAGCGGAATTCATTGACCGCATAAGGTCCAATGGTCTTGGTGTCGCCCAGGTTGATCAGTTGGGCGCGTCCGGTGGTGTTGCCGTTGTAGGCGAAGGTGGAAGCTGGAATTGCGTTGCCAACCCCAGTATTGGGAGCTGGATCGTTTAAAACGTAGTCATCGGCAAAGTAGTAGGCAAACAGCGTACCGAATCGCGTGTTCTGGTCGACCCGGATGCCACCCTTATCGTTGCGCAGAGTTTGCGCGTACTGGGAGGTCTCGAAGAAGTTGTTGGCTGCGTTCGGCTCCGGTATAAGTCCGAGTTTCAGCACGTTCACTGCAACCGGCGACCAGGCACTCGTGGGGATGACCGCGCCTGGAAATACGCAATTCGCACTGGTGCAACCCGCTGTGTAATACGGTTCTTGGTCGGTGACTGTATAACCCAGTCGCTTGGAAAGCAGGCTGGCGAAACCTGGCCCGTTGATGACACCCGTCAGAGAACTGGCTGAGTCCAGGAAATTCCCGCCAAAATTTGCCAGCGACGGCATCTGTGTGTTCACGGTTGGAGCCTGGGTCCGTCGAGTGCCCTGATAGTCAACGAAAAAGAACGTTTTGTCTTTCCGGATTGGCCCGCCGAATGTTCCCCCGAATTGGTTTTGCCGAAACACCGGCGTTTTATCGGTCGGCAGGGAGAAATAGTTCTTGGCATCCAGCGAGGTGTTGCGCAGGAACTCAAATCCACTTCCGTGAAACCCGTTGGTCCCGGACTTGGTGACAACGTTGATCTGCCCGCCACTGTAGTTCCCGTATTCAGCGTCGTAGTTGTTGGTGATGATGCGAAATTCCGCGATGGAATCGAGGTTGGGAATAATGGCGGCTCCGTTGTTCTTGCCTTCCTCCACGTTCGACCCGTTCACCATGAAGCCATTGGAAGCCTCGCGTTGTCCATTCACGGACTGGTTGCCCGCGTTCAGGCCGCCGTCCACCGGGCGATCGTTGACGCCGGTCATGCCCGTGTCTGTGGAGTTGTATGGGGAGACGCCCGGCTGAAGGGCCAGTAAGTCCGTGAACGCTCTTCCGTTCAGAGGAACCGCGGTCATGGTCTTCCCCGTGATAACTTCGCCCATCTGGGTATTTTCAGTTTCCACGTGGACGGCGTCAGTTCTGACCTCGACCTTCTCGTTGATCGCGCCCACCGAAAGAGCAGCATCGACCCGCAGCGCCGAGTTGGCATCGATCACCAGCCCAGCTTTGGTGTAGGTCTTAAAGCCAATCTGACTCACCTGCAAGTCATAGGTGCCGACCGCGAGGGCGGGGAGACTGTAGAAGCCTTTCGCGTCGGTGATGACCGTCGCCTTGACGCCGGTCTGGGTATTCGTTGCTACCACGCTGGCCCCTGAAATCACAGCCCCACTCGGGTCTGTCACCACACCCGAAATGCTGCCCGTGATGCTCGACCATGCCAATATTGTTGTGAATATGAAACCCGCGAGGACTAACCCAAACGACCGTTCAGGATTACGCATGTTCGAACCCTCCTGACAGGCGTGGCCCTGCTCCGGATTTGGCTCCGGCTTTTCCGTTCCGGCAGGACCCTGCGTACAAAAGGCCTGTTTAAAACGATTTAGTACAATGACGAACCGACTATTGTAGCTTCGACAAACCAGTTCGACCAAGTATATTTTCAGGCAGCATCCGTGTTCGAGTGTTTACTGAGTGGAAACTGTGCCTGTGCGAGCTTTTCTTCCACCTCTTGTTTTCCGCCAAAGTCGCCGCCGCCAGACCCATAACCCTCATATTCGAGTTCGGTCATGAGTCGGTGCCAAAGTGCCGACACATATCGATAATTCACACTGGCACGCCTCGGGCGCTCTGAGAAACCGTAGCCCGGTAGCGATGGGATGACAAGTTTTGCGCTGCTGACATGGCCGGTTTCGTTCTCTGAGTTCTCTCGCCCGAGGAACTTAAGTTCGAGAGTCGCTCGGGAATTTCCGGAAAAAGGTACGAATATCCGTTGCCAATGCTTTCGGCTCTTCCATCGCCGCGAAGTGTCCCCCATTCGCGAATTCGGTCCAGTGCTGGACGTTGTAGCCACGCTCGATCCACGACCGAGGCGGAAATGGCGCTTCCTTCGGAAGGTGCGCGATGCCGCAAGGTACTTCGATCCGCTCACCCAGTGCGAGATGAAGCGGAGCCGTCCTCACTTCGAAGTACAAACGGCACGAAGAGTGAATGGTTTCGGTCATCCAATAAAGCGTGACATTCGCCAGCAACTCGTCCCACGGGAACCGTTTTTCAAGGTCGCCGTCGCAGTCGGCCCAGTCTCTGAATTTTTCAAGGAACCAGGCGGCCAGCGCAGCAGGAGAGTCGTTCAGTCCGTAGGCAACGGTTTGCGGCGTGCGAGACTGAACGTGATCGTATGCCCCGGATTCTTCTAGCCACCGGTCCGCGTCTGCGAGAAACTTCTGCTCTTCTCGACTTAGGACCGCTCCGGGCTGAAGGCCGGGCCGGTAGGACCCCGGACTGTAATTCAAGTGCAGCCCGATGATGCGCGCAGCGTGACGACGTCCCAGCCAACTGCATACTTCGGCTCCAAAGTCGCCGCCGTGGCAGGCGAAACGTTCGTATCCAAGTTCGGTCATCAACTCCGCAAACAGGTCCGCCATTCGGGCAGTATTCATCCCAGGTTCTGTCGGCCGGCTGGAAAATCCAAAACCCGGGAGAGACGGCACGACTACGTCGAACGAATCGGATGGCGCCCCACCGTGTGCTGCCGGATCGGTGAGCCGGGGAAGCAGTTTCCGCATTTCAAGAAACGATCCGGGCCAGCCATGGAGCAACAAAATCGGGATCGGCGAGGGTCCCCGTCCGCGCTCGTGAACAAAATGGATGGACTGATTGCCCGCGATGTATCGCAGGTGATGCAGGGACGCCAGCCGCCCGATTTCCGCTTTCCAGTCAAACTCCTCGCGCCAGTAGCGGCAAATGCGTTGCAGGTATGCGAGATCAAATCCGTACTCCCAGCCCGAACCAGCAATCGTATCGGGCCAGCGCGTGTGTGCGAGTCGTTCACGAAGGTCCTGAACCGCACTTTCGGAATAGGGTAGTTGAAAAGACTGGATTGCCATAGGTTCTCCACTCATCGTCAGTTTGATATGTAACTCCTAACTGCCAGTATAGTGGTTACATAGTGTAACCTGTCAATGGGTAAACACGAGTTACAATATTCCACATGGACTATGAATTTCTCGGCGGCAATTTGGCGCTCGATTTCACCAACACCTTGCATAGCCACGGCATGTCCGATCCCGGCGAAGATCTGAAGACCGCCGCCGACCTGGTGGAATGGGCAGCCCAGGCAGGACTGCTTCGCGACACCGAGGCCCATAAACTGGGGAGGGTTCACGCCGACCAGGTGCGATTCCGGCGCGCCTTAGCGCTGCGCGAGTTGCTCTATGAAATCTTCAGCCGCGCGGCAAAAGGAAAGAAGCCCCAGCCGCAGGCACTCCGGAAATTTGGGAGTTTCTACCAGAATGCGATCCGGCACGCCGAATTTCACCCAGTGGCCAATCACTACCGGCTCATGTGGCCGGCGGCGACCCATCCTTTGGAGCGCATCTCGCAAGAGATCGCCCGTTCGGCCGCGGACCTTCTGACCTCAGAGGCGTTGACACGCGTGCGGCAATGCTCGGGAGAAAGGTGTTCGTGGTTGTTTGTCGATGACAGCCGCAACGGGATGCGACGCTGGTGCGATATGAAGGCGTGCGGTAACCGCGCCAAAGTCCAACGCTTTCGCCGTAACCTCAGTCGAGCTGTCGGAAAGTCTTCTGGGCGCAGGGGATGATTTTGGGGAAACGCGACCCTGAATCTCGTGTAACGGCTAGTTGCTGAATTGTCGCGCGGAAAACTGATTCCCTTAACCAACTATCCCAGAGACAAATATTACGGCTACGATTTCGTTGCCAATGAATATGAAATGGCCCTGCCGGACCTCATTGACGAGTACCTCGAAAAGGCGTTCGGGTTAGCAGACCAGGACTCAAGAAAGTTCAACATTGCTGCCACGTGGTTTTCCCAGGTGCCGGAACTGTGGACAGTATCGAGTTCTTCCGCATTCGTCGCCATCATCTCTGCGGTGGAAGTCCTTATCGAGAAAAAGAGTGAAACGTGCGGCGCTTGCGGTCAGCCGAAGTTCTCTGTTACCCGAAAATTTAAGGCTTTCCTAGAAGAGCACCTGCCTGACGTACAGAATAAGTTCCCAGAGGAGTTGCAACAAATTTATGGTGTCAGGTTGGATTTGGCTCATGGTGGTGACCTGTTGTTGTCTGATCTTGAATACTGGAACTTCTTCGGGAAGCCTCGACAACAATGGCAGGACTCTGTCCAATGGAACGCACATGAAATCGCAGGTACCGCGCTGCTGAACTGGCTCCTCAAACATTGAACGTGGCCATTTGAAAGTAACAGCATTAGCGACAGCACTAGCTCAAATCAGCCCGCTCAGCTCCATTCCACCTCAGCCCAACACAGCTCACCACGGCGACGCGCAGCTCGCACCTCGACACCAAATCAGCAACGGCTCGACACAGCGCGAAGCGGCTCCTATCCCCCTCTCGCATAGACACCCATTTCTCCCGCGCCTGGACTGCACCGCCAGCCGGGCCGCGGACGTTCCGATTTTGCAATCGAGTTGGTCGCAACTTGCAGTTAACTTGCAATGACTCGGAGTGGAGATTGGCTTCCAAGCTGTAGAAAAGATTGGTAGGCGCGGCAGGAATCGAACCTGCAACCCTCGGATTAGAAATCCGATGCTCTATCCGTTTGAGCTACGCGCCCACTTTGCTGAATGTAACACAATCGAAAGAAGTTAATGCACAGCAACAGGATGACTCCGATCTTTGTCTCCGGAGGCGGTGGCACTTATGGTGGCAGTTGCTCTCTCCAGTAAAGCCGATTGCGCTGGCGAGCCACCTGCCACAGGAGGCTTTCCGGAATTAAACGAAACGAGTCTTTCAACCGCCGCAAGGTTGTGCTCTGGGGCGAGGTGAGCATACCGCATCGTCATCTGGATGGTCTTGTGCCCCATCAGTTCGGCCACGGCGCGAATATCAACCCCTGCCATTACCAGGCGGCTTGCAAACGTATGCCGCAAGCAATACCAAGTGAAATCAGCCAGGCCAGATTCTCGCACTGCCCGATTGAACCAATGTTTGTAGCCCTCGAGCTTTACACCTTTCAAGTTCACGAATACCGGGGCACCGCTCGAAGAACGCTGGGCCAGTACCTTGAATGCAGCTACCGCTTCTGAGTTTAGGGGAATGTGGCGGGCCTTGCCGTTCTGGCTTCTAGGGATAGTCACACGCCGACCGAATATGTCTACTCGATCCCAAGTGAGGCTGTATTGCTCGCTCGGCCTCATACCCGTGTGCAGCAATTTCGAACTCGGGCAAGTGGCAAGAGTATCTCGCTTCAATCACAGTGCGCAATCGCTTTTCCTCGTCATGGGCGCCGTTCTGGTCCAAGAACCGGATGCGGCCGTTGTCCTCATGCTTGCGCTTCAGCGCCTCGCAGGGTTTGACGCGGATCGACTCTGGCGCTGCCATCGCTGCAACGAGGGCGGGGATGTGTTCTCGCTTGTGCGCGCCGTGAACCGCTGCGATTTCCCGGGGGCCCTCATATTCCTGGCTGGCTTGGCTGGCATCCGCTTGGGGGACCGCAGAAACGCCTGGTTCCAGCGTGTTGGACACAAGACGACGACAACGGGAACGGCTGGAAGCTGCCGCCAAGCCATTCAGCCCTGGTGCAAAGTACACGACGATTTCGGCTCCGGGTGCGACAGCACCGATGATTTCAACGTCCGCTTTAACCTGCCCATCGGCGCTAAGGGCGTCGCTTGGCGAATTCCCCGCTCCGTCCACGGACACAAACGACACGTGCGGTCGCTTGACGTGTAAGGCTTGGAAATAGTGGTCGAGATCGATGTCCCTATATCCGCCACCTAGCTCGATGATCCCGATAGTTTGACCGGATCCGTTGAGGTCGGGCGGGATGTTGTAAAACCGGGCCAGATCGGGAACCTGGTGGGAGACCGCAGCCTGCTGCCCGAGTCTTGTGATCGTGTTGAGCGCGGGGGACTGTTGTTGACCACCGGCAGGCTCGATGGGGACTTTGGGAGCGAACGCGAAGCGCCGCAGATCGGCCTCTCGGGCCGCTTCGACGGTGCTGGGCGAAGTGAGAGCCGAGTGAGCCTCGTCGAATTTTTCCCAGACTTTAACTTGCTCGGGACTGTAGCTCAACAGGGCAAGGGATTGAACTTGGTTCGGGTCAAAACGGACTTCCGGGCGTGTGAATCAGCCCGCAAATCGGTGGCAGCCGCCAAGATGACAAAGGTAACGACCATGCCCCTGCCGCCGGGTGATAAGCTTTTCTCACTCCCCATCTGGCAACTCCATGATCTGTCCATATTGCTCCCAGGAGAATCCGGAGGGGCGGAAGTACTGTCAAGCGTGCGCGAAGCCGCTCGCGCCGCAGACGGTTTTCGAGAGGCCAGCGCCACCACCGACTCTGCACGCGGCCTCACCCAAGCCCCCGCTCAGCAAGATGGCACTGGCGAGTTTGATCCTGAGTTTCTTTTCTTTGATCGTTCCGTTCGGGATTGCCGCGCTGGTACTAGGCCACATGTCCCGCAATCGAATTGCAAATAGTGGAGGCCGACTGCGAGGAAGGTGGTTTGCGTTTGCAGGGCTCATCCTCGGGTACATCCAGGTTCCCGTTGGAGCGTTGCTCTTTCTGGGTGCAGTCGGCTTTTTGTATCAGTTTAATCAGGAACTGAGCCGGCACCCCGGTGATCGCGCCGCGCTGGTGGCGGTACTCAAAAACGGTGGTCCAAATAAGAAAGTGCCAGCGGACGACCCGGCCAAGTATCCGCAAGAGGCAGTCGAGGCGCTACTCATGATCCGAGCTCGGGAGTCCGAGTACCTCAACGCGCATCCCGACCAGGGCTATGCTTGTCGATTGGACCAGATCGGCGAGCCGCTCAATCCCGACAATGAACTGGGCATCCTCATCGCGAAGTCTCGTTACCAGATAAGCATTGAACGATGCGGGACGGCGAATAACTTGTGGTACACCGTGCTCGCATCCTCCAAGACCGACTACTCGTCGTCCCCCGTCTATTGCCTAGACTCTAGCGGCGTGATCTACAAGTACGGCTCAGACCACATCAACGACGTAATTGGCAGGCTTGCAGGCGTGAACCCAGAGCTTTGCCCGCAATCTGGCGAGAATGTGGGGCAGTAAGCGAACGGTGGAATCCATAAACAATTTCGCGGCGGCGCCATCGAATGCCGGACCGATCCGCCGCAGCCGCATGGCTTTAGCTGCTGTGGCGTTAAGCATTTTCGCCTTCATCCCACCACTCGGCATTGCCGCCGTCGTGCTTGGACACATATCGAGCCGCCGTATTGCCGCCAGCCGAGGCGCGCTAAACGGCCAAGCCACAGCGCGCGCCGCCTTGATCATCGGCTACCTGCAGATAATTCTAGTGACCGTCGTAGCGGCGATGATTTGGCAGGCATTGCACCTGACGGTGCAGGATTTCCGTCGCGACGCCCTGGTGCAGCGCGTCTTCCGGGAAACGGATCCGAACCAAACCCTGGACTCGGTCAGCGCAAGCCAGCAAGAGACCACGGCGCGGGCTCTCGTCATTCAGATGGTTGCCATCCAGGATCAACGCTTCCGCGGCGACGCGCGGGGATATCTATGTTCCATCGGCGAGGTGCTCAACGCAGGCCTCGACGGCGCCACACCAGCGGAAAAGGAGGCGTTTAACGAACGGGTGTGGCAGTCTGCTTACATGTTTGAGGTGCGTGCATGCCATTCAGAGAATAGTGCTGCGCCCTCTGCGGGTTACAAACTTGCGGCGGTGCCTCGTTCGCCGCGTATGCCGGATGGTTCCCGGACCTTCTGCGCCGACGAGACGGGAACGGTTAAGCAGATATTTGGCGGAACGTCCGTGGACTGCTTCGATCACGGCAACGTAATCCTGAAGCCTACACCTACCGCTGAGGAGCCTACGGTCGAACCGGTGCACCCCGCCCCGCTGCAAGAACCCTTAGTCCCGTGTATTCCATCGGAGAAAATCACCTGCGCCGCCGACATGACACTTGTGCGGGGGGCATGGACCTCTCCCGATGCGCTTTGGGAATTCTTGACTTCACCGGAGACGGGCGCGCCCGAACGGCGCGTCGCTGCATCCAAGGCGGAACAAATCATTCCGGTCGATTGGCTGCCCAAGGTGCTACAGGCGAGGCGAGAACTCCGGAAGGAACAAGCCTTGCACAATTTCGGGCTTGCCGATTATCCATTTAAAGATTACTCGCCATTCTATTTACTCAAGACGCCCCGCGACAGGATTGGCACTCAGACAAAGAGAATGATCCTAGGGCATGCGTTCGTTGTTCCGGAAAAGTGGATCGCGTATCCCCCGACGGAAGAAGGAGTCATGCGTGCATGGCCAGCTCAGGTCTTGGACGCCATGGAAACCCTCTACTCCAACATAATTCAACATGGCGACCCTAAAGAGATTGATCCTATTGCGCTCAAACTCCCCTGTGCGGATTACGAGACCGCCCGTCAGATCGTGGACCTCACGTCGGATGTAGCACGAATACGACGGTTTGCGCCTTCAGAAGTTTTCGGGGCTTGGTTGAACATTCAGAGGGGAAACTCCGATGTCAATCGCGCCTCAATTGGCCTTCTGGGAGGGCTCTACACCGTGGTGACGAAGGAAGATGAAACCTGGGCCATGGCACAGGTGCTGGGCTTGCAAGCGCTGGAAACTCAAGATATTTCGATGACGTATCCGTCTATCGATGCGATCAGTATCTTTCACCCTACGCCTTACACCTTTGCTCTGGGCGCCGCCCGTTATCTGGTGTCCTCAAAAGATTCAGCGTACAACCGGGCGTATGAAGCCGACGGGCTTCTGCGGTCACTGGGAGAGCCACTCCTTGGGACGCCGCGGTTCTACGACGAGCAGAAGCAGGGCCAATACAAACAAGAGATCAGCAGCTTTGCAGAGTGGCTGAAGAAAAACGAAGCCAGACTCAATGAAAGATCCAATGCAGAAAAACCGTTGATTGAGAGTGCTCGCAAGAAAATGTCGGTTGCAAACGCGTGCCGGCGTTAGCCCGCCCCTGCTGCGGATTGCACACCTTCCTTCCCGCCGACCTCAAGCCAGACGGCGGGATCCCCGTCCTAGCTAGCCGGAAACTCTCCACAGACGGGTTTGGAGGACATCAATGGCCATATTCTCGAAACGGACTTCTTGCCAACGTTGTTGAGAATCCGGGTTGGGGTTCAAACTTCTAGAAGAGCCCTTGGGGGCAGCGACGGGAACTCGAACCCGCGGCATTCTTCGTGACAGGCGGGCATTCTCCAAGTGATCCCGTCATTGGAGTAGAGACAGTCTCGCGCAGTTTCACCTACTCGCTCACTGACGTAATGATGGGCCTCGGCACTTGGAGAGCGATCTTCTGCTGAATGTTGGCTGACGAGTCGCCTAGCAACAAGTCGTAGGCGCCTGCGTTGGCATGCCACATCGCCGCGCTGACATCATAAAAACTAAAGCTGCGACACGGTCGACCCCCTTTGATTTTGTGGGAGCACTGCACACAACACCCCGACCTGGAAAACGGGCACTGCTAGATGTTTGATACTGTCGAAGCTGATGGCGGCTTCACATATAACGCAGTTGGCTGCACGTGCGTTCTGAAGGTGTCTTCCGCCGGGGCATACAGCAGTCTTCTCACCCGACTGACTGCTATCACTGAGAAGGACGCGGCCATTGCCGAGGATTTTGGGCAGCTTAGGCAGCGCGCCGACGAATACCCGGTTCCCTCGCGGAATCGCGGCCTTCAGTTTCCGGATACGCCATGCCTCGGGCAGGATCTCCTTAATTGGTAGTCGCAAACTTCCCCCAAGCCGACTTCTGGCCCGTCCGGCTCCCTGTGGTTCAACTTCCGGATTGCTCGTCATCCGACGTCAGTGCGACGTGGATAGAAACAAAGTTGCACCCTCAGATGCTGAGTCTAGTATTAAACGAGAATTGATAGCTATTTCGTTGCTTGATGAAGTTTTGCGATCTCTGCCTTTGCCATAGCGACTTGTATTTTAAAGCTCTGGTCGCCGTCCCCGACTCTCACGAAGGATTCTAGAGTGCGCATCGCGTCACTTGGGTGACCGAGCTTTTCAAGCGCTAGCCCTTTAGCGAAAAGTGCATTCTTGCTTTCGGGTTTGGACGCCAGTACTCGTTCTACTTCGAGGAGCGCTTTTTCATATTCACCCAGATTGAACAGTGTCACGCCGAGATTCTCGCGCGCCTCGCTATTGTCTGGTTCAAGTTCCAGCGCGGCGTTGAAGGCCTTCACGCCATCGTCAAAATGTCCCATCTTGCCCAGTGCGATACCTCGGGCAATTTGATATTTGGCGGCATTAGGTCTCGCTTTTGCGGCCGCATCGAGATCCGCTAGAGCAGCCATTAGATTCCCGCTGCTACCATATGCCATTCCTCGTGCATAGAGGGCGTCGACGTAGCCGGGCCTCGACTTCAACGCCTGAGTGAGTTCATCTATGGCAGGGCCAAACTCGTTTGCATCTAGGTGCTTCCAGCCGCGCTCCAGATAGGCTTCGGGGGGCAGACCGAACGAAAAAGGGACTGTGTCACCTTGGGTTGTAAGAAAAACGCGGCGGGTCGCCAATAGAAATTCAGCATATTTCGCGGCCTGACTGCGCGTCGGCTCGGCCAAATGTTGTATATCGCTGTTCAAACGCGCGCGATCCGGGACCATGTACTTTCCTTGACGAACCGCGGCGATCAGATCAAAGGCCGTCTCATTATTAGCGAGAGCAAGCGCGAAGTCATGTTCAATTCCCATCGCCGAGGCAGCGAAGTATCGGTCCCCTCTAAGATCTCCATGAAACATAGAAAAAACCGTACCTGCCAATTCTGCAGCGTCAAGATATGTGTCCTCGCTTTCAGCAACAGGCGTCACATATCCCGCACCAATAGACGAAGCTCGTGAGGACGGGTCTTTGCTATTTAAGCCCCGTCGAAAAGCCGCGTCTTTGTTTTTTTCACGTAGCTTGTGGTCCATATTCCATTCAGTGTAGTAGCCCAGGGCGGCCGCGTACGGCACGTCAAAATCATAAAACCCCATTTTCGTCAGAGCGTGAAACATTTCATGCGCGGTGGTGCCCGCGAAAAGGCCGGGTGAATCATTTGGCGACATCCCAGCTACGTTGTCATCAAGAACTACTTCGTGGGTGCCGTCAACATTCACGCGATGCATTCCAACGGGCGAATGGGGATGTTGCAGACGGGAATCCAGCAATTTAAATAAGGGTATGCACGCAAAGAATAAAACAGGAACCACAAAGCGAGGCCAAACTGCAGCAACAGTTGAACGATAGTTCGTCACGAATTACTCCCCGGCGAATTTCCGGCCTGTTCGTTTCTGCGCGCCCCAACGGAGAAAATGGTCTTCCAAAAAAAGCCATTCTGGAATGACAGGCAGAATGCAATGACGCCGTCAGGCTGGTCGCTTGTCAGCTTGTATATCGAGAGGAAAATGATAGGGGAAACGGATATGGCGGCAATCAAACCTTCGGACTTCAGGGCCGCCTCAAGAATGCCAAGGCGTCGGTGAGGCTTGTTCTGAATCTGTTCGTGAATCGCCTGCGCAAAAATGCCAACGACCATGGATAGAGCGAGGGTCGCCACTCGCCCGTAGGCAGTTCGAGTAAGTACCGAGAGATCGTGCCCCCCCAAGGGACCGACTCGCATTAGGGAACTGTAGCCCCAGGCATAAACGAACAGGGCGAAAGCGAGAGCAGCCGAAAGCTTTAGGACTTTCATGAGGGTTCCTCTGAGAAGCGTTACGGAATGTGGAGTCGAAAGATTATAGACTAAATGTTTTATCTCTGAAGTTCGTTACATAAAAGCAGAAAGATATAGTCACTAATCATTTTGTTCGCAACGCACAATTCACAATTTCATCAGGTGTGGGGATCCTGTCCAGATTGTCGGCGATCCGGAAGTTGGCCATAAACGCTCTTCGAGGAGATCACTCCCGCGGTGTCCTCTTGCACCAGATTTGTTCTCGACAGACGTCCCCCAAGCCGACGCATTATAAAAGGGCGCCCCCTTTGAGGTAGGTTTTGAGTGTGACGCAAAGCTCTACCGAAAGGAGCACCGAATGGACATTAAGTATATCGGCATGGACGTGCACAAAGAAGCGATTGCCATCGCAGTGAGGAACGGCGAGGGAAAACTGGTAATGGAATCGATCATCGAAACCAAGGCGAGCACCATCCTGCAGTTTATCCAGGGACTGCGCGGTGACTTGCATGTGACCTTGGAAGAAGGCACCTGGTCGGCTTGGCTGGATGACCTACTGAAGCCACACGTCACGGAGCTAGTGGTGTGCGATCCACGGAAAAACGCGCTCATGAAGGAGGGCAACAAGAGCGACAAGATTGACGCGCGCAAGCTCGCCGATCTGCTGCGTGGGGGATATCTGCGCTCGGTCTACCATGGCGAGAACGGCCTACGAACGTTGAAGGAGCTGGCCCGCAGTTATCTGACGATCAGCAAAGATCTCACTCGGGTGATGAATCGAGTGAAGGCTCTGTATCGCAGTTGGGGAATTTTGTGCGGGGGCAGCAAGTCTACGCCCCGCGTCATCGCACCGAGTGGCTGAACAAGATTGGAGAAGCCGGCGTCCGCCGGCGGGCTGAGTTGTTCTACCAACCGCTCGATGCGCTGCGCGGGTTGCGCCAAGCGGTGCGGAAGGATCTGTTGGCGGAAAGTCGCAAGCCGCTTGAGCGTCTCGGACCAAGAGTCCGTTCCATCCCCTTGGACATCATCCTTGGCGGTGGCAGTCGGGTTTGTTCTTGAGACGCTGGGGTCGAGGGAGAGTATCTAGCCAGAAGTTAGGCGATTGGTGTGCTTCGGCACCGAGTCTCCAAGCCGACCCTATGCCCCCTCGCATGACCCAACAAAGCTGTAGGCCACGAGTCTCAGATAGGACCATGGTTGGCAACTCTGCCACCAGGTTAGCTTGTGAGTTTCAGAGAACCGAACAGCGCCGTCATGACGAACATGAAACCCCCACAGGAAGGAAGAAACACGGGGGCCCCGTCGCTCCGCGGCATACAGGGCCGCTCCGCGACCGGGCTAAACGGTCAAGCAGCTAAAGACGAGGTGTCAGCAGTGTGGCGGGGGGCTGCATGCCGGAAAATAACTTCTGGCGTTCCGGCAGGGAGAAGTGTTTTTCACTTGACATCCCTTTTTATAGGACTTCGGGCCCGGAATAGTTTCCGGCGCCCCTCACTCAATAGCGATTTTCCTGGCCCTCAATCCTGGGGGGCAGCCTCGCCGAGGGTCGACTCGTGGCTCCTTTTGCCTGCCATCGGTAAAAGCAAATGAGTGTAAAATGACCAGCATTTTCGCAATAGAGGGATTTCCCACGAACTGCCCAAAGTGCGAAGCTGAGAATGCGGAGGAAGGCCGCTTCCTAGCCATCCCATCCCGCTTCCATAAGCCTCCACGCCCCCGCACTGTGGCATTTCCTCCAATCTACGAGCGGCTGGTACGGGTGAGCATCAACTTGGGGAACGATCTAGAGTTGGGGGCAACCTTATGAAAGGTGCGGGTGTTACCTGCTATCGGCTGCGGCACGCTCGGCAATCAGGCGGAATCCCCTGATCCTCGCTTCGTCGGCAAGCTCACGCAATTGGGTGCGTCCCGGTTCCGCATTTCCCGCCTGCACTTCGATCTCGCCAAGTTCCAGTCTTGCTTCGAGTTGGCAGCGTACGCAACCGACTAACACGGCCTTCTCGAGTGCAGGCCGGATGGCGCGCATGGCGTCTTCAAAATAGTGCTGCGCAGCTCGCACGTGGGCGGTGGCCAGCGCGACATCGAAACGAACTGTCGGATCGTAGCTCTTTGCTGAGAGAAGGCTAGTTTGTCTCAGGATGTTTGCAGCTTCTATAGTTTTACCCTGTTGAATGTTCTCGCGTGCAAAGACGATTTCTGCTTCGATTTCACCATCGGTTATTTTCTGTAATCGAAACTCGTCGATCGCGGACCGAAGCGTGCCCATCTCCACTGGTCCCGCCTGCGCCAATGAAAGTTCCGCGAGCGCAACCTGATCCAGGGCTGTGTCCGTCTTTGCGCCGGTTTCACGATCGAAGGAAAGCGCTTCAGAAAGGGCTTGCTTTGCGCTGACGAAATTTCCTTCCCTTAAGAATGCCTTCGCTAAAGATCGCTCAGCTGCGGTGTAATCCGTCTTGACGCCGGTCTCTTTGAGGAGTGCAACCGCGTCTTGGTACATCCGCAATGCAGTTGCCATATCTCCCTGGGTTTCAGCAATTGAGCCCAGGGTTTGCATGGCAGTTCCGAGAACAGATTTGTTCCCCTCGCTACGAAAATGTTCCAGGAGCGGCTCCAGCATGCCTTTCGCTTCGCGAAACTTCCCCTGGCGCTGGAGCAACTCGGCAAGGGTATACGTCACAACGTCGCGGTCGTTCATCCGGTTCAGTTTGGTAAAGATAGCGACGGCTTCGCGGACGCGATTTTCTGCTTTTGGCAGGTCGCCTTCGATCTCATACATCTCGCCCAGGTTTGAAAGTGCGGCTGCCAGATGAGCTTGGTCACCCTCTTTGCGAAACACGTTTAGCGCTTGCTCGATACTGTGTTTGGCTCCGGTAAGATCGCCTTGTGTCGCTAAGACACCACCAATGTTCATTGAGGCGTGGGCTGAACTGTCCACATCCCCTGCTTGGGCGAACATTCGCTGGGCCACCGCATCAGCGTCCACAGCGCCGCTGAGATTTCCAAGAAAAAACGAAGCATATCCGTCAATCAGCTTCGCGCGTGCCAGCAACAAGCCTGCCCCAGTTATTTCCGCTTTTCTGGCAGCACTATTGGCTAAGGTTTCTGCTCGTTTGTAGTCTCCGAGGTTTCCAGCAATCCTGGCTTCCGTAATATCGATTCGCGGATCATCGCGCTGCGGAGAGGGCGACTCTCGCAAAGCGGCAAGTGTCGCTGCTGCTTCCGTGCTGTTGCCCAACGCGTCTTGCGCTGCGGCGAGGTTCAAACCGTAGTCAAGATTGTCTGGGTATGATCGCTGCAGGCGTGAATAGACTTCAATTGCCTGCGTCCAGTCTCCATTCATCTCGTGATAACGTGCCTCGGTTTGCAGCCGCGCTTGGTGTGGCAGACTGCCGGCCAGGTCCATTGCTTTTCGAGCCGAAGACGTGGCCTTAGCGTCGTACCCGAGATCGGACCATGCGGTTGCCAAGGCCGAATACGCTGGCGAATATTCGGGCTGCAAACGGATGACTCTTTCCAAAAGATCGCCGGCCACCACATCGTCGTAGACCCGCAATTTGGCGAGTCCGTCAGCGTAGAGCCGGGCGGCCTCTGGATTCGAAGGCAGGGCGAGCTTGACCTCCTCCGCCTCGGTCGAGGTCAGCGTTCCAACACCCAGTTTTGCCCGCAGTTGTTCGCCAGCGCGAGACGCCAGATCAAATAGATCCGACTGAGAGCCGACGACTGCAAAGCTCGCAACCGTATCTCCGGTCACCGCGTCCTGCACGCGCGCATCAAGGCGAACCCGCCCGCCACCCGCTTTTCCAATAGCGAGGTAGGAGCCGGCAACGACATAATCGCAACCCAGATCTCTATGAATCTTGGCTAAGGTACGGCCGGCATAACTATCTTCGTTGGATAGGGAGAGTTCGAGTTTCGCTCGGGCAACATCCTCCGCTGCCACCGTTCTGAGATGGTCGCCTGCAGCCAATTCTGTTGCGAGCATTTCGGTAAATGCGGTCGATAACCATACGTCCCGCGCATTTCCGGAAGCGTTGGTGAAACCCATCACTGCAACCGAACGACGCGTGAGAGTGGAGGGAATGACCGGAGAGGGTTGAGCTTGCGCCCCTGGCGCAGGCTGATTTCGACGGCTATAACGACGCCCAACGTATGCAACGAACAGAACCAGGAGGAGGGCCGCCGCCACCCAGTATGGCCAATTGCGACCCTTTCTTGGCGGCACGGTCGAGAACTGGCTGGGCTCGGTGTCGACCGAGGGAAGCTCAGCGGAATCCGGACCTGCGGCGCTTTGCGGCGCGTCATCGAGGACTGGAATCTCGGAGGCCGGCATCGGCGATTCAACACTGGCTATAAAGCGATAACCGACCCTGGGCAGGGTTTCGATGTAGCGCGGTTCGAGAGAGGTATCCTGCAACGCGCTCCGTAACCTTTGCACCGCACTATTGAGGCTCGCTTCAAAATTGACGAAGACGTCGCCCGGCCATAACTTATGCCTCAGATCCTCGCGGGAGACAACTTCGCCTGGTCTTTCGAGGAGCATGGCCAGAATTTGAAACGACTGGTAGGGAATCTTGAGCCTGAGGCCTGCTTTACGAAGCTCGTGCGCGTGCAAGTCGACTTCATAAAGCCCGAAACACGCGCGGGGAGGTACCTTTGAGCCATTCGCGCCTGACCCACTCTTGTTCAAGCGCTTGGGTTCTGAATTACCGGGCTCGACAGGAGACATTGTTTAAGGCCAAATCGAGGGACGGGGGCGCCCGCGTTGTAAGTTATCTTGCAAACAGTGTAACGGGGATGTCAAGCCGCTAATAGACGGGTTGTCAGCACTCAAGCAAGCAAGGACTAAGTATTTATTCGCCAGTTATTTGGCCTGTGAGGTGGATGTGAGTGACATGTGATTTGCGATGATCGGTCTCTATGGTAGGTTTGCCCATTAATTCGGCACAAGAGTCGCCGAAGATAAACATTTCGCCCTGAGGAGGGGCTTCATGAACCGAAAAACGTTTCTAACCATTCTCACCATGTTGCTCGCAGTCTCCGCATACGCCGGGGAAAAACCGGTTGCCGTGCACACGTTCGTATGCAAGGGCGTGGACCAAGGTCCTTGCCTGAAGGGGGGCCTCCCCAGTTGGATCATCCAGGCGTCGGATGGCAACCTTTACGGCGTCGCCCAGATAACTACCGAAGTCTATCCCCCCGGGGGCGGCCTAGTATTTTCCCTGACGCCCACGGGCCACTTTACGGTGTTGTATAAGTTCAAACCGGAAAAAAGCTCGGTCACCGGAAACTATCCCGCCTTAATTAGCGAGGGTCCGGATGGGATGCTCTATGGCGAAACTGGCATCGGCGGGGCTTCGAACGAAGGCACACTGTTCCGGGTGAAGAAGGATGGAAGCGGATTCCAGGTCATTCACTCTTTCTGTTCGGACAACTGCTCTGACGGATACGATCCCGAAGGCCTGGTAGCGGGAAATGACGGCAACGTCTACGGCACCACGCTGTACGGTGGCGGGGGCCGGCAGTGCGGCGCCGAATGCGGCACCATCTTCCAAATCAATGCCGCCACAGGAGCGTACAAGGTAGTCCAAGTCCTCGGGTATCACACCAGCAGCATGGCGGTGGGTCCCGATGGCACCTTCTACGGAATTACGAATAACTCCGTCCTCTTCCACTACGACGAAGCCACCAATACCCTGCAACAGACTCAGCTCCAATTTCCACAGAACTTGAAGGTGGGCCTAGCCATTTTGCCGACCTTGGGTGCCAACGGGAATCTCTATGGTATCTATGAAAGCTTTCTGCAGGGCGGCGGCGGTCCCGGCCTGTTCGAGGTTCAGCTAGATGGCTCCAATCTGCAGGCGTTTCCCACCATTCCGAATTTCCCGACCGACGTGCCGATAAGTCCGCTCGTGTTGGGCAGTGACGGCAATTTCTGGATGACCATGTACGCAAGAGCCCTCGACGGTATTCTCACCATCTCGTCGACGGATGGGAGCGTAATCCAAACTCTCCGACCCTTCTCCACGAAAGCTGCGGTGGGCGATTGTCCGGTCGATCTTATGTCAGCGAAAGATGGAAAATTGTGGGGGTTGACCCAATGTGATGGCAAGGCTCCCAAGGGCTTTTACGGGCAGGGCGTGGTGTTTCGCCTGACTCCGAGTTCCGAGCTGCCGTAGTCGTTTCCCGCGATTGAGAAACGGAACTTCGCGCAGGCAAATACTTTAGGAAGAGGTTAGTGAGTAAGAGGGGCGCTCAAATGCGGCCTTGGCGGACGATTAATTTGACAAAAGATTCTTAGGGATGGAAAACCCACGAAATTTCGATCAAGGAAGGAAAAGAACATGAAAGTATCTCTCCGGCTCTTTCTAGCCGTGCTCGTATCTGCGGCGGCTTCTTTGTGCGCCGCCCAAACCTACAACATTACTGACCTCGGGGACCTTCCCGGCGGAAGTTTCAACCAAGCCCAGGCGATCAACGTTAGCGGACAGATCACTGGCATGGCCGGAGACTCCAAAGGCAATGGTGTGGTCATCCTTTACTCGAACGGCAAAATGACCGACCTGGGCAGCCTGGGCGGCGGCAAGGCAATCGGCAACGGCATCAATAAATCCGCTCAGATCGCTGGATACTCTACTAACGCGGCGGGGGTGTATCGGGCATTTGTGACGGTTCGCGGAAAGCTCGTCGACATTGGGGATCTCGGTGGAGGCACCGCGGCCGCGGCTGGTCTGAATGATTCCGGGCAAGTAGTCGGGTCCTCCTACCTTGGCAACGGGGGAGGCGTCCATCCGTTTCTTTACAGCAACGGCAAGATGATCGACCTGGGAACACTCGGTGGCCAAGGGTGGAGTGGCGCGAACGGGATCAATAACTCTGGGGTTGTAGCAGGAACCTCGTGGGCGCCAGATGGTTTCTTCGCTTTCGTCTGGAAGAACGGGAAGATGAAGTCGCTTGGAACCTTGGGCGGACAGTACAGCGAGGCGTACGCCATTAACAACAAAGGCCAGATCACCGGCGGAGCCGCCACCCCGAATGCCTGGCACGCTTTCATCACGATCGGCGGGAAACTCAAGGATATAGACACGCTTCCCAAGTCAGCCAGTATGGGCTTCGGGATCAATGACTCTGGGATCGTCGTCGGCCAGACCAATGATCACGCGTTTGTGTACGACGGCAAGAAGATGAAGGACCTGAACAATCTCATACCGCCGAACTTAGGATGGGTCCTTTACGTGGCGAACGGGATCAACAATGCCGGAAAAATTGTCGGCTACGGCACGCGCAACGGGACCACGCTCCACGCGTTTCTTTTGACGCCGCAGTGAGAAACACGGGCCAGGGGGCGAAGTGAACGGGAGGTTCTGGCCAAGGCAGAGCCTCCCTGAACGAAAAAAGGGGAGATCACAAAAATGCAGTTTGCGATGCGAACTGTGAGCGCGCCGGGAATCGTGCTCGCGTTAACTCTGGCCAGGCTGACGGTGGTTCCGGTCTCACCCGCGCCGCTTAACGCGTGATTCTGGAGGCATGTCCCACTCAGGCGGGAGCAAGCCAGCAATGATTGGCCCTAGCTGCCATCAGGAAAGCCTCCACGGTGCAGGATCATGGGATAGTGCGGAAGTTGCTCGAGTCTCGGGACCGATGCGCGCCATCCTTCAGATAAGGTTTTAATCCTTCTCTGGAACTTCCAACCGCGGTTCGTGAAGAGATTTCGCTTTGTTTGCGGCCGGCTTCGGAACCGCCCACACCGCGATCCGGTACCCCAGCAGCACCGCGAGGATAGCGCCATACTCCAGGGGCAGGTGAATGTCGGCCTTTACCAGCCACCAGTAATGAATTACTCCGGCAATCGCGCTGAAATAGATCAAGCGATGCAGAGCTTGCCAGCGCTTCCCGCCGAGACGCCGGATCCAGCCCGTGGTCGAAGTGAGCGCCAGCGGGATTAGCAGAACGAATGCGGTGAATCCGACTGTGATGAAGCGGCGTTTGGCAACGTCGTGCAGCATCTCGTGCAGGTCGAAGAATTTGTCCAGCCAGATGTAGGTGAGAAAATGCAGCGTGCCGTAGAAGAACGCGAATAGTCCGAACATGCGGCGGTAGCGAATCAGCCAAAGCCGCCCGGTTAGTTTGCGAATGGGTGTGATGGATAACGTGATTAGCAGGAATCTCAGGGTCCAGTCGCCGGTCGCGTGGGTGATGACTTCGATTGGATTTGCGCCCAGTGCGCCGCCGTAGGCTTTCCATCCCAGGAGCGCCAAGGGGACGAGGCAAACGAGAAAGACCACGGGTTTGAACCAGCGAATCATGCAGCGATCAAGTAGCGCTGTCGACGTTCTTGTAGCGCCGCCGTCCCGGCGGCTGTCGTGGAGGCGTCCCGCCCCCACCGGCGAGGGCAGGATGCCCTCGCGACAGCCGGCAAGATGCCGGCGCTACTAAGATGCTCAGAAATTCTTTTTTAAATCCATGCCGGTGTACAGGCTTGCTACCTGGTCGTAGCCGTTGAACATCAGCGTGGGGCGCTTCAGAAATTCGCCTAGCCGCCGTTCTTTGGCCTGACTCCATCGGGGATGATCCACATTCGGATTCACGTTCGAGTAGAAGCCATATTCGTTCGGGGCCATCTCGTGCCAGGTGTTTCTCGGCTGGTCTCCGGTGAAGCGAATGCGTACAATCGCCTTGGCGCTCTTGAATCCGTATTTCCACGGCACCACGATGCGCAGCGGAGCGCCGTCCTGGTTGGGCAGCGCTTCGCCGTACATTCCGAAGCACAGCAGAGCCAAAGGGTGCATGGCCTCGTCCATGCGCAGGCCTTCCACGTAAGGCCAGTCGAGCACCCGGCCGCGCTGGCCCGGCATTTGCTTGGGATCTTCGATGGTGGTGAATTCCACAAATTTCGCCTTGCTGGTTGGCTTGGCTTTATTGATCAGCTCGCTCAGCGAAAAGCCTACCCACGGTACGACAATCGACCAACCCTCCACGCAGCGATGGCGGTAGATCCGCTCTTCGGGCGCGGCCATTTTGATAATTGTGTCTACGTCGAGGACCTGCTTCTTCTCGACAGCTCCGTCGATGGTTACCGTCCACGGCCGGGTTTTGAAATCCTTGGCCAGGCCTGCGGGCTCATATTTATCAGTCGAGAATTCGTAATAATTGTTGTAGTTGGTGACGTCCTTGTAGGGCGTGATGGTCTCGTTGGTCGAGAAGGAGCTTTTCTTGAGGCCGTCAATTTTGGCGTTGGCGTGCGCCGTCATCGAAGGGGATGCGATCTCCCCAAAGCCAACGCCCACCGCAGCGGCGGCGCCGGCCAGAGCTGTGCCTGCGAGAAACTTGCGGCGGTTCAGATACAGACTCTTCGGAGTGATCTCAGACGATGGAATATTTGCGGCCTTCTTGATCAGCATGAAACCGTCCTTACCTAAGTGTACGGGAACGGCGCCTCCGTGGATTGTGACGACTGCCGGACCCTCACTTCGATAGGACGCAGGTTAGCTGGAAAAGTTGCAAATGCCGGGTCGGGCCATTCACAGGCCGCTGAACGAGTCCAAAACGGAGACGTTGCAAGCAACGTCTCTACAGTTGTTGCCTCCTCTGTAGAGACTAGCTTGCTACGTCTCAAGTGGCCGACAGAGCTGGCGATCGAATGGGCGGCTTCAGTTGCGCTCGCCCAGCACCTCGCGCACTTTGCGGGACAGCATTTGCAGGGTAAACGGTTTCTGCAGGAAGGCGCCGGAGTCGAGCGTGCCTTCATGCAGGATGGCATCTTCGGTGTAGCCGGAAAGATAGAGCACCTTGGTCTGCGGATACGAGGCGCACAGCTGGGCGGATAACTCGCGGCCACTCATGCCCGGCATGACGACGTCGGTGATCAGAATGTCGATCTTGCCCGGATGATCCGCAGCGATCTGCAGCGCCGCCTCTCCGTGGTCAGCTTCCAAAACTTTATATCCCTTCGACTCCAGGGTCTCGCGGACCAACTGTCGCACCGATTCTTCGTCCTCCACCAATAACACGGTTTCTGAGCCGCCACTCTGCGATGACGATGCGCCCACCGCGCCCACGGGTTCCAAGGCATCTTCGACCCGCGGCAGATAGATGCGGAATGTCGTGCCCTGTTGCGGTTCGCTCTCGACCAGAACGTAGCCGCCACTCTGCTTGATAATGCCGTAAACCGTCGAAAGCCCGAGACCTGTGCCTTTCCCCTTTTCTTTGGTGGTGAAAAAAGGCTCGAAGATGCGAAGTTGGGTCTCTTTGTCCATCCCGTAACCGGTGTCGGTCACCGAAAGCACGACGTAGAGACCGGGTTGAATGTAGCTGTATTCGCGGCGAACATCCTCATTGTCCAGTCTGGCATTGGCGGTCTGGATTGTAAGCTTCCCCCCGTTCGGCATCGCGTCTTTGGAATTGACTACCAAATTCATGATGACTTGCTCGATCTGGCCGGCATCGGCGCGGGTACGGCCGAGATCAGCCGCCAGACGGGTGTGCAACTCGATGTTCTCTCCGATCAAAGGACGTAGCAGGCGCTCTATGTCCTCCACGATGATGTTCAGGTCGACCACCTTCAGTTCCAGCAGTTGCTTCCGGCTGAAGGCCAATAGCTGGCGCGTCAGAGTTGTGGCCCGATCCGTCGCCTGGTGAATCGCCTCGATCTTCGGATACAGAAAGTTGCTTTTCCGAGTGTGCTCGAGCAAGACTTCCGTGTAACCGCTGATCACCATCAACAAATTGTTGAAGTCATGCGCTACGCCTCCCGCCAGGCGTCCAACGGCTTCCATTTTTTGCGCTTGGCGGAATTGATTCTCCAGCACCCGCCGCTCCGTAATATCTTCCGCAATAATCTCCACCACCTCGGCCGTTTCCTCCGGGCGGTTGACGACGCGACCGCTCAGCCGCACCGTAATCGCGCTGCCATCCTTGCGCTTCCAGCGGACTTCAACGTTGTCCAAACGCGCCCCGCGCTGGAATTCACTCATGACCCGCGCCTGCTCGCTGGGATCCAGAAAGACATCCGACTTTGGATCCAGGGCCAGCACCTCTTCCGGCGAATCGTACCCCAGCATCGTGATCAAGGCAGGGTTCACGTCGAAAAATCTGCCCTCCAGGCTGGAGCGGTAAATCCCGTAAACCGCGCTCTGCACCAGCGACCGGTAGCGCGCTTCGGAACGGCGAAGCGCCTCTTCATTACGCTTGTACTCAATCGCGCTGGCGAGCTGTTGCGACACGAACTGCAGAATCTCCTTCTCCTTTTCACCGAAGCGCGCGTTGCCGCTGTAGCTTTGCACCACCAGCACGCCGAGAGTATTGTTACCCGCTTTCAATGGGACGCCGAGCCAGTCCAGGGATGGAGCGCCGATCAGTTCCGCCTCTCCCCGTCTCACTAAGCCGTCGAAGACTTCAGGAGTGCACAACAGCGGCTCACCGGTTCGCAGCACGTACTCGGTCAGACCTTTGCCCAACTTTTTAGGCGCAGGCCTGGGATCCCCTTCGTCCTCGAAATAGGGAAAGCTGAGTAGCTGCGTCAGCGGATCATAGACCGCAATATAGAAATTGCGGGCATACATTAGCTCGCCCACAATACCGTGAACCGCGGCATAGAACTGCTGCAGGTCCTCCGCCGTGCTGGTTTTTTGTGTGATGCGGTAAAGCGCAGAGTGCAGAGCCTCCGCCCGCTTCTGTTCCGAGATGTCGCGATACAGAACGCACATTGCCACCTGCTTCCCATCGACCACGATGGGAGCAGTGGAAATGAAAACATCCAGCAGGGTTCCGTCCTTGCGCTGACGCTTGGTTTCCAGGACAACCTTCTGCCCTTTCACCAACAACTCCGCAATCCAGCGGGTTTCCGCGCTCCGATCGGGCGGGACGATCAGCCTATCGATCCGTTGTCCCAGCGCCTCCGCCGGACCGAAGCCAAAAATGCGGGTGAACTCACCATTGAGGCGGGTAATCCGGTACTCTGGATCCAGAATACTAATGGCTTCCGGCGCGCACTCTACCAACTGCTCGAGATACGCTTTTTGTAACTCGGGGCTATCGGTTGCAAAGCCAGGAGTGATCGCTTCGGGGGTTGTGCTGCTCGAGGTGGGGCTGGAGAGCACCTGCGTGCGGCGTCGAAGTGTCTCTCTGAGAAACCTAGCGCGTGAAAGCTCAGCCGACGTCGCAGGCCGGGTGATGCGGTCACCCATCGAATCCCCCTCGGTTTATACCAGAGCCAACTTCAGATGTTAGATTGCCAGCCAGTTACTCGAAAGTTACCGAGGTAATTCCAGGTAGGAACCACGCGCCCTTCGATAGGAAACACCGCTATTGCCCGGTTGCGAGCATCTCACACACCCGGCGCAGGACATCGCGCTGTTGCTCATTGACGGCGAGAAATTCAAAGCCATGACGCAAACCGATGCGATAACGCACTAACGCACGTAGCTTCAGAGGATAAGCGGCCAGAGGCAAGGCAAGTTCCATGGAAACCACTTCGCCGACTTCCAGTTCTCCGGTCATCGTTCCCCCAACTCCATCCACGCCCAACTCATTCGAACGTCCCCACAGGGATGTCGTCTGCCCGGAGCGGAAGATGTGCACCGTGAGCCGCATGTCGACCGGATAGCGCGGAAACCGCCGCGCGCTGTGTTTAGCAGGTTTCGAATTGGAGATAAAAGCCTCCGCTTGGTTCTACACGCAGTTTTCCTGCGCAGCCAGCAGTCCTAATTTCCGTGCAACGGGTAGCCGGGCTCCAGGGGCAACTTCCCGCCCACCTTCAACACCGTTACTCCTCCGCTGATGGAATACACGTCCACCAAGCCGACCGCCCCGGGAGTCGATCCCACCTTCTTCACCACCGCCTCGTCAGACTCAACCACGATAATCGCCGGATGATCGCCCCGGCCATGGTTGGCGCCAGCAATCACCGCTTTCACTTCGTCCTTCGACATGCCGTAAACCTTCTCCAGCAACAGCTTCATCTCCGATGCCGCCGGATCACGAGTGATGAAGCTGACCGCCTTGCCATCCGGCCAGCGGCTCACCTGGCCCTTGCATACCTTCACCAGTTCGGGCAACGTGATCGCCACCACCTCGTTCGATTTGTTGGAAATCAAGGCCAGGTCTTTGGACTGAGCCAGTGCGGTCCAGCCCAGGATGACCAGTGCCGTCGCAAGCACGCGTTGGGCGAGCACATCCCCTCCAGTCCTATCGCGCCTTTGATTATCTCCGATTCTCCTCGAAGTCCGGTCGCGTCTCAATGAACGAACGAGTATGTACCACCGGATGCAATAGGCCGTTGGCGACTCGCCACCCATTCCAGCCGATCTTCCCGCGCCCAAGCCTACAGCAATTCCTGTACTCCGCACATGAATCGTTTGTCTTGCGTTATCATCCTTCTTACGAAGGAGGAATCCCATGGCACATGAGTTACCCGCTCTCCCCTATGACTATTCAGCTCTCGAACCCATAATCGATGCTCAGACCATGAAACTGCACCACGACATGCATCACGGGGCCTATGTCAAAAATCTAAACGCTGCTCTGGAAAAATATCCGAACCTGCAATCGAAGAGCGCCGAGGAATTGATCCGCGATCTCAACGCCGTCCCCGAGGACATCCGCACCACCGTCCGCAACAACGGCGGCGGGCACGTGAATCACACCATGTTCTGGAAGATCATGAAGCCCAAGGGCGGCGGCGACCCCAGTGGCGCGATTGCGGACGTCATCAATAAAACCTTCGGCAACTTCAAAGATTTCCAGACCAAGTTCAACGACGCTGGCGCCAAACAATTTGGCAGCGGCTGGGTCTGGCTCGCCGGCAAACCTGGCGGCGAGGTGCAGGTCATTAGCACGCCCAATCAGGACAACCCAATCTCCCAAGGCCTGTTCCCCATTTTCGGCAACGACGTCTGGGAACACGCCTACTACCTGAAATACAACAATCGCCGCCCCGAATACCTCGCGGCCTGGTGGAACGTAATCAACTGGGAAGAAGTCAACCACCGCCTGAAAACATTCCAGGCCCATCATGAGCCCGCGATGGCGGGACGATAAAGACGAACACCGCTTGCCTGGGCCGGGTCTCCAACCCGGCCCAGCACAGCCCTCATCAATCCAACTGAGGACCGAGAACTGAGAACCGACAACTGAGAACCGACAACTGCTTTTCTGCATTTCCTGTGCGCCCGCTGTGGAAATTATGCTGTCCAACACCAGCCGCTTCCTTTTCCCGATTCGAAGCTGCCACTAAGACCGCACGCCATATGGCTGAATCAATCGCCTCCATAAATTTTCTTGATCGCTGTCTGTCTCAGAAAATCGCCCGCCGATTTTTTCCTCCGTTGCACCAAACTTTGGTAATTGACCTACACTGCTCGCGCGCGTAGATTCGTCCTCGTCCTCAACCACATTTCAGCCGACAACAATAATCACTTACGCCTCCGGCAACGAGGCTGAGCTGGAGAGAGCACGAATCGAAAATCGGCAGTCGCAAAGCGAAAATGCCTTTTCATTCTCCCTCCCCTGAAGGGTAGATGAACGTGAGAAAGACATCCGCTACATGGAAAATTTATCGCACTCGCTTCTTGATCAAAGCCCGGCAACTCAGCCAACCGCTTCTCTTCGTCGACGCACTGGGGCGGGAACATAGCGGCCAGGCAGGTGATTATCTGGTTGAGTCATCCGACGGTGCCCGACGCATCGCGCCCCGGCTGATTTTTGAAGATGTGTACGTGGCCATGGGGCCGGCGGATGAAAGCTGGCCCTCTCCAATGGAGCCCGCCATGGCACTGTCGGCTCCCAAACGCCGCGTCGCCTCCCGTACCGCGGCCACGGCCTAGGCTCCACTGTTCGTGGAGGACGGGCGTCTCGCGAGCCTGCCCTGAGCGAAGTCGAAGGGTCCACGTGGAGCAAAGTTCCGCAGCGATTGCGCACGCTCACGTAGACCCGGACGCCTCGTCCGGGTGCCGGAGCAAAGCTCCACAGAGCCTGTTAGTGGAGGAACGACTCATGTTCCGTACTTGAATTCGACCCAATCTCGGGTGGGAAGGAGCTCCACCAGAAATCCTCGGCACGAGCCAGAATCGAGTTCCGCGGCTGAGCCGCGCAATCTATCCCTGTGGAAAAAAAAGGCGGAAGGTGGGCATCTGCGCAGTCATTGCTTTGAGATACAATATATAGTGATTACGTCTTGACAGCCACAACGGGCGGGAGTACTGTTGCCATCCGGTAGGCTGTAAACGCCTCCGGAACGGAGACGAGCGATGCAGCGCAAGAAGAGTAGGTAGGCGCCAGAACACACGGGCGGAAGCCGTGGCCGAGAGACCCCGGGCTGCCCAGCCAACTCAACCAAGTGTCAATGCTTCATCGTTGCCTGAAGCCTGACGCCTGAAGCCTGAAGAACAAGATGGCCGCTTCCCGGTCCGGTCTTTCCGGACATCCCCACGGGGAACGACAACAGTTTGACAACTGGCGGGTTGGAAAACACCTCGTCGAGAGGGCTCGCAGCCCTCTTCTGTCGAGGCGGATTTGAGGAGCTCTCATGGAAAGTCTAGCCCATCTGGTCGCGGAATCCATGATTCGTCACGGCGTTGAGCCCACCTTTGACCATCGCCGCCTGCAGTGGTCAAAGTGGTTCCACTGCCAGGACAGTTTCAGCCTCGTCCTTGCGCCGTGCAAGCCAGGGCTTTTCGCCTTGGGAGAAGAACTGGTTGCTCCTGGCGAGTCGGCAGCCGGCGAGGGAAAACGTATGCTGGCGCTGTTTCAGATCTCAGAAGCCGACGACCTGGGTATGGCACTGGGCCGTCTATTCCTGCCCGGCAGCCCCGCGCGCGAGCGCTTTGCCAGCGGCCGCTGCTTCGCCCGCTACGTCGTCATTGAGGACGCGGTTCAGCGCCAGACCGCCCACGCCGCTCTACAGCGCTGGATGGCCTCATCGGCCGAAGCCGCCTCTGGAGTCCCGCAAGCAGTTTCAGACGACACCCACGTAGCCCCGGACGCCCCCGTCCGTGGAGCCGAGCAAAGCTCGGCAGGGTTCGTATCAGGGCACGACTTTAGTCGTGCCGCAAACGCAGCAACCTCAAACTCGGCTTCAGCCGCTGCCTCTGCGGTCTCGACAGATGCGTCGGCACAACTGGAATCATCAAATAAACAGGCCCAGATTGGGCCACCATCGCCGATTCCATCCGGTTTTTAAGCGTCTTAGACGCAGGACTGGAGCAAAAGTGTTCTCATGAAGAATGTTCGATGGAGGACGGGCGTCTCGCCCGTCCAGCCGCGAAGCGGCGTGAGAATGCAGCCCACGGCGCAAGCCGTGGGAGAAGGATGGCAGTCACACAAGCCCCAGCGGGGCGAAAGAATGAGGAGCAACTGAGATGAACGATCCAGCGACTTGGGCACTTGTGGAGGGACTGGAGAACTTGGACCAAATGGAATCTAGCTGCAAGGAAGACATCTCGAAATCGAGACTCATGGCCTCCCGTGACCGCTTGATCTCCGCAAAATTCTGCGCCTACATCGAAGGGGACGAGACCCCACAGCTAAAGAGGTTCGATCTGGTCGAGGCCAAGAACTTCGCGCGTTTGGCCGAGATAGAGGAAGGATGTGTCGCATCCCTCACTCAGCTTCTCGCCAAACTAGCTGCTCGGAGACGGCGAATGTTGGTCCGGCTCGAAGAATCGAGGAGCTTGGAATAGCCAGCCGCGCAGCGGCCAAAGATTGCAGCCCACGGCGCAAGCCGTGGGGAAAGATAGAAGAAACAGACAAGCCCCAGCGGGGCGAAAGAATGAATGATTCACTGCAGCGTCGGATATCGGCTTTTGGGTGGCGCAGCGCTTCCAGCGCTGCGATCCAAGCCAGCAAAATGACCGGCTTTAGCCACTGGGGTAAAGGTTTTCGCAAGAAATCTTAAAACACAGCGGAGCAAAGACTCCGCAGGAGAAAAAGAAATGTCGGAAGTCACTGTAAAAGGAGCCCACACCACCACCGAGACTGTGCCCAGCACCAAGAAAGCCCCAGGCCTGGCCTTCCGCCGCTTCTTCACCAAGCCCGGCGTCTCGCCCTACGACGAGGTCGAATGGGAACGCCGCACCGCTCAAATCACCGATGCCCAGGGCAACACGATCTTCGAGCAAAAAGATGTAGAAGTCCCCAAAGACTGGTCCATGACCGCAACTAACATCGTGGCCAGCAAGTATCTCCATGGCACCATCGGCACGCCCGAGCGCGAGTCAGGAGTCCGCGCCCTGGTGACTCGTGTCGCTGAAACCATCCGCGACTGGGGCCTATCCCAAGGCTATTTCAAAACGCCGGAAGATGGCGCCACGTTTCACGATGAACTCGCCCACATCCTCATCCGCCAATATGCCGCCTTCAATTCGCCAGTCTGGTTCAACGTAGGCTGCGATCGCATCGAGCCCGACTCCGACGCCCGCAACTGGCATTGGAACCCGGTAGCCGGCCGCGTAGAATTCGGAGTCACCGGCTACAGCACGCCGCAGTGTTCCGCCTGCTTCATCAATTCGGTGCAAGACTCGCTCGACTCCATCCTGACTCTAGCCAAGACCGAAGGCATGCTCTTCAAGTGGGGATCAGGCACCGGCACCAATCTTTCCCCATTGCGTTCGTCGACCGAAGGTCTAAGCGGAGGCGGTATCGCCAGCGGCCCGCTCAGCTTCATGAAAGGTTTCGACGCCTTCGCCGGCGTAATCAAGTCCGGAGGCAAGACCCGCCGCGCCGCCAAGATGGTCATCCTCAACATCGACCATCCCGACATCATCGACTTCATCGAGTGCAAGTCCAAAGAAGAAGCCAAAGCGCACACTCTAGTGGCCGCCGGTTACGATGGCTCCTCACCCGACTCCGAAGCCTACTCGTCCATCTTCTTCCAAAACGCCAACAACTCCGTCCGCGTCACCGACGACTTCATGTACGCCGTCCTCCGCGACACCGACTTCAGCACCAAAGCCGTGCGCGACGGACGTCCCATGCACACCTTCAAAGCCAAAGACCTGCTCTACAAAATCTCTGACGCGACCTGGCGCTGCGGCGATCCCGGCATGCAATTCGATACCACGGTAAACCGCTGGCACACCTCGAAGAACACAAGCCGGATAAACGCCAGCAACCCATGCAGCGAATACATGTTCCTCGATGACTCGGCCTGCAACCTAGCGAGTCTGAATTTACTGAAGTTCGCACCCAACGGCACCTTCGACGTGGAGGCGTATCGCCACGCCGTAGACGTACTAATCACAGCTCAAGAAATTCTCGTAGACAACGCCGGCTACCCCACAGAAATGATCGGCAAGAATTCCCACGACTATCGCCCGCTAGGCCTGGGCTACGCAAATCTAGGAGCATTGCTAATGGCCGCCGGCCTACCCTACGACTCCAACGCCGGACGCGACTACGCCTCCTGCGTAACCGCCATCATGTGCGGCCAAGCCTACCTGCAATCCTCCAGGATCGCAGAAGCCTGTCCCGCATTAGTCCCAGCAACCGAGCCCACAAGAAAAGGCCTAGCCGAAACCAACCTAGGCTCCAACGTAATGCCCGGAGGAGCCTGCCCCGGCTGGTACATAAACCGCGAACCATTCCTGGACGTAATCCGCATGCACCGCGCCTCAGTCAACAACATAAATAAAAACAACGTCCCCTCTCCACTCTACGAAGCCAGCAAACAAGCCTGGGACGAAGCCCTAGCCCAAGGCGAAAAACACGGCTACCGCAACTCCCAGGTAACAGTCCTAGCCCCCACAGGCACAATCGGCTTCATGATGGACTGCGACACAACAGGCGTTGAGCCTGATCTTGCGTTGGTGAAGTACAAGAAACTGGTAGGCGGAGGCATGATTAAGATTGTGAACAACACCGTGCCCACCGCGTTGTTCAAGCTGGGGTACTCGCATGATGAGGCGGACAAGATTGTCAGCTACATCGATGCGACGGGGACGATTGAAGGTGCGCCTCACATCAAGGATGAACATCTGTCGGTGTTTGATTGCTCGTTCAAGCCGGCGAAGGGCACGCGGTCGATCGCTTACATGGGCCATCTGCGAATGATGGCGGCGACGCAGCCGTTTATCTCCGGGGCGATTTCGAAGACTGTGAACTTGCCTGAGAATGCTTCCGTCGAAGACATCATGGAAGCTTATCTGCAGGCTTGGAAATTGGGGTTGAAG
>Ga0116219_10000449_pt1 | contig 42677 bp, 30 predicted proteins | sample Sb_taG_4_FD_91019 | JGI IMG/M metagenome (GOLD analysis project Ga0116219, IMG submission 91019) | Peat soil microbial communities from Weissenstadt, Germany - Sb_50d_6_BS metaG | ecosystem: Environmental > Terrestrial > Soil > Wetlands > Peat | place: Germany: Weissenstadt | collected 2010-09-21 | reverse complement strand
CTCGACAGCGGCGACTTCTGCCTGATGGACCGCAAGGTCGTTGACGTGCTCAAGCACCTGCCCGAGCGCCTGCGCTTCGTCCGTGGCCTGCGCACTTTTGTCGGCTTCCGCCAGATCGGCCTGTGCTACGACCGGGCCGCCCGCCACGCTGGTGGCCCGAAATACTCGTTCCGATCGCTGGTGGGTCTGGCCGCCGATGGCCTGGTCAGCTTCAGCAGCTACCCCCTGCGTCTGGTGACCTACTGCGGCTTCGCGTCGATTGGCCTGGCGATTGGCCTGGCGGTCTGGGTGCTGGGCGACGCGCTCTGGTATCACACCGCGCCGCAAGGCTGGGCCAGCACGGTCGTCGTGGTCCTGTTCATGAGCGCCGTCCAGATGCTCAGCCTGGGGGTCATCGGCGAGTACATTCGCCGCATCTTCATCGAGTCCAAGGGCAGGCCGGCCTATATCGTCGGCGAAGTCCAGCCCCACCGCGCAGGCGCTGCCCCGGCTCCCCCTCCCGAAGCACCCGCCCACGACGGGACGGAATAGACCCGCTGTCCCGCAGAGACTTCGCGATGTTGCCGCGCTACCTTCCCCCGCGATCATCGCCGCTTGGGACGAACACCACCGCCAGGTCGTCTTCGTACATCACATGGTCTTTGAAGCGCGGGTGGAGTCGCAGGGCCGATGGGAGGGGACTGTCCTTCTTACGGAGCAGGACGACGCCAGCCTTCATGAGGTCCTCGTCCTTCTCCCATTCGATCCCGCGCACCGTATTGGTGTGCCGGGCGAGTCGATCGTCGGAGAGGATGTTGTTGACGCGGCCGTCCATGCTGACGGGGTACTCCCGCAGCGCCCAGATGAGGTAGCCGCCCCAATCGTACTCGTTGAACAGGGGCCCCGCGTAGCGCTGGTCCCGGATGTGGGCCACAGCATCGGCGGGATAACGCTCTTTGACGGCGTCCGCCAGGCCGCGCTCCGAGAGGTTTCGCCGCACTCCCAGGAAGGCGGCGAACACGACGACGGCGACGGCGACGACGGCGCAGCGCAGCCAGGAGAGCGCGAACTGCGGCGCCTGTTTGAGCGCGGGACTCGGGCCACCCGTGCAGAGGGCCAGGGAGACGAAGACGAGAAGCCAGACATCGCGCCGTACCCGGAAACTGAGGAAGGCCGCGCCGGCGAACAGCAGCACCTCGAACAGCGACACCCGGGCCAGGCGGCGGCCGAGGGCCACCGCCCCGGCGAGCGCCAGGGCGAGGAAGGCCCAGTCCGGGTAATCGCGAAAGCTCAGCGATTTGAATTCATTTTCGACCAGGTACGGAACTTTCTGCGTCGAATACGTCAGGACGACGCTGTAGTAGTGGACGAAGTACGGGTTAGCCAGGGTGGCCAGCGCGCAGGCCGCCGTGAGGGCCACGAGGCGCTTCCAGGCGGGACTCCCGAACGTGTCGGCCCACCGCCCCGACGTCGGACGCTTCAGCAGCGCGTCGCCCACGGGCGCCGCGCAGGCCAGCCCGAGCAAGGCCAGACCGTGGATGAACTGCACGTGCAGGTTGACCCACAGCGCGAAAACCAGGGGGAGCAGCCAGACGGCCCGGCCGGCGCTCCCGTCGCGCAGGCGAAGGACGACCTCCAGCGTGACGAGGCCAAAGAGGATACTTGCCATCCAAGATCGTTCATACAGTACATTCGTCAGGGCGACGAAGGCCAGCGCGGTCAACCCCGTGGCCCACCAGAAGCGCGGCTCGCGCCGCAGGACGAAGCGGTGGATCGCCACCAGCACCACGCCGCAGGTCACGAGGCGGAAGAGCAGCAGCCCCGTCAATCCGAGCCACTGGTAGAGCTTGTAGAAGGCCAACTCGTAGAGCCAGCTGTAGGCGACGTAGTCCTTGTCCATGCCGTAGGACGAGAAGCGATCGGTGCGCGGCACGCCGTGGTTCTCGACGATCCACTCCCCCGTGCGCAGGTGCCACCAGATGTCCGCGTCCAGCATCGGCCGCATCAGTAGGTGGGCCGGGTAGGCGTACAGGCCGATCAGGATCAGCAGCAGCAGGGCGACGGGGGGCCGGCGATTTGCCGCCGGGAGGCCGTCAAGGGGTGACGATCGTTCGGCCGGGAGCGACTCGGCGGTCGCCGGCTGCGAGCGGAGATCCATGTCGATTGAAACCTCCCGGTCCGGAATCGTCCAAAACGAATCTAGCACCCGGACCGAGGGTTCGCCAGACGAGTGGATCCAACGGCCGCTTGCGGCTTTGCAGGAGCGCGTGCGAAGCCGCAAGCGACATCACAGCAACTCACCAATCGGCGTCGGGTCGTCGAGCAGCGGCGGGATGGGGCCGTTGTAGCGACGGCCGCGGACGTAACCAGCGGCTGCCGGCCGTAAGTCCAGCCCTACCGGAAGCACGACCCGACGAAGAAGCCATCGCGGATCGAGTCGGCGATGCCCTGGAAGATCCAGCGGCCGTAGCGGCCCACCTGGAAGATTCCGTGTTCCTCGAGCGCCTTCAGAGCCAATCCCTTCCAGGTCGATCCGGGCCAGCTCCACGTGTACGCCACGTCGATCCAGGTAGGATCGACTACCTCGGCCTCCAAGATGTAGCCCCATTCTTGAAGCTCACGGACCACGTCGCCGGCGTACGCCTGCGTCTCCTCCTCCGACGGCCGGCTCCCCGACGAAAACGCGCGTTCGATGTAGAGGCTAACGCGGTCGCCCCGTTCGCGAGCCGAACGCGGCAGGAAGTGCCGATCGACGTTGCTGTAGCAGCCCACCCGGTGGAAACCGTTCCGCGTCGCGGGGTGATAAAGCCAGTGATCGTCGGGGCAGGACGGGCCGCGCCGGGCGCCGACGTTGAGCACCAGCACGGACGTGGCCGGGTCCGGCGGCGCCGCAACGGTAAGACTGGTCATCGCCATCATCTGATTGAGCGGCAGCGTCGAGATCAGCGCTTCAAAGTGTGTCGCCGTGCCGTCGTCGAAGTACACGTCCCGGGCCCGTGGATCGATCCTCACGGCCCGCCGCCCGTGGCGCACGTCGCAGCGGTCGGCCATCCGTCGGGCGAGCGTATCCAACCCCTCGGTGGGGTAGACAAAAGTGACGTTGTAACCGACGGCGGGGGCCGTGCTGAAAGCGCCCTGAATGGCTAGGCCCAGATCGACGGGCGATTTGTAGGCGTCCTGGGGAGCGATGCGGTCGCATGAACCGGCGGTATACAGGTTGTGGAAGGGGCCGAAGAACAACTGTCCCAGGGTTGGCCCGAAGTATTCGCGCAGCCAGTCGCTCATGGTCGTCCACGGCCCCGGGGCGCGGGCCATCTCCCGGAGGGCCTGGCCGGCGAGTTCGGGCCCCAGGTGCCGCAGATGGTTCTGCAACGGGTAGGGGACGTAGAGTCGGCGCTCAGGGAAGTACACCGAGGAGCGGCGCTGGTAGGTGGAAATGCCGACCAGGGAACGGATGAACTGAAGGACCGCGGGGTCGCCGCCAAAGATCCAGTGCCCGCCGCCGACCTCGAAGTGATAGGCTTCCCCGTCCGCGGGGGCGCGGTGCAAGCGCTCCGTGCTGGCGGGGCGAACGTAGTAGGACGAGCAGATGCCGCCGGGGTAGTCGGAAGCCTCGAACACCGGCAGACCGGAGGCGCAGCCGGCCGCCAGGCCCGTCACGCCGCCGCCAAGAATAAACCGTTTCGCTTCGGTCATAACTGCGAACCGCTCCACGAAGACGTTTAGCCGCGACCCTCGGGGGAGCGCGTCGAACGCGCTCCCCCAAAGGGTCGCGGCTAAACAACCGGCAATCAAACGGCGCGAGAATAACCCGCCAGCTGTCCACGGAACGCCACCAGCTGCACCAGGGCCCGGGCGCAGAACTTGAGCAGCTTCCAGCGGCGAATGGAGACCACGCCGGTTTCACGCTCCCGGTGTGGCACCTCCCGAAAAACGATGGCGTGCCCCGTCCGCAGTGCGAACACCGACAGGAACAGCGAAGGCGCCAGCGTCTCTTCGGGAATCAGAGGCCGCGCGGCTTCCCACACCGGACGGCGAATGATCTTGAACGGGATGTTGGCGTCGTAGAGCTTCGTCCCGAACATCAGGCGCAGGGCGTAGCGGATGACGCGGGTCAGCATCAGGCGCAGGCGGGGGTCGTGACGATTGACGCGCACGCCAAACGCGCCGTCGGCGCGTTGTGCGTCCTGCCAAAGATCGGCGAAGGCATCCAGGGGGATCTGGCGGTCACTATCGATCAGGAAGAGGTATTCACCCGCGGCGGCGTCTAGCCCGGTGCGCAGGGCCCGGCCATGCCCGCCGTTGGGCCGATGGACGGCGCGAACGCGCGGGTCCTGGGCTGCGAGGCCGTCCAGGATGGCGCCGGTCTGGTCCTTGCTGCCGTCGTTGACGACGACCAGCTCGGCATCGGCCACCCGATCGAGCACGCAGCGCTGAACCTCAGCGACCGCATCGGCGATGCAGTCCGCCTCGTTGTAGGCCGGCATCACAACGGACAATCGAACGGTCAATCGTCAGCTCTCTTCCGCAAGCCGCCGCGCGAGGTCGCTGCCTCGCCGGGCGTAGCGCGTAAATCGGGGACTGAAACTGCCGCACGCCACATAGTGCTGGGACACCCAGCTCACCAAACGCTGGGCGTTCTGGGCCGGTTGCCCGCCAAGGGGCGCCAGGTAACCCGGTTCCACCACGATCAGCTCGGGCGGCCGTCGTTCCAGGTCGTCGAGGATTCGCGCCTCAAGCCGGGCAGACAGGGGACTGCCCCGCGCGAGGGGGAAATCGTAGAAGACACCGCTGGCAGGACTGCGCCCGCTGTAGAAGTAAAGCCCCGTTTTGTTGCCCAGGAGGTAGAACGACTCGTCCGGCGGCACCAGGGCCGCGATGGCCCGTCCCGTGTCTCGACTGTCGCAATACTGGTTGTTGCCGTACTTGCTCCACGACCAGGCGTCCCCGTCCAGCCGGAGGTCGAGGGCCTGCCGGGTCACGAGGGGGACGAGCATGGCCGCCAGAACCGCCCATCCCGAGCGACCGCGGCGGGTGAGGAGCACCGCGACTAGTGCGCCACCGGCCAGGGCGTAGATCGGCAGCCACAGCTGGAGGTAATGGGCCCAGAGATGGCCCGGAAGGGCGATGGCGATGAAACTGCCGACGGCCCAGGCGGCAAGTCCTACCCAGCCCTTCCGCCGCACCGGCCCCAGCGCTGGCCCGGCGAAGCCCAGGACCACCAGGCATGGGGCGAGGGCCAGGGCCAGTAGGCCCAGGCGAGCGGGGACCAGGTTCGCCTGGAGATTCGCCAGCATGCTCCCGGCGTAGAGGCGGTTATAGGTGAAAACGGCGTCGTGGTAGTCCGAATAATGTCCCCGGCCCCAGAACCACGCCGCGCAGCCCGCCCAGGGCAGAGAACTGACGACCGAGGCCAGCAACATGTGACGAACCGCCCGTCCCCGGCCTCCGGGCGACCCCCCGGCACCAAGGACGTACACGATCCCGATCAGGCCGGCGGGGGCGACCACTATCTGCTTGAACAGCGAGGCGACCGCGACGGCCGCGCCGAAAGCACACGCCCCCTTCCAACTCGGACTGGCGTTCAGGCTGAGAAAGGCGCAATAGGCCCAGATGAGGGCCGCGTTGATGAACGCCTCGGTGTTGGGCTGGTTGGCCAGCCAGTCGCGGAAGGTCGATCCGATCGCCCACAGGAGCGCCGCACAAAGGCCGCCGGCCTGGCTCGTGAGCAGGGTGCCGGCTCGGAACAGCCCGAAGAGCGTAACCACGGCGGCCGTCAGGTTGAGAAGATAGATCTGCTGAGGCCCGTAACCGACGAGCAGGTCCGCAGCAGCATAAACCACATGAATCGCCGGCGGCTTGTGATCCCACAAGTCGGCGTAGAGCGATCGGTCGTGCAGCAGCTCGTGGCCGATGACGGCGTAGGTCGTGAGGTCGAGTTCGAGCGGTTCGTCGAAAGTCCGCAGTCGCATGCCCGCGAGGACGAGGACGCAAACCGAGAGAACGAGGAAGACCGGCCAATGTCGCCCGACGGCGGGTTGGGAACCCGACGCCAGCATCGCACTGCAACGATCGCGCTGCAACGGAGGAATTACTGGTTCGGTCACTCGTCGGCCCTTTCCACCGGTCGCAACCGCCTGGGAACACAGCAACTGCAAATGCATGTCATTTGTGCCGTGCCCTCGCGAGTCACAGGAGAATCTAGCACAAGGTCGCAGCGCGGAGAAGCGCCGAGCGCCTGTTCTGGCCGAGCGGCTGTGGCGGTCCGGTTGAGTTTGTCTTCTACACTTCCACCCCTCAGAGTAGCAGATCAACCCGCTCCAGCGACGTTTGCAAGACCGACCCGCCGACCGCCTCCAGTCTTGGCCGGGCCAGGGCGATGCTCTCCGGGAAGTCGTCCAGCCCCAGGACGCGGCACCGGGAACTCATCTCCACGAGCCAGGTGCCCGTGCCGGTGCCGCCGTCAATGAGCAGGTCGTCGCGGCGCAGCGGCAGGCAGCGGTCGATCCAGTCGCGCACGACGTCGCGCTTGCCGCGGTAGAACCAGTGGTCCCGCTCGACCTGAGCCAGGCGGGTGTATTCCTCGGGGTTCACGGCGCGGACTGCCCGGTGGACTTCATGGATGAGCAACGGCGCGCAACGGCACCGCGGCCAGACTAATCTAGCATCGTGATTCCGGGTTCGCCAAGCCGTGTCGTGGATGCCGGCTCAGAGCAGCTCGCTGATCGGCGTCGGGTCGTCGAGGACCGGCGTCGGGCGACCGCTCGGGTCGAGCAGTTGCAGCTTCGGGTCGATGCCGAGCACCTCGTAAATCGTCGCGTGGATGTTGGCCGGCGTCACGGGGCGCGTGTGCGGCGCGGTGCCGACCTTGTCGGTCGAGCCGACGATCTGCCCGCCCTTGACGCCGCCACCGCACTACCGGTGTACGGAGCGGACCATCTGTTGACAGAATACCGTATACGATATATATTGCCGATGACGATGAAGCCCCAAGGGCTGAATGATGGCGAAGCGCAAGAGCGACGAACAGGACGTTCAGCAGGAACGGCGGCCCGTGGCCTGGCTGCGCGGAGAAATCAAGACGCCACCTTTCACCGCGCAAGGCAGAAAGGAGGCCGGCGATCTCCTCCGGTTGCTCCAGGAGGGCGTGAAACTCGCGATGCCCCAGGCCGAACCTCTTCCGATCGTCGGGCCGCGATGCGGCGCACTCCGGGTCCGGGATGGCGCGCACAACTGGCGGATCATGTACCGGGTGGACCACGACGCCATTCTGGTCCTCGAAGTGTATGCCAAGAAGACGAAGTCGGTCCCCCAGGAGATGATAGACCGGTGCAAGAAACGGCTGGCGGATTACGATGAGACGGTGAAGCAGGCCGCCAAGAAAGCGCCCCAGAAGGGCAAGGGTGCGTGAGGGATCCGATCTCGAAGGCAGGAGTTTCCCGGCACGGTGCAAGGGGAGAGCTATGGATTCTGAGAAACGGAAGGCGTTGGAAGCGGCGGGTTGGCGGTTCGGTGATGCCGCCGATTTCCTGGGCATGACCGACGAGGAGCGGCAACTGCTCGAGGCCCGGGTCGAAATGGCCCTGGCCGTCCGCCGCCAGCGGGAGGCGCTGCGGCTATCGCAAAAACAATTGGCCGGCCGGCTGAAGACGAGCCAGCCGCGAGTCGCCAAGATCGAGCGGGCGGCCCCGGACGTGTCCCTCGACCAGATCCTCCGGGCGTTTGCCGCGGCCGGCGGCCGGATCACCGTCAAGCAGGTCGGCCGGTCTCATACGGCCGGGGGAGCCGACGACTCGAGCCGGGTCGGGCGGCAGAGGGCCAAGAAAGTCCCTAAACCCCCGATCGCTGAGGTACAAATCGAGTTGATTGGGACCGAATTGTAAGGGGCGGCCCTGGACGGAAAAGAAACCTCGTGGCAAAAAAGAGGACATTCATCATTTGGAAATGATGAATGTCCTCTTGTCGCGCTGCCGGGGCGGTGGCCCGCCCCGGCTTCCACCTCTGCGGACAGAAGAGAACGGGATCACAGCAGTTCGCCGATCGGCGTCGGGTCGTCGAGCACCGATGTCGGCCGGCCGCTCGGGTCGAGCAGTTGCAGCTTCGGGTCGATGCCGAGCACCTCGTAGATCGTCGCGTGGATGTTGGCCGGCGTCACGGGGCGCGTGTGCGGCACGGTGCCGAGCTTGTCGGTCGAGCCGACGATCTGGCCGCCCTTGACGCCGCCGCCGCCCATGAGGCAGAACATCGAGTTGCCCCAGTGATCGCGGCCGGGTGTGCCCATGCTTCCCGGCTTGCCGCCGTTGCCGCCGTCGTTCATCTTCGGCGTCCGGCTGAACTCGCCGCACAGCACCACCAGCGTCGTCGCCAGCAGGCCGCGCTCGTCCAGGTCGCGGAACAGCGTGGCCACCGCGCTATCGACCATCGGCAGGTAGTTGTCCATGCCCGCCTTCAGGTCCCAGTGGTGGTCCCAGCCGCCGTAGTGGACGGTCACGAAGGTGCAGCCGGCCTCGACCAGTCGCCGGGCCAGCAGGGTGCTTTGCCCCCAGTTGTGCCGGCCGTACAGGTCGCGCCACTTCGGATCTTCCTTGGAGACGTCAAACGCCTGCCGCGCCGCCCGGCCGCCGACGAACTCGAACGCCTCCTCGGAGAAGCGGTCCATCGCCTTGACCTCGGCCAACCCGTCGATGCTCCGGCGGGCCGTGTCGAAGTGATGCACCAGGGAACGGCGGTCTTCGAGCTTCTCCAGGGTCAACCCCTGCGCCAGGTTGAGGTTCTGCACCTGGAAGTTGGCCGCGTTGGGGTCGCCGCCGGTCTGGAACGGGTTGTGCTGGGCGCCGAGCATGTGGCCGCCGAAGTAGCCGGGCACCAGGCCGATGCTGGAAGCAACCGGCACGGCGACGTAAGCCGGCATCGCCTTGCGGCGCGGCCCCACCTCGCGCGCCACGATGGCGCCGATGCCAGGGAACTTCTGATGCCCGTCGGCGCCGCTGACGCCCATGTCCTTCGTCGTCAGCATGCGATGGCCGCCCGCGAAGTGGTCGCCGGTGTCGTGGTGGAGCGAGCGGACGATGCTGAACTTGTCCGTCACCTTCGCCTGCTTCGGGAACATCTCGGTGATGTCGAAGCCGGGTACCTTGGTGCGGATCGGCTTCCAGATGCCCCGGTAGTCGGCGGGGGCGTCCGGCTTCATGTCGTACAGGTCCATGTGGCTGGGCCCGCCGTCGAGCCAAATGAGGATGACGGAGGTGTTCTTGGTGCCGCCGGCCTTCGCCGCCGACTCTTCCTTCGCGCGCAGGACCTGCGGCAGGCCGACGCCGGCCAGGCCGGCGACCCCCAGTTGCAGGAAGCTGCGGCGATTCATGCCGTCGCAGTAGCGGTGCGTGCTGCCCAGGTCGAGACGAAACATGCCTTTTCCCCCCTGTCAATAAAGTCCACGTGCGATCGAGCCGTGGGGCAGGCATCCGACCTACCCCACGGCGGCCCGGGCTACTTCTTCTTGGGCTCCTCGACGATCTTGACCTCGTCGGTCTTGAGCAGCTTGGCGATCTCCGCGGACAGGGTTTGGGCGTTTTTGCCATCGACGGTGCAGCCGGGCACGATCTTGACGACGCGGCCGCCCTTGTCGATGAGGATGTTGGTGGGCATCGCCTTGCTGTCGAAGGTCTTCCACAGGTCGCCCTTGGGGTCGGACAGCCACAGGAACTTGATGTCCTTCTTGACGGCGTAGTCGCTGGTGGCCTCGGGCTTTTCGCGGAAGACGGCCAGCGTCTTGAGGCCCTTGGCGTCGTAGGCGGCCTGCAGCTTCTGGAACTGCGGCAGCTCCTTGTCGCAGCCCGAGCAGGCGCAGGTGAGGCGGACCAGCACGGGCCCTTCCTCGGTGAGTTTGCTCAGGTCGTAAGATTTTTTGCCGTCCGGCGATTGAAGCACGACTTTCGGCGCCTGCTTGGCCGGCTCATCGGCGCGGACGACGCCAACGACGGCGAGGGCCAGGACTGCGGTGAGGACACGACGCATGTTCGACCTCCACGAGGCGGGTAGGATGATGACCGCCGGCCAAGCCCCCCTGGTCTGGCCGGGGTGTTGGAATGCCAAGGAGAAGTGTACCGGGACGCGGGGCCGCAAGCCAGGGAAAAATCAGGACCAGAACAGCGTCCACCAGAACCCGGCAGACCGATCAGCCCTGCCCGATGCTTTTCTTCTTCGGCTGGCGGGTGGCCTTCTTCGGCGTCGGCGGGAACGGCAGGGCGTGGGGCGGGTCGGTGAAGTAGAAGAAGCGCGTGACGACGTAGCTCGGCGTCAGGCGCCCTTCCAACTCTTCGACGGTCGGCAGGAGGCGATTCGTGTTCTTTCCCAGGCCCGGCAGGCTACCGCGCCACGCCGCGGGCCGGTAGCGGCGCAAACGATCAGACTGAACAGGCCCGTGGCTCGCCAGAATGCCCCGCTGCGGCCCGCGGAAGAGACGAGGCGGTCCCTTTTCGCCGGCGCAGTAGTTGAAGCCGCCTGAAGCAATCCTCGACGCAGGAAAGGCCGATTCTCTCAGCGACTCTCAGCCGCCCTCAGATGGATGGGGCGGCTCATGTCGAGGTCGTAACCCTGCATGGCTTCTGCGCCGCCCAGCCCCCGCACATCCGCGCCGCCGCGCTGGCGCTGGTGGGGACGGCCCGCGTATCCTCACCCGATCCTGTGTGGGAAGGCGGGGCTGATAGCCGGCCGCCCGAGCGAGAGCCACACCAACTGGCCGACTCACGTGACCCGACGCCGGCACGAAACGACAAGCGATCTGCTCAGGCGGGGGAGTGACGTCCGTTCAGACCCACCTGGAGGAACTGCGACAGCGCCTTCTCCGAGTCGGCGTCGGCCTCGATCTGGTAGACGCCGCGCGTGGTGATGCTGACATCGGTGAACGTCGCCTTCCCGTTGGCCCCCGTGACCGCGCTGAGCACGCTTCCCGAACCGAAGCCCGCTGGCCCTATCGCGCCGAGCGTGACTAGCCGCAGGGTCACGCGCACGCCTTGTAACGGCTTGCCCAACGCGTCCAGCACCGTCGCCTGGAATGCGGGGAAGGGACTGTTCGGCGCCACGTGAGACAGCGCGATCGCTAACTGCACCCGCAAGGGCTTTACCGTCAGCGTGTAAGTCTGGCTCCCGGTATGGGCGGGACTGGCGGAGTCGGTGGCCTGTACCGTAAAGGTGAAGGGGCCGGCGGCAGTCGGCGTGCCGCTGATCGTGCCCGCGTCGGAGAGCTTCAGCCCCGCCGGCAAGGCGCCGCTGCTGACTTTAAAGTGGTACGGCGCGGTGCCACCGCTGGCGCTGAGGGCTTGAGTGTAGGGGTCGCCCTCCAAAGCCGTGGTCAGGGTCGTCGGACTCAGCCCGAGGGCGACGGTGAACGAATACTGCTCGCTGCCAGTGTCGGCGGGATTGGCGGAGTCGGTGGCCTGCACCGTGAAGGTGAAGGGGCCGGCGGCGGTCGCCGTGCCGCTGATCGTGCCCGCGTCAGAGAGCTTCAGCCCCGCCGGCAAGGCGCCGCTGCTGACTTTGAAGTGGTACGGCGCGGTGCCGCCGCTGGCGGTGAGGGCTTGGCTGTACGCGACCCCTACCACCGGGCCGGGCAGCGTCGTCGGGCTCAGGCTGAGGGCAGCAACGGTGAGCGAGTACTGCTGGCTACCGGTGAGCGGGGTGGCGCTCGAGTCGGTGGCCTGCACGGTGAACGTGAACGAACCGGCGGCCGTTGGCGTGCCCGTGATCGTGCCGGTAGTGGGAGCGAGCGTCAACCCCGCCGGCAAGGTCCCGCTGCTAACGGACCAACTATACGGGGCCGTACCGCCGCTGGCGGTGAGCGTCGTCTGTTTGTAAGCAACGCCCACGGTGCCCCCCGGCAGTGTCGCGGGTGTGATGCCGAGGAGGACCGACACCGTGTAGCTCTGGCTGGCGGAGTAGGGACCGGTCCCGGTGCTGGCGTCCTTGGCCGAGATCGTGAAGGTGAAGCTGCCGGTGGCCGTCGGCTTGCCGTTGATCGTGCCGCCGGCGGAGAGCTGTAGCCCCGTCGGCAAGGCCCCGCTGCTGACAGTCCAGCTATACGGAGCGGTGCCGCCGCTGGCGGTGAGCGTCTGGCTGTAGGAAATGCCCACGGCAGGGCTGGTCAATGTGGTGGGGCTGATGCTAATCGTCGGCGCGTTGACGGTCAGGGAATACGGCTGGCTCCCGGTGGCCAACGTGGAGTCGGTGGCCGTGACTGTGAAGCTGAAGACACCGCCGGCCGTCGGCATGCCGCTGATCGTGCCGCTGGCGAAATCGATCTTCAGTCCCGCCGGCAAGGAGGGGCTGACGCTCCAGCTATACGGGGCGATGCCGCCGCTGGCGCTGAGTGCCTCGCTGTAGGCAGCGCCCACGGTCGCGCTGGGCAGTGTGGCGGCGGCGGTGATGCTGATGGCCGGCGCACAGCGCTCTTCCAGTGCTTCTACCGCCAGGAGCGCGTGGCGCAGCTGACGGCGGGCGGCTTTTTGCGCGAAGCGCGTGCGGGACCAGCGCAGGATCTGCTCGAACATGACGTCACCCGGGATGGAGTAGCCGGAGTAAAACTCACTCAGTTTTACCCGCGCGTCACCCAGGCAGCAAACACTTTTCCACGCTTTTCCCGAAACTCCGCTCGCGCCGTTCGTGATTCCTTCTCTGAACGGAAGAGTTTACCCAGAGCATTCAGAACCAGAACGCCAGTCCGAAGTTGAGGCCCTGCGCCCAGTAGTCGCTGGTGTGAGACTGAAACGCCGCTGGCGTACCAGCCGCCGTCCCGAACGCGGGATCGGTCGGCACCTGACTTGGAGAGATGGCACGATTCACCTGGTTGCCGGGCCGGACGACGTTGCTCCAGTCGAGGAGCGTGTAGCCGAAGCGCAGCTCGCAGTGGCGCATGATCCGGTAACTGACCTGAAGGCCCAGCTCCGGCACGATCGAGAACCCATCGTGGGAGTACCGGCCGCTGTTGCTCGCGACCGCCAGCACACCGCCAGGGACCGTGACCGCGGGCGTTCCGGGCGTGAACAGGGCGGAAGCGCCGCCGATGCCCACCACCTCCTGGTTGCTGCCCAGGGCCAGCTTGCCCGAGGCGCTGACTGCGAGGTCGTGATAGCACCATTCGGCCCGGCCGCCGAGTTGCACGCCGTAGAACTGGTTCTGCGCCTGGAACTTGTCGAACGTGGCCACGGTGCTCCCCGTGCTGACGGCGTGGCCCGGGAAGGTCAGGAACTGGTCCACGAGCGGGGAGAAGCTGCTCACCATCTGCAGGTCCTCGTCGAGTTGCACTGCGCGGAAACCGCCCAGCAGGTCGAAGCTCAGGGAATCGGTGCGGAAGGCGTTCGCAAGTCCGTTCAGCTCCCAGCCCAGCAAGCGCGAGCGGGTGGTGATGGCCACGCTCCCCGTGACGAGCCCCGGCAGGGCGAGCACCTCAGTAAATTCCTGGCCGGTCGCGGGGTCGATCAGCGGCTGGGCGAGCACGGGACTGCCGGCGGCGTCGGCGGTAGTGCCGAACTGCGTGGCGCGCTGTTCGAGGACAAAGACTCCAGCCTCCAGCCCCCAGTGACGGTCGCCGTCCAGCCACCCCCCCATCACGACGCGCAGGCCGCTCGTCGTGCCGTAGTCCTGGTCAGACCCGCCGAACAGGACCTGGGTGCCCGGCTGCGTCAGGCCGCCGACGATGGCCGCGCTGGGCGAGCCGGTGGTCAGCAAGGGGGTCGGCAGAGGGCCGTCCTTGGTCCACCACATCAGGTAGTCGGCGGCGAACCAGACACGGTTGGCGGGCGACTCGGGCTCCGCGGGGGCCAGCGGCGCTGCGGGGGCCTGTGGGCCGGCGGCGGAGAGGATGATGGAGTCAAAGTTGCGATCCCAACCCGGACGCGCTCCGGGAGGGGGTGGGGCCACGGTGGGCGGCGGAACCGGGGCAGGTGCGGCCTGGCCCGGGACCGGAAACGAGGGATGGCCCGCGGCCGGCTGGGCCACGGCCGCGCCCGTCCCGGCGTAAGGGGCAGGCGGCGCCTGGACTGTGGCGGGCGGGTACTGAGCGGGCATCGGGAGGGAGGGGTCGAACTGGGCAAGGCCCGTCCTGGCGTAAGGGGTGGGCGGTGCCTGGACCGTGGCGGGCGGGTACTGAGCGGGCATCGGCAGGGAGGGATCGAACTGGGCCGGTTGCGCCAGGGCTGCGCCCGTCCCGGCGGCCAGAAGGCCCAGTACAGCGAGCATCCGTTCTCTCATGATTGTCTCCCGACACCGGTCCCCCGGGCGAGTGGAGCACCGGCCCTAGTTGATATCGGATTTTCTCGGTATCGCGGCGCGAATCTTTTCTGGATATTCTGGATTTGCGGGCGAGAAAGGTGCTTGCCCCGGTTCGCGAATTTGCCCGTCTTGCCTGGGCGGCGGACTGCTATACCATCGCCGTTGCAACACCGACGTTTAGCGGCCGCCCTCGGGGCGGCGCTCCCAGCGCGCCGCCCCGAGGGCGGCCGCTAAACAACCGGAAATCGAATGGCGCGAGTATATCCCCGCGCCCACTCCGGCTGGGCGACGTCGCCGGCTCGGTGTTCCAGAGCGATGCCCGGCACGGTGTTCTGCAATGCGGGTCTCGCGTGCTTCGGCCGTGGCGCCCGGCGGCAAGACGTCCTGGGGACGTAGCTGGCTCACGGTGTCGAGTAGGGCGCGCTCGAAGTGGGCATTGGGCCCCCCCGCCGGCCAGAAGTAAATGGCCTCTTCGCCGTAAGGGCAATCACCACCGTAGACTCTGTCATGGTCGCTTTTCGAGCCTGTCGAGGGCCACCCGGGCCTCGCGAGTCAACCTGGAGCCGCTGGCCCCCTTCGCCAGGTCCACGAGCAGGCATCTCGCCGCCGGGGTGCCGATCATCTCCAGTACCTCGACCGCGTGGCCCAGACGGCGGTGTTCCGCCTCCTGCCCATCCAGGACCCCCACAAGACGTCGCCTGACCTCCGCTGACGTGGCCTTCTTCAGCGCCTCGCGGAGCGTCGTTTCCGCGACCGGGCCGAGGTCGGCCAGCGCCTGACTCGCCTTCTCGCGCTGGGCAAACTCGTCCGAATCGAGCTGGCGGACCCAGGCGGCGATCGTCTCGGCGTCGATCACCACAGCCGGTTTGAGGTCGAGCTTCAACCGGGCCACGGCCACGTCCCCGGCCGCGGCGCCCTGACAGACGGCGGCGTACGCGACCTTCGGATCGTCCACGCCCAGGTCTTTCCAAAGCCCGGCCAGCGCCTTGCCGTCCGGGACCTTGCCGCCGGACCCCAACCTCGTGACATCCCAGACCAGCGCCGTCGTGTCGCAGCTGCCCGACGCGAGGCGGCGCCCGTCCGAGGAGAATGCGAGTTGGGTCACTGGCGCCCGGTGGCCCGTCAAGACGGCGATTTTCTGACCGGTGGTCAGGTCCCACAGGTGGACGGACGGGTTCTCCCAGTCATGCACGAAAGCTGCCGCCAGCCGGGTGCCATCGTGGGACAGAGCGATGGCGACAGGGCCGTCGTGACCGGGTTCCTGCTCCTTGAGGACCCGAGCGAGCCGGCCGCTGCCGGCCTCCCAGACGCAGATCGTTCCGTCATAACTGGAGGAGTACCCCCAGCGGCCTCCCGGTGAGATCGCCAGCCCGCTCACCGCATTGGCGTGGCCCAGAGATTTCGGTCTGATGAGCCAGACCTCCTTGCCGGTCGCCAGGCTCCAGTGGCGAATCCCGTGGCCAGAGGAGCTGCAAAAAAGTGCCTCTCCGTCGGCGGTGAAGGCAAGAGCGGAAACCCGGGAGAATTCGCCCTCGAACGCTTGGCCCTTGAGTGTGTGGACCAGCTTGCCGGTGGCGACGGCCCACACGCGGACGATGCCCGTCTCGTCGCCGCTGGCGATGCTCTTGCCGTCGGGACTGAAAGCGACGGAGTAGAACGACGACTTGTGATCTGAGAAGTTCTTGATCGGAGCGCCGCCTTTGGCCCAATCCCACAGTCGGAGCCCGCCACCGTAGTCGCCCGAAACGACCCATTTACCGTCGGGGCTGAAGTGCAGGCAGGTCACTCCGGACATGCCGTCCCGCAACTGGGCGACCTGCTTGCCGCTGGCCGCTTCCCAGACGCGGATCGGCGCGTCCCCGCCGCCGACCGCGACATGCCGCCCGTCCGGCGAGTATGCGAGTGCAGTTACCTGCAATTCCGACCCGGCGAACACGAGCTTCGCTTTGCCCGTCGCGTCCCAGAACTTGACTGTCTCCTGAAAGCCGAATGTGACGAGCGTGTCGGCGTCGAGGTAGGTGACGTTTTGGCAGTGTTTTTGGCATGGGTCGATCGCAGTCCCGATCTCCTTGCCCGTGACCGCATCCCAACGGCGGACCTTCCCATCGGCCCCGCCCGTGGCAATCGTGTTGCCGTCAGGAGAGAATACGATGGAACACCGGCCCCCATCGTCGCCGTCGTGAGCTTGCCAGCGGCGAAGCTCTTTCCACCCGGGCCTCGAGTAGAGACGCATCTCGGTATAGTCAGGTTCTTTCGGAGTGCGCCCCATCCCCATGGCAAGGGCGAGCGATGTTCCATCGGGCGAGACGGCCAGCTTCGCGAATACACCCGGCACCTTTTCTCGGTGAACGAGCTTGCCGGTCGCCGCCTCCCACGCCGTCCAGAATGCCACCTCCGTCTTGACATCCCACCCTGCGACGAAGATATGTTCGCGGTCCGGGGAGGGCACGATTGCCGAGATGTGACTTCCGTCGGGGACCGCCAGGCGGCGTAACTCCCGTTGCTTGGTCACATCCCAGACACGCACCGACTCGTCGTCGCCGGCAGAAACCAGGAGTGTCGGGGTCACGAAGGCGAGGAGTGGATACCCGGACAGACCGTGGCTCGGGTGGGCCGGCCACTCGGCGAGCTTGCGGCCGGTCGCGAGGTCGAACAGCAGCAGCGGGCAATCGACCAGCGAATTGTCGATCGTCCTCATCCCTCCCACCGCAAGCGTTTTCCCATCCGGAGAGACAGCGAGCGATTGGAGGTTGACGTCATCGGGCGGGCCACCGGCCTCCTTGCGTGCGGGCCTCGCGAAGCGGCGGACCTCCCTGCCGGTGGTCGCGTCCCACAGGACAACGGTCGCGACCCCCAACCCGAGCAACTGTTTCCCGCCGTGTACTACCGCGGCCTGGTTGACCCCCGTGGCCAGCCGGAACCGTAAGGTGCCCAGCCGGGCGACCGCGTGCGGCGGCAGCGGGTCGCCGTGGAGGTCCACCGCCGGCTTCTCCTCCCGCCGTTCGACCGGGAGTGCGGCGACCGGGAGAGGAGGGTCCTTCGGGGCGTCGGGCGGCTTACCCCCCTGCTGGGCGGCCACCGCGAGGACCGCGGCACCCAATGCCAGCGCGGCGGCGACGAGCTTCATCAAGGCAGGGAACATGGCCCGACTTCCTTCTTCCACCAGAGCGACCACCGCCGCGTGTACCGGACCGCTGGCGAGCGTCCCCCCGGCGGCCAGGTGCGCTGCGGCCTTCAGGAGCGCTCCCACGAGTTGTACCGGGGCGCGGGGCCGCGAGCCAGGGAAAAATCAGGCCCAGAAGAGCGCGCAGCCTAAAGCGACCACGCCGGCAATCACCGCGAGGGTCGGCAGCACGCCGGGCCAGGGGTAGACGACCTCGGTGCCGCTGCCCGGCGGCGGGTGGGCCACGCCGGCGAACGGCGGCTGCCACGGGGGCTCGTTGCTGCCGTCGGTCCGCACGAGCCGGCCCCGGCTAGTGTAAAAGGCCCAAAGCACCGCGGCGGCGAGGAAGGCGGCCGCGACGAACCAAACCCCGGGGAGCTGTTCGGGATCAGTCTCAACAACTTTCAACTCGGGGCTCATCTGCTCCAGAAGCTTGTAGGATAGGACGCCGAGCGCGTTGTTAAGAAAATGCATCAGCATCGGGATCATCAGCGAGCGCGACGCGACATAGGCGGAATGCAGCACGATACCTAAGATCGCGGCCATCGCCGCCTGCTGTGGGAACAGGTGGATGGCGCCGAAGAAGAGCGACGTCCAGATGATACCCATGACGAGTCCGTGCCGGCCGACCAGCCCGCGACCCAGGAACGCGCGGCACCAGAACTCCTCGCTGAACATCGGGGTCGCCGCAACGACAAGCAGGGTTGCCCACCACGGCCCTTGCAGGACTTTTTCGATGGTCTTTGCGAAAAAATCGCCGTCGAGCTGCGGGATCCGGAAGATGTACGGGCTGACCAGCTGATACGTTTGAACGCCCACTACCAGGAGCAGAAGCACGCCAAGCGGCCCCAGGATGACCTGCGTTCGGAGAGGCGCGGCCGCCAGATCGCGTACCCAGTCCCGGCCTGTCGTGACCCGCACGGCAAGCCAGTACCCCCCGACAATCAGCATGAGTATCGCGGCGACTGCGACACAGCTGGGGAGATCGCCGGCCGAGGGCAGCACCCGGGAGGCGGTAAGCTGGATGCCGGCGCTGAGTAGCCAGAAGGCGGTCGCCCCGACGACAGCGAGCATGACGTGGACCACAGCGGGGAGGCGCAGCGCGACTTGCCTCGCCCAGTCCTTTCCCGCCGCAAAGCGAAGGGCGAGCAAGGCCATGAGGAAAATGCCCGCGTGAGAGAGCGCTTGCAGCGGGAGCACCAGGGCTGGATCGGCTTGGTTGGCCACTAGCCAGTTGAGGCCCTCCTGGACGCCGCCAAGTCGGACCGCCTCAACGAGGAGGATCACGACCAAGACAGGGAGTGGTATGGCGATCTGCGCGACGAGGAGGAGCAGGAGGCACCAGCCCACCGCCCACCAGAAGCCAGGATGTGGCGGCGCAGGAGGCCCGGCCAGCCGCACAGGCCGACGCCGCCGTGGGGGCGCTTTGTCATGCGGCTCGGCCAGTTCCGCGACGAAGACGTGGCCTTCGTCCGCCGGCTCGACGAGGAGCGGTTCCTCGTCGGGCTCGGCCGGCGGGTCCGGAAGGCGCTCGGGGAGCGGCGAGTCGCCCGGGTCGGGCAGAGGGGGGTCAGTGGACATGGGCTCTCCGTTTAACGGCCGCCAGCGCCGCTTGCGGCTTCGCAGGTCGTGCGAAGCCGCAAGCGGCTCAATACTTTACCAGTCCGTGGGCCTCGAGGAAATTATAGAGCCACGGGTGGCGCCAGGGGCTGTACTCGGGGTAGCTGACCGACACCACCGATATGGCCAGCAAAGCAGAGGCGGCGACGCGGCCCCAGCGACGGCGGCCGAGCCAGTCGGCGGCCGGCAGCAGGGCGACCAGCCACAACGGCGTCAGCCACAGCAGCCAGCGCGGCCCGCTCGTCCAGCCGCCGTAGTTGCGCTGCCGATCCTCGCGCATGATGTAGAAACCCAGCACGACGACTGTCACGCCCAGCCCCAGCAGCCCCGCCAGCGACAGCCCGCGCCGCGACGCCGATTCTTCCTTGCGGTTGCCGAACAGGGCCGGCGCCGCGTACGGCAGCAGCCCGATCATCCCCGCCAGCGACAGCAAGAAGATCGGCGTCAGCGAGAAGGCGCCGTGATGGCCGAGCAGCAGGTGGAAGGCGTACTCGGCCCGGCCCTCCTGCATCCCGGCGGTGTCGATGCCTTTCGGGTTGTGCCAGTAGCTGCCCTCGTAGTCGTACCACGGCCCGCCGAACTTCTCGTAAGCCGGCAGCCAGGTGCCGAGCGCCAGGTAGTTCGTGACGAAGAACGCCGCCACGGGAACCAGCGCCGCCGGCACGAAGCCGGCCAACGTGTACCCGGGGGCGCGCCATAACAGCAGCAGGAACAGGGCGACCGCGAAGGAGGCGGCCGGCAGCTCGTTGCAGGCCGTGAAAGCGGCGAAGAACCCGGCCATCGGGAAGAGATAGAAGGGTGCGGCGCCGTCTTCCCACACTCGGACCGCGGCATACAGCGCGAACATCGCCGACCAGGCGGCGACGGTGTGGTTGTTTAGCGTCACGGAAAAGGTCGTCACAAAGGTTCCGAAGCAGGCGGCCGCCAGGACGAAGAGCCGGCCCCAGTCGGTGCTGCCGTGGCGCTCGGCGAGCCGTGCCAGCAAGAACAGGGCGACGCCCCACGGCAGGGCGTTGAACGTTAGCAGGATGGCCGGCACGATCTCCCAGCGATGCCGCTCGTCGGTGATCGACCAGCCGAAGTGGCGGAATAAGTAGTATTCTCCGGCCACCAGCGTCGGCAGCAGCGGCGGCTTGCTCGAATAGAAGTCGTCCGTCTGCGGGTCCTTCACCTTGTCGATACTCTTCCAGCCGTCCTCGAAGACGATGCCGCTGTCGGTGTACGTGCGAGTGGCGGAGTCGGTATCGCGGTGGCCGACGACGTAGGTATGCTTCTCGACGAGGGCGCGCACTGTGGCCCAGCGCGAGCGGTCGTTGTCGCTGTGAGTTGGCATCGGCTCGGGTCGCGTCGGCGGCCAGTTGCCGCGCGTGTCGTTCGCGCTGTTGGGGTCTCGGGAGAGCCACGGCTCGTAGACCCGGCCGACGCCGAGGATGCGCCCGGCGACGCCGGCGACGGCCACGACGATGAGCAGGGCGTACACGGAGCGGCGCAGAGAGGCGGGGTCGGAGAGGTTCATGTGGCGGGGCCTTGACGGAGGGACTCAGCAGCGCGGAGGGCCGGCGGGGCACGGCGTCGGTGGGGCTATTATAAGGCGAGCGACAGGTAATGGTCTCCCCTCGCCCCGGTACTCCGGGGAGAGGGGTCGGGGGTGAGGGGTTCTGAGGGAACAGGATTCATTGCATTCATTGCATTCATTGCATTCGTTGCGCGGCGCGGGATTCGTTGCGTGACGCCGGCCGGGCGCAACGAATGCAATGAATTGCCTCTCACCCCTGACCCCTCGCCCCGGAGTACCGGGGCGAGGGGAGTTTGTATCGTCTGCAATTACAGGCACTTCTTGATTCGCGCCAGGATCACCTGTTCGAGCTTCGCGTCCTCGCCGATTGGGATCCAGCCGCCGGTGACGGCCACCGGCTCGATGACGTCGTACTGGCGCTCGACAGTGAGGTCGCTACGGAAGGCGGCGGCGCCGGCGGTGGCGCGGACCGGACGGTCCACGCTCTCCAACTCCTTGAAGACCTTCACGTCCACCCAGAAGCCGCCGTCGCGCGCGGCGTCGATCTTGACCACCGCGTAATGGCGGATGCTCTGCAGGGTGGCGAGCAGGCGCTGGTCGAAGTCGGGGCTGCCGGGCTTGAAGAACTGCTCCAGGCCGGGGGCGACGCGCGGGTGCGTGCGGATCAGGCCGGCGTAGGGGTTGGTCTCGGCGATGTCGTAGTAATCATCGACCACGTCGATGACCTTCTCGAAGACCTTGCGGTAGGCGTCGGCAGTGGCGCCCAGCGGGACGTAGACGGGGTTCTCGACCGGGCCCGGCGCTTCGGCGCGCAGCAGGATGGGGTTTTCGAGCAGCGGCGAAGACGAGCCGCAGCCGCCGTTCACCATCGCCACCGCCCCGGCGCACACCGCCAAGAGTCGTCGCCACATGAGTGACCCCATCCCGACGCTGCGCACACCGATTCTCCCCGAAATGGTGTGCTCGATGACGCCCTGGGACCGACCGCAAAGCTTTCGGGAGTAGGGCGGGCTTATGCCAGAGGGGACGGATCGTGTCAAGCCGAAGTGCTGTCCGTTTCGCGGCCGGCGGCGTCACAGCAGCGGCCCCAGCAAACGGGCCGCGTCCTCGGTGAAGCGCTCGACGGCCGAGCGCGACCGGCACGCCGCCGCGTCGAGCATCACGGACCGCTCCACGTAGGATTGCTGCAGCCGCCGCAGCGCCGCCGTGAACTCCGCGTCGTAGACCGCCAGCGTCACCTCGAAGTCGAGCCGCAGGCTGCGCGGGTCGAGGTTCAGCGAGCCGAACAGGCTAAGCTGGCCGTCGATGGCGAGTGACTTGGTGTGCAGCAGCCCGTCGCGGTACAGGGCGATGCGCACGCCCGCCGCCAGCAGGTCGCTTTGGTAAGCCCGGCTGGCGAAATGCGTCAGCCGCGAATCCACTTTCGCCGGCACGATCAGCGTCACGTCCACGCCGCGGCCCGGCGCCGACAGCAGCGCGGCCAGCAACGACTCGTCGGGGACGAAATACGGCGTCGTTAGCACCAACTCCCGGCTCGCCGCGTAGACGGCCGCAAGCAGGATCTGCTCGATCGCCCCGACCCGTTCGCCCGGTCCGGACGGGAGCACCTGCACCACGGCGCGGCCCGCGGCCGGCCCGGTCGGGGAACCCTCGGCGCCCGCGTCGGGCTTGATCGCTTCGCCGGTTTCCAGCTCCCAATCGTACAGGAAAGTCGCGCCCAGGGCGTCCACCGCCGGCCCCCGGACGCGGGCCAGGGCGTCCACCCACTGGCCGACGCCGGCGTTCTTCTTGAAGAGGGCCGGGTCGGCGAGGTTGAGACTGCCGGTGAAGGCCACGGCGCCGTCGATGACGACGATCTTGCGGTGCATGCGCAGGTCGGCCCGCACGAAGAGGAGGCGGCGCAGGGTGACCGGCAGCGCTTCCCGCAGTGCGACGCCCCCGTCCCGCAAGCGTCGGGCGCGGTCGCTGCGCAGGAACCGCTTGCTGCCCACGGCATCGACCAGCACCCGGCAGGTGATGCCGCGGGCGGCGGCGCGCAGCAGCGCCTCGACGACCTCGTCCGCCTTGCCGCCGACGTCCCAGATGTAGAACTCGAGGTGACAGGTGTGCCGGGCGGCGTCGATGTCGGCGATGAGGGCGGGGAAGGCCTCGCCGGCGTCGCGCAGCAGCCGGATGTCGTTGCCGGCCAGGGGCGGGCTCTCGAGCACCGCCTCGGCGAGGCGCGCCAGCCCCTGGCCGCAGGGCGGCAGGTCAGCGACGGCGGCCTGGTCCCCCTCGCCCGCCGACCTGGCCCAGCCGCGGTACGACTTGCGGAGAGTCGCCCCCTTGTGCTGTCGCTTCCGGCCCAGTCGCGACTCGCCGATGAGCAGGTAGACGGCGGCGCCGGCGAAGGGGAAGATCAGCACGACGCTGAGCCAGGCCAGGGCGACGCCGACGGGCAGCCGGCGCCGGATGATGCGCACGGAGAGCCCGACCCGGATGAGCAGGTCGGCCACGAAGATGGCGTCGGCGGTCCAGTGGATATCGGACATGACAGGGGGACTCCGTGGGGAGGCAGGTCTGCCGCTCGGGGGGACCTGCGGGCGCGGCTCACGGCGCCGCTGTGACTGTCGGCGGGAAGAGGTCGCGCACGGGGCAGCGGAAACCCTGTACCACGTCTTCCGCGTCCAGCTCGCCGCCCTCGCGGACGCCGCCGATCGAGCCGTCCGCCCGGTAGATCAGCACGGTCCGCGTGGCTGGGCTGACCACCCACACCAGGCGCACGCCGGCGCCCAGGTACTCCTGCACCTTGGTCAGCACCTCCTCAAAGACGTCGTTCGGCGAGACGACCTCGGCGAGCAGATCGGGCGCGATCGGCGTATGTCCCTGCGTAGGGAGTTGCTCGTACGGGAAGCGGCCGATTCGGATGAAAGAGGCGTCCGGCTTGCGGACCAGGTTCGGGCGGCCCGGGAAACACTGGAAGGTCGTGTCCGCCGGGAAGACCCAGCCCAGACGTTGCGCACGGCAGTAGTTCCGGAGAATGGCGAGCAGCTCTCCCGCGATCCAGCACGCCAGCGTGCTCATGTTGTGCTCCACGAGATGGCCGTCCACGAGTTCATAGCGGTCGCCGTCTGGCATCTTCAGCAGGTCGTCGGCGGTGTACGTCGGCAGCGCCAGCATTTGGTTCATCGTTGCGGCCTCCGTCACGGTTTCGCGCCCACGCCAGGGGGGGAATTGGCTGCCGTCATTCTACCCTTCCTCCAACCGCGCGACGAGAATACGGCACCTCGCTTTTCGACCCGCGACCTCCCCCGGCGCGCCCATTTCAGGCCGCACGTCCCGCACGATTCACCGATTCTTCCTGGGAACTTCATTGATTTCGGTTTGGGCCAACGTTAAAGTGGCATGAGCGTCTTGTGAATGAATCATGATGAATCCACCTCACGGCGCGCCGATGCGCCGGGGCGTGTGCCGCGAAAGCCCCCCTCCATGTCGCAAGTCACGACCGATCCCCGCATGTGGGAGATGATTCCGCTCGGCCTGGCCGCCAAGGTCCGATCGCTGCTGCGGTGGGCCGCGGCTTCGTCGGCGGAAGCTGCTGCGGTTGGGCGCGCCCGGGTCGAGATGCTGTCGCTGGCCCTGGCCATCTGCACGGCCATCTTCGCCGTCAAGGGGTTCATCGCCTACCGCGACCTCGACAACGCCGCCGCCCCGCCGCAGGTCTACGGCGACTCGGTGGCCGCCTCGGTCGCCCGCGTGGCGGCCTGCTGCGGTGAGGACTTCGCCGTCGGCCTGGGGTGCTTCGTCGTCGCCGCCGGGGTCCTGGGCTGTGTCGGGTCGTCGGGGGGCCGCGCCGCCGTGCGTGTCCTGGCCCATCTGGCGGCCGCCTTCGCCCTCTGCTACATGGTGATCAACGCCCAGATCTTCCACGGGGTGCGCCACTTCCTCACCTACGCCCTGGTGCAGCACGCCGGCGGCTTCCGGCCGGACCGCTCCATCTACGAATACGCCACCTCGCCGTTCAAACTGGCCCTGGCCCTGGTCCCGATCCTGACGCTGGCGAGCCACCTGGGGGGGGTGTGCGCCTTCCCGCGGCTCTGGCAGCGCGTCACCCGGGTCGCCTGGCGGCCGCTGCCGCTGGCCGTCGCCGGCCTCGTCTTCGTCGGCGCCGGCCAGGCGGCGCAGCGCCTTGTCGTCACCGACAGCGCCGACGACTATGCCCACAACCCCCACCTTCACTTCGTACGCTCGTTGTTCGGTACGGTGAGCTTCGGCGACGACGGCGGCGGCGATCCCGTAGCGGCGGGCGTGCCCCCGGCCCACTACATCCCAGGCCACCCCGGCCACCACCCCGGCTTGCTGGCGGCGCGGCCGACGAACGTCATCCTCATCACCGCGGAGTCGGTCAACTCGCGCTTCCTGGAGACGTACGGCTGCCGCATGGGCACGACCCCGTTCCTGCGCCGCCTGGACGAGGAGGGCCGCAGCCTGACCTTCGAGAACTTCTACGCCACCTCGAACAAGACCATCGCCTCGGCCCTGCCGATCTTCGGCGCGACCTACAACGACCCGACCAAGCTGGCGACGATCCTCGACTACCGGGATTATCCGACGCCGGCGGCGGCCAACTGGCTCCGGGCCCGAGGTTACACGACGTACTTCCTCGGCACGGGCGGCCACACCACCTGGGAGGGCTACCTCAACGTCAAGCCGGCCTTCGTGGACAAGGCGTTCGACGTCGGCCTGGATACCAGCCACCCGTTCTGGCAAGCGGCCGCCCGGCCCACCGCCCTGACCGAGGACGACTACCTCGACGCCCCGATGTTCGCCGACCTGCGCCGGGCGTTGCGCGCGCTGAAGGGGCGGAAGTTCGCCGTGTGGGCGTGGACCTACGACGCGCACGCCCCGTACTTCGACGGCCCGGGACCGCAGTCGTTCCCGAAGGAGCACTTCCCCCGCGCCGTGCTCGGCCGACCCGAGAAGGAGGCGGACTTCGAGCGGCACCTGCGGGCGATCTGGCGCCTCGACCAGCTGATCGAAGGGCTGTGCCTCGAGTTGGAAGAGCTGGGCCTGGCCGACGACACCTTGATCGTGCTGACAGGGGACCACGGCGAGGCGTTCGGCGAGCACGGCTTCATCGGGCACGGCTCGTCGGTGTACGAGGAGGAGGTCCGGGTGCCGTGCGTGCTGATCAACCCGCGGCTAGCGCCCTTGGGCCGGCGCAGCGGGGTGCTGGGCAACCACGTCGATCTGTGGCCGACGATCACCGACGTGTGCGGGCTGCCGGCCAACCCGCGCTGGCAGGGGCGCAGCCTGGTGGGAGAGGACTCCGGCCAGCGGCAGGTGTACTTCCACGCCTACGAAGCCGCCCTCGGCGTACGCGACGGGAAATACAAGTACATCTGGTCTTTCCGCGACAATCGCGACTTGCTGTTCGACATCGACAGCGACCCAATCGAGAAGCAGAACCTGGCGGCCGACAACCCGCAGCTGTGCGCGGAGGAGCAGCGGCGCGTCAAGGCGTGGGCCAACTACCAGACCCGGCTGACGCAGGATCGCGTGGCGGCAGACGAGAAGTAAAGCGGCCGGGCCGGCGGGTTGGCTCACACGAGGAACGGCAGCAGTTCGTCGTAGTCGAGCTTGCGGTCGAAGGCGCCGGCGATCACCGAATCGACGCCGTTGCCCTGGTAGACGCGCTTCACCTGCAGCGTGCGGGCGCAGAGGAACGTGTGTGCCCCGTTGATTAGCTGCAACGACAGGACCGCCCCTGACTCGAAGCGGCCGGGAGCGAGCAGGCAGACGCCGCCCGCCGAAATGTCGCAGACGCGGGCCGGCGCGTAGCCGCCGCCGTCGCGGCTCCAGTAACAGATGATCTCCTGAGCGGGCGAAAAGCGCACCGACCTGCGCCGCTCGACCTGTTTGCGCGTGGCCGGCTTGACGCAGCCGGGAAGACCTGGACGTGACATGAAATCCCCTTTGCTGTTCCGGTGGGGAGGGGATCGCCCCAAGCAAAGGTAGGCTAGCGAAGGGCCCGGGTCAAATGCGCAGACCGCGGCAAGACAGCCCGGGGTACGGAGTACCGAGTACTCAGCGTCCACGGCGCTGCGCCGTACTCAGTACTCAGTACTCAGTACTCGCCCCTCGGGAAAACTTGCCGCGCCTGGGTCTTATGAGTTGAACGTGTTGGTCGGTTTCTTGCGCCGGGCCTCGGCCGTGGACCACAGGGCCCGCACCTCGCGCCAGCGTTCGCAGTCCGGCGGCACGCCGACGGCGCGCAGGATGCGCTCGACGTGGAACCACTTCAACGGGTCGTCGCGGTCGATGCGCTGGAACTCACGCGTCAGCACCGAGTAGTTGAACCCGAGGCGCGGGCTGAACGCCCGCAGCGACGGCGCCACCTCCGCGATCAGCACGCGCAGCTCGACCCCCAGCGGCGAGGCGCACCACGTGTCCAGGGAGATGCGGTAGCGCTCCGCCCAGTCGTGGTGGGCGATGGTCAGATCCTCGACGCCGCCGGCAGTCCCGATCGCGAAGAGCAGACACCAGGGCGGCGTTTCGTCGCCGCGCACTATGCCGCGCAGCCGCACTGTCGAGAGTCCGTTCAGGCCCGGGGCACGCCGCAGCAGCCGCACCAGCGGCGCCAGCCCGCCCTCGCGCCTGGCGAGCAGGGTGATCAGCTCGGCCACCGAGCGCGGCGCCCGCCAGGCCATCTCGGCGGCTTGCAAGGCCCGCCGGTGCGCCAGCAGGTCCTCGACGCGCCTCTGCCCGGCCGCCTGAATCGCCTGAATGATGCGCTCGCGAGCGGTGTCGCGCAACGGCTCGATGCCGCCCTCGATCTTCTGGTACTCGCGGGCGCTGTAGCCCATCAGCGGGGCAACGTCCTTCAGTTCGAAGCCGTACGTCTCGCGCGCCAGGCGAAGATCGACGCGCATCTCCGGCCGGTGCCGGCGGTGAAAGATCTGGCGCCGCTCCTTCCAGAGGTCCAGGAGCCCCGCCGCTTCCGGCGAGCGCCCGGCCAGCACGGCCACCAGCCCCGCCGGGTACGCTTGCATGGAGTAGAAGCCGTCCTCCTCGATGTACTTGATGATCCGGGCCGGCTTCTTGCCGCCCACGCCGAACAGGTCGGCCAGCTCGCGGCGCGTCAGCTTCTGTTCCAGGCGCAGCTGCTTGACGCGCAGGCCGAAGTCGTTGCGCGACTGGCCGCGCTGGTCGGTCTCGTTGCCCAGCCAGAGCTTTTGCAGAGCAAGGAACTCGTCGTCGTTGCGACAGAGGCCCTGGGCGACCTCGGCGACGGTGGCCCAGCGCGGCAACTCGAAGTAGCGCAGTCGCCGCAGCGAGGCGGTGCTGAGGAAGTGGCTCTCCGGGTGGCCGGCGCGGGCGCAGAGGACGCACAATTCGGCCAAGGCCTCGGGATAGCCGCGCTCGAGCAGTCGGCGGCGCTCGGCCTGGTGCCAGAGTTCCTCGGCCTGGGTGGTGTCCTCCTCGACGGCGGCGCACAGGTGGCGGAGCACGGCAATGGGGAGCGGGAAATTGCCGCGGCGGTACTCCCAGAGGGTCGCGGGACTGATGCCCACGCGGCGGGCCAACTCGCGCGAGGAGCCGGCCTTCAACTCGAGGCGGGCGATGAAGCGCTCCAGGTTGTCGGCGTGGCCGGCGTAAAGGAGGCGCAATTCCTCCAGTTGCTCGGCGGTGACGCCCTCGCCTTCGCAAAAGGTCATGAACTGCTGTAGGGTGTGCCGCGTCGGGGTGTGGATGCCTAGTTCCATGTCGCGCATGGCGGCGCGGCTGATGCCGGCTCGGCGGGCCGCTTCGAGGCGGGTGATCTTGAGGGTGCCGGCGCGGATACTGACGACGGCGCGGGCCAGCGGCGGGGCGCCCTCGGCACGATGCAGGCTGTGCTCGCACAGGTGGCGGTTGCGCAGGGCGTGGCCGTGCAGGCCGTTGCCGTTGACAGAGGGGGTGTGCGCGGCGCGGTTCCTTGAATCGAGCATGGCTCCCATCCGGTGGATTCGCGGAACGAACTTGGTGCGGGGCGGCCTCTGGCATCGAGGCCGCGGGGGGTTGGCGGGCGGGTTGTGGGGACAATCGTCGGGCGGGCAGCGTGCGTTGGGGGGTCGCGTGGCGTTGCCGCTCATGCGTACCGTGCCTGGGCGGGCAGGAGGCACCACAAGCCGGGGCGATGTTCATGCAATCCTAACGCCCCGCCCCGGCGATTGCAAACAGAATCCCGAGCAGTCGCTTGCGGGTTCGTGATCGCGGGACGGCAAGGCTTCCCTGATATAGTGATGGGTCGGCGTTTCAACAAGGGGCGCGGAGACTTGCCAGGATGGGAAACAAGCTCGCGCGCCAGCCCGTTGCGTTTCCTTTCCCCGGACGGTAAGGTAGACAGCCGGAGATCCTTCGCGCCATTCGGGTACGCCGTGATGAAGCTACACCTTTCAGTCCTCTGGCTTGTCCTCTCTCTCCCGGCGCTGGCGGCGGCGGCGGACGAACCCACCCTGAAGTCGGCCCGGCAGCGCTTGCTGCGCGGCAACGTCGAAGAAGCGATCGCGCAGTACGAGGATCTGGCCAAGGAAGCCAAGCAAAAGCCGGCCGCCGTCGTCGGCCTCAGTCGCTGCTACGAGGCCCAGGGTCAGTACGACAAGGCCCTCGCCGTCGTCGATGACGCCCTCAAGGCCGACGAAAAGGGCCTCGGCCTGCTCGGCCTCGGCCTCCTCGTCCGCCGGGCAGAGCTGCTCTACCTGCGCGGCCGCTGGGACGACGCCGAGAAGGCCGCCGACAGCGCCCTGGCCATCGACAAGCAGAGCGTCCGCGCCCGCTGGGTCCGCGTCCAGGTGTGGCGCGACCGCGGCGAGCTGGCCAAGGCCAGGCCGGAACTGCCCTGGTTCACGCGCCTTTACAACGAGACCGAAGTCAAGGATCCCGACGACCTCTACGCGCTCGGCTTGGCCGTCACCGAGTATTCGCGCTGGAAGAAGGCCCTCGCCGATCAGTATCAGGACGTGATGACCGAGCTGTACGGCGGCGCCCTGCGGGCCGACAAGGACTACTGGCCCGCCGAGTATCAGACGGGGCGGCTCCTCCTGGAGAAGTACAACAACCCCGACGCGCTGAAGGCGTTCGAGAAGGTGCTGACCATCAACCCCAACGCCCCCGAGCCCTACATCGGCAAGGCGCTGATGGTGATCGAACGGTTGGAGCTGCGGGAAGCCGAGGATCTCATCGAGCGCGCCCTCAAGTCCAACCCCAACCACCCCGAGGCGCTGCGCCTGCGCGCCGACCTGCACCTGTTCGCCGGCGACTACCCCGCCGCCCTGAAGGAACTGGACACGGCCCGCAAGGTCAACCCGCGCGACGAGGAAACCCTCGGCCGCGTCGCCGCGTGCCTACTGCTCCAGAAAAAGAACGCCGACTTCGACGCCCTCGTGCAGGAGGTGACCAAGCACGACCAGTCGCCGGCCGTCTTCTACCACCAACTCGGCGAGCGCCTGGAGGAGCGGCGGCACTACGAGGACGCCGAGAAGTACTACAAGAAAGCCATCGAGCTGCGCGACAACATCGCCTGGCCGCTCAACAGCCTCGGCCTGCTCTACATGCGCATGGGCGACGAAAAGGAGGCCCGCAAGGTCCTCGACAAGGCCAACGACCTGGATCCGTTCAATGCCCGCGTCCTCAACACCATCAAGGTCCTGGATCACCTCGGTAAATACGAGACGCTCAAGACCGAGCACTTCGAGCTGCGTTTCGACGAGAAGAACGACGGCGCCTTCGCCCGCTTCATCGCGGATTACCTCGAAGAGATTTACGCCGACCTGGCGAAGCAGTTCGACTACCGCCCGAAGGGGCCGATCCTGATCGAGGTGTTCAAGACGCACGAGATGTTCAGCGGCCGCGTCGTCGCCCTGCCCGATTTGCACACCATCGGCGCCTGCACCGGCCGCATGTTCGCCATGGTCTCGCCGCACGGCAAGCGCGGCACCCGGCAGATGGCCCCGTTCAACTGGGCGCGAGTCCTGCGCCACGAGATGGTCCACATCTTCAACCTCGAACAGACGCATTTCCTGGTGCCGCACTGGTACACCGAGGGGCTGGCCGTCATCAACGAGGGCTTCCCGCGGCCGCAGCCGTGGAACGCCCTCCTTCTGAAGCGTGTGCCGGCCGGCGAGCTGATGAACCTCGACAACATCGACCTGGGCTTCATGCGGCCGCGCTCTCCGGAGGACTGGAGCATGGCCTACTGCCAGAGCCAGCTCTACGTCGAGTACCTGAAGCTGAAATTCGGCGACAAGGCCGTCGGCGAGCTGCTCGCCGCCTACCGCGACGGCCTCGACACCGCTGCCGCCCTCGAAAAGGTGTGCAAGGTCGATAAGGAGGCATTCGAGAAGGGCTACCGCGCTTACCTCGACGAGGTGGTCAAGGGCATCAAGAGCAAACCGCCCGAGAAGGCGCTGACCTTCAGTCAACTCCGCGAGGCCGTCAAGAAGGACCCGGACAACGCCGACCTGAAGGCCCGGCTGGCGGAGGCCTACTACACCCGCGACAAGGCCGAGGCGCGCAAGTTGGCCAAGGAGGTCCTCGGCGCCAAGGCGAACCACCCGCTGGCGTCCTACGTCCTGGGCCGGTTGGCGGAGGCCGCCGGGGACAAGGAAGAGGCGATCAAGTTGCTGGAGGCGGGACTCGACCGCAACAACCCCGAGCCGAAGTTGCTGCGCGAACTGGCCAAGGCGTACTACAATGCCGGCCAGTTCGATAAAGCGGCCGACACCGCCGAACTGGGACGCAAGGTCGAGCCGTATGAAAGGCAGTGGCTCGTTGAACTGGCGCGCATCTACGCCCAGACCAACGACCGCGACAAGCAGATCGCCGTGCTCAAGGACCTGGTGCCGACCGACGCCGACGACTTCGATAATCGCAAGCGGCTGGCGAAGATGTTGCTGGAGGCCGGCAAGAACGATGAGGCGGAGCGCTACGGCCGGCAGGCGCTGGAGATCGACTTCCGCGACAAGGAAGCGCAGGATCTGTACGAAAAGGCGCTGCGCGCCCAGGACAAGAAGGCGCAGGCGGATCGGTTCCGGGAGATCGTCGAAAAGTGAGGCCGCTTGCGACTTAGCGTTCGCTTCACAAGGGTTAAGCGAACGCTAAGCCGCAAGCGGCTGCGGAGCCCCGCATGCCGTTGTCCCTCGCCGAGTTGCAGCGATTGATTCGCGATACCTACGACGCCAAGGACCGCAAGCGCGGCGTCGAGGGGACCTTTATGTGGTTCATGGAGGAGGTCGGCGAGTTGGCGGCGGCGCTGCGGGGCGGCACGGACGAGGAGCGGGCGCACGAGTTCGCCGACGTGCTGGCCTGGCTGGCGACCCTGGCCAACGTCGTCGGCGTCGATCTGGAGAGGGCGGTTCGGGCCAAGTACGGCGGCGGCTGTCCCGGCTGCGGCCGGACCCCCTGTGTTTGCGATCAGGCGGCAAAACCCTAGCGATTGCAGATTTGAGATTGCAGATTGCAGATTGAAATCGCAGCGAATCTGCAATCTGCAATCTCAAATCTGCAATCGAAATCGGACCCTTCGTATGCGCTACTCATGTCTGGTGGGTCTGGCCCTGACGGCCGCCCTCGTCCTGCCCGAATCGGCCCCTGCCCAGGCGCCGCGGGTCGAGATCACCGGCGTCCGCATCGGCTTCCCGGGCAGTCTCAACCGCGCCGTCCGTGGCGGCCTCGCCCAGGGCCGCTTCAAGACCGGCGCCTGGGCCCCCCTCTACGTCGATCTCGAAGTCCGCAACGCCCCCCTGCAGCGCGACAACTACACCCTTGTCGTCGAGTCCACCGACGGCGACGACATGCAGAACGTCTACGAAGAGAGACGCTTCCTGCCGACGGTGGAGCCGAAGGAGTCGCCGGTGCTGCTCGCCTACGCCCGCGTCGGCAACAGCAACGGCGACCTCGTGGTCAAGGTGCAAGACGTCCGCACCGGGCAGACGCTGCGCGATAAGAAACTGACACAGGTCGATCTAAGCCCGATGCAGGCCAACTCCTACTGCTACCTGACTCTTGGCGGCAGGTTGCGCAGCCTGTACAGGGCCCTCATCAAGGGCAAGCCGGGAGATGGCGGCCCGAACAACTTGGAACTGGGCGTCGGCGAGGATGGGGGGCTGGGCGAAGGGGACGAGAACGGCATGCGCTCCTTCGCTCACGTCGATGATGTCGAACAGATGCCCACCTATTGGTTCGGCTACCAATCGGTCGATACGGTCATCCTGCTGACCGCCAAGCAGAAGTTCGTGACGAAACTAAACTCCGCCGGGCGCGACGACCCGCTCTCCGCCCGCCGCGAGGCGCTGGCCGAGTGGGTGCATCGGGGCGGCCGGCTCATCGTGTCGGTCAGCGAAAATCACCAGGAGGTCAAGCAGATCCTGGAGCAGATGAAGGTCATCGACCTGAGCATTGAGGGGCGGGCGCAGGTGACCGGCTTGCCTGGCGTCGCGAACTGGGCCCAGGTGGCGGACGAGTTCCAGGGACTCGCGACCAAGGATCAGCCGAACAAGCGTATCGTCGAGATCGCCAAGCTCAAGCCCGGCCCCGGCGTCCAGGTGCTGGCCTACGACAGGACCGACGCCGGCGCCAGCGCCCTCCCGGTTATCGTGCGAGCCCCGTGCGGCCTCGGCCAGGTCATCGTCGTCGGCTTCGACCTCGACAAGCCTCCCTTCAGCAGTTGGGGCAAGGGCCACGAGGGCTTCTGGACCAAGATGAAGACCCAGATCGAGCCGTCGTACATTACCGACGCGGCTGTGCCGCTGAACCAGTTCGCCGGGTGGCCCGGCAACGTCAACCAGAGCAACGAACTCGCCGGCAAGCTCGTCCGCAGCCTGGAGGCATTCCCCGACGTCCCGGTGATTTCCTTCGGCTGGGTGGCCCTGTTCATTCTCGTCTACATCGTCATCGTCGGCCCACTCGACTATTTCTTCCTCAAGAAGGTGGTGAAGCGCCTGGAGTTGACGTGGATCACCTTCCCGGCCGTGGTGATCGTCATCAGCGCCGTGGCCTACTTCGCCGCCTACTACCTCAAGGGCAAGGACCTGCGCATCAACAAGGTAGACATCGTGGACGTCGATGTCCGCGGCGGTCACGTCTACGGCAACACCTGGTTCACCCTATTCAGCCCGCGGATTCAGAATTACACCATTGGCGTCGAGCCCGGCACCGGCTGGGGGCCGGAGGAGAAGGACCCCCGGAAGTTTTCGCCGTTCGTCAGCTGGATGGGCCGGCCCGAGGAGGGGTGGCCCGGCGGCCGCGGCGGCTCGACGGGCCTGTTCCGCCGTGCCTACACCTACGCCCCCGAGTCGTCCGGCCTGGTTGGCGTGCCCATTCAGGTGTGGTCCACCAAGACGTTCAGCGCCTCGTGGTATCGTCCAATCAAGGAGGATGAGTTGATCGAGGCCGACTTGACGTTCGCCAACAACAACCGCAACAAGGTGTCCGGCCAGATCAAGAGCCACCTGCCGGTCGAGTTGCGCGACGTCGCGATCTTCTACTGCGATAGATATTACACCCTCGACAAGCTGTCTCCCGGCGACACGCAGCGGATCGATGGCCTGGACGTTGAGGCGGGGAAGGGCAAGTTGGCGCAGGACTGGTTCAGCCAGGGGTTCGCTCAGCAGAACCTCCCGGCGAGCGGCAAGCAGAAGGGCGCGGCTTTCAACCAGGAGGTGCCGCAGGCGGTCGGCTCCTACGTCAAGTCGATCCTCTTCAACGACTACAACAGCGATAAGTCATCGACGGCCCTCCGCAACAGTTCGCTGCGCTTCCTCGACGAGAAGTGGCGCCTCGACAAGGACATCAAGGACGAGGTGATCCTGTTCGGCCGGGCGGTGCTGCCGGGCGGCAAGGGCAACGAAGGCGACGCCGAGGAGATGTCGCAGAGCGGCCTGTCGGCGAGCAAGCTCTGGCTGGGGAGTCTCCCCGGTAGCCCCAAGCGCGCCGCGATCGAAGGCACCCTGTCGCAGGAAACCTACGTGCGTATTTACATCCCGGTAAACAGCTCCAAATAATCCCCCGGGCGGCATCCCGTGGGCTGGCGCCGGCTCAACCTCCGAGACCGATCCCATGATCGAAACCCGCGACCTGACGAAGATGTACGGCGACCTGTACGCCCTGAACCGCTTGTCGATCAAGCTGGAGCGCGGCGACGTGTACGGCTTCATCGGCCCCAACGGCGCCGGCAAGACGACCACCATGCGCATCCTGGCCACGCTCCTCAACCCGACCTGGGGCGAGGCGTCGGTGTGCGGCTACTCCATCTACAACGGGGCGAAGGAGATTCGCCGCCTGATGGGCTACATGCCCGACTTCTTCGGCGTCTACGACGACATGAAGGTGATCGAATACCTGGAATTCTTCGCCGCGGCCTACCGCATCAAGGGCCCGGAGCGGCGCAAGAAGTGCGAACAGGTGCTGGAACTGGTCGATCTGGGCTACAAGCGCGACGCCCTGGTGACGAGCCTGTCGCGCGGCATGACGCAGCGCCTCGGCCTGGCCCGGGTGCTGCTGCACGAGCCGCAGGTGCTGCTGCTGGACGAGCCGGCCAGCGGCCTCGACCCGCGCGCCCGTATCGAGATGCGCGGGCTGCTCAAGGAGCTGCGCAACATGGGCAAGACCATCCTGGTGTCCAGCCACATCCTGCCCGAGTTGGCGGACATCTGCAACAAGATCGGCATCATCGAGCGCGGCAAGCTGCTCTTCGACGGCGACGTGCAGTCGGCGATCCGCCAGGTGCGCCAGCACATCGTCTACGACGTGCAGGTGGCCAACGGCCTCAACCACATGGCCCTCGATCAGCTCAAGGGCCACCCGGACGTGCTCAAGGTCGAGGTCAACGACGAGGACGACACGCTGCGCGTGACGCTCAACGACGAGGTGCAGGACGGCAGCTTCATCGCCGAGCTGCTGGTGCGAAACGGCTTCCGCGTCAAGATGCTCCGCGAGGAAGAGATCGACCTCGAGGACGTGTTCATGAGCATCACCAAGGGAATTACGAACTGACATTCCGCGGCCGCTTGCGGCTTCGCATGCCCTGCGAAGCCGCAAGCGGCCGCGGAATGATCTTCTTCACCCATGCGAATTCTCGTTACCGGCGGCGCCGGCTACATCGGCAGTCACGCCGTGCGCCTGTTCCTGGCGCGCGGCCACGACGTCTGGGTCTACGACAACCTGTCCTACGGCCACCGGGCGGCAGTTCCGGCCGAACGGCTCATCGTCGCCGACCTTGGCGAGGAGCAGCGCCTCGACCAGGCGCTGCTGCTGCACCGCATCGAGGCCGTCGTCCACTTCGCCGCCTTCGCCTACGTCGGCGAGTCGGTGCGCGACCCCGCCAAGTATTACCGCAACAACCTCGTCAACACTCTCACGCTCATGGAGTGCCTGCGCCGCAACGGGATCGACCGCATCGTCTTCTCCAGCACCTGCGCCACCTACGGCGTGCCGGAGCGCGTGCCCATCACCGAGGACGAGAAGCAGCAGCCGATCAACCCCTACGGCCAGGGCAAGCTGGCCGTGGAGCGCGCGCTGGCCGATTATGCCACGGCCTACGGCTGGGGCTATGCCGCCCTGCGCTACTTCAACGCGGCCGGTGCGAGCCCCGATGGCCGCATCGGCGAGGATCACGACCCGGAAACGCATCTGATCCCCCTGGTGCTGGAGACGGCGCTCGGCAAGCGGTCGCACATCGAGGTCTTCGGCACCGACTACCCGACGCCCGACGGCACCTGCATCCGCGACTACATCCATGTCGATGACCTGGCCGAGGCGCACCTGCTGGCGCTGGAGAAGCTGCAAGCCGGGCAGGGGTTGTGCCTGAACCTCGGCGTCGGCCACGGCTACAGCGTCCGCGAGGTGATCCGCACCGCCGAGCAGGTGACGGGCAAGGCGATCCCCGTAAAGGAAGGGCCGCGCCGCGCCGGCGACCCGCCGGCGCTGGTGGCCGCGGCGGGGCGGGCGCGGCAGGTGCTCGGCTGGGCGCCGCGCTACACCGAGCTGCGGCCGATCATCGAGACGGCGTGGAACTGGCACCGCACCCACCCGCGCGGTTACGGCAGATAGCCGCTTGCGGCTTAGCGTTCGCTTCACGCTTGTGAAGCGAACGCTTAGCCGCAAGCGGCGGCGAAACGGTACACAGCGCATGAACCCTCACGACCTCACCGGCCGCGTCGCCCTCGTCACCGGCGGCGGCGTCGGCATCGGCCGCGCCGTGGCGCTGGCCCTGGCCGGCGCCGGCGCCTTCGTCGGCATCCACTTCCACCAGAGCCGCCGCGAGGCCGAGCGAACCTTGGCCGACGTCGAGTCCGCCGGCGGCCACGGTCTGCTCCTGCCTGCCGACCTCACCCTGGAAAACGAGGCGAAGTCCGTCGTCGATCGCCTGGTTGCACAGACGAAGCGCCTCGATATCCTTGTCAACAACGCCGGCTCGGCGCTGACGCGCGCCCGCATCGAGGACTGTCCGACCGACCTCTGGCGGCGGGCCTTCGACGTCAACGTCACGACCGCCTTCTTCGTCACCCGCCAGGCGATTCCCCACCTGCGGGCGAGCGGCCACGGCAGCGTCATCAACAACCTGACGCTGTCGGTGCAGACCGGCAGCCCCGGCAGCGGGCCCTACGCGGCGTCGAAGGGGGCGCTGGAGGTGCTGACGCGGACCCTGGCCCGCGAACTGGCCCCCCAGGTGCGAACCAACGCCATCATGCCCGGCGTCATCGAGACGCGCCACCACGAGGTCGTTAGCACGCCCGAGCAGATGGCCGAGTACCGCAAGTTGACGCCGCTCGGCCGCAACGGCAGCGCCGACGAGGTGGCCCAGGCGGTTCTCTTCCTGGCGAGCGACGCGTCGAGCTTCCTCAACGGCGCGCTCCTCGACATCAACGGCGGCCGCTTCCTCCGCTGATTTCTTTCTCCCCTCGCCCCGGTACTCCGGGGCGAGGGGGGAGGCAAGTGATGATTGAATTGACCCCCGACAACGTCCTCGACTACCTGCGCCGATCGGGTCGGATCGGACCGGGGCCGGCCCGCGTCACCCCGTTCGGCTGGGGCGTCTCCAACGCCGTCTTCCGCATCGAGACGCCCGAGGGCCTGTTCGTCCTGAAGCAGTCGCGGCCGCAGCTCCGCACGCGCGACCTTTGGCTGAGCGACCTCGACCGCGTCTACCGCGAGCAGGAGGTAATGGAACTCCTGCACCCGCTCCTGCCCGAGCCGACCGTGCCCGCCGTCCTCTTCGCGGACCGGCCCAACTACGTTTTCGCCATGAGCCACGCGCCCCTGGAGTCGCGCGTCTGGAAGGAGTCGCTGCTGGCCGGCGAGGTTGATCTGGCGCTCGGCGAGCGCGCCGGCCGCGTCCTCGGCCGGATGCACCAGGCGACTGCGGCCAATCGCGCCGCCGTCGAGCCGTTCCGCGATCACACCGTTTTCGTTCAATTGCGCGTCGATCCGTTCTATCGGTGCATTCAGGAGCGCCGCCCCGAGGTGGCAAACGCCGTGAGTCCGCTCATCGATCAATTGCTGTCGGTGAAGGAGGCCCTCTGCCACGGCGACTACAGCCCAAAGAACATCTTGACACATTCGCAGGGCTTCACGCTGGTGGACTACGAGACGGCTCACCTCGGCGACCCGACGATGGACCTGGGGTTTCTCCTCAGTCATCTCGTCCTCAAGGCGCTGAAGCATTCCGCGGAGCGCGGCCGCTACTTCGAGCTGACGCGTGCGGTCTGGCGCGGCTACGGGGAAGAGGTACGCTTCCGGCCGCTCACTGAGCTGGAGTTGCGCGGCAGCGGCCATTTCGCCGTGTGCCTGCTGGCGCGGATCGATGGGACCAGTCCGGTCGATTACCTCCCGGAGGAGCCGAAACGCGAGGCAGCGCGGCGCCTCGGCCGGCGCGTGCTGCTCGACGGCATTCGTGCGTGGGAGGAGGTGTTATCCCTCGCGGAGGAGGAGTTCCGTAGCATGTAGTTGAACCACCGCCGCTTGCGGCTTCGCATGTTTGCGAAGCCGCGAGCGGCCCGGCCACCGAGTCCCCATGACCGCCGACACCATCACCCGCATCGCTGCCCGCGAAGTGCTCGACAGTCGCGGCAACCCGACCGTCGAGGTCGAAGTGCATTGCCAGGGCGGCGCCCGCGGTCGGGCCATCGTCCCGTCGGGCGCCAGCACCGGCCGCCACGAAGCCGTCGAGCTGCGCGACGGTGACCCAGCCCGCTACGGCGGCAAGGGCGTCCGCAAGGCCGTCGCCAACGTCCGCGAAGAAATCGCCCCGCGCCTCGCCGGCACCTCAGCCGCCGAGCAGGAGCGCATCGATCGCCTTCTCTGCGAGCTAGACGGCACACCGAACAAGGCCCGTCTCGGGGCCAACGCCATCCTCGGCGTGTCGCTGGCCTGCGCCCACGCGGCCGCGGCGGCGCACGGGGTGCCGCTGTGGCAGTACCTCGCCGCCGATAACGAGCCGCGCCTGCCGCTGCCGATGGTAAACCTCATCAGCGGCGGCCTGCACGCTGGCGGCAACCTCGACTTCCAGGACTTCCTCCTCCTGCCGATCGGCGCCCGCTCGTATTCCGAGGCGCTGGCCATGACGGTCAACGTCTACCGCTCCCTGTCGGCCGTGCTGGCGCGGCACGGCTTCGAGGCTGTGCTGGTCGGCGATGAAGGTGGCTTCGGACCGAAGCTGCACAGCAACGAGCAGGCCGTGCAGATTTGCGTCGAGGCCATTCGCCACGCCGGCTACGAGCCCGGCCGCGACGCCGCCCTGGGGCTCGACGTGGCCAGCAGCCATTTCCACCACGCCGGCTGCTACCGTCTCAAGGCTACCGCGGGCCTCGCTCTGTCCGCCGACGACATGGTCAGCACGCTCCGCCGGTGGGTGGATGATTACCCCATCCTCAGTATCGAGGACGGCATGGCCGAGGACGACTGGGACGGCTGGCAGAAACTCACCGGGGAACTCGGCCGCCGCGTGCAGCTCATCGGCGACGACCTGTTCGTCACCAATCCGGAGCGGTTGCGGCGCGGGATCGACGCGGGTACGGCCAACGCCGTGCTCGTGAAGGTGAACCAGATCGGCACGCTGACCGAGACGCTGCAAGTGGTGCGGATGGCGCGGCAGGCGGGCTACCGCGCGGTGATCTCCGCCCGTAGCGGCGAGACGGAGGACAGCACCATCGCCGACCTGGCCGTGGCGACCGGCGCGGGACAGATCAAGATCGGGTCGGTGGCGCGCGGCGAGCGTTTGGCGAAGTACAACCAACTGCTGCGCATCGAGGAAGAGATGGGCGCCGGCGCGCCGTTCGCGCGCTGGGAACCGATCTCGTAGCCGCTTGCGGCTTCGCACGGCCTGCGAAGCCGCAAGCGGCTACCGTAGCGACTCCAGCGCCTTGAGGCGCATGGCCGACAGGGCCGGCAGCAGTCCACCGACGATACCCATCCCCAGTATAAACGTCAGCACGCCCAGCCAGATGTTGAGGTCCACGGTCAGCTTGAATACCACGCTCTTGCCGCCGCCCATGCCGCTGCCGGCGATGCTGGTCATGCTCCAGCCGTTTGCCAGCGACCCGACGGCCAGGCCGATCAACCCCCCGATCAGCGCGATCAGCAGCGTCTCCAGGAAGAACGACAGCAGCAGCTGCCAGCGTGCGAACCCCAAAATACGGAGTACGCCGATGTCCTTAATGCGCTGACTGATGGCCGCGAACATCGTGTTCATGACGCCGAACACCCCGCCGACGGCCATGAACACGGCCACGATGACGAAGACGACGAGGAACTGCTTGTTGGTCTCGTTGAGCTTCTCGTAGTACTCCGTCTCCGTCTGGGCCATGACGGCCGACTTCTTGAAATTGGTCGTCAGCCACGTCGCCGTCTCCTTCGCCTTCTCCGCGTCCGCGGTGCGCAGCACCAGCGTGGTGTAACCGAGTTCCTTGCCGAACTTCTCCCCGGCGAGCTGGCGCTCGGCCCAGATTTCCGAGTCGAAGGTGGTACCGGCCGACGTCAGGATGCCGCTGACGACCCAGCGGCGTGGGCCGAGTTCAAACGTGTCGCCGACCGCGAGGCTGGGCTTGCCGACGTCGGTCCCCATGGCGCGGGCGATCCCTTCCCCGAGCAGGACCTCGATGACCTGGTCCTTGCCGCCGTCGGGGTCGTCGCGCACGCCGGCCCGGGAAAACCATGACCCGCCGGGGTGCAATTGCAGCCCGTGGACGCGGGCACTGAGCACCGGGTCTTTGATGCCGCGCAGCTGCAGGAAGCGGCGATGGTGGCCCTTCCTGTGCAGGGGCGACGATTCGGGGATCGGCTGGTTGACCACGATGTACAGCTCCCAGCTCGCCAACGGCCGCCCCTCCTCGTCGCGCAAGACGTTGGGCGGGTCGCGCTCCAGGTCGCTGGTGTCGCCGTAGGCCAGATTGCTGAACAGCTCGTCGGTGGCGCCGTCGGAGAGGACGATGACGTTGCCCGGCTGGGCGCTGCCCTGCGTCAGGCGGTACATGCCGTTGACGAAGGCCATCATGACCGTCAGCAGGGCGGCGACTACCGCGAAGACCAGGGCCGTCAGCACGGTGACGCGCCAGCGCACGACCAGGTTGCGCAGGTTGTACTTGAGCGGCACCCGGCCCAGAAACGCCAGGGCCACCAACAGCAGCGCGAAGAAGCCGACCATCCCCAGCAGGCGCGGCGAGACGGCGAATGTTTGCATGAGGAATGCTCCGTTTAGCCGCGAGCGCTGATTTATCGTTTCGCGAAACGATGAATCGGGTCGCGGCTAAACGAGTTAGGAAATCTTCGCGAAGACCTCGGACACCTTGACGGAGCGTGCCGACCACGCCGGGACGAAGCTGCCGGCCAGGGCGGTGCCGGCCCCGAGGCCCAGCCCCCACCACAAGGCATCGATCGGCACCTTGAACGGCGGGAACCAGGCGAAGAACGGCAGCGGGATGCCGCCCATCAGGTGCGTGACGACGACGTAGGCGAACGTCGCCGTGAACAGGCCGCTGCCGCAGCCGAGCAGCAGTGCCTCGCCCAGCACCAGTCCCAGGATGTGGTTGGGGCCGTAGCCGAGCACCTTGAGCACCGCCATCTCGGTGCGGCGCTCGCGGACGCTAATGCTGATGGCCACCGAGATCACCAGCGACATGCACGCCACCATCGCGATCACTCCGGGGTAGCGCACGATCCACAACAGGTCCGAATAGGCGTCAAGGAACGCGCCGACGCCCGACGAGATCGTCTCGCACTTGACGTACGGAGCCGTGAACCGCGGCGACTTCTCGATCTGCCCGGCGATCTTGTTGTAGGCCTCCGTGTCCGGCACCTTGAGCCAGACGAGGTTCAGGGTCTTCTCGGCCATCGGGTGCGGTTTGCCGTACTGGATCTTGTACGCCTCCAGGGCCTTGTTAAGGCGCTCGCGGTTCATCACCGCGTTCTGGCCGTACTGCCCCGGCGGAAACGCCCCGATGATCTCGACGTCGTCCAGGGTGATGTCCTGGTAGTTGAACGAGTAAACGCTGATCGTCTCGCCGACTCGTTTGTTGAGCGCCTTGAGCCGGTCGGCGCCGATGATGACGCGGCGCGGGTCCTCCTCCATCATCTTCAGGCCCTTCTCCAGCCGATCGAGGTCGGCGGGCTCGAGCTGGTCGATGCCCTCCATCATCGACACGACCTTGCCGTTCTCGCGCCGCATCACTTTCGAGGGCTCCATGCAGAAGAAGAAGACCAGGTTCTCGCGCGTCGGCTTCTCCTTTTCGAGCGTGCCGCCGAAGAACTGCCAGGTCATCGAGTCGGTCGGCCGAATGTCGCCCGGCTTGGAGTAGGCACCTTCCGACAGCGGCCCGGCGTACTCAAACGGCATCTGGCTGGGGATCTGCCAGCGGTCGGTGACGATCGCCTTGAGGTCCTTTTTCTTTTCCTGCGTGGCCAGGTCGAGGAACCACAGGACGCTCCACACCAGGGTCACCACGAAGACGAACAGGCCCGTCGCCAGGGCGGTTAGCACTGTGCGCACCTTGTTCCGCGCCAGGCTCTTGAGGATAAAGACGAGCGGCTTATGGTAATACACCATCGCCGTCAGGGCGATCAGCACGGCGGAGGCGCCGGCCAGCCGCAGCGGATCGTCGGCCAGCGACAGCAGGGTGCGCT
>Ga0116219_10000438_pt1 | contig 43353 bp, 35 predicted proteins | sample Sb_taG_4_FD_91019 | JGI IMG/M metagenome (GOLD analysis project Ga0116219, IMG submission 91019) | Peat soil microbial communities from Weissenstadt, Germany - Sb_50d_6_BS metaG | ecosystem: Environmental > Terrestrial > Soil > Wetlands > Peat | place: Germany: Weissenstadt | collected 2010-09-21 | reverse complement strand
TTCTCGGCGACCTGGCGCGGCGTGAGGGCCCCCTTGAGGACGCCGTCGGGGAACGGCTTGGCGGGCACCTCGGCCCGGACGAACACCACGATGCTGCCGCCGTTGGACTCGATCGTCAACCTTCCTTCGAGCGGCTTGGTGCCGGCGCGCAGCAGCTTGCCTTTGACGTGGACGGGGATGATCGTCTCGACGCCGAACTGGAAGATTTTTTCGGGGGCGCCGGGGGCGTCGCCGAGGGCGAGCCAGTCGCAATCGTCGCAGGTGACCGACCCGTAGAGCAGGCGCATGCCACGGTTTTCAAGCTGCAGTTCGCAGCGGCGGTCCTCGCCGATCGTCAGGCTGCCGAGGCTGACTTCCTGGGGCGCGACGAACAGGCGCGGCGCCTCGACGACGCCGCTGGGCAGCTTGACGAGCAACTGGTCGAGGCCCCGGTCGTGGTCGGGGAAGCGCGCCGCCTCGCGCGCCGCCTGGGCCAGGTCGGCACGGCCAAGGCCGCCCAGGAAACTCTCGAAAAAGCCCTCTTGCAGCAGGTCGCGCGCCGCCGACCAGTCCTCCTGGCAGGCCAGCGCCAGCTCGTCGAAGGTGCGGCACTGGCGGCCGGAGGGGAAGACGAACGGGTTGTTGAACGGCGCAGAGCCGACGGGGACCGGCCCCCCGTTGCGCGAGTATCCCGCCAGGATGGCGCCGTCGTGATAGCAGTAGGCGGCGTCCTCGGGGTTGACGCGAGAACACTTGGTGCAGGTCTGACCCATAGGGTTTTGCTCGGCTCGTTTAGCGCCTGTCTGGCCGCTTGCGGCTTAGCGTTCACGCTAAGCCGCAAGCGGCCAGACAGGTGCTAAACGGGGATATCCTTCCGTTAGACGATCAGCTTCATCTGAACCGTGCCGATCTGCAGAACGTCGCCGACCGCCAGGTCGCGTTTCTGCCCGGGGTAGATGCGCGTGCGGTTGACGAAGGTGCCGTTGGCGCTGTTGAGGTCCTCGACGAGCAGCTTGCCTTCCTCGAAGGTGACCAGGGCGTGCTGTCGCGAGGACCAGACCCGGTCGGGCGGCTCCTGGTCGTCCAGGTCAATGTCCACCGGCTTCTCGTCGGCCCGGCCGATGAAGTTGTGACCTTCGTAGATGGGATATTCCACGTTGCGCTTCAGCCCGCGCAGGACCACGAGGCGGGGCTGTGCGTCGGGGGGCAGCGGGGCGGCTGCGGCGGGGGGCGCCACGGGGGCCGGCGCGGGCGGCGGCGGAGCCGGCGCGGGCGGCGGCGCGGCGGCCACGGGGGCCGGCGCGGGCGGCGGGGGCGGGGCCTTGGGGGCCGGTGGGGGCGCCTTGGCCGCCGGCGGGGGTGGCGGCGGAGCCACCGGCTCGGCCATCACTTCCGTCGCCAGCGGAATCGTCTCGATCGGCTCCATCGGCTCCATCGGCATCACCTCCGCCGGCATCGCCTCGACGATCGGCACCGCCTCCGCGAGAACGGCCGATTCGCCGATGATCGCCGCCTCGATGATGGGAGTACCTTCGGGCACCCCCATAAGCGGTACGGTTTCGATGATCTCGGCCTCGGCGATGGGAACCACCGCCTCGATCGGCTCGGCGGTCATCGCCGGCTCGACCCCAGCGAGGTCCGACTTGCACTGCTCACAGAACAGGGCGCCGTCCTCGTTGTCGTAATGGCAGAACGGGCACTTCACCATAGCTCTTGCACCTCTCTCGCGGTGGCTAGTGGCCAGAAAGACAGCCGCTTTCTTGCCATCTACCACGCACCGCTAACCACCTTTCTAGCCACTAGCCACTGGTCACAGACCACTAACCCGCCGGCGCTTCCTCGGCCAGGCGGGCGGCGTCATCGACGGCCAGTTGCGTCTTCTTCGAGACACGGCCGCCGGCGTTGATCTCCTGCAGCACCTGCCGGGCGAGCATCGTCTTCTTGGCGGCGCGAGCCCCCATCAGCTGCCCCTTCTGCTCCATCGCCTTGGCCACGCGCACCGCCTCCTCCTGCTTGTTGTCCGCGATCGCCTGCTGCAGCATCTTGTTCTGCTCGAACAGCTGCACCTCGTCGATGTGCTTGGCGACCTCGGCGTTGACGTAGCCCTGCTGCCCCCCCGAGTACGTCACCTCCAGCGACACCGGGCCGCTCGATTCGCGCTTGCCGGTGCCGGTGTCGAACGTCACCTCGAGGCTGGCGATGGCGAACTTGCCGTCGGGCCGCTTCGGCAGACTCAGGTCGAGGACGTAGCGCGTCGGCTTGTCGCGCTCCAGGGTGCCCAGGGTGGCCACCAGCGGCTGGCCGTCGGCCTCGGTCAGCTTCAATTCCTTGATCTCCGGCACCACCTGGCGGACGCGCTTGATCTTGATGTCCTTGAACGGCTTGATGAGCAACTCGACGTTGAGGAAGCCGGTGGCCGCCAGCTGCTCGAACTCCTCGACGAAGATGCGCTCGGCCTCGCTGGCCTGGTTGACGTCGATGTAGTACCACTTGCCCTCGGCGAGGCGGGCCAGGTCTTTGATGAGGCTCGAGTTCCACTCGGTGCCGACGCCCATGACGGTGAAGTGAATCTTCTTCTGGGCGGCCTGCTGGGCCAACTGCTTGCACATGTGCTCGCCCGAGGTCTCGCCGTCGGTCAGGACGACCATCTGCGACAGCTTGCCGGTGCCGGTGTTCTTCTCGATCTCGCCGAGACCCAGGGCGATGCCCTGGTCCATCGACGTGCCGCCCGGGTCCACCTCAAAGCGATCGATCTTGCTGAGGACCTCCTCCACCTTGTCCTTCTCGGACATCGACGTGGCCGGCAGGATGACCTGGGCGTCGTGAGCGAAGGCGACGATGGAGAGGGTGTCTTCGGGCTTGAGCTTCTGGATGGCGGCGTGGGCGGCCTCCTGAATGCGGTTCAGGCGGCTCTTGCCGGTGCCGTCCTCCTCGTACATCGAGCCGCTGACGTCGAGGACGAGCGCCACGTTGAGGCCCATCGGCTTGGTGGTGCTCTCCCCGGCGGGGATTAGCTTGACCAGCGCGTAGCTGGCCGCGGAGTCACCGGAGACGGACACGCTGCTCCGGTACATCATGCGTTCAATGTGTATCTTGGCCGACATCGGACTCGGACCTCCTCGGAAGACGGGACGGCGGCGGATCGCTCGGGTTAGGCTTCACCGGCGGCGAGCACGGGGCCGGCCGACGGTGGTGATTGACGTTGACGACAAGTCATCCCTGATGGGCCGGGGCGCAGCGACTTCGGAGGTCCGTTCCGAGGCGTGGTGCCAATGGCGCCTGATTCTTCGGGTTTTAACATATCACAACAGACCGGGCAACAATGTGCCAGGCCGATTTTGCGGCTTCAGGGGCGAAAAAGGTTCCGTCGCGACGGCGGCGCGGTCTCTACCGCCGCTTGCGGCTTAGGGCGAACGCCAAGCCGCAAGCGGCTAAGGCCCAGCGCCAGCCCGGCGACCCCGCCCAGCACCGCCCAGCACGCCGATGCCGTCAGCACCCACAGCGGCGTCCACAGCCATGCCGACCCTGCCCCGTCCGGCACCGCCTTCCGCAGTCCTGTCCACACGAGGCGTGGCGGCAAGTCGAGGGCCGGCCAGAGGCAGGCCAGCGTGGCCGCCCCCAACAGGCCGGCGACGGCGCCCGCGACGGCGCCACACGCCACGTCGGTCGCCCGGCCGCCGCGGCGCCACAGCCAGGCCGCCCCCAGCAGGGCGCCGACCCACCACGTCGCCAGCACGAACCACTTGACGAATCCCGACTCCGGCGCCGGCTCACGCAGCCAACTCGCGAACGACCCCGAGGGAACCTCGTCACCCGGCGGGGCCGCCAGCACCCGGGCCAGCAGGTCCCCCGGCAGCGCCAGGCACAGCCGGGACAGCAGCCCGAGCAAGAGCCCCGTAAAGAAGGGGCGCAGCAGCCGGCGGGTGAATGGCTCCTGCGGCCGGCGCACGTCCACGACGACCCGGAGGGCAAACTGCTGCCCGGCGTTGGCGGTGAGTTGGATGGTTCCCTCGTGCAGCCCCTCGTCCATGAGGGAGGCATCGACCTCGAAGCCGATCACGGCCTGTTGCGCCCCGCTGACCGTCGCGGCCGCCAGGCGCAGCCAGTGCCGGTTGCTGTCGGCAGTGGCATAGACCCACTTTTTCGAGCTGGTGCGCAGCTGGACCTGGCGGGTCGCGACTTCCGGCGACACCAGGGTGAGGCGGAACTCGCTCTCCGACGGCACGACCACCGGCGGCCGTGACAGGCCCAGGCCCTCGAAGAATTGCTGCACCGCGGCGACGCCCTTGGCGGTCGGCCCCTGGACCGGATAGGTCCAGCCGTTGGCGGCAAACCAGCGGGCGATCTCGCCGTTCTCCAGCAGCGGCACCGCCTGCTTGGGCTGCTGGCGCATGCGCTCGGCCAGGCCACGGGCGCTGCCGGCCCCCTGGAACGGCGCCCGCGGGAACGGCAGGGCGCCGACGTCGAGCCGCACCGGCACCTCGGCGATGCCGCCGTTGGTGATGATGGTGAGCTTGCAGCCGTAGGTCTTGGGCGTCAGCCCTCGCGTCTCGACGCGCAGCCGGACCTGTTGTTCGCGGGCCGTCTTGAGGGCGCACACCCCGTCGCCGCCGTCGGCCAGCCGCAGCCAGTCGCCGCCGCTGACGGTTAGCTTCCCTTGCAGCAGCCCCTTGCCGCCGTTGGACACCGTCAGCGCGATGGAGCGGTTCTCGCCCGCGAGCAGGGTGCCCAGGACCAGGCGGCGCGGACTCAGTTCCAGCCGCGGCCCCTGCACCTGCCCCACCGGCAGGGCGGCGACAAAGGCGTGCAGGGCGATGTCGAGGTCGGGGTTGGTCTGCGACTCCTTGGCGGCGCGGACGAGGTCCATGCGGCCAATGCTCGCCATATACTGCGCGAACACCCCCTTGCGCAGCAGCACGCGGGCATCCTCCCACTCGTAGTGACAGCCCTGGACCAGGTCGTCATAGGTGCGGCAGCGCCGGCCGGAGGTAAAGACGAACTCGTGCGGCAGCGACCCGACCCCCTGACCGCCGTCCGGCACGCGCAGCGCCATGCCGTCGTGGTGGCAGTACACCGCGTCGGCGGGGTTGGCGCGCTGACATCGGGGGCAGGTGTTCAGGGGCATGTTGGTTTGATTGCAAAATACAAAATGCAAAATACAAAATGCAAAATGCCAATTCACGCATCCCTTTTGCCTTTTGCTTTTTGCCTTTTGTATTTGGCAATGAGTCCTCCACTCGTCTTACTTCTTCCGTGCCTGTGCTGCTCGCGCCTGGAAGCGCAGCACAACATTCCCGAGCTGGATGCGGTCGCCGTCCCTGAGTTCGTGCTTGTCGTGTACCGCTTGGCCGTTGACCAGCGTCTGTTCCGCCGGGGCGCCGTTGTTGACCAGGACGTAGTGGTCGCCCTCGCGGCGGATCAAGGCGTGCCGCTTTTCCACCTTCATGTCGCGGAACAGGGCGACGTCGGCGTGCTCGTCGCGGCCGAGGAGGCTGGCCGCCTTGTCCAGGGCGTACTCGCGCCCTTCCTGCCAGCCGCGCAGCACGCGCACCGAGGCCGGTTGCAGCACCCCCTGCACCAGCGCCGACAGCGAGCCGATGCACGCCCCCAGGATGAGCAGCCCCAGCGCCCCCCACAGCGACGCCGACCCGGTCTGGTCGAGCGTCTTGAGGTAGAACAGGCCGAACAGCGCCCCGCCGACGAAACCGCCGACCGCGCCGCCGGCGGTGCCGTAACTGAGCTTGCCCAGCGACCGGGCCGCGATGCCTTCGCTGAGGCCGACGGCGACGCCGAGGAACGTCCACCCCAGCCCGCGCGCCAGCATGGTGCCGAGCGTGTGCAGCATGCCGCTCCCCGCACGGCTTGCCCCCAGCGCCTCAATCAACCGGTAGTTCACCCAGTCGCCGAGCAGCATGCCAAGGGCGCCGCCGACGGCGCCCAGGACGACACCGTAGGAGGCCAGGCGGGCGAAGCGGACTGGGTTGCGGTCGCGGATGGCCTCGACGCTGACGACGAAGTAGCCGATGACGCCGCCGATGAGGGCGCCGCCGAGGAGCATCTGCGCCGTCAGCCGGTCCTGCGGAGCGCTCTTGTCGCCGAAGACGCCGAAGAGCAGCCAGCCCAGCAGACCGCCCAGGGCGCCGAAAACGGCGTTGAAGTAGATGCGGACCAGCAGAGCCATAGGGTACACAGGCCGGCGGCCGCCTCGGGCGCGACTTGCGGGGACGGACTACTAGTTTGTAATCCTCGCGGTGCCGGATTGCAATGGCCAAGTGGAAGTGATGGGCATCGCCGCCGCCGGGCGGCTAGCGGCGCTCCCCCTTGGGCAGGCGCTCGATGACGGTGACCAGGAACGGTTGATCCTCGCACTGGAAGCCAGCCCGGCTCACCACGCGGGTGCCGAGGATGCGCAAGGCGTAGTCGGAGCCGTCGGCCACCGTGGGAAGCGACAGGTAGCACGGGCTCGGCAGCAGCGCCTTCAGGTTGCCGCCCATCATGTTCGTCAGTTCGCCCACGACGTCGTACAGTTCCGCGGTCGTGGTCTCGTCAGGTTTCGTGCCGAACAGGATGCCGGCCGCCCGCCGGGCCAAAGTGGTTGGGCAATCGAAGGTGACTGCCCCCTCCCACACGCCGGTGAGCTGGACGCAGCCGGTCACGTAGTCCGACTTCTGACCGGGTAACGCGGTCTCGCCGGGCCCCACGCCCAGGCCGAGGATCGAGTCCCAAATGCTCTCGACATACTGACCGATTTCCGCTGGACCGACATTCATGACCGTGCCTCTCTCGTTAACGTGGGCCCGCCGCCCGTTTACTCGCGCCGCAGCAAGCCCAGGTGAGCTTTGAACTCCTCCTCGACGCGAGCGCTGTCGTGGCTGTTGTACAGCACCAGGTTGCGCAGGTGGAAGAAGGTGTCCAGCCCCATTTCAACGAACTCGACCCCCATGCCGTGACGATCGACGCGCGCCACCCGGCCGCGCAGCGCTAGCTTGACTTCGCTGTCCGGCCCGCCGAGGACCAGCACGACCGCGCAGCGGCTGCCCGGCGGCAACCGGCCCGCGCCGGCAGCGTACAGCCCCTTCAGACTCAGGTCGCGCACGTCGCCGCTGACCACGGTGGCGTGATCCCCCTGGAGCGTGACCTCCAGGCGAAACGGCACCCGCAGAAACTCGCGCCGGTCTGCGCCACTCATCGGAGAACTCCTGAAGCCGCTTGCGGCTTCGCAACCCATGCGAAGCCGCAAGCGGCTATTTCTTCCGCAACTTGTAGCAGCCCGCCCGCTGGAATTCCACGCGCTCGAACGAGTCGTCCAGGTTCAGCGTCGTCTCGGCGCCGCCCAGGAACAGGTAGCCGTCCGGGCGCAGCAACCGCCGCATCTTGCCGAGGATCTGCCGCTTCGTCTCCACGTCGAAGTAAATCAGCACATTCCGTATCAGAATCACGTCCAGCGGCGGCAGGGCCGGCCACGCCTCGATCAGGTTGATCTGCCGGTAGTCGATCAGCTTGCGAATGTCCTCCTTGAGCTGCCACTCGACGCCCTGGCGCTGGAAGTATCTCACCAGCAGCTGCGCCGGCAGCCCGCGGTTGACTTCCAGTTGGCTGTAGCGTCCCTGCCGGGCCTTCTCCAGCACCTCGGTCGAGAGGTCGCTGGCGGTAATGCACACCTTCCACGAGGCCAGCGCCGGGAAGTGCTCGCGCAGCAGCATGGCGAGGCTGTACGGCTCCTGTCCGGTGGAGCTGGCGGCGCACCAGACGTGCAGCTGCCGCTCCGTCGCGCGGCGCTTCATCAGTTCCGGCACGACCACTTGTTTGAGCATCTCGAACGGCTGGATGTCGCGGAAGAAGCTGGTCTCGTTGGTCGTCATCGCCTCGACGACCTTCTGCTGCAGGCCGCTGTGCGGCGCCGTCCGCAGCCGGCCGACGAGGGTCTCCAGCGAGTCGATCCCCTCGCGCCGGGCCAGGGCCTGGAGGCGCGTCTCGGCCAGGTACAGCTTCTCGTTCTCCAGAACGATTGCCGACCGCCGAAGCACCAAGGCGCGGACGTACTCGAAATCGGCCTGACTGAGAGCCACTCTTCCCTCCTCCCCATCCCGTTGTCACCGGGCGGCGTGTCCCACCGGCCGTCCCTTGTACACCCGGGCCACGATCGTCGGTCCGACTTCCCCCAGGGGCAGCACGCGGTCGGCCAACCCGGCCCGGGCGACGAAGCCCGGCATCCCCCAGACCACGCTGGTCGCCTCGTCCTGGGCGTACACCTGTCCGCCCGCCTCGCGCACGGCTTCGCAGCCGCGCAGGCCGTCCTGCCCCATGCCGGTCAGGACGACGGCCAGCACCCCCGCCCCGTAGGCCGCTGCCGCCGAGCGGAACAGCACGTCCACGGCAGGCCGGCAGGAGTTCTCCGGCGGCCCTTGCTGCAAGCGCAGCCGCACCGCCGCCCCGTCGCGCACCGCCTCCATGTGATAGTCGCCCGGGGCCAGCCACACCTCGCCCGGCTCCACCTTCGCCCTGTCACTCCCCTCCGCGACGCGGACCGCGGACTGTGCGTCGAGGCGCTCGGCCAGAAGCCGCGTGAAGATCGGCGGCATGTGCTGCACGATCAGCACCGGCACCGGCAGGTCGGCTGGCAGCGACGGGATCACCTCCGCCAGGGCGTTCGGCCCCCCTGTCGAGACGCCGATGAGGACCGCCTCCACGCGCCCGGTCGGCGACAGGGGACGGCTGACCGGGGGGTGCAGCGCCGGCCGCGGCGCGGCGGCCGGCGCCGGGGCCGGGCCGCGGCCGCACAGCAGCTTCACCCGCGGGATCAACTGCTCTCGGATCCGCTGCATGGCGACGGCCACACTGCCGACGTTCGCCGGCTTGGTGACGTAGTCGTTGGCCCCCAGCGCCAGGGCGTCGAGCGTGGCCGTGGCCCCGCGCTGCGTCAGCGTGCTGAACATGATGACCGGCAGCCGCCGGTGCGTCTTGCGCAGGGCCGCCAGCGTTTGCAGGCCGTCCATCTCCGGCATCTCGACGTCCAGGATCACGAGGTCCGGGTTGAGCTGCGGCAACTTGGCCAGGGCGATGACTCCGTTGGGCGCCGTCCCGGCCACCTCGATCATCGGGTCGCCGTTGAGCACGTCGCTCAGCATGCGGCGGACGACGACCGCGTCATCGACGAGCAGGATACGAATTTTCCCCATGATTCCGGCCGCCTCGTGGTTGGTGTGGCCGACTCGCTCCGCGAGTCGGGGTGCGACTCGCGGAGCGAGTCGAGGTGCGACTCGCGGAGCGAGTCGGCCAGCTTCGCTAGGCCGTCAGCACTCCCATCAGCTCCAACTTCTCGCGGATGACCTCCTTGGTGAAAGGCTTCATGACGTATTCGTTGGCGCCGGCCGACAGGGCCTTGATCATCTGCTCCATTTCGGTTTCCGTCGTGACCATCATGAGGCGTGAGTCGTTGTAGACCGGGTCCGCCCGGACCGCGCAAAGGAACTCGTAGCCGTTCATCACCGGCATGTTCCAATCGACCAGAATGACGTCGGGCGGGCCGATCTCCTTCAGCCGCGCCAGCCCCTCGCGGCCGTTGACCGCGTCGGCCACCTCGAAACCCATCCCCTTGAGGATCTGGCCGAGGATACTCCGCATTGCCCGGGAGTCGTCGATAACCAGTGCTCGCACGATCGATCTCCTATCCTCTATCCCCTGGATCATCCCGTTGCCGGCTGACGCGGGAGCGAAACTCCCGCCCAAGTCTGGCATATTTTTCGCCCGACTGGCGAGACGGGTCATTTCACCCGGCCTGTAACGCGATCCCCGGCTAACCACAGCTCGCTTGTTCCCGCACTAGCGGCGAAGGCCGGTAGGGACCTGGGCCGAATGGCCGTTCCTTCGCCCGTTCGTCTCCTCCGGCCGGTTCACTCGGCCCGAGGCGGCCGGGACGTCCACGGCCGGGCCCTCGCTCTCGTAGCGGAACTGGCCGACGAGTTGCTGCAATTCGGCGGCCATGCGCGCCAGTTCCGAAGCGGCCTTCTGGGCGTTGCCTGCCCCGTCGGTGGTCGAGCCCGCCGCCTGGGCCACGGTCGTGATGTTCTGGGCGATCTCGGCGCTGCCCTTGGCAGCCTCGGCCACGTTGCGGCCCATCTCGTTGGTCGTCGCCGTCTGCTCCTCCACCGCCCCGGCAATGGTGCCGGAGATGTCGTTGACCTTGTTGATGACTTCGCCGATCTGCTTGATGGCCTCCACCGCCCCCTGCGTATCGACCTGGATGGCCGCAATTGTCTGTCCGATTTCTTCGGTGGCCTTGGCGGTCTCCTTGGCCAGCTCCTTGACCTCGTTGGCGACCACGGCGAAGCCCTTGCCCGCCTCGCCGGCCCGCGCCGCCTCGATGGTGGCGTTCAGGGCCAGCAGGTTGGTCTGCTCCGCGATGCTCGTGATCACCTTGATGACCTTGCCGATCTCGGCGCTCGACTCGCCGAGCTTGCCCACCGAGGCGTTCGCCGCCGTCGCCACCTGGACGGCGGACTGGGCGACCCTGGCGGCCTCGCTGGCGCTCTTGGCGATCTCGCGGATGCTGGCGCTCATCTCCTCGGTGCCGGTGGCGACGGTCTGCACGTTCTTGCTGACCTCGTCGCTGGCGGCGGAGACGACGCCCGCCTGAGCCGCCGTCTCCTCCGCATTGGCACTCATCTGCGTGCTGACCGCCGACAGCTCCTCGCTGGCACCGGCCAGCGCCTCCGCGTTGCCCGCGATGGCCGCCACACTGGAGCGCAGGTTGCCGAGCAGTTGCGCCAGCGCCGAGCCGACCTGGCCGATGGGGTCGTCGCCGGTCACCGTCACCTCGGCCGTCAGGTCGCCGCCCGCGGCCGCGCTGACCACGTCCAAGACAGCAGCCACCTTGGTGCGCAGTTCCTGGGCTTCGCGTTTCTCCTTCTCGGCCTGCTGCTGCCGGCGCTCGGCTTCCTCTCGCTCCTGCTGGCGCTGGCGCTCGGCCTGCTGCCGCTCCTGCTCCGTCCGCGCCCGGTCCTCCTCGCGCTGGCGCTGCGCTTTCGCCTCCTCGGCCCGCCGCAATTCGGCAACCGCATGGTTGACGGAGGCTGCCAGCCAGCCGATTTCGTCCTTCCCCTTGATGGCCAGTTGCCCGGTGAAGTCGCCGGCCGCAAGGGCGTCGAGGAAGCCCATCACCTGCGTCAGCCGGCGCCGCATCAGCAGGACGCCGAGGCAGGTAGCGCCCAGCAGGGCGACGCCGCTGGCGCCGACGATGAGGGACGCGTTCCGGCCGGCCGCGCCGGCCTCACGCAGCTGGATGGCGATCGGCTCGCGGACTTCGAGCACCCCGCGCACGTCGCCCAACCGCCAATCCCGTTTCGGGCTCTCGGCGTGGGAGTTGTGGCACTGCACGCAGGACTCATTGACCATCCGGTCGGCGACGGCGACCCGTACCGTCTCCTGCCCGTTGACGGCTTCCACGCGAATGAACGCCTCATCGGGGTTGGTCTTGAAGAACGCGATCGCCTCCCGGCCGAAGTCGTCGAGGGTGCGGCCCTGACGGTTCGGGAACGGGTATTCGCTGTACAGGGCGAACTGTCGCGACCCCGGCCGGCTCGCCCCCGCCTCGCTCAGGTCGTGGATCAGCGTCGCGGGCAGCGGGATCGTGTCGGCCCGGTCCTTGTGATCGGCGGCGATCCGCAAGGTCGAGCACTTCTTGACCTTCGCAATGACCCACTCGGTGTAGTAACCGCGCAGGGTCTTGTACTCGGTGATCGCGCCCTGGGCGTTGCGCGTGCTCTGCGCGATCGCCTGGCGCCGCGCCGAGTCGTGGAGGTACCAGACGAGGAGGGTGATCGCCGGCAGCATGACCGCGACGCTCAGAGCAGTCGCTTTCACGATGAGCGATCGGTCCCCCCACCACGCGAGACAGCGGTTGAAGAACAACTCAGTACCCTCGGTTTCAGTCGTCGCTCGCTCAACCAGCAGCCGAGTCGAGCGTTCTCAGGAGCTACCCGGGGGTACGGTGGCGCGGAACCTGGCACCGCCCCGGCCGCCCCGGGCCTACGTCCGCGTCGCCGGGTGTGCCAAAAGCCGTTTCGTTTCACGGGCCGGTGAAACGAATCGCGTTTCCCGATGTCCTTGTCCCTCCCCGCCTTGCGCCGCCGACAACCCATTCGTTTCACGACTTTGGTAGACACCCCGTAGGGGGGGCAATGAAACGATTCGTCAGGGAGGAAATTGGGCCGAAGCGACCGGCGCAGGGAACCTCCAGCTCAACCGGGGACCGGGCCCACCGACTGTCGCCCCGCTTTGAACCCTACCGCTCGGGAGGGGGTTTGCTCACATTGTTGCACACGTGATCACACCCCATGACGCGCATGAGCTTGGGCAACCCGGGAGGGGAAACCGCTTCTGGTCCCGCTCGGGGGGACCTACCGCCTACCAACCTCCGGCCCCGGCGGTCCTGGCCGCGCGTCCGTTCTGCAGCCGGTTGGTGTGCTGCGCCGCTTCGGTGTGGTGACCGGGGGCGCCGTTGCTGTCGGCCTGCTCGCAGCGGAACTGTGCGACCAGTTGCTGCAATTCGGCCGCCATGCGCGCCAGCTCCGACGCGGCCTTCTGGGCGTTGTCCGCTCCTTCCGTGGTGCTCCCCGCCGCCTGCGCCACCCCTGTGATGTTCTGGGCGATCTCGGCGCTGCCCTTGGCGGCCTCGGCCACGTTGCGGCCCATCTCGTTGGTCGTCGCCGTCTGCTCCTCGACGGCGCCCGCGATGGTGCTGGAGATGTCGTTCACCTGGTCAATCACCTCGCCGATCTGCTTGATGGCGTTTACGGCGCCGCGGGTGTCGGTCTGGATGGCCCGGATCTTCTGTCCGATCTCTTCGGTGGCCTTGGCGGTCTCCTTGGCCAGCTCCTTGACCTCGTTGGCGACGACGGCGAAGCCCTTGCCCGCCTCCCCTGCCCGCGCTGCTTCGATGGTGGCGTTGAGCGCCAGCAGGTTGGTCTGCTCGGCGATGCCGGTGATGACCTTGATGACCTTGCCGATCTCCGCGCTGGAGTCGCCCAGTTTGCTCACGCTGGCGTTGGCGGCCCGGGCCACCTCGACGGCGGACCGGGCGACGCGGGCGGCCTCGGAGGCGTTCTTGGCGATCTCGCGGATGCTGGCACTCATCTCCTCGGTGCCGGTGGCCACGGTCTGCACGTTCCTGCTAACCTGCTCGCTGGCGGCGGAGACGACGCCGGCCTGGACGCTGGTCGCGTCGGCGTTGCTGCTCATCTGCCTGCTCATCGCCGACAATTCTTCCGACGCCCCCGCCAGCCCCTCGGCGTTCTGCGCGATCGAGGCGATGATGGTGCGAAGGGTGCCGAGGAAAGCGGCAAATTCCTCGCCCATCTGCCCGACCGGGTCGTCGCCCTGGGTGGCCACGTCCCACGTGAGGTCGCCGTCCGCCGCCGCCTTCACCACTTGCAGCAGGCCATCCACCCTGGCCCTCAGCTCCTCGGCCTGGCGTCGCTGCTCCTCGGCCCGTTCGCGCTCCTGCTGCCGCTCGCGCTCGGCCTGCTGCCGGGCCCGCTCGGCGTGCTCGTGCTCCTGCTGCCGCTCGCGCTCGGCGCGCTGCTCGGCTTCGCGCCGGTTGAGTTCCTTCTCTTCTGCGGCCTGGCGCATTTGTGCCACCGCCGTGTTCAGGGCCGCCGCCATCCGGCCGACCTCGTCGGCCGAGGTCACTTCGACTTGGCGCGTCAAGTCGCCGCGGGCCACCGCCTCCAACACGTCCATTGTCCGGTACAGCCGCGTGGTGATCCGCCGGGTGACGACCACGCCGGCCCCCAGCACGAGGAGGGCGACGACGACGCTGCCGGCCCCGAGCACCTGCCACTCGCGGCGGGCCGTCTCTTTCTGCCGCTCCTTGTGGGTCGCAACTTCCTCGCCGAGCAGTTCGACGACCTGATCGATCACGTCAGTCGGCTTGCGGTCCACCCCCTTGACGACCGTGTTGACGGCGTCGTTGGCCCTCGGCTCGAGCCGCCCGTGGTGCATCAGGATCTCCAACCCCTCGCGGTAGGCGGCCCCGGCTTTCTCGTGCAGACGGATGAACTCGTCGAGTTGGGCCCGTACCTCGGGCTGCGTCACCTCCTCCCTGAGCGCGTGGGCCGCCTTCTGCACCGCCTTCTCCTCCTGGAAGAACTCGTCGCGGTACTTCTGGAACTCATCGGGGCGGAGCAACACGTTCTTCCAGGCCTGCACCTGCTTCTTGAAGGTCACCTGCATGACCCGGGCCTGATCCTGCTCCCGCACCTGCGTCGCCAGGATGTGGTCGTAATCGTCGCTGATGGCGTCGATCTGCTGACAGAGGAGGAAGACGACCGCCAGGAGAAAGGCGACGGCCAGGGCGATGGTGAGCGTGATTTTCGTGGTGATCGTCATTGTTCAGCTCGTGGGAGAGCCCGATGAAGTCGCGCGCCCTAAATAGTAGCACCAAACAGGGCAACGAGGGTTTCGTGTGAACCTTGCCGCACGACGGCAGCCCGACTTGTGTCGTTGGGCGTGGGCCACAAGCCTGAGGCGCCAGCGAAGGTTGGCCGTCCCCCTTCGCTGGCGCCTCAGGCTTGTGCCGCCGGCCAAGGTTCACCAGGGCAAGGCCCGATAGCGTTTGCTGCTGGCTACGACCACGGCCTAATAACGCAGCATACCGCCAAAATCCCCGGCAAGGCGCAAACACTTTCATCCATCCCTCAGTTTTCCCGCGGGACGATGAGCCTGTCGCCGCAGTGGCGGGCAAGCGAGAACACCCAGGCGATCAGAGAAGGTCGGCGCGGGCAAAAGGTCATCAAGTGCAGACACTTGCGCCCGACGAGAGTGTATCACCCACGAACTCGGTTCGGGTAGGAGCTATAGTCATGGAAGGGGCCGGCACTCTGTCAGAGAGCGGATTCTGACTGGAACAGATCGGCAAGGGAGAATATGTCCTATGGCCCAGACGCTTTTGGAGAACTGGTCGGGATCTCCGAAGGGAACTTCCCTCGGAGGAACCGCCAAGGGTCCCGCCCTGCTGAGGCTGGTGATGCCCTACGCCGTGGGGCTAGTTGGCATCGCTATCGCCTGGGGGCTCCGCCACCTGCTCGATCCCCTGCTCGAAGCGCGCTATGCCTTCGTCCTCTTCCTTGCCCCCGCTTTTGTTGTCTCCAGGCTGGGCGGGTGGAGGGCCGGATCGGCCATCCTGGCGCTCGGCTTCCTCCTCGCCGAGTTCAGTTTCGTTGAGCCGCGAGGTAAGTCGTCCCTGAGGTCGGCCACGGAGTTCATCGGGTTGATCTCCTACGCTGTCGTGGGCCTCGTTGGCATTGTTCAGTCGGACTGGATGCGGCGGCGCGGCCTGGAGCTCGCCCTCGCCAACGTCCGCCTGCAGGAGGAGGCCGTTGCTCGGCAGCGGGCGGAGACGACCCTGCGCCGGCTGGCGGCTGTCGTCGGTTCTTTCAGGGATGCCATCATTGCCGTAGACCTTGACTGTATCATCACCGACTGGAATGCCGGTGCCGAACGCATGTACGGCTACACAGCGACCGAGGCCATCGGGCAACCTGTCAGCCTCATCTGGCCGGGCGACCGCGCCGGGGAGCCTGGGAGGATGTTGGAACGCTTCCGGCGCGGAGAGACGGTCGATCCGGTGGAAACGGTGCGGCGGCGGAAAGACGGCAGCCTGGTGGAGGTCTTCCTTACCGTCTGCGCGACCGAGAACCAGGAGGGGCAACTGCTCGGGGCTGCGTCCGTCAGTCAGGACATCACACGCCGCAAAGAAATCGAGAGGGCGCTCCAGGAAAGCGAAGGGCGGTTCCGCCAGATCGCCGACAACATCACGGAAGTCTTCTTGTTAATGGCGACGAACGCCGGCCAGATCCTGTACGTCAATCCCGGCTACGAGAAGATCTGGGGGCGCGACCCGCAACACCTTTATGACAATCCCCTGTCCCTGCTGGAAACCGTCCACCCGGAGGACCAGGAGCGAGTGGCCGCGGCGCTGAGAACCATGCCCTGGCAGGAAGACATGGAGTACCGGGTCTTGCGGCCCGACGGCTCGGTTCGCTGGGTGTCCTTCCGGACTTCCCCGGTACGCGACGACAAGGGCCAGGTCTACCGGGTCGTAGGGCTTGTCCAGGACATCACCCAACGCAAGCAGTCCGAGCAGCGGGTCGAACTCCTGCTCGACTCGACCGAACAGGGCGTCTACGGCATCGACTACCTGGGCCGCTGCACTTTCATCAACCGGGCCGCGGCGGAGATGCTCGGCTACACGGCCGAGGAGGTCATCGGCCGGGACCTCCACGCCCTCGTCCATCACCACAGGGCCGACGGCTCCCCTTACCCGGAGGAGGAGTGCCCGGTACACCGGGCACTCCTGGAATTGCGGACCATTCAAGCGGATAATGAATTGCTGTGGCGGAAGGACGGCTCCCCGCTTCCCGTCGAGTATTCTGGATATCCCATGTGGGATGTCTCAGGAATCCAGGGGGCGATCGGCGCTTTCACCGACATCACGCAGAAGCGGCAGCTCGAAGCCCAGTTCCGCCAGGCGCAGAAGCTGGAATCCATCGGGCAACTGGCGGCCGGCATCGCTCACGAGATCAACACACCCATCCAGGCCGTCGGCGACAACACCGCTTTCCTCCAGGGGGCGTTCGACGACCTGCGAGGCGCGCTCGAAGCCTACGCCGAACTCTACGAGGCGGCCCGGAGTGGTACGCCAAGTCCCGACCTGCTCGACCGCGTCGCCGGGGCGGTCGAGAAGGCCGACCTCGACTATCTCAACGAGGAGGTTCCGGGGGCGCTCACGCAAAGCCTGGAGGGGATCGAGCGGGTTGCCAAGATCGTACGGGCCATGAAGGAGTTCTCCCACCCCGGCAGTGAGGAGAAGGTGGCGGTCGATATCAACCACGCCATCGAGACTACCCTCGCCGTGGCGCGCAACGAGTGGAAGTACGTCGCGGAGGTGGTCACCGACCTCGACCCGGCGTTGCCTCCGGTCCCTTCCCTGGCCGGGGAACTCAACCAGGTGCTGCTGAACCTCCTCATCAACGCGGCCCATGCCATCAAGGAGAAGATGCGAGACGAAAAGGGGCGGCAGGGCCGGATCGCCATCAGCACCCGCTGCCTGAGAGGCCAGGTGGAGATCCGCGTGAGTGACAGCGGCTGCGGCATTCCCGAGGCCATCCGCGAGCGGATCTTTGACCCGTTCTTTACCACCAAGCCGCTCGGCCAGGGGACCGGCCAGGGGTTGGCCATCACCCACGCCGTGATCGTCAAGAAGCACCAGGGGGCGATCACCTTCGAGTCGGAGGTCGGCAAGGGGACGACCTTCATCATCAGCCTCCCGCTCGCCCCGAAGGGCCCTGAGCGGACGGCGGGGGCCCTGGTCGCTTCGTCCTGAGCGGAGAAAACATGACTAGAAGAATTCTGTTCGTAGATGACGAGCCCATCGTGCTCAATGGGATCCGCCGCATGCTGCGGGCGTTTCGTCAGGAGTGGGACATGGAGTTCGCCCCGGGCGGCCCCGAGGGGCTGGCACTGCTGGCCAGTAACCCAGTCGATGTGGTCGTCACCGACATGCGCATGCCCAGCATGGACGGGGCCCAGTTCTTGACCGAGGTGCGGGAGCGCTACCCCCAGACCGTGCGCATCGTCCTGACGGGCCAGTCCAGCCGCGAAGCCATGCTGCGGGCGGTGCGCGTGGCCCACCGCCACCTCTCCAAGCCCTGCGACGCGGGAGTGTTGCGCTCGACGGTGCAGAGCGCCTGTGCGCTCCGCGAGCTGCTGGCGGACAACGCCCTCTACGCCTCCCTGTCGCGCCTGAACTCGGTGCCCAGCCCCCCGGCGATGTACCTGGAGGTCGTCAAGGAACTCGAGTCGCCGGAGCCGTCGCTGGAAAAGGTCGGCCGGATCATTGAGCAAGACGTGGGCATGACGGCCAAGATCCTGCAGATGGTCCACTCGGCGTTCTTTGGCGTGCGCGCCCAGGTCCGCGGCCCGGCCCAGGCCGTACTGTTCCTGGGATCGGAGACGACAAAGGTCCTCGTCCTTGCGGGCAACATCTTCTCGCAAATGGACGCGAAGGTCCTGAAGTCGTTCGCCCTCGACGCCCTGTGGGCGCACAGCCAAACCGTCAGCCGGCTTGCGGCCGCGATCACCAGGTCGCAGCAGTGTGAGCAAAGGGTGATCCAGGAAGCGCGCATGGCCGGGTTGATCCACGACACGGGCAAACTGATCCTCGCCAGCTGCCTGCCGGATCGCTACGGCGAGGTCCTCCTCCTGGCTCGGCGTGAGAATCTGTCGGTGGCCAAGGCGGAGCGGCAGCTCTTTGGGGCAACGCACGCGGAAATCGGCGCCTACCTTCTGGCCCTGTGGGGCTTGCCCGATTCCCTGGTGGAACCGGTCGCCTGGCACCACCGCCCCAACGAATGCCCGGCCATCGGCTTCACTCCCTTGACCGCGGTTCACGTCGCCAACGCCCTGGCGCGAGAGGGCGACCCTGATCTCGGGGAGGACGAGGGAGACTCCCTCCACATGGCCTACCTGGAGCGGATCGGCCTGGCCGAACGCCTGTCGGCGTGGCGCGCACTTCGGGACTCTCCCGACAACGAGGATGAAGAGCCATGAGCGACAAGGTGCTTTGCGTCGATGACGAATTCATCATCCTCGCTGCCTACCGGCGGCAGTTGCGGAAGTGCTGCGACGTCGAGACGGCCCAGGGCGGCGAGGAGGGGCTGGCCGCAATCGCCGCCCGCGGGCCGTTCGCGGTGATCGTCGCCGACATGAACATGCCGGGCATGGACGGCATCGAATTCCTCCGCCGGGTGCGGGAGGTTGCCCCGGACAGCGTACGCATGATGCTCACGGGCGATGCCGATCACCGGACCGCGATCAACGCGGTCAACGAGGGAAACATCTTCCGCTTCCTGACCAAGCCCTGCCCGTCCGACGTCCTGGCCCGGGCAATCAGCGCGGGGGCCGAGCAGTATCGGCTGGTCACCGCGGAGAAGGAGCTGCTGGAACAGACGCTCCGCGGCAGCATCGCCGTACTGACGGAGGTGCTGTCGTTGGTCAACCCGGTCGCGTTCGGGCGCGCCTCCCGCCTGCAGCGGTTGGTGCGCAAGCTCGCCGCCGCCCTGGAGGTGAAGGACACCTGGCGCCTGGAGGTGGCGGCAATGCTCTCCCAGGTGGGCTGTGTCACCGTCCCCGAGCCGGTGCTGGACAAGGTCTACGGCGGGGCGAACCTGGCCGCGCCCGAGTTGCTCATGTACCAGCGCCACCCCGAGGTCGGGAGCGGCCTGATCGCCAAGATCCCTCGGCTCCAGGCGGTCGCGGAGATGGTCGCCTACCAGGAGAAGCACTTCGACGGTCAGGGCCTACCCCGTGACGGCAAGCAGGGCCCCGACATTCCCCTGGGGGGGCGCGTGCTCAAGGCCGTCCTCGACTTTGACGGCTTCGAGTTGCGCGGGCATACCAAGCTCAAAGTGATCGAGTGCTTGAGGGAGCGCACGGGCTGGTACGACCCGCTGATCCTGGACGCCCTGGAGCGGGTCGCCCGCGAGGAAACCCCCTATGCCAGCAGGCAGGTCACCCTGGGCGAGCTGCGCCCCGGAATGATCCTGCGCGAGGCCGTGCTGGACAGGAATGGGATCATGCTCGTCGGCAAGGGGCAGGAGATCACCGAAACCTTGCTCGACCGACTCCAGAACCTGGCCCAGCACCGCCCGATTCAGCAGCCGATCGCGGTGCTGGCGGCGACTGATCTCTGAGGAAAAAATTTTGGTTTTCCTCTTGCAATCCGATTCGCTCCCGGTATAAATGGAAGTAGAGATGAGTCACACGACTCCATCTCGTACCGATGAGATCGAGAGATAACCGGGGACTCGAAGCTGATTGGGCGACGGTTTCGGGTTCCGTGTCTCTCGATCTCTTTTTTCATGCGCACTTCCGATCTATACTGATGTTCCCTACCTTCCCATGAAGGTCAAGCAGCAGCCCGAAGATTTCCAGGTCGAGGAGCTGACCGACGTGGCTCCGACCGGTCAGGGCGTCTTCGCCCTCTACCGACTGGAAAAGCGCGGCTGGTCCACCCCGGACACCCTCGCGGCCATCCGGCGCCGCTGGAAGGTGGAGCCGCGCCGCCTGTCCTACGGCGGCCTGAAGGACCGGCATGCTGTCACGGGGCAGTACCTGACGATCTTCCACGGCCCGCGCCGCAACCTGCAGCACCACGGCATTACCCTGGAGTACCTCGGCCAGGTGCCGCGCCCCTACGACTCCAGCGACATCCGCGCCAACCGCTTCCGCCTGACGGTGCGAAGCCTCACCGCCGAGCAAGTCACTCGGGCCCTGCGAGCGCTCGACGCGGTGCGGGCCGACGGGGTGCCGAACTACTTCGACGACCAGCGCTTCGGCTCGGTGGGGCCGGGCGAGGAGTTCATCGCCCGCCTGCTGGTCCTGGGCCGCTTCGAGGAGGCGCTGCGGCTGGCCCTGGCGGCGCCCTATGAACACGATCGCGCGCCGCAAAAGCAGGAGAAGGCGCTGCTCCGAGGCCACTGGGGCGACTGGGCGGCGCTGAAGGACCAGCTGCCGCGCGGCCACGCCCGCAGCCTGGTCGATTACCTGCTGCATCACCCCGGCGACTTCCGCGGCGCCGTCGCCCGCCTGCGCCCCGAGCTGCGCGGCCTCTACCTGTCGGCCTACCAGAGCTCCCTGTGGAACCGGATGCTGGCCCGCTGGGCGGAGCGACACTGCCGGCCGGAACAGCTCGTGCCGATCGAGACGAAGCTGGGCGCCGTTCCGATGTGGCAGGGGCTGGACGAGGAGCAGCGGCGCGAGCTGGCGGGCCTGATGCTGCCGCTGCCGTCGGCGCGGCTGAAGATCGATCCGGCCGACCCGCGAGCGGCGCTGGTGCAGTCGGTGCTGGCCGACGAGGGTCTGGAGTTGAAGCAGATGCAGGTGAAGGGCGTGCGCGAGCTGTTCTTCTCGAAGGGCGAGCGGCCGGCGCTATGTTTGCCGGCGAACCTGGAAGCGGCGAGCGCGGCCGACGAGTTGAACGCGGGGCGTGAGAAGGTGACGCTCGGCTTCGAGTTGCCGCGCGGCAGTTACGCGACGTTAATCATCAAGCGCATCACGGCGGAGGAGTGACCTCTTGTCGGGATGGCTCGACTGTTTCCGTTCTCGTCCCGGAGAGCTCACCTGTTCCAGCAACCGAGGCTGCATGTTCCGAGACCAGGCACGACGTTGCCGGGAGTAGCTCTAACGTCTGCTCCGCGGGGGTATTGGCGAACGCCACTCGGAAGACCACCGGGGGATTCGTGCCGACCGACAATTCCGCCTGCCCACCGTAAGGGGAAACCGAGATTGCCGCTTGTTCGTTGCAAAGGGCGGCGATGCGGGCCAGAATCGCCCGAAACACCGACTTGCGGAGTGTTACGTCCCTCAACTCCTCCCACTCGCTGCCACAGGCCCGGACCCGACAACGGTCGGCTTGCCAATCGACTTGAAGGTTGTGCTCCCGGCATAGCGCCAACAGGTCATCGACCAGGCCCACGACACCGCGAGTCGGATGCGCGAGCGCGCGAAGGAGTGACGTTGCGACGGGGGATGGAGTAGTCATGGGCATTAAACCGATCTAATGTGTACGGTTAGTGTCGGCCAAACAACTCGCAACTCTTCCAGGCCTGCGCCCTCGTCGAATTGGACCACCCCTTGGCTCAGGGGGAAATACACCTCATCAACAGCCAAGGCGATGATGTCGTCCGGAACATCTCCTGCCAGAATAGCAGGGCCGCCCTCGTTTGGGAACCCAGCCGCTTTGCGGCGTGCGTATTCCTCCGGCGTTCCCAAAGGGAACGGCCCGGATTCGAGGCAGGTCGAGAACTCCGTGGCCCTCGTACCACCGCCCGGCTCGATGAAATCGGGATCGGGACCGTGTGTCTTGATCCGCTCCGCACGGTGCAGGGTCGTGCCGTGAAGCAAAATCGCCATCGCCACCCCCGGGACCCAGAAGGTCGCGTTCATCCTCATCCACCGGCGGTGGGTTGTCAAGAGGGGTCCGAGTTGGCCGGCTCCGTTTCCCGACGTCTCGCAGTCATTGCTCTTCCGGCGGCACGGCCATTTCGCTCGCGGCCCCGATGCCGGCGGCCACCTCCGGCAGGATGCCCATGCGAACGTAGATCGGCCGCACCTTCTCGCGCAGCCGGGGGAGCTGAGCCGCGAACAGCAGCGAGCCGACGGCACAGCAGGCCCCGCCAAGGCGCACCGTGTTCTGCGCCCCGATCAGGTTGACGTCGGCCAGCCACCCCGCCAGCAGGCTGCCCAGCGGCGCCGTCCCGAGGAAGGCCATCGTGTACAGGCTCATCACCCGGCCGCGCTTGTCTTCGTCCACGATGGTTTGCAGCACCGTGTTGCTCGCGGCCATGTGGACCATCATCGCGAACCCGGCCACGGCCAGCAGCGGCAGCGACAGCCACAGTGTCCGCGAGAACGAGAAGGCGATCAGGGCGGCCCCGAACAGCGCCGGCATCACGGCGATCCAGCGCCCCAGGCCGAGGACGCTGTGCCGCGCCGCCAGCCGCAGCGCCCCGGCCAGGGCGCCGACGCCCGACGCCGCCCCCAGCAGTCCGTAGGTGTACGCCCCGCCCCCGAGCACGTCTCTGGCGAAGATCGGCAGCAGCACCGAGTACGACATCCCCATCAGGCTGACCAGCGACAGCAGCAGCAGGATCGCCCGAATGGGCGCGAAGCCGAAGGCGTAGCCGATGCCCTCGCGAAGCCCCGCGAGGACGCGCCCCCGGGACCTCTCGCGCGGCCGCGGATTGAGGCGCATCGCCAGCAGGGCCGCCAGGACCGCCAGGTAACTCAGGCCGTTCACCAGGAAACAGACGCCGGCACTCGTCTCGGCCAGCAGCAGACCCGCCAGGGCCGGGCCAACCAGGCGCGAGCCGTTGACCATCGTCGAGTTCAGGGCGATGGCATTGGCCAGGTCCTCGCGCCGGTCGAGCATCTCGGTGTAGAAGGCCTGCCGGGCGGTCATGTCGAAGACGTTCACCACCCCCAGGACGACGCTGAGGGTGACGAGGTTGGTGACGTCCGCGGTGCCGGTCAGGGCCAGGGCCGCCATCGCGAAGGCCTGGAGCATCATCACGGTCTGGGTGGCCAGCAGCAGCCGGTGGCGGTTCCAGCGGTCCACGAAGACGCCGGCGAAGGGAGCCAGGGCCAGCGCGGGCGCCTGCCCGGAGAAGCTCACGAAGCCGAGCCAGAACGACGAGCCGGTCAGCTCGAAGACGAGCCACGACAGGGCGACCTGCTGCATCCAGGTGCCGATCAGCGAGACGCCCTGTCCGAAGAAGAACAGGCGGAAGTTGCGGTGCGCCAGGGCACGCCCGAGCGATCCCAGATCCATGACCGTCCCTCCCCGGCGAGAGCCCAATGAAAAACGGACCCGCGCCCGATCGACGTCAGTCCTTCTCCCGCGGAGTACCTAAGAGGGGCGTCACGAGCCGCGCTCAGGCGCCGCCGTATCGACCGGGTCGGACGGGACTTCGTCTACCGTGCGATCGGGATCGATGGCTCCTGGCATGGGACGTCCTCCCCTTGCACTTTCGCCGTGAGCGGCGGCGAGGGTATACTTACTCACGGCTGCTTGATTCCAGCCCCGGAGGCCGTCCTGAATACGTAGGAGATCAAGGACGAGTGGCTGGTCCTCGAAGAAAACGACCCGCCGAGCCCGAATTCGTCCCTTATGCGGACCTCAATCGCTCGTCTGTGCGTCGGATCGATCCAGCTGCCCACGAAGGATCATCACGACGCCCGTTGCCTTCTTGGAGGACTTCCGATGACCCGCCAGGCCCAAGCTATTTGCGACGCTGCTCTCGCCCTGTCCGAAGCCGAACGCACCGAACTCGTCGAGCGCCTGCTCCACAGCCTGCCTCCGGACCCGGACGAGATGAGCGACGACGAATTCTACGCGGAACTGGAACGGCGCCGCGCAGAGATCGAGAAAGACCCCTCCGCCGGCGTCCCCTGGACCGACGTGCTCGGTGGCCAATAACTCTGGGTGGCAAACATCGCCGTCATCTTCCATCGCCTGGCCGCCCTTGAGTACCACCGAGCGCACGCGTGGTACGCCCGGCGCAGTCCGGCCGCCGCTCTGAGGTTTCGGGACGAGGTCCGGCGCGTCGTTCAACTGATCGACCAGGCGCCGGATCAAGGGGTCGTCTATCGGGGGCCGTTCCGCTGGATGCGTCTGCGCCGCTATCCGTACGTGCTGTACTATGCTCAGGTCAGTCCTACGCAGGTGACTGTGTTTGCGGTGGCTCACGCCAGCCGTCGCACCGGCTACTGGCTGCGGCGGACGCGGCCCTGAGACGGCAGCATTCATTTCTTCCCTCCGAATTTCTCCAGCAGTGCGTCCACGTCGGGGAAAATAGGGAGACTGTAGCATCAGCGGTGAGGAAACTCGACCCCTGCCGGCTTGCCGGCAGGGGTCGAGTTTCCTCACCGCTGATGCTACAGTGTCAAAATAAGTGTCAATTCATTTTTCGCCGATGCGTGAGAAAAAAAGAACTGACACCTGTTTTCCCTGCACGACGCTGCCGGCGACGGGCAACGGCGGGCCGGAGTCGGCGCCGAAGGCGACGGCCAGGCCGGCGTCCAGCGGGTCGGATGGGGCTTCGTCCACGGTGCGGTTGGGATCGATGGCGCCTGGCATGGGATAACTCCTCCTCTTGCACTTTCGCCGCTCACTGCTGCGATGGTATACTTACTGGGGAATTCCTGGTTCCGACCTCCGGAGGCCGCTATGGGCACCAACGAGATCAAGGACGAGTGGCCGGTCCTCGAGGAGAACGACCCGCCGCTCGACCTGTCGCGCGAGAACGCCGCCTTTGAACGCGAGCGCGCCCGCCTGGTGCGCGACCACCTCGGTAAAATCGCCCTCATTCACGGCGATGAGGTCGTCGGCGTCTTCCCGACCGCGAGTGAAGCGGTGTTGGAGGGCTATCGCCGCTTCGGGCTGGCGCGGCTCATTTGCCGGCCGATCACCGCAACCGATGAGGAAATCTTCGTCCCCTTCGCCGACCTCGATCACCCGTCGATGGGGCGGATCGATTAACCTCAGCCCGTGAAGGATCATGGGGAAATACGTCGCCGCGGTTGAAGACCATCTGGTCCTGCCGGCCCGTGTTCGCGCGGCGCCAGGTCAGGAACGCCTCTTCACGTTATCCGGCCAGGCCGTGCCGGCACCGGTCTCCATCCGCTTCCTCATTGACACGGGCGCCAAGCGCACCACATTGCTTCCGGGCATCATCCGCCATTTACGGCCCATAGTGGGGTGTGAGGGTCGGCTCGTGACGCCCCATGCCGCCCGGAGGACCGAACTCGTCTGGGTCAGCCTGGAGTTCCCCGAGGCCAAGTTGGCCTCGTTCCCCGAGGTCCTGGTCGCTCGCATGGCGATGCCGCCGGGGCTGAGCCAGTTCCACGGGTTGCTCGGCCGCGACCTGCTGGGCCGGATGCATTCGTTCGAGTACCAGGGCCGGCGCCGGCGGTACATCCTGCGCGACACCCTCGGCTGGTTCGATTGGCTGCGCCGCCGGCCGTAGGTCACACGGGGCTTCGTCCACGGTGCGGTTGGGATCGATGGCTCCTGGCATTGGACAGTTCCTCCTCTTGCACTTTCGCCCCCTGCGGTTGCAATGGTATACTTACTCGCGGCGTCCTGGTTCCAACCTCCGGAGGCCGCGATGAAGACTCAGGAGATCAAGGACGAACGGCCGCGCTTTGCAGAGAACGACCCGCCGCTCGACCTGTCGCGCGAGAACGCCGCCTTCGAGCGCGAACGCGCCCGCCTGGTGCATGACCACCTCGGCCACGTCGCTCTCATCCACGGCGACGACGTCGTGGGGGCGTACCCGACGTACAGTGAGGCGATGACCGAAGGCTACCGCCTGTTCGGGCTCGCGCGCCTGATCTGCCGCCTGATTACCGAGAAGGACGAGCCGGAATTCGTCCCCTTCATCGACATCAACCACCCGTGCGTCCGGCGAATCGACTAACTCTCCCCGTGAAGGATCATGGGAAAATACACCGCATCGGTCGCAGATCACCTCATCCTCCCGGCGAGGGTCCGATTGCCGCCGGTGGATGAGCGCATGATCGCCGGCCGGGGCGGCAGTGTCACGGCTCCCGTTCCCATCCGCCTGCTCATCGATACGGGAGCAAAACGGACGACGTTGATTCCAGGCATCGTTGACCACTTTCAGCCGACGTCGGGAGCCGAGGCTCACCTTGTCACACCCGTCGGCTCCGTGATGATCGATCTCGTCTGGGTGTGCCTGGAGTTCCCCGAAGCCGGGCTGGCCTCGTTCAGCGAGATCCTCGTCGCTCGCCACCCCATGCCGCCATTGCTCGCTCAATTCCGCGGTCTGCTCGGGCGCGACCTGCTGGCCCGGATGCACTCGTTCGAGTATCGGGGCCGGCGCGGGCGCTACACCCTGCGCGATACGCCGGGATGGTTCGACTGGCTGCGCCGCTGGCTGTAGGTCACTTCGGCTTCTCCGGCACCCTCTTGAGCAGTGCGTCCACGTCGGCCCACAGCTTGCGCCAGGCGTCGCGTTCGTCGTCGGGCAACTTGTCCAGCGCCGCCTTGTCGCGGACGGAAGTGAGAGCGGCATCGCCCCGCCAGTATTGCAGCTTCTCCCGAACCGCCCGATTCGCCGCGGAATCCTCACGTCCGGCCATCTGCGCGCGCAGCGCCAGGTCAGCCCGTAGCGCACGGAGCGCCTGCTGTCGCAGCAGGGCCACAACCTTGTCCGGCAGTAGTCTGGCGTCCTCTCCTTGCCCGGCCGCGGCCAGCACGGCACTGTAGGCGGCGGCGTAGCGGTGTTCTGCGCGCAGGTCGTCCGCCAGCTTCGGCTCGGTGGCGAAGGCGTCGGCGTAGAGGCGGAACGCCGTGACGTGCAGTCGCTTGTACAGGCAGAGTTGGGCGAACTCGATCCGTTCGGCGGCGCTGGCGGGCTCGGCCTCGCCGCGAAGGATTGCCGGCAGCCGAAGGTCGAACTCGACGAGGCGCTCGCACTGGCGCACCCAGTCCGCGGAGGGGTAGCGCCAGCCGGGGGCCGCGCTGCCGAGCGCATGGCCGCGGCGCAGCAGCTCCAGGGCTTCGGCGAATCGCCCTTGCGCGAGCAAGGCCTCGCCCAAGTTGCAGTGCGCCTGGGGGTCGTCGGGTCTGAGGCGGATGGCGGCGCGCCACGTCGCCTCGGCCTTCTCGTTCTGACCCCGACCGTCCAGTGCGAAGAGTCGGATGGCCTCGCGGTAGGCTGCCTCCGCCTCCTCATGCCGGCCCTGATGGCTCAAGGCAGTGCCGAGGATGTGGTGTGCAAAGGGCAAGTCGGGCTTCAGTCGGATGGCCTCGCGGCAGGCCGCCTCCGCATCCGCGAACCGGCCCTGGCTCCACAGGGCGCGGCCGAGGTTGGCGTGCGCCGCGGGGAGGTCGGGCTTGAGTCGGATGGCCGCGCGGCTAGCCGCCTCTGCCTCCTTGTACCGGCCCTGGTTATTCAAGGCGGCGCCGAGGTTGGTGTACGCCCCGGGGAGGTCGGGCTTGAGTCGGATGGCCTCGCGCCAGGCCGCCTCTGCCTCCTTGTACCGGCCCTGGTTATTCAAGGCGGCGCCGAGGTTGGTGTACGCCTGATAGAGGTCGGGCTTGAGTCGGATGGCCTCGCGGCAGGCGGCCTCCGCCTCTTTGTAACGGCCCTGGCGATTCAGGGCGGCGCCGAGGTTGTTGTACGGGCCGTCCGGCTTGAGTCGGATAGCCTCGCGGCAGGCCGCTTCCGCCTCCTTGTAGCGGCGCTGGCCGATGAGGGCGTTGCCGAGGTTGTTGTGCGCCGCGGAGAGGTCGGGCTTGAGGTGGATGGCCTCGCGGCAGGCGGCCTCCGCCTCCTTGTGACGGCCCTGGCGATTCAGGGCGGCGCCGAGATTGGCGTGCGCCCTGGCGTAGTCTGGTTTTAGTCGGAGGGCCTCGCGCAAGGCCGCCTCCGCCTCCTGGTAGCGGCCCTGGCTATTCAGGGCGAAACCATACTGGCAAAGCAGCCACGGGTTCGGCCTGTCCCTGACCGATTGCTCATATAGGGCCAGCCCCTCAGCCACCCGGCCGCTCTGCACCAGCGCGTTGGCCAACCTCTCGGCGACCTCCGGCCGCAGCGCCCGGGCCGTCGCGTAGCACTCCACCGCCTCGGCCCAGCGCGGCGGTTGCCAGGAACTCAACACGTCGCCCAGCGCGTAATGGAGTACCACCTCCTGCGGCCGGGCCCGCAGCGCGGTTCGCAGCAGCCTTTCGGCCCGCTCGTCGTCCCCGGCTACCCGCAGCGCCCGCGCCAATGTCAACAAGCCCAGCGCTGGCTCCTTGGTCACGTCTGTCTCAGTCGCCAGCCGGCGCAATCGGGCACGGTCTTCTCCCGGCCCGGCGTCGAACGGCACTGGCACCGGCCGCAGTGCTACCGCCAGGGCACCGAGCGCCCGCTCTCGCGCCAGGCCACCACGGGCCAGCATGTCGCGCAGCTCCGCCGACCGCGATCCGGGCTCGTCCAGTGCCGCCGCCAGGTCCGAAAGCGGTTGCCACTTGCCCGGCGGCCGCGCCCGCCGCCGCTCGCCGGTCCACTCGTCCAGCGCCGCGATGACCTCCGCGACCACACCGGCCGGCCGCCCCTTCAGCCGCGCCGCCGCCTCGGCCGTCGGGCTGGCATCCACGTCCAGGCCCCAGGCGCGGAACGCCGCCGCGAACTGCTCCTCGGCGCTGGGCTCGGCCAGTTCCATCAGCAGCCCGTCGTCGTCCCGCTGGAACTTCGGCCCCTCGTGCGGGCCGCGCACCTCCAGGAGCGCCGCCAGGAGCACCCGGTCGCGCACCGCCAGTCCGGCCTCCGCTTCCAGCATGTGGGCCAGCTCAGCCGCCTGCTGCCGCGCGGCGTCTGACGACGCGCCGGCGCGCGCCAGTTCCGCGGCTTTGTGGGCCGCCGCCAGGGCCTCGCGGTACTTGGCAGCGTCGCCCAGCGGCTCCGCCTGCGCCTGGCCCAGCAGCAGCCGCGCCTCCGCCATCGCCCCGGCCACCGCCGCGTCGGCCTCCTGCCGCTGCCGCGCCGCCAGCGCCGCGTGCTCCTGGCGCTGCTGCTGAGCCCACCACGCCCCGCCGCCGCCGCCCACGACCAGCAGCACCACGGCCGCCGCCAGGGCCAGCTGCACCCGCCGGCGTTTGCGCTCCTCGTGCGCCTTCACTTCGGCCGCCGCCCGCTCCAGTTCCGCCCGCCGAAGCCGCGCCTCCACCGACTCCAGGTACGCCGCCAGTTCGGCCACCAGTGCCCCCGCGTCCCGCGGACGGCCCCCGGGGTTGGCCGACAGGCAGCGCTTCGCCAGCGCCACCAGTTCGGCGTCGGCCCGGCAGCCGTCCAGCCGGGCGAAGGCGTCGCCCAGCTCAGCGCGCGCTGCCCTGGCGCAGACCTCATCCCCGTCGGCCCCGGCGTAGGGCGCCTGCCCCGTGAGGATTTGGCAGAGGATGGCGCCCAGGCCGAACACGTCACAGCGCTCGTCCATCCCCGCGACCTCGCCGCGCGCCTGCTCCGGCGCCATGTAGGCCGGCGTGCCTAGCACCGCCCCCGCCTGCGTCTGTGAACCCGCCGGCGCCGGCGTGGCCGACTCGCTTCGCGCCGCGCGGATGACCGTCGCCTCCGCCGGCGCCGGCGCCTTCGCGTCGGCGATCCCGCCCTGTTTGAGTACCTTGGCGAGTCCCCAGTCCATGACCTGCACCTCGCCAAAGGCCCCCACCATCACGTTGGAGGGCTTCAGGTCCCGGTGGATGACGCCCCGCGCATGGGCGTAAGCCAGCGCCTGGCACACCTGCTCGAACACCTTCAGCAGCCGCGGCCAGTCCTGCGACGGGTCGGTGCGCTCGGCGAGGAGCTTGGCCAGGGTCTTTCCCTTGACGAGCTTCATGGTGAAGTACGGTCGCCTGTCGGGAAGTTGTCCCATCGCGTAGACGGGGACGACGCCGGGGTGCTGCAACTGGCCGGCGATCTGCGCCTCCTCGACGAAGCGCTGTACCAACTCGGTGCGGCCCTGGTGCGTCTCCAGCAGCACCTTGACGGCGACATCGCGGCCCAGCTCGGTATCGCGTCCCTTGAGCACGGCGCCCATGCCGCCCCGCGCGATCTCGCCGTGCAGTTGCAGCCCCGCCGGCGCGTCAGCGGGCACGGCGTCGGAGTGCGGCTTGACAACAGGATCGGCGGGCTCGGTCGTCGGCTCGCGCAGCACCACCGGCGCAGCGCCCAGCGCCCGCAGGACGCTGCCGGCGGCGGGCAGCGGCCGGCCAGAGTCGGCGCCGAAGGCGACGGCCAGGCCGGAGTCGAGCGGGTCGGATGGGGCTTCGTCCACGGTGCGGTCGGCATCAAGGGGATCGGCCATCGCAGGGTTCCTCGAGGGCGAGGGGATTGGCACCTATCTCTGGTTCACGGGACGCCGCGTTTTCGCGCCGCAATTCGGCAACAATCCTCAGCCCAACATCGCCAGAAGTTTGCGGCACTCCTCCTCGGCCGCGGCCCGGTCGCCCGTGTGGTGAAAGGCCACTACGTCGAGCAGTGCCCCCCGGAACTCCTCCCGCGCCTTGGCGTACTCGTGGTGCAGCACCGCGGCCTCGATTCCCCAGCGGCGGGCGATGTCGCGAATCGGCAGGTTCTCGTGGAAGCGCAGCCGCAGCAGCTCCACGCGCCGCCGCGCCCCTTCCCCGGCGGCCCCTGCGCGCTCTTCCTGAAGGCGAGCGGCTTCTCTGAGGACCGCCCTGGCCCAGGCACGGTCGAAGACGCGCGACAGACTGGTGTGGTCATCCGGGACGGCTTCGAGGGGAACGGCGGAATCGGTGGCCTGTTCGCGCGGGCGGCGCGCCTCGCGGCGCAGGGCGACGTTGCGCGCCACTCCGTAGAGAAAGGCGCGAAAGCCACCCTGCGTTGCATCGACCCGGTCGAGGGCACCGCCCGGCCGCAGGCACTCCACGAAGACGTCCTGCACCGCGTCGTCAAGGTCTTGCCGCAGCGGCGAGTTGCGCCAGCGCGCCGCCAGGTAGGCACGGAGCACGGGGGCGTAGCGACGGGCGAACTCCTCGCGCTGACGCGGGGCGCCGCCCGCCGCCGCCTGGATGAGCGTCCAGCAGGTCGCTTGAGGATCGGGCATGACGGCTACGATGATCGCACACGCGCACCGCCGGCACAAGAGGCCCGCGCCGCGGGCGCTATACCTTGCGCGGCGAGACGAACCAATCTCTCATGATCGCGTCTTGTTAGTGGCGAAACCCACGGGCACAGCTGACCCAGTACAATGCCCGGGCGGGGCGCCGCCGCTCGCGGAGTTGTTCGCCGCCGCCAGAGGATACTCGTCATGAAGCTGGCCAAGGTGAAAATCGAGAATTTTAGACACCTCGGAGATGCGAGAACGCCCCTGCTGCTCGATTTCACGGACGCTTTGGGACGGGTTCGTGACTTGACTCTTCTCGTTGGCCCGAACACGAGCGGGAAGACGACGATCCTCGATGCGATTGCCGCCGCCCTGGGCCCCAGTCTCGAGATGCCAACCCTGCGACCGGACTTTGAACGAAGTCCACGGACCATCGTCCGGCGCGGGGCGCTCCACGCCCAGGTTACCTGCTGGCTTCGCTTCAGCCCCCAGGAGATTGCCTCCGCCCGCGAAATCTTCCGCCTTGCGGAACTCACGCCGACGGTCCCCGACGCACCGGAGGTGAAGCTCACGTGGACCTATCCCGATCCGAGGAACCAATCGGATTACGGGTTCAGTCAATGCGACCCCCCCCTGGGTTGGACCCTGCTCAAGGGCCGCGTGCAGGTCGCGCGACTGCTGGCGACCGGGCGCGTTGACTGGAGTTGGTTCGAGCGTGTCGGAGGCGTCTTCACGTTCGACCAGGAGCGCACCGGCCTGGGCAAGACGATCTCGCGTCAGGTCTGGAACATCATTCACGGGACCGAGGAGACGGCCGGGGGGAAGCACCAACGACGGACGACCGACCCACGCACGATTCTAATCGCCCTGGCGCTCCAGGCCTTAGTGCCCTCGATCACCCCCCAGCCTCAAGTTCGGGATGAGTTTCCCTTGATCCAAGAAAGGTATGCCCACGTCTGTGCCCCGCGGCGGATTGTCGGCGCCGTCAAGGATGACCTGGGTGAGTTCGACATCTACTTCAACGACGGCCAGCATGAGTATCGCTACGAGGGCCTCAGCAGCGGCGAGAAGCAGGTCTTGCTCTTGCTGATCCGCTTTGCCGCCGAACACATACATCAGTCCGTGGTGTTGATCGACGAGCTGGAACTCAACGAACATCCCCTTTGGCAACGCAAACTCCTGCACCTGGTCCCTCGCATGGGAGAGCGGAATCAGATCATCGCCACGACGCACTCTCCTTACCTGCGGGACGCGGTCCCGCCCGAAGCGGTCGTCGATTTGGGAGAGCTGGGTGACGCCCGCGAGGCAGGAGGCGAGTAGTGGCGATCTATCTCGTCTGCGAGGGCTCCGGCCCAAGACTCGACGAGCGCGCTCTCGACGCGCTCGTCATCCAGTTTCATAACTTGGCGGTCCTTATCGCCTCAACGGGCGGGAAAAGTGGGCAGGGTGCCGTTTGCGCTTATCTCGAGAATCGTTCGCCTCATGACACCGCGATTTCGATCGAGGATCGGGACTACCGCCCTCTGGCGGCGGCTCAGGCCACATGGGCCAATCACGCCGGAAAACGCTTCACCTGGCGACGGCACGAGATCGAAAACTACCTGCTCCATCCTCGTGTCGTCCTGGCCCTCTTCGACGACCTTCGGGCCGCGCCCGGCGGGGCCTGGGCCGGGCCGCTTCCAGTGACCGAAGCGGACGTCTCCGGGCTGCTGCAAACTCTGGCAACTACTCGGCTCGAGGACCACGCGGCTGAGGTGACGAGGTCCGAACTGGTTCAGCAGATCAACGGCATCGGAAGTCTCAGTTTCGGCCCCCCTCGTCCCGCTCCTCCGCCGGGCGCGCACGCGCCAGGACAAGCACAGTGGCTGCCGGCGCTGCATCACGAGGCGACTCGCCTGTGTCACACCTGCAACGCCGTCGCCCCCTTGCCGGCCCTCCAGCCCGTGGCGATTACGGCACGCTACAACGCTCTCTTGGCTCAGTTTCAGAATCCCCTCTTCCTCACGTCAGGTGATTTTTTGATCGATATGGGAGGGAAAGAGCTTCTTGGTGCCCTCTCGCGCCACTTGCACGGCCTCGGCGCTCCTGGTCGGCTCGATCAACACGTGTTGGCTGATGAACTGCTGCGCGTGCTGATCCCAATCTATCAACCCGGCGCGATCTATCAGCCGGACGACTTCGCGGAACTGGCGGCCATCCTGGCTCAGTATTGAGCCGCCCCGCACTGAGCGGCCAACCTTCTGGAACTCGACAGGAAGGCCCGTACCGGTTGGCTGGAGATGGAGACGCGCCGCAACGCCCCTCCCCGGGCGCGCCGGCTCGTTCACCGCGTCGTCGAGGTCTTGCCGCAGAGGCGAGCCGCGCCACCGCGCCGCCAGGTAGGCACGGAGCACGGGGGCGTAGCGACGCGCGAACTCCTCGCGCTGACGCGGGGCGCCGTCGGCCGCCGCCCGGATGAGCGTCCAGCAGGTGGCTTGAGGATCGGGCATGACGGCGACGATGATCGCACACCGCGTCATCGGCTTCAAGGGCCGGCCGCTACCCCTTCAGGGCGGCCTTCACGTACTTCTTGTACGCCTCGACGCCCGGCTGGCCGTAAGGGTTGACGCCCATCAGGCGCCCCTCGACCACCGTCGCCAGCATGAGCATTTGCAGGAGCTGCCCCATCGTGTGCTCCGACAGGGTCGGCACGATGAGGTCGGCGGTCGGCCGCGCGGCCTCGAAATAGACCTGGTTGGTCGCTCTCAGGGCGGCCTGCATCAGGTCCGGCAGCCCCTTGCGGTTGAGGGCGTTCAGATCGTCCTCGTTGCGGTCGGCCATGCCGATCAGGATCGGCGGGTGCCTCGGGCCGCGCACCACGACGTTGTTGATGACCTTGTCGCGCGGGCCGTCCTGGTGCTGCTGACCGCGCGAGTGGAGGTCGGACGTCTCCACGGCGGTCAACGGCGTCGGCCCCCGCCCCCGTTTGCCGAGACTTTCGGCCAGGAGTTGGTCGTACCACAGGCCGACCCCCCCCAGCTTCTTCGACCAGACCGACAGCACGCGGGTCGGCTTGCCGTGCTCCTCGGCCAGCAGGTAGTTGACGGCGGCGTACTGCAACACCGGGTTGCGCTCGAACGGCTCTTCCAGGAAGCGCCGGGTCATGGCCGCCGCCCCAAGGAGCATGGCCCGCACGTCGAGCCCCATCACCGCCCCCGGCAGCAGGCCGACCGGGGTGAACACGGAATAGCGGCCGCCGACCTTGTCGGGAATGGTCAGGATGTCGTCGTCGCCGTAGCCTTCGGCGCGATACAACTCGCGCAGCGGGCCGGTCGCGCCGGTCACCGGCACGATGAGTTGGCGGAGGCGCTCGGAGCGGCTGCCGTAGTATTCGGCGGCGTTGCGGCGCAGCACGCGGTGGGCCACCGCGGTCTCCAACGTCCCACCCGACTTGCTGATGACGATGACGCCCCAGCGCTCCTCGCGGATCTCGGGATCGACGCAGGTGTTCTCCAGCAGGTCGAGCAGGTCCTGGAAGGCGTCGTTATCGACGTTATTCCCCTCGAAGCAGATCCTTGGGGTGCCCAGGCGCTTCTCGGGCGGCAGCTCGTTGTGGTAGCTGCTGCACAGCGCCTCGAACAGCGCCCGCGCCCCCAGGTACGAGCCGCCGATGCCCAGGATGACGACGCGGTCGGTCTGTTCGCGGAGGCGGGTACTGTGCTTGAGGACGAGGCCCAGGTCGCTGGCCTCGCCCTTGCGGCGGTGGGCGTCGAGCGTCTTCTGCGGCAGGTCGATGAAGCCGGCGTCGAGCGGCTGCAATTCCGGCGGCACCTGCTGCATCTCGCGCTCGGCGGCGACCTGGCCGCGGACCTGCATCAGCCGCGGTTGGATCTCTTTGAGGCGGGCGGCGGGGAGGAAGTGGTGGGAGCGGACCTCGGCGGCCGGCGACCAGTCCTCGTGCAGCGGCGCCAGCAGTGCGTGGTAGTCGTAGCTGACCGCTTCGTCGGGGAGCTGCATGGGGCCTCGATTTATCGATTCGCGAAACGATGAATCCGCGCCGCACCGAGGGCGGCGGTTAAACGCCGCGGGAAAATACGCCCGCCATACTATACTCCCGCCCCGCCACACGGTAAACTCCACGGCATGGACATGCATCAACTGATTCGCGAACTGCGGGAAGAGAGCAAGACCAAGATCGTCCTCCTGGTGGCGGACGGCCTGGGCGGGTTGCCGCTGGAGCCGGGCGGCAAGACCGAACTGGAGTCGGCGCACACGCCGAACCTCGACGCCCTGGCGCGCGAGGGGACGTGCGGCCTGAGCATCCCCGTCCTGCCCGGCATCACCCCCGGCAGCGGCCCGGGGCACCTTGGCCTGTTCGGCTACGACCCGCTCAAGTACCGCATCGGCCGCGGCATCCTCGAGGCCCTGGGCATCAACTTCGCCGTCGGCGCCCGCGACGTGGCGGCCCGCGGCAACTTCTGCACGCTGGAGGGCAGCGGCGCCATCAGCGACCGCCGCGCCGGCCGGCCGACGACCGAGCGCTGCGTGGCCATGTGCCAGAAGCTCCAGCAGGTGAAGGTGCCCGGCGTCGAGGTCTTCGTGGAACCGGTGCGCGAGCACCGCTTCGTCGTCGTCTTCCGCGGCGACGGGCTGGGCGACGCCGTCAACGACACCGACCCGCAGGCGGTTGGCGTCAAGCCGCTGGCGGCGAAGGGGGCCGACCCTGCCTCACAGAAGACGGCCGACGCGGTCAACCGCTGGTTGGCCGAGGCGACGAAGGTGCTCAAGGGCGACGCCCCGACCAACGGCGTGACGCTGCGCGGCTTCGCGCGCTACCCGAAGATCGAGACGATGCAGGAGGTCTACGGGCTGAAGTCGGCGGCCATCGCGGTCTACCCGATGTACCGCGGCCTGGCCCGGCTGGTGGGCATGGACGTGGCCGACGCCGGCTCGACCCTCGGCGACCAGGTCAAGACGCTGGAGCGGTTGTGGAAGGACTACGACTTCTTCTTCCTGCACTACAAGTACACCGACAGCACCGGCGAGGACGGCAACTTCCCCGCCAAGGTGGACACGATCCAGCGCTTCGACGCGGTCATTCCGCAGGTGCGGGCGCTCAACCCCGACGTGCTGATCGTGACCGGCGACCACAGCACGCCGAGCAAGCTGAAGAGCCACAGCTGGCACCCGGTGCCGGTGGTGCTGTGGGCGAAGACGTGCCGGCCCGACCCGGTGACGGAATTTGGGGAGTCGCAATGTCTGCGCGGCGGGCTGGGGCAGTTCCCGGCGATGTACCTGCTGCCGCTGGCGATGGCGCACGCGCAACGGTTGGCGAAGTATGGAGCGTAGGGGCATTGAGAGTCAGTTGCGCCAGCCGCTTGCGGCTTAGCGGATTCCAGGCTTCCGCTAAGCCGCAAGCGGCTGGCGCAACTGACTCTGGGTTATGCCCCACGACAAGGGGGCGAGGAAGAGCCATGCCGCTGCTCGATCACTTCCGTTCGCCGTGGGGCCCGGACTGGCCGTGGGATGGCGTACATGCCGCGTGGGCCGCGAGCATCGCCGAACACCTCAACGGCGGGCTCCTGCCGGAGCGTGCCGCTGCGGTTGGAGGAGAGTTACGTCGCGACTCCCGCGGGGCTGCGGATTCCGACCTGAGCCCGCTCACAACTCGGACGTGTTGTCCGGGTTCTCTGGCGCCGGTAGAATTAATTGGGTTGCGGCGCAGGTCGCTTCAGCCCCTTGCCGAGGTGGTGTAACAGGCAGCCACGTGGGTTTTAGGAGCCCATGCCGCAAGGCGTGCGGGTTCGAGTCCCGCCCTCGGCACTTCCGATCCGTCCTCCCGGCATGTGGTTTCCTGTACCCCTTTCGGCGAGTAGCAAATTACCGCCCGGTGGACCAGCTGCCGCTCCTGCAGTCCGCCAGCGGCTTGCGTTTCGCGTTCGCTTCACCAGGGTTGTGCGTGCGCGAAACGCAAGCGGCTGGCGGAACAGCCGAAAAGTTATCCCCTGCCAACGGGTCGTGCTGGCACTCGTCCCTCGCGCCGTTTGGGCGCGCGAGTTGGTGGTCGCGACGGTACAATAGCCGCTCGGGGTGAAGGAGGAGAGTGCGATGAGCGCGCCGGTTGCCGAGCGGCTGATGACTACCGAGGAACTGCTGGCGATGCCCGACGACGGCGTCGAGCGCTGGCTGATCCGCGGGCGCTTGCGGGAGAACAGGGGAGAAGACGTGACCAAGCGGAACCGATGGCACACGCGCGTCGAGGCGAGGATCGCCCAACTCCTGGGAGACTGGCTCGATCAGCAACCCGCCCCGCGGGGCGAAGTCCACGCCGGCGAAGTTGGCTGTCGCCTGCGGCGCGACCCGGATTCCACCCCCCGGTATCGACGTGGTTTACATCTCGGCGGAATTGGCGGCGCGAGAGCCGGAAGATACGCGCGTCATCGACGGCATCCCCATCCTGGCCGTGGAAATCCTGTCCCCCTCGAACACGATCGAAGAGGTCACCGAAAAGCTGCGCGAGTACCTGGCGGTCGGCGTCCCCCTGGTGTGGATGGTCGATCCGCACTTCCACACCGTCACCGTCTACCGCCCCGGCGCTCCTCCCGAGATGTTCAACGAGGCGCAGCAATTGTCCGGTGAACCGCACCTGCCGGGCTTCGTCGTTCCCGTCGCCAAGATCTTCGGGCGCTGAGGCCGCCGCGCTCCCCTTCGGGTCGCGGCTAAACGATCCCACCGAGACGCCGTCCCATGCCCGACGCCTTCTGGTCGCACGCCCGTTCGCGGATGCTGCTCGACCCCACCGTCACGAACCTCAACACCGGCTCTTTCGGCCCCCTGCCGCGCTGCGTCTTCGACCGCGTCACCGAACTGCGCCGACAACTCGCCGCCGAGCCGATGGACTTCCTTTTGCGCACGGCGCCGCCGCTGCTGTGGGAGGCGCGCGAGCGGCTGGCGACGTTCCTCGGCGGCGACCCGCGGCGGCTCGTCTTCACCGCCAACGTCAGCGCCGCGGTCAACGTCGTCGCCGCCGGTCTGCGCCTGACCGCGCCGGGCGAAATCCTCCTGACCGATCACGAATACGGGGCCATGCACTGGTGCTGGGAACGCGCCGCCCAGCGCCAGGGCCTGACGCTGCGCACCTTTCCGCTGCCGCTCCTGGCGAACGAACCCGGTGCCCTCGTCGAGGCGGTGCGCGGCGCCCTCAGTGAGCGGACGCGACTGCTCTTTTTCAGTCACGTGCTGTCGCCGACGGGACTGGTGTTGCCGGCGCGCGAGATCTGCGCAGAGGCCCGGCGGCGCGGCGTGCTGACCGTGGTGGACGGCGCCCATGCGGTTGCAATGCTCCCCGTCCACCTCGACGTGATCGGCGCCGACTTCTACGGCGGCAACTGTCACAAGTGGCTGCTGGCGCCGACCGGCTCGGGCTTCCTCTACCTGGGGAAGGGCAACGAGGACCGCCTGCAACCGTTGCAGGTGAGCTGGGGCTGGCACCACGACCCGGCGCGGCGCGACGAGCGCGACGAGTGGGGCACGACGGGACGGCTGCGTGCCCTGGAATTCGAGGGGACGCGCGACCCGTGTCCGTGGCTGGCGGTGCCGGCGGCCATCGACTTCCAGACCGGCCTCGGCTGGGAGCGCGTCCGCGGCCGCATTGCCGATCTGGCGGCCCATGTTCGCCACCGCCTCGACGGGCTGGCGGGACTGACCCTGGCGACGCCGCCGCACGCCGAGTTACACGGGTCGATGGTGGCGTTCCGGCTGCCGGCCGGCGTGGACGTTCTGGGGCTGCGCCGCGGGCTGTGGGAGAAGCACCGGATCGAGGCGCCCATCGTCGAGCGCCCCGAAGGGCCACTGATCCGCGTTTCGGGGCATTTCTACAATACCGAAGAGGAAATCGATCAGTTGGCCGAAGCGCTGCCGGGGCTGCTGGGGAGGCAGCCACCGATATAATCCCCGCATGACCACTCGCGCCATCTGCTGCCTTGGCCTCCGCAAGCAGTATCCCGCCCGCCCCGCCCCGGTCGAGGCGGTCAATGGCCTCGACCTCGAGGTCAACGTCGGCGAGTGCTTCGGCCTGCTCGGCCCCAACGGCGCCGGCAAGACCACGACCATCGAAATCCTTGAAGGGCTGCTGCCGGCGACGGCCGGCGAGGTCGAGGTCCTCGGCCGGCACTGGGGCGAGGAGGACGACGCCCTGCGCCAGCGCCTCGGCATCTCCTTGCAGGAGACGCGCCTGGCCGAGAAGCTGACCGTCCGCGAAACGCTGACCCTCTTCCGCAGCTTCTACCGGCACGGCCTGACCCCGGCCGCGGTCCTGGAGCAGGTGCAGCTGGGCGAGAAGGCCAACGCCTCGGTCGGCAAACTCTCCGGCGGCCAGAAGCAGCGCCTCGCCGTGGCCTGCGCCCTCGTCGGCGACCCCGAGCTGCTCTTCCTGGACGAGCCGACCGTCGGCCTCGACCCGCAGAACCGCCGTCAGATCTGGGAGATACTGCGCTCCTTCCGGGCGCAGGGGCGCACCATCCTGCTGACGACCCACTACATGGACGAAGCGGAACGGCTGTGCGACCGCATCGCGGTGGTCGATCACGGCAAGGTCATCGCCCTGGGGACGCCCGCGGAACTGATCGCTCGGTTGGGCGGCGATCACCTGGTGGAGGTGGCGTTCGAGGGCGAGGGCCTGGACGACTCGGCCCTGCACCACCTGCCCGGCGTGGTGTCGGTGCGGCGCGAGGGGGACGCCTGGTGCCTGGCCGTCACCGCCCCGCACGTCACCATCCCGGCCCTGTTGCAGCTCCTGGAGAGCGCCGGTCGGCGGCTGGCCCGGCTGACCACCCGCCACGCCAGCCTCGAAGACGTGTTCGTGACGCTCACCGGCCGTCACCTGCGCGAGGACGAGCCCCGTGTGGCCTGAGAGGCGCGAGAATGTTCCCAACCCGCTTGACCGGCCGCGATTTGTTCTGCATTCTTTGACAGGACCACAGTTTCAGCGCGGGCGGACCCCACCGACTCAGTCCGCCCCCCCGGCACCCGGCCCGGTGCCTCCCTCACCCCGTGGTTCCGCCTTCCCGCCGGACCTCTGTCCGGGTCGCCCTCCGCTGCCCCGTGCAACGGACTCGGCCGGCGCCCGCCCGTTGGGGTCAGTCATCACCGGAAAAGGAGAAGAGGTATATGTACAAACTTGTTCGCCTCGCCGTCGATTTCGTCCGGCGCGAGGACGGCCCGACGGCCGTCGAGTACGCCGTCATGCTGGCGCTCATCGTCGTCGTGTGCATCGCGTCGATCTCCGTCCTCGGCTCCAACGCCAGCAACACGTTCAACAAGGTCGGCTCCGCCGTGAAGACCTCGGGAAGCTGACGGGCTGCCACAGCGCGGGGGCGGCGGGGGTGCGGGATGCCGCGCCCGCCGCCCCCGTTTTTTCGCACCTCGACTCGACACGTCAGCACCGGCCCCCCCGCGCAGCCGTATAACTTCCTCCAGCCCGTCCCCCCCGTCCTCCTGGCAGGAACGACGCGCGTGCCCCCGCTCTCCCCCGCCTCCCTGAGTGAGCCCGTCACCCGGCGCATGCACCGGGACTTCACCCGGCTCCACGTCGGCCAGACGGTCGGCGAGGCCCTCGACTGGCTGCGCCGGCACCCGCCGCCGGGGCGCGTCATCTACTTCTACGTCGTGGACGACGACGGCCAATTGCGGGGCGTCCTGCCGACGCGGCGCCTGGTCCTCAGTCCCCCCGCGACGCCCCTGGCCGACATCATGGTCACGAAGACGGTGGCCCTGCCCGCCGCCGCCACGGTGCTGGACGCCTGCGAGTTCTTCATCCAGCACCGCCTCCTGGCCTTCCCCGTCGTGGACGAGGACAACCGCATCCTGGGCGTGGTGGACGTCGATCTGTACACGACCGAACTGGCCCAGCTCGATCGCGCCACCGCCGTCGGCCGCCTGGTCGATCCGATCGTGCGCTTCCTCCACGTCGAGTCGTCGGGCGGCCTGGTGTTGCTGGCCTGCACCGTGGCCGCCCTCCTCCTGGCGAACTCCCCCCTGGCGACGGCCTATGAATCGCTGCGGCACACGGTGGTCGGCGTCGCCGCGGGGGACCTGTCGCTGCACCTGCCGTTGGTGGAATGGATCAACGACGGCCTGATGACGCTCCTCTTCTTCGTGGTGGGGTTGGAGATCAAGCGCGAGGTCGTCTCGGGAGAGTTGTCCGACCCGCGCAAGGCGCTGCTGCCGGTCGTGGCCGCCGTCGGCGGCATGGTCGTCCCCGCAGCCCTGTACGCGCTCTGCCTGTGGGATGGGCCGGGACTGCACGGCTGGGGCGTGCCGATGGCGACCGACATCGCCTTCGTCGTCGGCTTCCTCACCCTGCTCGGCCCGCGCGTCCCCAACGGCCTGAAGGTGCTGCTGCTGACCCTGGCCATCGCCGACGACGTCGGCGCCGTCCTGGTCATCGCCGTGGCCTACAGCGAGGGCATCCACCTGCTGCCGCTGGCCCTCGCGGCCGCCTGGCTCGCGCTGGTTCCGCTGCTGCTGTGGCTCGGGCTCCGCAGCCTGCCGGTCTACGCCGTCCTGGCGGCGGCCGTCTGGCTGGGGTTCCACGCGGCGCACGTCCATCCGACCGTGGCCGGCGTCCTCCTCGGCCTGCTCACCCCGGCGCGCCCCCACGTCGGCCGGCGCGTCCCGCTCGACGTGGTCGGCGACCTGTACGCCCGCCTGCGCGGCATCCAGCGCGGCACGCCCCCCGCGTCCCCGGAGGCGGTTTCCCCGGCCGAGCGACTGGAAGCGGCGCTGCACCCGTGGGTCGCCTTCGTCGTCATGCCCGTGTTCGCCCTGGCCAACGCCGGCGTGGAGGTGGAGCTGTCCACCCTCGGAACGCCGATCGCCCTGGCCGTGGCCGCCGGCCTGGTCCTGGGCAAGCCGCTGGGGATCGTCCTGTTCGCCTGGGCGTCGGTGCGGGCCGGGGTGGCCCGGCTGCCGGAACGGATGAACTGGAAGGTGATGGTCGGCGCCGGCTGCCTGGGAGGAATCGGCTTCACGATGTCGCTGTTCATCGCCGGCCTGGCCTTCAAGGAGCGGGCCCTGCTCGACGAGGCCAAGGTCGGCATCCTGACGGGGTCGGCGCTCTCCGCGGCCCTCGGCTGCCTGCTGCTGCTGGCGTTCCTGCGGCCAGCGGCAACGAAAACGCCCCCGGCCGCGGTTGCTGCCGGGGGCGCTTCTGGATCTTCGTGAGAATCGGCTCCGGCGCCTCCGCTTATGCCGTGCGTCGTCGTCGCCAGCACCAGCCGGCGAGGGCGGCGCCACCCAGGCCGAAGAGAGCCAGGGAAGTCGGCTCGGGGATCAGCTGCGCCGTGACGGCGGCGTTTGCGCTCACCAGCGCCGGCCCGCCGCTGCCATCGCTGGTCAACTGCAACGCGGCACCATTGGCGGACGGGTCGAGCGAGGAGAGCAGCAGGTGGGTGGGCGCGGGCATGTTGGGGGGGAGCACGTCGGTCGTCGGGATATCCCACAGGAACAGGCTGAATGCTCCCGCCTCGGGCACTGTCACAACGAATGAGAAGCTTGTCCCGAAGTCGAAGTCCTGGAAGACGTCAGCGAAGTTGGTCAGACTCGAGGTAATGGTCAGCGAGTTACCGGGAGCGAGCGACCCGGACGCGGTGCCGAAGAACGGGTCGCTGGGGTTGCCGGTCGGCGCAACCGTGGGGCTCCCGACCAGCGTCCCGCCGGTCGTGGTGAAGCTGCTGAGAGTGGCGCCCCCGGGCGGTGTCACGGGGAAGAACTGGAACTCGAGGGAGCCCATCGTACCTGGTATGCCCGAGCCCGAAGTATCGACGCTGATGAGATAGGTGATGGGAGCGGCCGAGGCCGTGGTGGTCGCCAGGGAGACGAGCAGGCCAAACACCAGGGGTAGCAGTCGCGAGAGACGGCATATCATGGTCGAATCCATTTCGGGATCAGCAGGAGTGGGAACACTCGGCGGCCGCCCCAGAGCGGCCGCCGGAACACCACTTACACGCCCAGCGGGTCGGAAAACACGTCAAGGCCATAGCTGAACAGCGACACGGAGGACGTGAACGTGAGGGTGATGGTCGGCAGTGCCTTCCCCGCCGCCAGGCTGGGGATGACGCTCGCCGGGATGACAAAGGCCGGGGCGCCGGTGGTCGGATCGGCCGTGGGCGTGTAAGTGTGCATAACCCCGTTGACCGTGAT
>Ga0116219_10000435_pt1 | contig 43379 bp, 45 predicted proteins | sample Sb_taG_4_FD_91019 | JGI IMG/M metagenome (GOLD analysis project Ga0116219, IMG submission 91019) | Peat soil microbial communities from Weissenstadt, Germany - Sb_50d_6_BS metaG | ecosystem: Environmental > Terrestrial > Soil > Wetlands > Peat | place: Germany: Weissenstadt | collected 2010-09-21 | reverse complement strand
TGACGCGGAGTACCGGCAGATCCTGCTGGAGACGCTCCCGGCTTGCCGCAGAGAAATCCCGCACGGTGGCGACGCCGCGCCGTGACAGAAAAGCCCCCGAGCACCACTCCTGTGCCCCTTCCGCCAGGAGCTGAGCCTTCCTCGGAGACGGCTGGAATGACCACCCGTCGGATCGGTCCACGAAAACGATGTCCGCCTGGTCTTTCTGGCAGGCCTCGAAGGTCTTTTCCAGCCCGGACAGGACCACTGTGTCCGCGTCGAGATAGAGAAAATTGTCGTAAGGCCCGTCGAATGCGCATAGTCGGTGAAAGTTGCCAGTCCGGCCGAATTTAGTTCCATGATAACGCCGGGGAAACACGCGGTGACCAATCGCCTCGCACCGCTCAAGCAGCTCCGTCGGCTGCCAGAAGTTGACCTCCATGCGCGCGCAGATATCGCGCACACGGGCCACCTGGCGATCGAAGGGAAGGACGGTAACCGGGAGGCCCGGATTCGTGCTACGCAGGCTGGACACAAGTGCGATGAACCAGTCCAGCACGACGTCGTTCGCCACGGTGATGACACCCCGCTGCTCTGTGCGCATGCCGCTCCTTCAAGGGTGTGCCGGCGATCTTGGAATTTTCCCGGTGTCGATCGCTGAAATTCCCCACTTGTTTGAGCGTTGAGCGAGCCTGTTGGGGCTGAGGTTAGCTGACTCAACCGGTCGTCGCAATACTGGCTTGCTTCCGCGATCGAGTCGACAACCGCAGCGCCTCAATCGAAATGCTCGGCCGCGCTGCCGTCGTCAGAGCTGGATGTGACTGGATCCATAACATATCTCCTAATAGCCAATGTCGCCGACCTGCTTTCAAGGAACCTAGCTGCGGGTGCCACTGGCGATGAAGTGCAGCAGCATGTCAATCTGCGCGGCTACGTCCGGCAGGTCACGACTGAGGCACCCGGCCGCTACGTCGGTCAGGTATCTTGCCGCGGCCTCCTTTGCCTCTGGCAGCATGTTGCAAGCCGATAGCTCCGCTGGCCAGTGGACGAAATTAGTGAGGTCGATGCCGACCCCTTCGGCTATCGCAAAGTCCACGATCTCGCCTATGTGCATGATATTGTCGCGCTGAGGCGCGACCTGTAGCCACAGCCGCACGTGCTCTCGAGCGATCCGAACGTTGCGCGCGAATGCATCCCATGTAGCACCCGTCCTGATGCGCTCGAACACCTCCCCGGTACCGTCACAAGAGGCGCCGATACCTACGCTTTGAAAGTGCTCGAACTGATCAAAAATGTGAGCAGGAAGAATGGTCAGGTTCGAGTTGTAGACGACATCTATCTTTCCGGCCGCCCCAGTCTCTACCAGCAGGTCTAGCAGCTTGAAGTGGCCGGACTGCAGGAATGGCTCGCCACCGGCAAAGTACACACGGCGCAGATCGGTGGCATGCTGCCGGAGCGTGGCCCACAGCTCCTCGTCGTCACGGTACGGGTCGACATGAGCGGGCGCCCACGATGGGTGCCGGTCGAGACCCCACCGGGAACTGACAGGGTAGGAGCACATGATGCACCGAAGATTGCAGGAGTTTCCAAATCGAATATCCAAAAAGATCGGGAACCCGGGCAGCGTTCCGTCCGGTGCCGTGCGCCTCAGCAGCTCAGGAACGTCAACCCGCTCGGCGAACCAGGCGTTCATCTTCTGTCGGTAAGACTCGCCGCCTCCTGCCTCGCGGCGGTAACAATAAGCGCATGCGGATACTCGGTCGCCAGCCAGCATCGCGATCCTAGTGCGGCGCAGGTTCGGGCTGTTGAACGCACCCTCGATACCGAAGACCCGGTCGGGATTGGCCGACGTGAATCGAGATCCGGCCGCGCATCCCAGGGCGTCGGAATGGAGCTCGAAAATAGGCTCCTCGGCGAGTTGATAGAGCTCATCATGGGACAATGCGCTGTCCACGCAGCATCGACCCCACACTCCGTCGACTGACGCGTTGAGGTGCACCCAGGGGAGGACGCACATCACGCCGTTGTCGTGCTCTCCAGGGTGTCTCACAAGTCCCTCCACACATCGCGCCGTCAAACTCGATGATGCCACTGCGACGTTCGATGCCGTCAGGGTGGTGGTCGGCTCGGTCCCGCGGCGGACCGCTCAGGGTTCTCGAGAACCACTGGGCTGTGCGCACTATCGAGAAGGTACCGTCACGCGCCGAGGGCTGCCAACAACGGGGTACGTTATCTTTCCCCGCAGGGATCTTGGATTTCGAGTCAAGTTGCGGCGTGTGTGGCGGCTGGGGCCGTGCACGAGGCCAGCAGTGGCGACCGTGGGTGGTCAGGCGGCGATGGATGCCTGCTGGGCGAGTTCGGTGATGGCTGCCTGGGCGGAAACGGGCTGAGCTGCTGGGGCTGCTGCGGCCGTGTTTGCCCGGACGGGGCCCGTGGCTGCGGGCGGGCAAGTACACGGCCGCGGTGATGAGCGAGCTGCCGGAGCGGAACGGGTGGAGCATCGCCCGGCACGCCGGGGACAAGACGCCGGACAGGACTCAGCGGCTGCTCAATCACGCGAGCTGAGACACCTTCGCCGCGATGGGCGTGGTGCGCCGGTTCGCGGTGGCCGGGCTGGAGGACGCGGCCCGGCGCGGGAGGCGCCGGGGCGGCCTGGTGATCGGCGCGATCGACGAAACGAGTCAGGACAAGGCCGGCGAGGCCGTCGCGGGAGTCAAGCGCCAGTACCTGGGGTGCGCGGGGAAGGTGGCCAACTGGATCACCACCGTGCACCCGTCGTACGTGCGGGAAAAGACCGGGCACGCGCTGATCGGCGCCCGCCAGTGGATTCCCCGCGAGCACCTCGAGGACCCGGTCAAGTCGCTGGTCATGGGCCTGCCGCTGGATCTGGAGTTCCGCACCAAGGGGCAGCTGGCTATCGACATCAGTAAGGACGCAGCCAGCTACGGGATCCGGCCGGACTTCTACTGCAGGGACGAGGTGTACGGCACCTGAACCGAGCTGCGCGAGCACTTCGAAGCCGAGGGCCAGGCGTACGTGCTGCGGGTGCCGACCGCGAGCCCCGTGACAGGACTCGGCATAACAGCGCCCTCGGCATAATTGCCGAATTTCGCGTCGCGCACGACGAGCAGGCCACGCTGACCGCGAGCAGCCCGACCAGCGTCTGGTAGGTGGCGGCCCGCAACCGCGGGCGCAGGCCTGCGGCTGCGGCGATGAGCGCGCCGATCTCGGCATCGGAATACAGGTAGGGCGTCGCGCGGTCGTTCCCGCGGCGGATCAGCCCGGCCGGGGGAACCTGCACCGACGGGTCGATGCCGTGCAGGTAGGCGGCGAAGCCGCGGACCACGCTGAGCCGGATCGCCTGCCAGGCCGACGATGCCCCGGCCGGGAGGGTCGCCCACGCCAGGGCGTCGCTGGTGGTGACCGTGCTGGTGCCGCGGGCTTCCAGGTAGCTGACGAACTGGCCGAGCAGCCGGGCGGCGCTGGCGAGCTTGAAGCCCAGCGCGCGGCGCAGCATCAGGTAGTCCTCCAGCGCGTCACGCAGCGGCGGAGCAGATGCTGTCATGCTGTCACCGCCTTTGCGGGCCATGGGGGGCCAGCGGCCGCAGCGCCTCCACATCGACCTTTAACGGCACAGTCATCATCGGGCGGACATGGCGCAGCCTCTGCCCGATCTCGGTCAGCGACCCGCCGGATAAGGCCGAGCAGGAACTGCGTGCCCGCGGACGCGCCTCCATCATGACTCCCTTCTCACAGGCCTGGATCGTGAGCGGCGCGCCGTCGCCGATCACCAGCGGCGAGGGCAGGCTGCACGTCCCTGGCCTCAGGCAGATCGTCGCCGGAACGCCCTGGGAGTTGTCATTGATTAGCTCCTGCAGCAGCGACGCTCCGTCATCGACGTCGGCCGGGCCGACCTCGATGGTGCAGCATCCGCCACCCCGCTCGGTGAGCGTCACAAGGTTGTCGAACGACGGCATGCAGTTGGTAATCGCCGGGGTTCCGTTGGTCCACGTCACGAGCCCGAGCAGGCAGGCCCACATGGGCGGCCGGTCCGGAGGCTGCGGAGCGTCCTGGATCCGCTCGGGGTAGACGGGCGATACGGTGGTCGGGGTGCCCGGCCGCACCGCGAACGTCCAGTAGTCGCCGACGTTGTACGTGCTCGCCGTCGTACTGATCGCGACCTGGATGCCCATGTCACCGAGCGGGACCGGACCGGGAGAGGAGTAGACCACCGCTCCCTGCCAGACCCGAAGGAACAGCAGCGGGCTCGAGAGCACGTTGGCGTCCGGCGCGGTGCCCAGCTCGAGCTGCCTGGTGTCCGCGTTATAGCCCACCGCCACCGAGCTCACCACTCCGGTGGCGGCAGCGATGTAGTCGCTGCCGGTCAGCTGCGCGGCGGCCATCAGGACCTCCACCGCCTGGTTCTGGGCCGGCTGGCTGAAGCTGTCGACCGGCGCCGTCGCGAGCGTTACCGTCGTCGTGCCGGCGGCGGTGTCCACGACGGGCGGCCCGGCGATCCGGTACAGGAATGAGGCGTTGTCGAACCCCGACAAGAGCGTCGGCATGCCGTTGTCGATGCTGGCCACCTGCACTTGGATCAGCTGGTTCTGCGCGCCGAGGTAGCCGCCCTGGCCCGACGGCTCACACAGGCTCGGCGGCTTCGGCGGCTGCTGGAAGGACACTTGCAGCCTCGCCAGTGACTCGAGCCGCAGCGTAGCGGGGTCGAGCTGCAGGCCGTTCGCCGCCCAGAGCTGCTCGAGTGCGGTCGTCGCCCCCGGGCAGTCGGTGGCGCTGGTGGGCGTGCGCACGACACGCTGGAGGATGCGCCAGCGCGCCGCCGTGTCGGGCCCGCCGAGCGCCACGTCGAGCAGTGCGGGGTCCTCGACCGCGCCAACCTCCTGCGCGCGCAACAGCAGGTAGATCGCCTCGGTGCAGGACGCCGGCACGGCAGCTGCGGTCCACAGCGGGTCGCCGGCGGTGTCGATCCAGTCGGGCTGGCTCGCGTAGTCGAGGTCGCTGTCGAGCACTATCCGCTCGCCGCCGACGTAGAGCGTCCCGTGCTGGATCGCGAGGTCCCCCGACGGGCTTCCGCCGCCCGGGAGGATCTGGTAGCCACTGTCCGGGGTCCCCGCCGGGCAGCAGTCCCGCCAGCGCAGCGAGCACACCGCGGTCGGCCCAGTCCGGCTTCGGGTGGGTGACCTGACGCCGTACTACCGCAATCTCGTGCCGCAACACCAAGATCCCCAGATCTTTCGAGGCGTCACTACGGGCGAAAAGCGCAAGCCAGGCGAACGCGCGGGACACGGCGATGTATGCGAGGCGGAAGAGGACGAGCGCTGAGGATAGAAGCCCAGCTCAGATGATCCGCGCGAGTTCTGGCACCCGACAGGCAAACCGAATCCACCAGCATCACCTACTGCGGGCATCCTCGTTTCGAAGGGATCACGATGACATAGTGAGATTATGAATGGTATCGTCTCGCGGCGGCTGGATGAACTTGAGGCCCAGGGTTTCGTTGTGATCGAGAGGGCGTTGAGCCCGGAAGAGTGCGCAGCCTACGCGAGCCGCCTGCGGTGGCTGTACGAGGACGGCTACCCGCACGGGTCCAACGATGTAGGCACCGTGTGGTTCGATGACGTGCTGAGCGTCGACCCCGGCCTGTTCTGCAAGCTGATCGCGCACCAATCGGTCAGGCGGGAGCTTTCGGCCCTGTGCGGGCGCCAGCTACAGCTGCGCAGCCTGCGTGGCCACTACTACCCAGGGGCTTACAAGCAACACTGGCACATGGACTTCTACGGGTACTGGGACCAAGAATCGGAGGGCAGGATCGCTACCCGCGGGATCGCCGTCAACACGACCTTTTACTTCCAGGACGGCGGCCCGGAAGCCTCCCGGGTGGAGTTCGTAACCGGAGGCCATCTGACCCGGCCCGCCGGCGTGGAACGCGACAAGGTGGTCGCAACCGAGGACAACGACTTCACCAAATGGTGCGATGACCAGCCGCGCACGGTCGTCTACCCGAAAGCCGGGGACTGCCTACTATTCTTCAGCCACATCCCGCACCGGGGCGTGAAAAGCGATGCCGCAGCCGAGCGCAGCAATGTCGTCTGCCACTACCAGGTGAATCCATTCTATCCAGGAGTGTGGTTCCTGTCAGAAACGCTCGGCGACAGGGGCCGATACCCTGTAGCGCAGAAGGCCGGTCACTAGCTGACTCGGTCGGCGATCGAAGGGAGAGACGACCATGCCGGACGCCACAGCACGGGCTTCGGCCCCGTCGTCACTGTGCGTTCTGCCGTGGATACACCTGCACGGCTCGGTGGACGGGGTATGGGGACGCTGCTGCGTCGACCTGTCCGTGCATCACGACCATGTCTACGCGCAGGCCGACAAGCCCGATCTCCGGCTAACAGCCGACGCCCTCGGCTGTCTACCCCGGTCCCGCTTCGCCGCCGCCAATCCCGATCGTGCCCTCAGCCTGATCGAGGCGTTCAACAGCCCGCAGCTGCGCCAGACCCGACTGGCGATGCTGGCCGGCGAGCGGCCCGTCGCCTGCGCGTACTGCTACCGGCGGGAAGACGCAGGCGTGGAGTCCTACCGGCAGAGTTCCAACCGCCGTTTCGCCGATCTGCCGGATTTCGAGCGCAGGCTTGCGGACACCACGCCCGACGGCACGGTAGACGCGGTGCCGGTGTTCCTTGACATCAGGCTGGGGAACGCCTGCAACCTGCGCTGCGTCATGTGCGGGTTCCCGACTAGCTCGCGTTGGGGCACCGACAGGCGGCCCTCCTGGTCCTCCGCCGTAATCGACCCGTACCTCGATGACGAGGAATTCTGGGACATCATCCGCGACAACGCGACACGACTGCGCCGGATGTATTTCGCCGGCGGAGAACCCTTCCTGCAATCCGGGCACCTGCGGATGCTCGACCTGCTCATCGAGACGGGCGCGGCGGGCTCTATCGACGTGGTTTACAACTCCAACCTCACGGTCCTGCCGCCCGGTCTCTTCGGCAGGCTTGATCAGTTCAGGAGCGTTGGCATCGGCGCCTCGTGCGACGGGGTGGGCGATGTCTTCGAACGGATCCGGACCGGGGCGCGGTGGGCGGTGGGATGTGTTCGTGCGTAACCTCAGGGAGGCGAAGGAACACGTCGAGGTATGGCTCCAGGTGTCCCTCCAGCGCGGAAACATAGAGAACATTGGAGAGATAATCGAGTTCGCCCGGAACGAAGGAGTCGGCGCCGACCTGATGAACATCGTCCATTTCCCAGAGCACCTTTCGATAGGGGGGCTCGACCCGGCGGCCAAGGGCGTCCACCGCGCTCGGCTGAGTGACCTGGCTGCGTACTGCCGGAGCGATGGCCGGGCTGGGGTCGCGCGGCACCTGGAAATGGCGGCGGACTTCCTCGCGAAGGACCCGCATGACTAAGTACCGCTTCGCGTCCGAGCGAACGGACAACAGCGACCTGGCCGGCGGGCGGGTCCTGTATTCCGCGCCTGGATTTCCCGGCTTCCCGGTCCGGCTCGCGTCCGAGGTCTTTCTCCGCGCCCTGGCGCACCAGGCCTCGGCGGACCGGGCCGGCGATCCGCCGGTCTCGCTCTGGGACCCGTGCTGCGGAAGCGGCGCCCTGCTCACCACCCTAGGATTCCTGCACGGCGAGTCAGTCGGGCACCTGCTGGGGACGGACGTCTCGGAGTCGGCGGTCGAAGTCGCAAGGCGGAACCTGGCCCTGCTCACGCTGGACGGACTGGAGCGCCGCGAGCGGGAATTGCGCGACCGCGCGGTCCGGTTCGGCAAGTCCGGGTACACGCTCGCCGCTGATTCGGCGCGGCGACTGGACGACTTGCTCAAGGCAACCGGCGGGGACCGTTACTGCGCCGCACAGCGCGCCGATGTATTCGATCAAGATGCCCTCGCCCGCGTTGTCGCACCGTGGACACCCGATCTCGCCATATTCGACGCCCCGTACGGTGAGCAGACTGAGTGGATCGGCGCTCCTCCGGATGTGGCGGATCCGACGCAGGCCGCCGTCGAGAATGTGGCGAGAGTCATGAGTCCATCCGGGGTGATCGCGATCGTCGCACGGACCCGCCGAGTACCGGTAGGCGATCGACTATGCGTGCTTGAGCGATTCCGGGCCGGGAACCGCGCGGTCGCGATCCTGGCGCCCCGGGGTGGGGGGAGTCAGGGGCGACTGGCGGACACCGGCAGCGCGAGGTAGAAGCCGTGCTCGCCCGCCGGAGCGCGGCGGAGCCCGCGCAGGTGCAGGTCCGAATAGCGGTCGAGATGGCCCGGACGCCACCGGTCGAGAGCCCGGATGCCGCGCAGCAGCAGCGCCGCCGGGCCCGAGCCCGGCCAGGCCGCGGCCCTGGACTCACGTTGCAGCAGATGCAGGACCGCGCGGGCGCCGCAGGTAAGCATGAGGCACTGGTCCACGGTGTAGCCAGCCGCCGTCACCTCTGCGGTCAGACCCTGCGCTGTCCACCTGAACAGGTCGACCGGCCCGTGGTCTTCCCACACACCGTGTGTGGTCAGCACCAGCCTGCCGCCCGGCCTGAGCACCGGCATCGCCTCATGCAGATAGGCCGCCGGATTCGGGACATGCTCGAGAACCTGGGTCGACAACACGCCATCGAAGGTCCCGTCCTCGACAGGGAGGTGCCCGTCGTCGTCCAGTGGGTAATCGACGGGATATTTCCACGACGACGACGCCATGTCCGCGGTGAGAAGCCGCGCGTTCGTGAACAGCCCGCGGTAAGGCGAGGTGGCAGCCCCGTAGTCTAGCCAGGTGCCGACTGCGTTACGCACGGCGTCGCGAACCGCGTCCCGGATATCGAGCAGGTGCGGGTAATGCCGGTCGCCCGGAGCCGGTTCGGCTCGTTCCCGGTACAACTCGGCGAGCACGTCCGCGAGCATCGGCGGCACCGTGCGCGCTTGAGACGGCTCCGGCATGCTGGTCAGCCGCCTTCCGGCCAGGTCCAGTAATCCTCGTGCGGGAAACCGGAAGGTCGCCAGGGTCGTGTCCTTCCAGAGCCGCATCGCCTCAGCCGCCCGGTACTCGAACGGCCGCTCGCCGCGGCCCGCCTGGGCTGTCTTCCGCGCTTCGATACTGGCCAGCAGCACCTGCTGCTTCAGCCCGATGTACTCACGGCTGTGCGGACCCAGATGGTAGTCGACTTCGGCGGGCCAGTATCCGAAGTAGATAACCCGGCGCTGCTCCCCGGCGACAGGCGGCGCAATGTGCAGTGTGAGGATGTTGTGCAGCAGGACGTCCCCGCGCCGCACCGCGGGGACCCGGCTCGTCGGTCCACGCGATGTCCGGGTGGAAGCCGGTGCCCCAGGCCCAGTCGATGAGAGCGGTCGCTGCCTTGTCAGGGTCGGCCGGTTCGTCCGCGCCGAGGACGTCGCGCATGATCAACAGCCCGTCCTGGCGGAACGCTTGCACATGGTCGAGGCTCAGTGGCGTGTCCCTGGTCCGCCACTGAGTAATATGAGCGCTGCCAGTCACCGCGCCACCGTCTTGTCGCGCGGTCGGGTTGTTTGGGCGCGGGCGCGCACTACCGCGTCCGCGATGGACATGCCCGATGTTCGTTACTACGCCCGAGTTCCTCCCCCGGCACCGCGCCCAGCGGCAGGCCACCGTGCAGCTCATCACCGCGGCCGAGGCCGCCGGGCACGCCCGCGTCGCCGAGATGAACAAGCAGGTCGCCGCCAACCTGGACAAGATCATCACCGCCCTCGAAGCAGACGGAGGGAACGGAGAGGAAGCAGCCACCGGTGCCTCCTGACAACACTGCGCCCCTCGCAGTCGCCGCTGCGCGACGGCACGAGCACACCCGCGCCAGGGCCATCCAGGCGCTGCGCGAGCTCGACCGGGCCGGCGCCCCGGTGACTTTTGCGTCCGTGGCCACGGCCGCCGGGATCTCCCGGTCCTGGCTCTACACACAGCCAGACATCCGCGGCCAGATCCAGTGCCTGCGTGGCACCGCCACGCCCGCAGCCGCGATCCCCGCCGGCCAGCGCGCAACCGACGCGTCGCTGCGCGCCCGGCTCGCCGCCGCGCTCGAACGCAACCACACGCTGGCAGAGGAAAACGCCCGGCTGCGGCGCCAGCTCGCCCGCGCCCTCGGCGACCAGCGCTCAGCCCGGCCGCAATCCAGTAACAATCCACCCCGCTGAAAACAGGCACGACCACCCTGCGGCGTCTCGTCGAGAACACTGTCCTCGACGAGACGCCGCAGGTCACAGCCCCGGCCGACACGAAAGCTCAAGATAATTCAGGTAGATGTTGATGCGGGAATGCTTGAACGACAGGTTGACGGTGACCTGGTCGGCGCGGTTCAGCAGCCGGGTGGAGAAGGTCCCCGGGGTCTTGCGGGTGACCCTGGCGGCGAAGATGACCTCGGCATATTCGGGCCGGCCCAGGTTCATGTTGCCGGCCAGCAGCTGCTCAAAGACGGTCCGGACCCGGCGGGGGTCGTCGAAGACCAGGGTGCGGAGACCTCGATCTGCCGCATCGCCAGCTGCCACCAGCAGCCGTGCTGCCGATCGGCGGCCGAAAGCGGCAGCGGCAGGCGGCTCATCCAGGGACTCGAAGAACACCCACAGCGTCCCGGCCTGGATCATGTCGCACAGTTCCTGCAGCTGGGCCGGGTCGGAGGTGGCGGCGAACCGGTTCGCCAGCGGCGTCACCGCGATACCCTCGGCCAGCGCGGCGCGGCGGGCGATCTCATGGCCGTTGAGCCACGCTTTCGCCGGATACGGCGCGTACGCGCACACGTTGATGAACGCCGGACCCACCCGGCGGTCATGGATATAGAAGTAATAGCAGGTCACCAGCCGCTCGGTGCGGTAGATCCGGAACCACGGCACCCCGTCCGGGCCTTCCTTCCGCGTCGCGTCGAAGACCCACTGGAACTCCCGCGCCTCCCCGATCGCGACCACCTTGGACTGCCCGGCCCGCTCGGCGGCGTCCAGGTAGGGCCGCATCACGTCCAGCTTCCGGTCGCCCTTGCGGAAGACCACCCACGGGATGTCGTTGCCGTCCGCGTACCGGCGGACCGCCGCCCGGAACCCCTGGCTGATCCTGCCCAGCGCCGCCGGGACGCGATCGGGAACCCGGCCCAGCCCAGCCACCCGGCGACCTGCCCGGACGTCTGCAGGGCCGGAACCCAGCCGTTGAGAAAGATCCTGTCGAACCCGTCGATGGCCAGGCTTACGTGCCCGGCAACTACATCAGCCAATGTGACTGGGCGCTGAGACATTCCCATCCTCCGCAACCGTGCCTACGGTTGTCAGGATGAACCTCCGCGCGCCCTCACGCCTGCCGAACCCCGAACCTCGATGGTCTGAGGCAGCGCCTCGCTAGCCAACTCAAACATCAATAAGCGGATCTGATATCACCAGATTACTGGCATGCACAGCGCCAGGTCCGGCCCACCTACCGGAAACTGAGGGCTTTCGCTGCCGCCGAAAGCGAACTACTATTGCCGCATAAGAACGGCAGCTTGGCGTGGGGGGTGGTGGAAAGAAGTATGAGCACCTAACTTCTGACGGCACGGCAGCGGCGCTGCGGACTGATTGGTGGTTCTTGGTCAAGAGCGGTTTGCGCGAAAACTTCTTGCGAAACGGGTTCACGCTGATTCCAAATGTATTCGACAGCAATTCACTCGATGTCCTCCGCAATGAAGTGGTGGCGCTGGTAGACGGTTTTTACTCTAGGAACGTCGGCGGCCCGCACTATTGGTCATATACCATCGAGGGGCGCCGAGAGCCGATCCTCTACAGAATTCATAACCTCGAAAAGCAACCCGGATGTCCCGCGGTGGTCGGCCTCTTCACCCGGAGCCGACTGCATGAACTAGCCGCCGAGTGCCTCGGCGAGCCTTCCTTTCCGACGGTCTGCGCTGCCGCTGTCAAGCTTCCGTACGTCGGCGCGCCGGTGCCGTGGCATCGCGACCGGGACCACGACGAAGTGAGACCGGGCAAGGCCGTGAACGTCAGCCTCTACCTGCACGACTCTGCGGCTGGCAACGGCTGCCTGGAGGTCGCCGCGGGCTCGCAACTGGCCGACGGCGGCATTGACGTGGGTGAGTACCGGCGACGTCATCGCGTTACGCCCGTGCCTTCCCACGCCGGGGACGCGACAGTGCACGACGTCCGGCCGGTGCACGGGTCCGCGGCAGCGTGGGGGAAGGGCTCTGCGTGCGCATCGTCACCGAGTTCCGCGCCGATTCGCTTCCCGCACCCGTCTTGCTGGGCGAGGAGTGAGCCGGTGCTCACGGCTTCTGACCAGGTCTGCCTGATCGCGCCGCCCCTTCGGACTGGGTCGCAGTGGGTGACGGTCCCCCCGGCAGGGTACGGCGGCATTCAGTGGTCGATGGCCCATCTCATGGACGGCCTGCTCGAGCGGGGCGTGCGGCTCACGCTGCTCGGCGCACCAGGCAGTTGGAACCCTGCTCGGGTGGAGGTAGCCGATGCCGGGGAGAGCGCCGACATCGTGGCTTGGCTGATGGACAACAGGCCGCTCGTCATTCACGACTTCGCGAACTTCTCGGCCTTCCACGAGAGGGTCCCGCCTGGGTCTGCGTACTGCCGGACATGGCAGCTGACCGGTGAACCGCCCGGCCGCGGGAATACCGTTTTCGTCTCGGCAGCCCAGATGCGCTCGGCGGACGTGGACGACGCGGTGGTGATCCCCCTGCCGGTCAACGCTTCCAGGTATTACGTGGCTGAGCGGAAGGGCGACTACCTACTCTTCCTCGGGCGGATCTCGGCGTGGAAAGGGGCTTACGAGGCTTCGGCCCTGGCGCGTTTCCTCGGGTTGCCGTTGCTGCTCGCCGGGCCCGCGTGGGAGCGGGACTACGTCGATCTCATCACCACCGACTACCCCGGCACCGCGACCCTCGTCGGCGAGGTCGGCGGCGAGCGGAGAGCAACCCTGCTCACCGAGGCGCGTGCGCTGACCGTGCTATCGCAGCCGGTTCCGGGGCCGTGGGGCCAAACATGGTGCGAGCCGGGCGCCGCTGTCGTGGCCGAGGCTGCCGTGAGCGGCACCCCCGTGATAGCCACGGCCAACGGCTGCCTGCCCTCGCTGATGCCGGGTATCGGCGTGGTCATGAGCACGGGCTCGAAGTTTACAGACGCGTCGATCCTGTCCCGGCTGCCCGCTCCCGGCGAGACGCGCGAATGCGCGCTCGCCCGGTGGGACCACAGGGCGATCGCCGACCAGTACTTGCGCGTCTACGACCGGTGCCTCAGGGGAGAACGATGGAAGTAGAAGCCGCCCTGCCGAAAGCGGCTCGGGACACGGTTCGGGTGTTCCGGACCGGGCTCTCCTTCGCCGTGTGCACGAACCGGCCGGCGAACCTCGGCAACGCGGTATCTGTCGCCCGGGCGCTACGCGAGAGTGACGAGCTGCTGGTGGTCGTGGACCTGGCGCCGGAGGAGGTGCCGCCTGGGCTCGGCGGAGAACTGCCGTCCCTGTCGCGCGTGCGCATCCTGCAGAACCCAGGGAATAGCGGCCTGTCCTACGGCCGCAATAGGGCGCTGGAGGTGTGCACCAACGTGACCCTCGTCTTCGTTGACGACGACGTAACCGTTTCCGCCGCGACCGTGGAAGCCATCCGCGTGGCGTGCAACGAAGGCACCGGCATCGTCGGCGTGCTGCTCGTTCCCCGGTTCCGGAGCGCGCGGCGGCGCTGGTGGCTGAGTGGCGGTCAATACCACTATCTTGGCGTCCACCACCGTGCTGACAGCGCCTCGCCGTGGGGCGCCTGCATGGCCGTCGACGCCGCGCTCGCCAGCGCGCGCGGCATCCGGTTCCGCGAGGACCTTGGCCGCCGCAGGCGGCGTCTGCAATCTGGGGACGACACTACTTTCCTGGCGGAACTGCGCGCAGCGGGGGCGAGCCAGCGCATCCTCACGCACGTGAGCGCCACGCACCACATCAGCCCGGAACGCGAGCGGCTCAGCTACCTGCTCAGGCGCGCCTGGTGGCAGGGACGCTCCGAGCGCCGCCGCCGCAGCCTCCTTTCCGCGCTGCACAAAGAGTGGCGGCGCAACGTGGGAACGGGACCCGCCCAGGCCACGTTCGCGCTACGCTACACCCTCGGCGTCCTCTTCGTGTCCGCTGTGGCTGTCGGCGGCCTGTCCGAGGTGCTATCAGCAAGTCGCGGCCGGGAGAGCGGCGGGAGCGGTTAATGAAGCTGCTACTCGCGACCGACGTGACAGTCCGCGGCGGCGTCGACGGGTACGTTCTTGATCTTGCCCGCGCGCTGCGGTGTAGCGGGCACGACGTTGTGCTGCTGCTCGAAGAGACGACGAGCAGCGCCTTGCGCGACCTGGCACCGGCCGAAGGCCTTGCCGTCAGATATGCCAGGCATTACCACCGGCGGTATGATAGCGACGACATCCGCGACGAATCCGCGCGAGTGCTCGCTGACGTAGATCCCGACGGGTTGCACGTGATATGCGGTTCGCCGCGATCATGTCTGGTGCTGCGGGAGGTCGCGGCGCTACGCGGCCTGCCGATGGTCGTCACCGAGCAGGCGGTAGACGACGCGATGTCGCTCGACCAGCGGACCCGGGAGATGATTCACGCGTCGTACCTAGCCGCCCGGGCGGTGGTCTTCGTCTGCCAAGGGAACCGCGCCACGATGGGGCGGGTTATCGGCCTTGACGGGGTACGTCACTACGTCATCCGCAATGGGGTCAACGTGAGCCGGCTCCGTGCCACCGCACGGGGTGCGCCCCGGCGCCCTCCGGGCGACGGGGCACGGCTGATCACCGCGGCGAGGTTCGCCCCGGAGAAAGCACTGGACATCCTCATCGAGGCGGTAGCGGTATTCCCGGAGGCGACTATCGGTTCCGTGAGCATGTACGGTGAGGGACCCGATCACGACCATCTACGCGGACTCGTACGCAAGCTGGGATTGGAGTCCCGGGTCTTCATCCGTCCATGGTCCGGCAGGATGGCCGAGCGGCTAGCCGCGCACGATTTGTTCGTTCTCCCCAGCCGGGCGGAGGGCATGTCATACGCCCTGCTGGAGGCGATGGCCATTGGCCTGCCGGTGGTCGCGTCCGACATTCCCGGCAACGCCGAAGCCCTGATGTACGGATCGGCAGGCCTGCTCGTGCGGCAGGGGGATGCGACTGCTCTAGCCAGGGGCATCCAGCAGGCACTCACGTGCCGCCAGGAGGCGGAGTCGCGAGCCCGCGCGGCGGCGCGGCGCGTCCGTTCGCACCACGATCTTCCGATGGTCATGCGCGAGACGGCCGACCTGTGGCCGCGGGTCCGGCACGCGCAGATCCCCGGTACGGCGGAGCGTGGAGGTCATCCCGCTCCTGGAGAAGGGAGAGACCCTTGACCAAGGCATTCGTCACTGGCGTCGCTGGCTTCCTCGGCAGTCACGTCGCCGAGCGCCTACGCGATCTGGGCTGGGAGGTGCGCGGAATCGACAACCTTCGCGGTGGACGTGAGGCGAATGTCCCCGAGGGCGTCGAATTCCACGTGGTCGACTGCCTTGACCGTGACCGTTACCAGCCGCTGATCGCGCGCACGGACCTCGTCTATCACTGCGCGTCCGCCGCGTATGACGGGCTCAGCGTCTTCTCCCCTGCCTTTGTGTACCGGAACACGGCCCAAGCGACGGTCGAAGTGGCGAGCGCCTCGGTCGCGGCGGGTGTGCGGCGCTTCGTCTACTGTTCGTCCATGGCCAGGTACGGCGCCCTGACCGCCCCGTTCACCGAGGACATGGAGCCGGCGCCGGCCAACCCTTACGGGCTCGCCAAGCACGCGGCCGAGCTCATCGTCAGAAACCTGCTCCAGACTCATGGCGGCGAATACTCGATCGCCATACCCCACAGCATCATCGGCCCGCGCCAGCGCTACGACGACCCGTACCGGAACGTCGCGTCGATCATGATCAACCGGATGCTCCGCGGCAGACAGCCGGTCATCTACGGCGACGGCTCGCAGACACGCTGCTTCAGCTTCGTGCAGGACGTGCTGTTCTGCCTGGAGAGCATGGGCACCTCGCCGCTGGCGGCTGGCGAGACCATCAACATCGGCCCGGACGAGGGGGACGTCACCATACTCGACCTGGCCCGCGAGATCGCCGCGCTGCTCGACTTCGACCTCGACCCTATCTTCGTGCCGGCCCGTCCGCTCGAGGTGGATTACGCGACGTGCAGTGCGGACAAAGCGCGCCGTCTTCTCGGCTACCAGACGTCGGCCTCGCTGCGGGACGGCCTGCTGAGCATGATCGAGTGGATCGAATCGCAAGGGCCAACGGACTTCAGCTATGACCTGGACATCGAGATCAACAACGACATGACGCCCTTGACATGGGTGCAGAAGCTCATCTGATCGATCACCCGGCGCTTGAGGCTGAGGTCCGGGACGTCGGAGGAGCGTGGGTCAGGGTCTTGCTACGAGACCCTTCGGCCGAATGGGCGGTGGACTTCGACGGCCCGTGCATAGGCGCGCGCGGCGACGACGACTTCCTGGTTCCGCTGACTCTGCTGCCCGCCATGGCGCAGGATCTGGATCTCGTGCTGCCCGCGGTGCGATCCGCGATGTTGCGCGGCAGCCTGCCCCGATTGCAGGAGACGTACGCGGCATGGTTTCCCGGATTCCGTCGCACGACCATCACAACCGGAGACGCTCGCGGGCCAGCGCCAGCCGACCGCGGGCGCAAACGATCGATCGCCCTGTTCTCCGGCGGGGTCGACTCCTTCTACACGGTCCTCACCGAGCGCGCCCGGATCGACGCGCTGCTTTTCGTCTCCGGCTTCGACCTGTGCCTGGGCCGCCTGGAGGAACCGGACGAAGACCAGGTCCTGAGCAGGCTCGGCGCCGCGGCAGCGCGGCTCGGGCTGCCACTGCTGCACATCAGGACCAGTCTCCGCCGGTATACCGACCGGTGGCTCCGCTGGGGTGACCATTACGTGGGATCCGGACTCGCCACCGTCGCCCTGCTGCTCGCCGACGCATTTGACGAGTTCATCATTCCCTCGACTCACACCGCGCCGGTCGGCTTCCCCTACGGGACACACCCCGAGACCGACCCGCTGTGGAGCACCGAGCGGATACGGCTCCGCGTGCACGGCGATGACACACCGCGACCCGCGAAGGTCGCCGAGATCAGCCGGTCCGGGATCGCGCTCGACACCCTGCGAGTGTGCTGGGAGAACCCGGCCGGGGCGTACAACTGCGGTAGGTGCGAGAAATGCCAGCGCACGATGGCCGAACTTTACCTGGCAGGCGCGCTCACGCACTGCGCGACGCTGCCCGACGTCATCGACCTGAAGGCCCTGGCCACGCTGCCGGTGCAGGACGCCAGCCGGCGCAGCTTCGCCATGTCTCTGCGACGTGCCGCCCAAGCGTCGGAGCAACCGCTCGCGCGAGCGATCCAGGCCGCGCTCGGCTCCGCCCTGGGGCTGCAATGACCGGGATCGTCGTCTCCGTCATCACCCCTACCAGACAGCGGATCAAGGCCCTGGGCCGCGCCATGGAGTCCGTGCGCACGCAGACCCTCGCGCGCGTGGAGCACATCGTGCTCGGGGACGATTGCCCGGTTCTCGCCGACAGCACCGTGCGGGACACGCTGGCACGCCGGTATCCGGCGGCCAGGATCGAGAACCTGCCCGCGTCGGCGTCCGGTCCGCTGTACCGGCCGGCTCGCACCGCGCGCGTGCGCAACTACGGCATCGGCATCGCGAACGGGCGGTTCATCGCCCATCTAGATGACGACAACGCGTTCGAGCCCGACCACCTTGCCTCGCTCCTCCAAACGCTAGAGGACGATGCCGAGGCGGTCGCCGCCCACAGCTGGCGGCTGCTCTTCGGCCCGGACGGCGATCCGTTCGTTCCCCCGGGCCTGAACCCGTGGATCGCGGACACGGACACATCGCGGCGGAACTACGCGGAGCTGGCGGACTCCGGCGTCTTCCAACCTGAGTCCAACCTGATGCGGGACCGCGCCTACGGCAGGCATGGCCAGCCGTTTTTCCTCGTCGACACGAGCGAGCTGATGGTACGGGCGGACTTTCACCGCGCACACCGCTTCCGCACGGAGTATTCCGCGCGGGAGATGGAAGCGGGACTATGCGAGGACCGGGCCTGGTGCATGGAGGTAGCCGGGTCGGGCCGCAAGCTGGCATGCTCGGGCCGGGCGACCCTCAGGTACACGATGGGTGGCTACTCCAACCCTGGGAACGACCGGGAAGCCATCCGGAACGTGGGATTCGTGGGCGCGGGGAAGCATGTCCGCGAGGTGCTGCTGCCGGCCGCCGTAGCCGCCGGCCTGAATCCGTGTGCCGTGGCCGCGCGGACGCTCAGCTCTGCCGAGTCGGCGGCGCTTCCCTACGGAGCGCTCGCGCTCACGGACGCCGCGGCGGTCGCCGGGCACCCCGAGGTCGAAGGCGTTATCATCGCGGTTCCGCCTGAGGAGTCGGCGCAGGCGCTGTCGGCTGTCATCGAGACGGGGAAACCCTGCTACGTCGAGAAACCCGCGAGCACCTCGAGCGCTGAGGCCGGGCGGCTGGCGGCCCTCGCGGAGGCGCGAGGCTGCCGGGTGCACGTCGGCTACATGAAACGTCACGCGCCCGCCTACGCCCGCCTTGCCGAAGCGCGCGACCGCGGGGACATGGGGCAGCTGTCACTCCTGAGCATCCGCTGGGCGATGGGTCCTTTCGGCGGCCGGGGACTGGCCGACTGGCTGACCGAGAATGCCGTCCACGCGCTCGACCTGGCGCGCTATCTGCTGGGAGAGGTTCAGATCCGGCACGCCCTGATCGAGCGCGTCGCGGGCGAGCACGTCGTGCTCGCGCACGGGACGGGCCAGCAGGGAACGCCGCTGGCACTGCAGCTCTGTACCACCGGCCCATGGTGGCACGACAACGAGACGGTCGAGTTGTTCGGGATCGGCTCGTCGCTGCTCGCGCGCAACGCCACCGAGCTCGTCGCGCGACGCAACGACGGCCCGGAGGAGGTATGGCGGCCGAACTTCACCATCCCGGTCGAACGGAACCTCACCGGCAGCCTGCTCGGCTTCACGCCCGCACTCAAGGCGTTCGCCGCATCCGGCGACGCGCCAGTCCGCGTGGCTGACCTACGCGACGCCGCGGCGACCCTCGCCCTGGTGGAACAGCTTCTCGGCACCCTGACGGGCACCGGCTGATGAGCACGGGCAGGCTGATGCTAATAGCCGACGCGGGCGGCCTGGGCGAGGACGACAGGTGGCACGTCGGGGACGAGGCCATGCTGGCGGCGACCATCGCCTGGCTGCGGGCCGCCAGCCCGGGCACGGAGCTCGTCGCCGCCTCAAGCTCGCCGGACTGGACCCGTAAGGTGCACGGAGTCGGGGCCGTGCCGTGCCTGGATTTCGGAGACGACGCCGACCACCGCGAGGCGCGCGCCAGTTGCGCGGCAGTCCTGGCTGGAGGCACCGACCGGGGCTTGCCGTTCGCCGCGGCTCTGACGGACGCGGACGCCGTGCTGTTCTGCGGCGCCGGCAACCTGTGCAGCGCTTTCCCGAACCGGCTCTACGAACGGGTCGCGGTGGCTGGCCTAGCGCGGGTCCTCGGCAAGCCCTACGCCTTCAGCGCGCAGACGATAGGACCGCTGTGGGACGACACGGACCGGAAGGCGGTCGTCCGCGCGCTGGCGGGCGCCGCGTTCGTCGGCGCCCGGGACGGCCCGTCCGCCGTGCTCGCCGCGCGATTGGGGGTGGCGGCGACGCGGATGGCCGACGACGCCCTTTCGCTGACGGACCCCGCGCCTGGTACGCCGACCGCAGGATCCGCGCCGATCGGCGTCACCCTGCACCGGTCACCGATGGCGGAGCGGTGCTACGACGTCCGCGTGGTGGCGAGGCTGCTGGACCGGCTGGCGGAGTCTGCGGGAGCTGAGATCGTCTTCATCCCCCATTTCCGCGGCCCGCGCGGCCGGTGGGACGACACCGCTGCGGCGGACGAACTCGCCAGCCGACTGGGTGTTCCCATGACCGTCGTACCCTGGTCCTCGCCCGCCGAGACGGTCCGCGGCACCGCGGCGTGCCGGTTCGTGCTCAGCACCCGCTACCACCCGCTGGTTTTCGCGCTGGGCAGCGGCGTGCCCGCACTCGGACTTTACCAGGACGACTACCATTTCGCGAAGATGGGCGGGGCCATGGAGCTATCGGAGCGGCGGTCACGGCTGTATCCCGCCGATCTCGGTGAGCGGGACGCGGACGCCCTGGCTGCCGGGCTGACGGCGATGACCTGCGACGGGTCGGCCGACGAGCGCGAGCGGCAGAGGAATTCGCCGGCGAGGGCGGCGGACCAGGCCGCGCGGTCCCTCCTGCTCACGAGGCTGGTCGGCTCATGAGCACGATCCGTGCGGTGGTCGCCGGCTGCGGTTCGATCTGGCCCGTATGGGACCGCATGCTGCGGGATCGCGGGGTGCCCGTGCTCGGGTTCGTGGATCCCGAGCCAAGCCGGGCCGCGACCGCTGCCGTGGGATTTACCGGCGCGAAACCGTTCGCGGGTATCCGCGAGGCGCTCAGTGAGCTGGCGGCTGCCAACCCCAGCCTGCTGGTCAACCTCACTCCGCCGGCGGCCCACGCCGAAGTGACCATGGCAGCGCTGCGGGCGGGCCTTGACGTGATCAGCGAGAAACCGCTTGCTGCCGACCTCGCCGATGGCCTGCGCGTCGTGGCCGCGGCGCGGTCGGCCGGACGGAGCGTGAGCGTCATGCAGAACCGGCGCCACGAGGCCGCCTTCGGACCACTCGCCGAGTTCGCCGTGGCGCTTCCCGGGCCGGTGTACGTATCGTGCGACTTCTTCGTCCCGTGGACCTACGGCGGATTCCGCGACGAGATGGCGAGCCCGTTGCTCGAGGACCTGCTCATCCATCCGATGGACCAGGCGCGCTGCTTGGTGGCCGCGGAACCTGAGTGGGTGTTCTGCCATGAGTCGACAATCGCGGGCTCATGGATGGCCGGCGACGCCGTGGTCACGTCGGCCGTCGGCTTCGCTGATGGATCTGTGTTCGGCTACCGCGGCTCGTGGTGTGGTGGCGGGAAGAAGACCTCATGGAACGGGAGGTGGCGCGTCTCCGCGCACCATTGCTCGGCACACTGGGACGGCGAGCACGCGGCTTATGTCGTCGAGTCAGAGCTTGACGACGCGTCCAGGCCGACCGGGCGCTGCTCGCGCCGCATACTCGGCCCCCCGGACGCCGGTGCCGTCACCGGGCATGAGCGCGGCCTGGACGAGATACTCGGCGCCCTGGCTGGTCGGCGGCCGTCGCGTACTGACGCCGCAGCGAACCTCCACAGCGTCGCGATGATCGCCGCCGCGCGGGCCAGCGCCGCCGGCCACCGGATCGTCGCGCTGCGCGAAGTCTACGCGGACGCCGAGCGCCGACGGTGACCTTGATCTGCGGGATAAAGCTCACGCACGACGGCGGCATTGCGCTGGTCGAGTCCACCGCCCGCGGCGCCCGCCTGGTCGCGGCCTCCGAGGCGGAGAAGCTCGAGAACGGATCCCGGCACGCGGGCATCGGGGACAGCGAGCTCATCCTGCAGCTGCTGGCCGGGATCGGATGCTCGCCACGGGACGTCGATCGGTTCGTCCTGGACGGATGGGGGCGTGAGGCCAGGACGAGGGGAATCCCGCTCGGCGGGCCGGACGGCGTCCGCATGCTGCGCACCGCGCCGTACCGTCAGTCCGACAGCGAAGACCCCGTGCTGCACGACTACCGGCCGGGCACCCCGCTAATACTGGGCGGACGCTCATACCCGTACGCGAGTTACCGGCACGTCGAATCACATCTGGCGACCGCCTACCTGGCCAGCCCTGCCGCGGCCGAGGGCAGCCCAGCGCTTGTCCTGGTATGGGACGGCGGCGTCTTTCCCGAGCTGTACCTCGTGGATCCCGGCACTGCGACGGCTGAGTACCGCGGCTGCCTGTTCGGCGTTCCGGGCAGCGTCTATTCCGGCTTCGTCTGTAACGTCCCGCCGTTCGTGCCGGATCCTGGCTGGGCCAAGGCCCGTCTCGTCGACTTCCACCTCACCATGCCGGGCAAGGCGATGGCCTACGCCGGCCTCGGCCACGCGGACGGGCGGCTCGTACGGCTGCTGCGTGGCGCGCTCGCGCACCTCGACGGACGATGGGACGCCGCAGGGGAGCTCTACCAGGCAATCGCCCCGGCCGCTGTGCGACTCGGGCTTTCCGGCGCCGACATGATCGCGTCCTTTCAGGAGGCAATCGCGCAGCTCCTCGTGGAGGCGCTCGCCAAGGCAGTCACGACGCTTGGCACCCCCGTCGGCACCTTGTGCTTCGCGGGCGGCAGCGCGCTGAACATCAAGTGGAACAGCGCGATCAGGGACAGCGGGCTGTTCCGCACAGTCTGGGTCCCGCCGTTCCCCAACGACAGCGGGGCGGCGATCGGGGCGGCCGGCGCGCACCTGATGAGCTCCGGGAACATGGGCGCGATGAAATGGAGCGTCTACGCGGGACCGGCGCTGGCGCCCAGCGCGGCGGTGCCCGGCTGGCGCGCGGCGCCGTGCTCCGCCGAGCAACTCGGCGCGCTGCTGGCGACGGCGGAGACACCCGTCGTGGTGCTCGGCGGCAGAGCAGAACTAGGGCCGCGCGCTCTCGGTCACCGCAGCATACTCGGCTCGCCCGCCGACCCCAGAATGACCGCGATCCTCAACGGCATCAAGGGCCGGGAAGGCTACCGACCGGTAGCGCCGATCTGCCTGGAGGAGCGCGCAGCGGACATCTTCGAGCCCGGCGGGCGCGACCCCTACATGGTGTTCGACCACCGTGTACGACCGGACTGGGCAGCCCGCATCCCCGCCGTCGTCCACGTCGACGGCACCGCAAGGCTGCAGACAGTGAGTGACCGCGACTCGCCGCTCGCGGCCTCGGTCCTGCGCGCGTTCGCCGCGCGTTCTGGCATCCCTGTTCTCTGCAATACCAGCGCCAACCTTCCCGGTCGCGGCTTCTTCCCCGATGCGGCGTCGGCCATGTCCTGGGGTGGCACGTCATACGTCTGGGCCGACGGCGTACTGTATACTCGCGGGGAACCCGGCGGCGCGCCATGACGTCCGGGATCGGGCGGATTCCCGCTGTCGCTGATCGCCCTTACCCGGCTCTCGCTGCCCTACGCGGACCTGGTTGACGCCACGTCCTGGCAGGAAAAGCTGTCCCGGCGGATGAGGTGGTCCGGGCCCGATGCGGAGAAAGGCCGGTCGGCGTGACCAACACCGTCCTGATAGTGGGCGGCCGCAGGTTCGTGGGCCGTCGGCTTCTTTTCTACCTGCTGGCTAACGGATGCCGGGTCGACGTGCTCAACCGCGGCCTCACCTGGCCGGCAAACGACCTGCCGCCTGGGGCACGGCACCGTGCCGCGGACCGCGCCGATTCGGCAGGCAATCGGCGGCCGGAGCTACGACGCGGTCTTCGATACCTGGGCTACCGGGCCAACGAGGTACGGACGGTCCTGGGCGCGCTTGACGCGGGGCAGTACGTGTACATCAGCACCTGTGTGGTCTACGCCGCGCTGGCTGCCGTGGCGCCCGAGCCTGCCGTACCCGAAGTCGGCCTGCTGGACGAGGACGACCCGACGGTGGATCCCCTTGATGACGACAGCGGCGACCTCGTCGCCGGGTATCCAGGGCACAAACGCGGCTGCGAGCTGGCGTTGCTGGCGCAGAGCCGGATCCCCGTGGTCGTACTTCGGCCGTGCGGCATTTATGGCAAAGGTGATTACTGGTACCGGCACGACTACTTCTTCGATCGGGTCATCAGGCCGCGGCCGGTGCTGATACCGGACGGCCACTACGCGCGCAAAGTTAATCTGACCAGCGTCGACGGGCTGCTGGAGGTATGCATGCTGGCGGCCAGTCAACCATCCACAGAGCATCTGGTCCTTAACGTCGCGGACGCGGACGCGGTCACCTACGCCGAGCTTGCCGGGCTATGCGCGCGGGTGGCCGGGGCTCCCGTGACGATACTGTCCTACCCGGTGGAGCTGGGCAGGCGCCTGGCGGCGGGCGCGGCAGAGCGGGCCAGGTTCCCATTCGGGCCGGAGCCCGGCTTCTCCCTGAGCGGCGCCCGTGCCCTGCGAACACTGGACTGGGCCGACCCGGTGCTGGCGGAACGCACCGCTGCCCTGTTCGCCGATTTCGCCCGCAGGCACCGGAACGGGCTCGCCGGAGAGCCCGACTTCTCGCTGGATGACGCGCTCTTGGCTGCGCTGGGCGTGGCCGGGGGCAACGGATGAGCATGCCGATCGTCGGAGTGCAGACACTCCAGCATGGCACCACATTCGCTGACCTCAGCCGTGCCTGGCGGACGATCGATGAACTCGGGTTGCACTCGGCCTGGGTCATGGACCACCTCTTGCCAATGCCATACCCTTCAGGCCGGACCCCCGCCGATGGGTGCTTCGAGTCTTGGACGCTGCTCAGCGCGCTCGCCCAGGTGACCAGCCGGGTCCAGGTCGGATGCCTCGTCACCTCGAACACCTTCCGGAATCCCGTCCTGCTGGCGAAGATGGCCACGACCGTGGACCATACGACCGGTGGCCGGGCGGTGCTGGGCATCGGGGCCGGCTGGTACGAGCCAGACCATGCCGGAAGCGGCCTTGCGTTTCCGGGTTCTGCCGAACGAGTGGACCGACTTGCGGAGGCGATCCAGGTCCTGCGGTACTGCTGGGCCGGAGGAGACGCCGGGTTCTATGGGAAGTTCTATTCGGCGGCACCGGGAATCCCGGCGCTACCCCGGCCGGCTCGGGGGACCGTTCCCCTGCTGGTCGGCGGCAATGGTCCGCGGGTTATGCGCCTCGCGGCCCGATATGCCGACATGTGGAACATGTACGCGCCGACGTATCAGAGCTTCGCTCGTCTCGCGCGCCGGTTCGATCGGTATTGCGCGGAGGCGGGCCGTGGACCTGGGAGCGTAGCCAAGACGTTGCATATGCCCTTCTCCATCGCCCGCTCCCGAGATGAGGTACGCGCCCGGTGGCGGGCAGAGTTCTGCGGTGCGGCAAACGTCGAGGAACTAGTGGCCACCGGCGCCATGGTGTCGGGGACGGTCGACGAGGTCATCGGCCAGCTTCAGCGTTACCTTGATGAGGGAGCAGATGGATTCGTGCTCGGTTTCGAGCCACCATTCGTGCCGGAATCGTTGCATCTGCTGGCCCATGAGGTAATGCCGGCGCTGCAGGCCTGTCGGCGCGCATGACGCCGAGGACCGCATCGGCGATGGCCTCTGCGGTGAGGCGGTACTTTTCGAGCTGTTGTTCGCGGACGCCATACCCGGCGACGAACTCATCCGGGACACCACAGCGGATCACCGCGGGCATCGGACTGACCTGCGCGTCGTGGAGCACCTCAAGCAGTGCCGAGCCCAGGCCGCCGATGCGCAGGTGCTCCTCGACCGTGACCACGAATTCGACGCGCCTGGCCAGGGCGGCCAGCATCGATCCGTCCAGTGGCTTGACGGTGTGCGCGTGCACCACCCCTGCGCTGATTCCGTGCTTCAGCAGCAACTCGTGCGCGGCGAGCGCGGTGAAGGTCAGCTGCCCCGTGCTGACGAGGAGGACTGGTCCCGGCTCCCTCATCAGCACGGGCCGCCCGATGATGCTCCGGTCAAGCCCGGCGATGGGCAGCTCAGAGCCGCGCGGCAGGCGCATGTATAGCGGGCCATGGTGATCGACGGACTGGTCAAGCAGCGCGTTCGCCTCCACGGTTTCGGCCGGTGCAAGTACCGTCATTCCCGGTACCGGCCGAAGCAACGCGAAGTCGTCGACTGCGATATGGGTCGGGCCTAGCGCCGCGTAGGCGAGGCCGGTGCCACTGCCCAACAGCCGCACCGGCAACCCATGCAGTGCCGTGTCGACCACGATCTGCTCTAGACAGCGACGTGTGAGGAACGTGGCGATAGTCATCACAAAGGGGATAAACCCCTCCTTGGCCAAGCCGGCTGCCATCCCGATCAGGTGCTGCTCCGAGACGCCCTCCATGAAGAAGCGATCCGGCGCTTCCTTTCTAAGCCGTTCGAACATTCCGCAGCCGAGATCCGATCCTAGAAACACAATCCGCGGATCGGCAAGCGTTAGTTCCTCGATCTCCAGCATGACGTTATGGGTTTTCACGGGGGCTCGCATCATCGTGCCGAGAAGCAGCGGCGGCACCATCGAGCGCTTCGCGCATGAGAGCCACTTGTTGCTGGTCAAGCCCGGAGCGGTAGTGCCAGCCGGCATCGTGCTCCGCGAAGGGCAGCCCTTTGCCCTTGACGGTCTCGCAGATGACCGCACTCGGCTGCCCCGGGTGGAAAGGCAACCGGCGGAGGGTCGAGCGTAGCGCCGCGACGTCGTGCCCATCGACCGTCGCCACCGCGAATCCGAAGCTGCGCCACTTGGCCGCCAGCGGCTCCAATTCCAAGACCTCGGCGGTGCGCGCATATGACTGCACCCCGTTGCGGTCAACCAGGACCGACAGCGATTCCAACCGGTGATGCGCTGCGGACAGCGCCGCCTCCCACACCGCTCCCTCGTCCAGTTCGCCGTCTCCGGTCAGCACGAACACCCGCGCCCTGCGCCGCTGGATTCGCAGCGCGAGCGCGACTCCCACGCCCACGGCGGGCCCGTGTCCCAGTGACCCGGTAGAAAACTCGACCCCGGGTGCCGCCGCGTTGTTCTCTGGATGCCCGCCAAGCGGCGAACCGAAGGCGCCGACCGTACGCAGCAAAGCAGCATCAAAAAAACCCTTGTCGGCCAGAATCGCGTAAAGGGCGAGGCAGCCGTGACCCTTGCTGAAGATCAGGCGGTCCCGCTCGGGCCAGCCGGGATTAGCCGGGTCGACGGCGAGGATGTCGTCGTATAGCACCCGTAGGATCTCCACGACCGACAGGCTCGGCCCGACGTGTCCCTGCCCGGCGGACGCCAGGGCATCGACAATGAGGCGCCGTAGACTCAGCGAGCGCTCGTCGAGAAGGCTGGGCCGCGAACTCGGCAATGATCTCTCCAGGTCGAGGGCGATGGGTCGATACCGCCAGACTCATGCTGCCACGGAGCTTCGCTCATGTGAAGTGTCTGATAAGGTCACAGGGTGGCCGGGACAGGTCCGTTGCCCATGTCTTTCAGCCCGCGCGACATACAGCGTCGGGTGGACGAACTGGGCCCGTGGGTGCATCCCTTTGAGTTTAATGGCGTCCGGTACTTCGACCGCGGAAAACGGCCCGGGCACGTCTTCCAGAAGGCCATAATGCGCGGGCGGCAGACTCAGCGTTTCTGGGAGGTGTTCCCTGCCGCCCGGCGGGTGCTGGAACTTGGCGCGCTGGAAGGCGCCGACACGGTACACCTGGCCAGCCGTGATGGAGTCGAGATGGTCGCGGTGGAGGGGCGCGCGGAGAATTTGCGACGAGCGGAATTCGTCCTCCGGCTGCACGGGCTGTCCAACGTGACGCTGCTGCTCGCCGATGTAGAGACCGCGGATCTCACCGAATTGGGCCAGTTCGACGCCGCCGTATGCTCGGGCATCCTCTACCACGTCCAGCGGCCGTGGGAGTTGCTCGCCGTGCTGGCCAGGATGACCAGCGGGGTGTTCCTTTGGACCCATTACTGGGGCGAGGCGGAAACCGCCACGCTACACGGCGGTTACCTGGTGAAGGATGTGCCCGAGGAATTCCCCGAGCCGCGCCTGCGTGGGCTGGCGCCGATGTCCCGCTGGTTGTGCCGCGCCTCCCTGTTCAAGGCCGTGGCGGACGCCGGGTTCACCCACACGGAGATACTCGCAGAAGGCGGCGCCGGCCCCGTGCGCGAGATCACCTTGGTGCTGCGCACATAGCCGGTGCTATCGGCGCGGGCCGTCACGGTAGGTCGGCGCGGGCAGGGCGCCGGGGCGGGCCCGATCGCGGCTGACATGGGGTGGGTAGCCGTGGGCCAGGTTGAAGTCCTTGAATGTGGCTTCCAGCCAGTCCAGTTCCACCTCCGGCAGCTGCGGCGGCCCCGCGTCCGCGGACCGGCGCTAGCTAGCGATGGCGGCCTCCAGTGAGCATTCCCTGACCGTGGCCACGAAGGTGTCGTTGTAGCCCGGCCGACCAGGTATGACGATGTCGAAGAACGGCTTGGGCCAGTTCATCATGGCATCATCCCAGGGCAGGCGGAGGTCGCGACAGGCGCGCTGCAGCATGGAGCGGGGCTGGTCTACCAGGCTCTCGAAGCGGATGATCGGCCAGTTGCTTGCGCGGAATAGCCGCCAGTCAGCCAGGAACCGGCGTAGCCGCATGCGCAGTGGCGGTTCTTCCGCCGTGACGCCGTTGAAGCCGTACTCCTTGGTGACAAGCGATGCCAGCACATCGCGCACGTCACGAACGACAAGCACGGGCGCGGCTCGGTAGCCAAGATCCTGGTACAGTGCGGCCACGTCCACCCAGCGGAACGCGCCGATCGTCATCTTGCACCACAGGACGGGCGGCCTTTGGCCTGGCGACGATTGGGCCGCAGCGGCAAGGGCCGCGGAGGATCTCGGCTACTCGATTCTCGTAATGCCCGATCACCTCAATACGCAGCTTTCTCCGATGCCTGCGCTCGCGCTGCGGCGGCCGCCACGTCAATTCTGCGGGTTGGCACCCTGGTCCTGGCCAACGATCTGCGGCATCCGCTGCTCGTCGCGCGCGATGCGGCGACGGTTGACACGCTGAGCAGCGGCCGGTTCGAGCTCGGTCTGGGCGCCGGCTGGCTCCGGGACGACTATGTCCAGCTGGGTGCGACCTTCGATCCGCCTCGAACCCGGGTACGGCGGTTGGCGGAGGCGATCACGGTCGTCCGCGGTTCCTTGCGGGAGCCAGGCTTTGCCTTCACTGGTGGCTACTACTCCGTGGCGGTGCGCCCACCGGGCTTGCCCTCGGTGCCGCGCCCGGTGCCGATCCTGGTCGGCGGGGGCGGGCGCGAGATACTGCGTCTTGCTGCCCGGCAGGCGGACATCGTCAGCGTGAATCCCGATTTGCGCGGCGGCGTGGTGCCGCCCTTCCACCGCGGCGTCCCGGTGGCCGCCGTCGACCGGCAACTCGGCTGGGTGAAGGAAGCGGCCGGGCACCGCTACCCGGAGCTTGAGATCAACGTCATGCTGCAGATTGCCGACGTGGGACGGGATTGGCCGGAGTTCGCGTCGGACGGCGGCCTGCGCGGTTACCCGGGGACAGTGCTGTCACCACAGGTGGCAGTCGGGGGGTGAGTCAGATAGCGGACCTGCTGGAGGCGCGCCGTGCGCGGTGGGACATGGCCTACATCTGCGTGCCGGCGTCTACGATGATCGGATTCGCTCCGGTGGTCCAGCGGCTTCATGGCCGCTGAGGGTCTAGGGCAGGTGATGGGTGTGCGCGCAGTGGAGCTGACCGGACGCGAAGGGCTCCGCGTGGTGGATCTGCCCAAGCCTGTGCCTGGTCCGCGCGATGTGCTGGTGAGGTAGAGGCGGTCGGAATCTGCGGAAGTGACTTGCGGGTCTGGGCGAACGGAGCGCTGCCGCCTGGCACGATGCTTGGACATGAATTCGTCGGGCGGATCTCCGCCGCCGGGCATGCGGCGACTGGGGCCGGCCTAGGCGCCAGGGTCGTGGTCATCCCCCTCGCCTGGTGCGGGCGGTGCGCCGCATGCCAGCGTGACGCGCAGCAACTATGTGCGGGGATGTGGCCCGGATCGGTCGGGCTGGGGACACGTCCGGGCGCCCTCGCGGAGTTCACAGCCGTTGACGCCGGATGTTGCCGCCCGTTCCCTAAAGGGCTGCAAGACGCTGCCGGGGCGCTGGTCGAGCCGTTCGCGGTGGGACTTCACGCGACGCGCCGGAGCCGCCTCGCGCGGCAACCGGGCGCGCTGACGGGAATCATCGGCGCCGGGACGATCGGGCTGATGGTGCTGGCCGCGATTCGCCTGGTCGACAGTGCCGCCACGGTCATGATTGTGGAGCCTAACCCGGTAGGGGCTGCGGTAGCCCGACGGCTAGGGGCCGCCGTAGTCGGACCCGACGCGGATGCCGCAACGGCGGCACTCGGCACCCCGGTTGAAGTCCTCTTCGACTGCACCGGTGCCACCGAGGCGATCACTCAGGCGGCACCACACCTGATGCCCGGCGGCGAGCTGATCCTGGTCGGAGTGCTTGAGCCGGGACAGGCCTACCCGCTGCCCGGCCGCCACTGGGTATCGCAGGAGCTGGAATGTCGCGGTTCGTCCGGGTATTGCGCCGTCGACTTCGACGATGCACTTGGTGCTGTCGCCGCGGGCGCGGTCGACCTTACCCCGATCATCGGCGGGCGGTACCCGCTGGCCGAGGCGGAGCGCGCATTTGCCGAGTTGTCTCGCCTAGGCGCGTCCGCCAGGGTGCTGTTGAAGCCGTAGCCGCTTAGAAACCGGCCTCGGTGATTACGCCACCGGCCACTGCCCGGCGCCGCCAGTCGGCCAGCCCGGCAGGGATGCGCGGTAGGCCCTGCTCGCGCGGTGCGCATAGCAGCACGTGTGAAACCCGTCCCGCTAGCCGTACTTGGGTCGCTAGCGCGAGCTGGTAACCCATCTGCCGCAACTGCCGAGGCGCGTCGAGTTGGGCGTCCGAGATCAGGCACAATCGGCCAGCGGGGGCGAGCAGTCGCGGCATCTGCCGCCAGAACCTGTCGAGCGACCTGCGCAGCAGACCGCGCGCGTCCACAGCGATGTTCCATGGCGGGTTTGTGATCACTGCGTCAATGCTCTGGTCGGGCCAGGGGAGCCGCGCCGCATCGGCCTGGCGCAGGGTCAGCGAGACACCGGCCCTGGCTGCGTTTCCCTCGGCGTGGCCTAGGCGGACCTCGTCGATGTCGCTTGCAAGCACGCGAGTAGCCGGATAAGACAGGGCAGTCTCAATCGCGATCGTCCCGTCACCGCAGAACGGATCCGCCACCGTGCTGGCCGGGGCCGGGTGGGCCAGCCGGGCGAGCGCCGCGGCCATCGGCGGGTGCAACGTACCCGCACCGGCCTCCTGCTTGTACCCGCGACGGTGCAACGGCTGGGCTGCCACTTCCGTCGCGGTCACCGCTTCAGTACCGCGGACGAACACGCGTATCATGAGGTCCGGTTCGCCGGCCTGCCGCCCACTGCTGGTCTGGGCGAGGTAGGAACCGCGCAAGCGTCGAGCCAGCATTTCACCGACCGCGTTCTCCACCGCGAAGCGATTGTAGTTCCGTCGGCCTTCCAGACTCGCCACCACGTCTAGCCGAGGACGTGGTGGGATGGTGCGGATCATACCAAGATGGGCCAGCGCCCCGGCCCAGTCCAGGTCGGCAATGCGCGGGGCCGCGATCGAGGGTCCTTCCTTGGTCGGCGTTACGCCCGACACGCGGCCCACCTTCACGAATACATCGTCGACGGTGCGTAGCCCGAGCAGAGGTGGTGCCAGCTCGGGCACCCGGAAGGTGATCTCTCGACTCGACATGGCGAGCCCGCGAGCTTGCGGCAGCGCCGCGCTGATCTCGTCGGCAGCGACCCATTCCAGCCCGCGTACCGACCGGGCGATGATCGTCACCATCACCAGTTCGCCTTAATGTCGGCGACCCGGCCGAGAAAAGCCGCACGATGGCCCAGCCGGACGAGCTCCAGGGCCGGCACGGGTCGGCCAAATGAAACACGGCGGGCGCGTGCGCACAGCGCTACGACCGCATGTCCGGGAAGCACCTGGCACAGCGCCTGAAGCAGCGCTGAAAGGACATCGTCGCCGGGCGGAGCAGACCCCTGCCAGGATGCCTGTTCTCCATAAGGCACGTCGGTGATGACCAGGTCCGCGGTGGGCAACTGGGCCAGCCCAACTGGGTCGAAGACGTCCACCGCCGCGACGGCACTCGGCAGGTCACCGCCCGCCGCCCGGAGTTCCCCGGCGAGTCTGCGGGCGGCGCTGGCCGCCTCGGTGTAGCCCGGCTTACCGTACATGGCCGCCAACTGGCGCAATTCCCGCTCACGCTCGGCTAGTCTGGCCTCCGTCAGCAGGGCAAGGTTACGGGCGGCGATCGCGATCTCCTCGGCCGAGATATCCGAGCAGATAACGCGGGCGAGCCGGGGTCTGTAGAGAAACCCGAGCACGCTGACCAGATAACCGCTGCCACAGCACGGGTCCCACAGGCTCAGTTGCGGCCTTTCGGGCAGATAAGCGGCAGCCCGCAGAAACAGTTCCGCTGCGAGCCAGACTGGAAAGGCGGGATGGCGAGGAGCCGAGCGCAGCACGAAGCCACTGGCAAGATCACTGTGATTGCGCCGTTCGGTGGCAAGTCGGTATGGCACGGTGAATGTGTCTCTCAGGATTCGTAGCGACTGTATTTCGGAACGTGCTCGAAGGGCCGCCCCAGGCGCGAAAAGCGCTCTCGTCAGCGCCCTGCTGACCGCGCGCCGAGGAAGCGCCGCAACATGCTGATCTGTCTCGCCACGTTCGGCAGGGCCCGGGTCAAGCACTCGGCTTCCAGGTCGGCGAGGTTCCTCGCCGCCTCGGCTTTGGCCCGCGCCGGCAGATGACGCACCGACAACTCGGCCGGCCAGTGCACGAAGTTAGTCAGGTCGACACCCACCTCCTCAGCCACCGCGAAGTCCACGATCTCGCGCAGGTGCATGACGTTGTCGCGCTGAGGAGCGACTTGCAGCCACAACGTCACGTGCGCCCGCGCGAGCCGGACGTTGCGCGCGAAAGTCTCCCATACGGCGCCTACCCGGATGCGCTCGAAGACCTCCCCGGTGCCGTCGCAAGATGCGCCGATCCCCGCACTCTGGAAGAGTGCAAGCCGATCGAACAAGCCATCGGGAAGGATTGTCAGGTTAGAATTGTATACAACATCGATCCCCGCGGCCGCGCCTGTCTCCACAAGCAGGTCGAGCAGCCTAAAATGCCCAGGCTGCCGGAACGGCTCCCCACCGGCAAAGTATACCCGGCGCAGGTCAGTGGCGTTCGCACGCAGCGCCGCAAAGAGTTCCTCATCGTCGCGGTAAGGGGCAATGTGAGCCGGTGCCCACGATGGGTGCTTGCTGATGCCCCAGCTGGAGCTGACCGAGTAGCCGCACATAATGCAACGTAGATTGCAGGAGTTTCCGAACCGGATGTCGAGGAACACGGGAAAGCCCGGCATCGTCCCGTCGGGGGCAGTCCGCTCGACGAGCGCCTGCAGGTCCATCCGGTCGGCGAACCAGGCGTTCATCTTCTGGCGGTACGACTCGCCGCCGCCTTCCTCCCGCTCGTAGCAGTAGGCGCAGGCAGGCACCCGCTGCCCGGCGAGCATCGCGATCCTGGTGCGGCGCATGTTGGGGCTGTTGAATGCTTCCTCGATGCCAGCTACCCGATCGGGATTGGCTGATGCGAAACGGGAACCGGGCGCACATCCCAGCGCGTCGGGATGAAGGGCGAACTGCGGCTGTTCATCGAGCTCGTAGAGCTGGTCGTGATACATGGCACTATCCACGCAGCACCGGCCCCAAACCCCGTCCCCCCGACCCGCTCACGTGCACCCGGGGCAGCACGCAGAACACGCCGTCGCCGGGTTCGCATGAGTTATTCACGCGCTGCCGCCCGAAGCCACGACGGCGAACTCCGTGATGATGCTGCGCCGTTCTACGCCGCCAGTGTTGTCTCCAGAGCCGTGCACGAGCCGTACGTCGTGGATCAGGACGTCGCCTGGATTTGCCGAGACAAGCACCCGCGGACCGCGCTGCCTGGCGAGCTCGACGTCCGCGTCGTCAAGCAGCCGATGCGACCCTGGCACCGCCTCGAAGCAGCCGTTGCTGGCGTCCGATGGATCAAGGTAGACGCTCAGGTTGAGCGCGGTACCCTGCGGTACGTCGGCGCGGTCTCGATGCCAAGGAACGCCAGCTCCGCCATTGGTCTTCACGACCATGGCGCAGACCGTCGATCGTCCGAGCCGGCCAAGGAACCGCGACGCGAGACCCTCGAGCACGCCGCCGCTGAACAACTCGCGGATGCGCGGCATGCCCTGCTTCTCAAGGTTATGGATGCGGTAGAGAATGGGCAGAGGCCGGCCGGGCCCTTCATAGCACCAGAAATCATCCGATCGATAGCCGTCTGCGAACCGGGATATCAGCTCCCGAGCCTCGTGTTCCAGAGCGGACAGCAGATCGGGATCAACATGCCGCCGCGCGACCGCGAAGCCGTTGTTGCGGAACTGCTCAACCAGCGCGTTGGCCGTCACTGCGCCTCGTCTCTCTCATTGAACACGCCAGGCCGGGCCTCGGGCGACGTCGCGGCACGGTCAAACAGCGGAACGATGTCTCCCGCATAGCTGAAGGCGCTGACCTGTTGGCCATTTCCGTACGCGGTGACGGGCTCGCCTGGCAGGACCTGGTTGACAAAGATGGCCATTGCGTTAGGGTACGCGTCGCGCATATTCTGCCGCCTTCGAGCCGCTCAGGTCATCGCGCTCCTCCCTCCTTCGTCCCGTGTGCATCGACGGTCGACGGCTGGATCAGCTCATCATTGCCGACCATCGAGGTAAAATCAATCCGCGTCAACTTGGCGTCCGCCGACATGCTGAATGAGGCATAGTCATCGACTAGCCCCGATGAGCAGCTTCATGCATGGTGGTCGCCGATTTCCGCCGACGGGAGGCCAGCGGATGCCGAAAGTGACCACGATCACGGTTGGCACTAACGAGCGCCGATGGCTCCCCGAATGTTTCGAATCCTTGCTCGCCAGCCGGACCGCAGCCGACCTGGAAGTACTGTTCGTCGATAATGCCTCGCACGACGGAAGCGCAGAGCTGGTCGCGGAGCGCTTCCCTGCCGTGCGCGTGCTGCGGAACTCCGCCAATCTCGGCTTCGCGGGCGCCAACAATGCGGGTATCCGGTGGGCGCTCGAGCGTGGCGCCGACTTCATCTTCTTGGTCAACCCTGATACCCGCACGCCACCGGAATTGATCGAGCAGCTCACCGGGTTTCTCGCCAGCTGGCCACAGTACGGTGCGGTTGGCCCGCTGCAGCGCGGCTATGGCGAGAACGCGGGCACGCCCAACGAGTGGACACGGATGGCACTGGCGGCCGGCGAGGCGCACGTGTTCACGCACACCTGGTCACAGCACCCATCCCCGGCAGGTCCGGTCGCGGGCCGTGCTCCGCGCACCTTGGAACACGCATATGTGCAGGGCTCGGCGTTCTTCTGCCGGGCCGATGTGCTGCGCCGGGTGGGCGTGTTCGACCCGGCTTATCACACGTACTACGAGGAGACCGACCTGTGCCGCCGGGTCCGGTGGGCCGGCTGGCGGGTGGCGCTGTTGCTCGATTGCGTGATCGAACACTACGGCGGGGGCGGAGGGCGTGCGTCCAAGTACCGGCGTCGGCACATGCTGCGCAACAAGTACTACTTCCTCGCGACCGACCCCGAATGGACGCGGTGGGACATCGTCAGGCTGTCTGGGCGCTGGCTAGTCGCGGACCTACGCTGCGAGGGTCCGGTACCGGCGCAGACGCGTCGGGTTGCGCTCGCTGACACGCTGGTGGGCCTGGCCTGGCTGGCCGCGCGAGCGCCGCGGATGGCGCGGCTGCGGCGTCAACATACCCGGCTGCGGCGGGACGGCCTAGGCGGTCCGCTGCGCAGCGAACCTGCCGCGGTTGTGACTACGGAAGGGAAGCGATACTGAACAGGGAGGAGGCTGCCTCGAAGGCGGCCGAACTGATCGACGACGCCATGATCGGTCGGTACAGCCGGGACGGCTATATGGTCCTGCCGCGGTTGTCTGACGATGCCCAGCTCCAGGCACTGCGCGCCATCTACGATCGCCTATTCCGGGAGCGTGGGTCGACCGAGGCCGGGGACTACTACGACATCACGGGTCGGCCAGGCGACGACAGCGAGCCGACGCTCCCTCAGATCATCCGGCCAGAGAAGTACGAACCCAGGCTGCTGCGTACCGCCCACTTCCAGATCTGCCGGGCGGTCGCCGGTCGATTGATCGACCACGCTGCGGAGCAGCTAGACTTCTTTGGGCACATGATTCTCAAGCCAGCGGGCTATGGTGCTGAGACCCCCTGGCACCAGGATGAGGCTTACATGGATCCGTCGTGGGAGAACCGTGGACTCAGCATATGGACGCCGCTAGACGACGCCAGCATTGACAGTGGCTGCCTGCACTTTGTGCCCGGGTCACACCGCGGTGACGTGGTACCGCACTATCACATCGGCGGGGATCGGGCGGTTCGCGGTCTGGCCACGGACGAGGTCGACACGACACGGGCGGTCGCCTGCCCCATTCCGCCCGGTGCTGCGACCGTGCATGACTGCCGCACCCTGCACTACGCTGGACCGAACCGGACGGCCCACGCGCGGCGAGCCTACGTACTCATGTTCAAGCTGCCATCACGCCGGGTCGCTGCGCCGCAGCCCCGCGAATGGCTGGCACTGTGACTGGGGAGTTCGCCGTTGTCCCACGCCTCGACGCCCGCCAGACGGCCCAACACGCTCAAGGTCAGCACTCGCAACGCTAGCTTCCAGCAGTGGCAGGCGCAGCTGACCAACCGCACCAAGCGGCACCGGACCGGGCGGTTCCTTGTCCAGGGCGTCCGGCCAATTACGATCGCAGTGCGCTACGGCTGGCCCATTGAGGCGCTGCTTTACAGCGCCGAGATCAGTTCGGGCTGGGCCAGCGAGATCCTCAGGGATGTCCGTGCGGCGACCCACTACGAGCTGACTCCGGACTTGATGCGCGAACTGGGCGAAAAAGCCGAACAGCCGCCCGAGCTGCTGGCAGTCGCGGTCATGCCGCCCGACGACTTGGACCGGATACCGGTGCCACCGGACGCGTTGTTGGTCATTATGGACCGGCCCGGGAGCCCGGGAAATGTCGGTACCCTGATCCGCTCGGCCGATGCGCTCGGTGCGCACGGCCTTATCGTTACCGGCCATGCGACCGATCTCTATGATCCGAGGACCGTGCGGGCCAGTACGGGATCGCTGTTCGCCATACCAGCGGTTCGGGTAGCCGGTCCCGGGGAAGTATCAGACTGGATCGGCTCTGTCCGCTCGCGTGGGATACCACTAAACGTCGTTTTGCAATTTCCTGCACTGGAGCTCCATTGGCAACGTGTGCGAGCAGGAAGTAGCCGAGGTGTGGAACTCACCTGCCGCGTTGCGCCAGCGGCGCGGGCTTTGCGAGAGTGGGATTATTGCGTGAGCGCCTACTGCGGCCCGCCCGAGCGCGCAGGCTCAGCAGCCACCAGCATGGCCACGACTGAGGCCACGCTGGCCCCTCCGGTGACCGTGCCGATGGGGACGCTATGAGCACGCCTGGACTCTAGAGCGACAGGGGAATGAGGCGATGACCGGCCCGCCGATCAACGAAACCGCTTCGCAAGTAGCGTCCGTGCCGGAGTGCTTCATCCGCGAAACGGGCCTGCGAGTCCAGGACATCCGGGAGTTCCGCCGCGTCGGCGTGCTTGCCCTGCGAAATGTGATCGACTCCGATGAACTGGGCTCGATCCAGCACGCGGGCAGCGATCTGATCAACTGGGCGTGGCGGACCGGGCCGCACGAGGACATCGTGTGGACGGACGAGCCCGGCCTGCCTGACGCCGTACCGATCCGCATCGAGTACCCGGTCGACAAGTCACCGGCCATCCGCATACTCGCCGGGCACCCACTCCTGTTGGCCGCCGCCGAGGCATTGGTCGGACCCAATCTCATTCCTACCTGGGACAGCCTGGTCTTCAAGACCGATGAGTGGGCGCCGCGCCTGGCGTGGCATCGAGACGGTGAGATGTATCAGGCGCCCGCGGCGGTCATCGGCTCCGGCCGGGTAATAGATGTGGGCATCTACCTCGATTCCGCGCCCGAGGACAATTGCGTCTGGTGCATCCCAGGCTCAAACTACTGGTCTCAGGAGCGAGCACAGGAAACTATGGCACGGCTCAACGCCAGCGAGTGGGACACCGTCGGCGCGGTCCCGGCGGTGATGAGCCCGGGCGATGTGCTGATCCACAATATCCTCACGCTACACGCCGCGCCGGCCGTGCGGCGGGCGGGCCGCAGAGTGATTTATTTCGAATACCGCCCCGCTGAGCTGGAGTGGGAACTTGGGCCGCACAATCGTGAGTACGTTGCCCTAAAGCAGAAAGTCATGCTGTCCTGTATCGCGCAGCGCACAGCGCATTTCGGCGATGAACGAACTTTCGAGTATTGCCCTGCCGATGCCATGCGGCACTGGCATGATCGCGCAGAACTCGCTACCTACCGGTACCCGCATAGGCGTTACTGGACCTGGCCCACCTACAGTTGATCCCGTGACCGCACCGATCCTCCGGCCGCCATCCATGGCGGGCGGCCAGCCGCTAGACAAGGTGCTTGCCGCCCGACTGCGTGAGCGGGTTAGCCCCGCCCTAGGCGACCAAGCGTACGCGCATCTGCGGGATCTGCGGGACGCCCTCGCTGCAAGCCTGAGCGATGCCACCGGTACGTGGCTGGACTATGGTGCCGGCACCGCGCCCTACCGCGACCTGCTACCAGGCGCCACACTGGTCACCGGAGATCTCGGCGGCGGGGAGTCCTGCACGGTCGACTACGAGCTGGACGACTCCGGACGATGCCCGGTAGCCGACGGCACCTTCGATGGCGTGCTCTCCACGCAGGTTCTGGAGCACGTGACCGATCCGGTTGCCTATCTGCAGGAGGTATATCGGATCCTGCGACCGCATGGTCGGCTGGTGCTCTCCACACACGGCGTCTGGGAGGATCACGGCGGACAGGACCTGTGGCGTTGGACCGCCGACGGGCTTGCCCTGCTCGCCGGTCGAGTCGGCTTCGTGGACGTCAGCGTTCGCAAACTAACCGGCGATGCCCGGGCGCTGTTGCTCCTCCTGCGACGGTACGGACGCGACTCCCGGTGGCCGCGCGACGGCATGGTTGGCGCGTTGCTGCGCCTGGCGAGCTGGTGGGACCGGCGCCACCCCTCGGCCTTCGATGTCTACGCCGACAAGCACTTCCGTGAGGCTGCCGGAAGTCCATCGTTCTACCTGGCGATATTGCTGGAGGCACGGCGCCCGGGAGAGGACTGATGCGGATCGCCATGGTGAATGTGCCGCTGCGGCTGCCTGGCGACCCGGATACCTGGATCACCGTGCCGCCGCAAGGCTACGGGGGGATCCAGTGGGCAGTGGTCCAACTCGTCGACGGGCTGCTCGACTTGGGTCACCGGGTTGCCTTGCTCGGCGCACCAGGCAGTCCCGAGGCTCGGGCCGGATTGGAAGTCATCGACGCGGCCGATGCCGCTGATATGCGGGACTGGCTGTCGGATGCGAGAATCGATCTCGTACACGACCACTCCAACGGGCGGGTACGGCGGGACGGATTGGCTAGTCCGCTGGTGTCCACGCATCATCTCACCGGCATACCCGTCGAAACGGTCAACTGCGTATATCTGTCCGAGGCCCAGCGAGCAGCGGCAGGCTGCTCCGGTCCTGTGGTCCGCCTGCCGGTCAACCCGCAGCGGTATCGCTTCACCCGGAGCAAACGCGATTACCTGCTCTTCCTTGGCAGGATTTCGGCTCACAAGGGCGCATATGAGGCGGCCGCCTTTGCCCAGGCCGCAGGTTGTCGCCTCCTGTTGGCCGGCCCAAGCTGGGAACCGGGATACCTGGATCGTATCCTGCGCGACTTCGCTGACGTGGTGGAGCTGGTCGGCGAGGTCGGCGGTGTTCGTCGGCTCGCGCTGATCGCCGAGGCGGCGGCGGTGCTCGTGCTATCCCAGCCGGTACCTGGGCCGTGGGGCGACGTGTGGTGCGAGCCAGGGGCAACCGTAGTGTCTGAAGCGGGGGCCAGCGGTACCCCGGTCGTGGCCACTGCCAATGGATGCCTCGCCGAGATTGTGGCTCCAGTGGGCGCTCTGGTTCCTTACGGCTCGGCCTTCGATCCGCAATTCGCTGCGGCTGTCCTCGCTGGTCTGCCCAGCCCGGACGAGGTGCGACGCGAGGCTCTGGCCCGCTGGCACTATCTCAACATCGCGTTCCAGTACCAGGAGATCTACCTACGAGTCCTAGCCGGGGATTGCTGGCGCTGACTACCAGCGGGAATGCCCAGAAGGCAATCGCCGTACTGCCGCTGCCTGGAGCCAAACTCCGCGACGGCGGCGTGCGCACTCCCGACTTCGTCGTACTTGGCAACGGCCGCGCCGCGATCATCGAGGTCGACGGGCCCCGCCACTACGGCAGAACCCGCCAGGCCGACGATGTGGCTCGTGACCGGCACTGGGAACGGTGCGGGGTTGCGACCATCCGCATCACCAGCGAGTACGCCGACGACCCCCGATCGCTCAAAGCCCTCCTCCAGGAAGATCTCAGACGCTAGCTGTGGCGAAGCTAAGCCTCATGCACTGCCCCCTGGCGGTTAGAGCGCACTTGTAGCGCAGGCCATGTCCGACTGGCGTGTACCGGCCGACTCCGTGCGGCCCGAGCGGTCCGGGCAGCTCAAGGATCTGCCGGGAAGAGGTATCGAGCGCTGAAGTTATCAGGAGGATGCGGTAGTTATCCCGGTGCTGCTGCGCTGCCGCGACTTCGGTCTTACCGAGCTCGAACTCCGCGATCTCCGGTGCATCGCCTTCTTGCGCTTTTAATTCGAAGTACACGCGCCGGCCTGTCGCGCGGCGTGCGATGAAATCGTAGCCACGGCTGTCGGAACCGGCGTTGTCGCCGAGGACGATGTTGCGGTACCCGGAGACCCATTTCGGCACTGGCGTAGTGTCGTTCGAGCCAGCTGCGTGCGGCGATCTCGCCGATCAGCCCGACTGTGATCCGCTGCTCGTCGCTCATCCGCTGCGTCGTGGCTATTGTCAGCCCGGTCCCGCCATGGGTGCCGGTTCTTGATATCCGGCTCGGTGCTGGTCCGGTCCGAGGGTCACTTTCCCCGATTGCATCAGGAAGTCCTCGGTCAGCCCAGCGGCGATGGTGTCGGCAAGAGCGCGCAGGTGCTCGGTGGTGACCGGCATCTCATGGCCGTCGATGCGGAGGTGGGTGCGCTCGTGCCGACGGCGCCTGCGGTCCTCCTCAGCCTCCGGATCGCGCGACAGGAGGTCCGCCGGGTCAAGTCCGAGCGTGGTCAGCTCGAGTGTCCGGGGCATCTGATCCGGCCAGCCGAGCGCGGCAGCTGTTATCCCGAGAACTGGCCGGGGCCAGTTCGGAGAAGTCGGCGAGGTAGGACAGTTCCAGGGCTGATCGCCGGGTGAACGGCCCGGTTACCGGGGCGTTCCACCCGGCCGGGACTGCTGACCCGTGCTTGCGAGCCCAGGTCCTCAGCCGCGGCTCAGCCTCCTGCGCGATGGTGTCGAGCATCGTGAAGTTACGAGAGCGCAGTCCAGTGAGGTCGGGCATGCGACTTCATCAGCGACTTGTTCTGCTTCGAGCGCGACGTCCTAGCATTGGCAGTCGCAAGGCTTGAGCACCGGTTCGGGCAGCCCTGGACACGCATCCTGGAAGGCCGTGGCACGTCGGAGGCGGACCAGACAGGCTTTGGAGAGTACACACTTTACGCGGTGACAGCACTTGAACTGCTGTCCGAGCGACCGCCAGTGCGCGTGTGTCAGGAGACACACGTGCTACAGTTGCACAGCCGCCACTCATTTAATATCGCACGCTTCCAGGCCCCTTGTCCACATCGTAGACAAGGGAATCTCTGTGATGAAGTAGTCGAAAGAGCGGCGCTTTACGGAAAGGACATGCGACCCGCGAAAACGGGAGTTATCAGCGATAGTTAACAAACTGGACGGCGAAGTCAAGGTCCTGCGCCCGGACTAGACGCTGCACCGCCTGGAGATCGTCCCGGCTCTTGCCTGAAATCCGTAGCTCGTCGCCCTGGACGAGCGCCTTGACGCCCTTCGGACCGCTGTCACGGATGAGCTTCGACAACTTCTTGGCATTCCCTTGGCTGATGCCCGCGACGACCGTGACTGTGATCTTATAGATCTTGCCGGATGGCGCAGGCTTGGTCGCCTCGATGTTCTTTAGCGAAACCTCACGTCTGACAAGCCGCTCTTTGAAGAGGTCGAGGACAGCGTTCGCGCGCAGATCTGAATTAGCCTGGATCTCAATCGTCTCCCCGGACCACCTGATGCCCGCATCGACGCCCTTGAAGTCGAATCGCTTCGCGATTTCCCTTGCCGTCTGGGTGACCGCGTTGTCTATCTCCTGGTGATCAGGCTTGTTGACAATGTCAAACGAGGACTCCGAGCTCATGACGGCTATCGTACCTGGAAGCCTCGCCTGAGCGTCGGACGAGCGGGGTGAAGCCAGCGTGGGACTCAGGAGGCGTTGCTCCCAGTGCCCACAGGCAGGTGTTCGAGCGAACGCGCGATGAGCTACCCGCTGGAGCAGGGCCATATCTCGGTACGTTGTCGGCTTGCGCGCCTGCTGCGTGACCGCGTGTACGGCAGGGTAGCTGAACGTAGCCTATCGGTGAGGAACCTCATGAAAATCGAACTCGTGCTCGCTGTGTGCGAGGAATCGAGTACGCGGTCGCCGACGAGATCACCGCGCTGATGTCAGGTGACCTCACGTTGGGTGCCCGCGAGGTCAGATTCCAGGTTCCCAGCTAGACCCTGCTGGGTGCCAATATTCGGCCTGTCCCTGTGACGTGGGACGATAGGCGAGGCACCGTCGTGCGGCATGATGGTCAGCCGTGTCCCTGCGCCTGCTCTACCTGATCTTTGTCCGGGTCTGCGGCTGGCTGGTCTTGCTCGGCCGCTCGCCAGCGTCCAAGAACGCAGAACTGCTCGTCCTGCGGCATGAAGTCGCCGTGCTGCGCCGCACCAGGCCCAGGCCCCAGCTCGACTGGGCCGATCGAGCCGTCATGGCCGCGCTGATCCGGCTCCTGCCCGGGAACCTGCGGATACACCGGCTAATAACGCCGGGAACCGTCCTGCGGTGGCACCGTCGCCTGGTCACCAGGAAGTGGACCTATCCTCCCGGCGCGGGCCGGCCGCCAGTCAGCACAGAGATCGCCGCGCTGATCGGGCGGCTCGCCGCTGAGAACCACGGCTGGGGATACCAGCAGGTCAAAGGTGAGCTGCTCAAGCTCGGCCACCGGGTCAGCGCATCTACGATCCGCCGGGTCCTCAAGGCGCTGAAGATCCCCCCGGTGCCGAAGCGGCACACCGACGCGACGTGGCGGCAGTTCCTGCACGCGCACGCCGCGACGATGCTCGCCACTGACTTCTTCCACGTGGATTGCGCCGTCAGCCTCCAGCGCCTGTACATCTTGTTCGTGATGGAGGTCAGCTCCCGCTACATTCACGTCCTCGGCGTGACCGCCAACCTGGACGGGCCGTGGACCACGCAGCAGATCCGGAACCTCCTGATGGACCTCGGCGAGCGGGCCGCGGACTTCCGGTTCCTGGTTCGCGACCGGGCCGGGC
>Ga0116219_10000430_pt1 | contig 43521 bp, 39 predicted proteins | sample Sb_taG_4_FD_91019 | JGI IMG/M metagenome (GOLD analysis project Ga0116219, IMG submission 91019) | Peat soil microbial communities from Weissenstadt, Germany - Sb_50d_6_BS metaG | ecosystem: Environmental > Terrestrial > Soil > Wetlands > Peat | place: Germany: Weissenstadt | collected 2010-09-21 | reverse complement strand
GGACTGGGCGATACTACTTAGATCGGACTGCTGTTGCTTGGTGAGTAAGATTTCGCTGCCAGTAGCCATGACAGCTTCGATGCTAACAGTCTAGTAATGGTTACTCTGCGACAGGCCACTAGGCGTCTGATTATAAGCCTGGGTCCGGGCTTTCCATTTCGTGAGAACTGGGCGCGACTTCGTGCAATCAGTAAAGTGGTTCTGTTCAGGAGGTTGCCTCACGCTATTTACAGCAGCATGAAGGAAAGAAGGGAGAAGATATTCGCCTCCTGCCCGGAGGCCAAGAGACACGACAATTGGGACGTAGGCGTTATGGTGGACGACAACCGAATAGAGTTTTCACAAGAAGTCGCGATCACGAATATCCAGAGGCTCTTAGACGAGAGGGAGAAGTACTATAGAGACAATGATGGTGAGGTAGAAACCGACAATCGGGACGCCGCTCTACGGGAACTCGGGAAACTGAAAACAGATTTTGAGAAACCGAACCCAAACTAGTCCAACCGCGCTCACGACTCACCCCCGAAAGCCAATAAAACCAGCCTTTCGCATGTTGTAAATCTTTAGTTCAAGCCCCCGCCGTGTTTCTCTATCGACAAAATGAAGCATTTCGTTGATAGCGCCAATTCCCCCCTGCTCGTCTGGCAAGGGTTCCACTGGGTTTCCGCAACGCAAACTCTCGACAAAAAGATGACCGAGCGCAAACACGGAAACACGGGGAGGCGAAAAGGAGCGGGTTCCAGCCACCCCGAACGTCACAACAGGCTTAGCGTACTTTAATTTCCCTTTCGTCAAATGACCCCCTTTTCGCCCCCGCTGTCTAAAACAATTCCACCAGATTGTGTTACGACCGCTTGGGCTCGCGATTCAGGACTCGCCACTGCATTTGTGGGGAACTTTGATAAAATTCGGAAACGGAGGCGACGTTTGGGCCACAGAATATACCACAGTGCCTTAGGTGGGCCAGAAGCGCACTTGGAACTCAGTAGCAGCCATACATGTCCTGCCTGCCAAGGCGGTCAACTCCGTAACTTCCGGCCACTGACCCGCGGCATACAGGAAGCACTGAAGGAAATTGCAAATCCGCTGAGACTGTTCTTGGTGTTCGAGGATCTTTACTACGGCATGGGTCTTAAGTTGCCGAACTTCTCCCCACAGTTTGAATGCAGTTCTTGCTTGGCGAATATCGCGATCTGCTTCAAATGTGACAAACCGTGGAAATTGGCCAGGCCGTTGACAAACCGAGAACGGGTCACGTGTCCTAACTGCTCAACCGAGATGTATTATTCGATGGGCTAACCCCCTTGCCCATGCCTCGCCTAAACACGACAAGCCGCGCGTGGGTTGATCTATGTCCTGGTCAAGTCAAATTGGTTGCCGATATTTCCGCGCCGTCTTGCACCGTTCATCCTGCAAATTAGGGTGTCCTCCTTTTCTGTACGTTAAAACCCGCATCAATCGGCCCTTTCGTCAACATTCGACATCATGCCAAATAGGGTGTACCCATACTTGCATGAGCACAGGCGTCTATATCCGCGTATCGTCACCCAAAGGCCAGAAGACAGACAGCCAACGCGCCGAACTGGAAACGTGGCTGAAGCGTCACCGGCAAAAAGGCGTGCAGTGGTTTGAGGACAGGGAGAGCGGAGCAACCCTTCAGCGCGAGGCTTTCCAAAGACTACAAGCCGCTATCTTTGCCGGAAAGGTCACAACAGTTGTGGTGTGGAAGCTGGACCGGCTGGCCCGCAGCCTCAAGGAAGGTGTCAACGTACTTGCCGACTGGTGCCAGCGCGGAGTGCGGGTCATCGCGGTCACGCAGCAGATTGACCTTAGCGGCCCGGTCGGACATTTGATCGCCAGTCTCTTGTTTGGCATTGCTGAAATCGAGTTGCAGCACGCGAAGGAGCGACAGGCTATCGGCATCGCCCTTGCCAGAAAGCGCGGCGTGTACAAGGGAAGGCGCTCAGGGACAACCAAAGCTGCACCGGCCCGAGCACGGGCGTTGAAAAAGCAAGGACTGACGGTCCTTGAGATTGCCACCGCGCTTGGGGTGAAGGAGCGCACCGTCTACCATTACTTGAGCCGTGGATGAGTGCCAAATAGCGTGAAGAAAAGGTGCCATTCAGTCGTGAAAATGACATGACGAAGGCCCTCACCGGGCACTTGCAGCGTCGACGTGAGGCGATGCCCGATGGCAGAGCGTTGCCATTGCTTCCCCTGATCTGCCTCTGGGGCGAGACTAGTGGTTCAGGTTTAACGCGCTCAGCGCGGACGCCATTTGCGGTTTTTCATCTGCTGTCCGTAATGCTTGACGGCCTCACTAATGAATTCCTGCATCGAAGAAAATCTCGCAATCAACGGGCGCAGGTTCTTAAGATCATCTTCCAGCAAACGAACGGTGATCGCTTTCCGGAGAGACCGCGACGTTGGCGTGGGACCCGTACGTTTCCACGCTTCGATCTCGGCGGCCAGGGCAAAGACACGCCCTTTCGCACCGGGAAGATGATGAACTGGCATGTGCTGCCGACGCGCCCAATTCTGGGCGGTACGCTGCGTCACACGCAGGTAAGGAGCGATCTGCTTCCAGCCTTCCAGTTCCATTTCCATAGCATCCTTTCCCTAAGGGCGGGCGGCCATTTGACCGCCCAGCAGAAAGAGGAGGACCGACAGGGCACCGAAAACAATCCGGTCAGCCCAAGTGATCTGGAAGAAAGCCGATACGCAACCGATTACCACGAGGAGCAGCAGCACAAGGATGTGCCCTCCGCGGCAATCGAGGGAATTCAGAAAAGACCCGGTGGGTCGGCGTAAGGTGTTCACGTCTACCTGCCAGCTGCGACATAAAGTTGGCGACGAGAGGCGCAAACTCCCGTTGATGCCAGTCACAGCTAACACTAAATTACGCCAAGTATTTTGCGTTTGGAAAGCACTGAAAATGCGAAAACCTTGAGAAGCAGGATGACCCGCTGAACCTTGCGCGTTCAGCAGGTCCCGTCAGGTAGACGTGAATAACTCAATCCTGAGCGGGGACGCCGCCCTGAGCGTGGGGGCACACCCGCCACCACTCACGGCTACAAGATACACTTTGCGGCACCGCAGAGGCAACCGAAGAATTGCGAACATCACTGATGCACCTTTAGTTCGCTTTACCATACCAGAGCCGATAGTGTTCTCGGGAAGAATTGCTACAATTAGGCTTGCGGGCTAAAATCCGCTGACCCGGCATTCCGATGCCTGCCCAAAACACTACTACATCATCCTGGGACTCTCTTCACCAATGGTGCACGAGGTGGCTGCCGATAATTGGGGGATTTATTCTAATTTTCGGAGCGATCTTCGGAGCCATCAAATACGTCGTCGGCTCTGAAGTCTCTGGGATGGCGAACGACATCACGACCATAAAAAGCGCCCTTCAACCCCTTTGCGTTTCCTTGTCAGGCGCGCTTTTTAGGTAGAATACCGGACGGCGATCTGACATCTGCACCGGAGCCGCTGAACCGCGATAGCTGACGATTACTCCCGAGAAGGCGTGAACACTTACGCCCGTGGATGTCAGCAATTCCAGTTTTTGCCAGCCATCCTTCGATTTGTAATAAGTGCCGTGATCCGGCGGTTCCGCTGAATCCTGAGCGACGGCGACAGCGCACAGGGCGACGAGCACGGCGACGGCGAGGTTCCTTTTCATAGTTGATTTCTAAGGCGCATCAAATTCCAGCAGAATGCGGAAAGGCGCACCCTTCTCCAGTAAAACTAGCTTGCGGGCATTTTTAGTACGGTTAGCTGCGTAAATTCTTCCCGTAGTGCCTCGATTTCTTTCATGATTTCTGGCAAGGGCTTCGTATACGGCGGCGGAAGTTTTGGTAATTTGGCTTGAATGCCGGGTGGAACGAACAGTTCAATTTGATAGCCCATCCCATGATAAAAGAGGTGCCGTTCCAGTAGGTCGTATCTCGCGAAACATGCTTCCCACTGCTTGATTCTGTCCATAGGAACTACCCCCATTTTCTCTTGGAAAATGAACCGGATTTCGGTTTTCAGCCCGCAGCCGTCAACACTGGATTTCACCCGCCAGATCGTGTAAGCCGCAAGTATTGCCAGCGCGTCTAATGTTGGGTATTCGGGCCACAGCTTGCCTAGCAGCGGTTCTGCGGTCGCACTGCCAATACCGATGGAATCGAATATCGCGGCTTCCGTTACCAGCGTTTTTTCTATGTTCCATAGTGCGCGTTCGCCCTGATGACTTACTGCAACCAGCAATGCGAAATCGGGCAGGTTTTCATCTTCTAGCTTGCCTTCGTGGGGCAATATGTGGGCCGTATAAAAGGCTTGCGTTATGCGTTCTATTTCTGGCTTCAATTCGGCGAACGTAGCGTTGAACTTATCGAATCCGTGGCTGATTTCTTGGGCAAGCGCGTTCATGTAAAGCACATCGCCAGCGCCCGCTATCATGATCGACCCCGATGGATTCGCCCGCCACCGGCTTATGATCTTGCCGGAATCTGCCTTATCGCCGCTACTGTAGGTTGTTTGTGTATCGGTGGCTGTAACCAGCACGCCGCCGCCCGAAAGATGAATGGCGATTGTCATCTGGCGTCTTCGCTGAAGCCGCCGAACGGGTATCCCGTGAATTGGAAGCGGCTTCGGAAATGGCCTAATGATAGGCTACTCCCGGCCTTGCGTAAACTACATACTTCCGCTTTTTTAGTAAATCCTGTGGCCTGATAAAGGACACTTGAACCGAAACCAATGAGGCGAGAACATGAAGAAAGTGGAAACACGGGGCGGACCATAGGGAAGGAAAGCGGATGCAGGAGCCAGACACCAGTACCAGACAAGCCCTCGCAATGTTCGCGGTTTTTTCCAGCGTGGGCGTGCGGTCCTACGACGTGACGTTTACGGACATCGAGGGCGAGAAAATACGCTATCAGGTCAATCGGCCCGTTGAGAAATTGTGGCACACAATTGACAAGGCGTTACATGCAGCAATTGAGGCTAAGGAAAATTACATCATCCGCCCGCGCTTCACGGAGCCGCAGATTATCCAGCTTGACGACCTCGACGGGACCAAGGCCGACCGCGTAGCGCCTCATGCGTTCATGATGCTGTATACCTCACCCGGAAATTGTCAGGCATGGATTGCCGTAAGTGACGGCCCGAAGGACGAAGCCGCCGCCAAGGATTTGGCCCGCAGACTTCGCAAGGGCGCCGGAGCCGACCTCACCGCCAGCGGCGCGACGCGGATTAGCGGGAGCGTGAATTTCAAGGGCAAGTACGCGCCAGAATTCCCGCTTGTGACATTGGGCCAGGTCAAGGCCGGCCACATCACCACGATTGCAGAACTTGACGCCGCCGGCATCGTCGCTCCGAAAGATGAACCGCGACAACCCCGACCGGCAGCCAATGGAGTTTCTGCAGGGCGACCGACACGGAAGAAATGGCCGAGCTATAAATTCTGTCTCGACAACGCGCCACTTGCCCACGGCGAGAACAAGCCGGACACGAGCCGCGCCGATTTCACATGGTGCCGGACGGCTATCGAGTGGGGATGGAGCACCGAGGCGACCGCGAGCCGATTGCTTGAATTGAGCGCGAAGGCCAAAGAGAACGGGGAGCGTTATGCGATCCTCACGGCCACCCGCGCAGCGGAATCCGTGGAGCGTCAGCCCTACCGCTCCAAATCCACGCCCCGGCCATCCTAGCGGCGTATAACCCGCCGTACCAGACGTTACCAACCAGCCAATTTCGGAAAATGCAGGCATTGTGCGACACTAGCTGTCGCGCCAGCAAACAATGAATACGTTCGCGTTTGCCCCTGACATCGCCGCCACCGCCATCAGCCCGTTCCTAGGCCGACCTCCATTAAACGTGTCATATCAAACATCTTATGGCCGGATGATCCACGGCCTTTCCGATCAAATTTTACAAGCCGGTGCGCTTGATAGGTTTCAAGGAAAGGTAAATCTGGTTTTTACGTCACCACCCTTTCCGCTGAATAGAAAAAAGCGTTACGGGAACAAGAACGGTGACGACTACATCGAGTGGCTGAGTTCATACGGCCCGCTACTAAAGAAGATGCTCACGCCGGACGGCTCCATAGTGATGGAAGTGGGCAATTCTTGGGAACAAGGATCGCCGATCATGTCAACGCTTCCGATCCGTTCTCTTCTGCGATTCCAGGAAGATAATGATCTTTACCTCTGCCAGGAATTTGTCTGGCAGAATCCAGCCAAACTCCCAACGCCCGCGCAGTGGGTGAATGTTGACCGCGTGCGAGTGAAGGACAGTTTTACAAAGGTCTGGTGGATGTCGTCTTCGAAAAAACCGAAGGCTGATAATCGCCGCGTCCTTCAGGAGTACAGTAAATCAATGAAAGACTTACTGAAGAGTGGCAAGTACAACGCCGGAAAACGACCTTCAGAGCATAATATCGGGGAACAATCTTTCCTGATCGACAATGGTGGCGCGATTCCCGGTAGCGTTCTCACTTTTGCGAATACCGAAGATACGCAACCACACGTCGCTCGATTAGGCCAACCTCGCTCAGCAAAGAAAAAATACGCGACATTGTGCAAAGCCTTACGAGCGAGTTTACCAGCGGTGAAATGAGAGATGCCGTCAATATGGCTTCATTGCCGCCTATAGAGGCAATCGTGGCGACAAACAAGCAGAGGGTCGCTTCGTTAACCCAGTCCGACTTTGTGACGGAACTGCCCGTCACCGATCAATTGAAGATCATTGTCTCGCTGCAAGATCGCAGCGAGCACGACCCCTACGTTACGATGAGTCCAGCTGCGACTCCGGGTGAAGTGCATGTCATTATCAACGCCCTCCACCCCTACTATCAATCGCTGGAGGCATGCGCAGCGGAAGAGTGCATTCACCAGTACATTTACGACGCGGTTGCGGAATATCGAGCGCATCAACTATCAGCCAAGATCGTTCCCGACACCGTGCGGCGTTTGAAGGATGCGCTTCTCAAAGTGCCTATTCATCAAAACGAGAATGCAAATTTCGATGTTCATTTCCAGAACAAGCAAGCACTGTACGAGGACAATCCTACCAAATAGATTACATGCCGCTATATCCGCCCAGAGCGTGGCAAATCGAGGCAATGAGGCGTTGGATTGCCGCCGATCATCGCGGGATCATTAGTGTTGTCACGGGAGGAGGCAAGACAGTTTTTGCATTGTCTTGCATTGCACAGTTGCGCCCCGATACAACGCTGATCGTGGTTCCCACGGCAGCTTTGCTCGAACAGTGGTGGGAGGAATCTGCGTTCTATTTTTCGATTTCCTTAGAGGAAGTCCATATTGTCCGCATCTCAGGGCGACTAAAAACGGGAAGTATCAATCTGGCGGTGATTAACACTGCCTCGCAGTTGCCTTCCACTGGTAAATGGGGGAACCTGCTGCTGATTGTGGACGAATGCCACAAGGCAGCCAGCGAGACCTTCCGTAAAGTTTTGGACATTAAGGCAAAGGCGTCTCTCGGATTATCGGCGACGCCCGAACGCCCTTATGATGATGGCCTTGCGGACGTTCTGATCCCCGCCCTCGGGCCGGTTATTTTCACTTATGACTACGCTGCGGCCCTAGCTGATGGCGTCGTTGTCCCGTTCACGCTGAACAACGTCGTGTTCGACCTTGAAGAAGACCGTCAACTTCAATACGACAAGCTGAGTAAAGCAATCGCCCGGTTGATGAACCAGGAAGGTCCAGAAAGCCCAAGGACTATCGCGATGATGCTCAAACGGGCCAGGGTTTTGAACCTGAGCTTGAACCGCGTGAAAATTGCCCTGAAACTCGTGGCGATGAATCGCTCGAAACGAACGTTGATATTTCACGAGGACATTCAGGCTTGCGAAATTATCGCGGCAGTGCTGGAAAAATCGGGCGTTCCAAGCGGCATTTATCACTCCAAAATGCCCGTCAAAGCCCGCGCCGAAGCTCTGAAGAGCTATCGTTCAGGGCGATATGAAGTTCTAGTCACGTGCAGGGCTCTCGATGAGGGTTTCAACGTCCCAGAAACTCAGCTCGGAATAATTGCCGCCAGCACCGCAACTCGGCGACAACGTATTCAAAGGCTTGGACGAATTGTTCGCCCGGCACCCGACAAACGAACTGCGAATATATACACCCTGGTCGCTACTCGCCCCGAGATCGAGCGGCTTAAGGAAGAGGAGAGTTTGCTTGAGGGCGTTGCTTCTATCCGTTGGAGCAAGGCATGAAACTCTTCATCGGCGGTGATTGTGACAGCAAAGACGTGTTTAACTTGCTCGATCCTTCAGCTTTTTCAGAAATGGATTTCGAAGCCCATACTGTCAAGGCGCTCGTTTGCGCGTACCCGGAGTATTTCTGCATAGCCTTTCGTGCAGACTTTTCCTTTGAGAATGAAATTCGGCGGTCAGACCTCGCCCTCGTTCACAAATCGTTTTCACACTGGTTTATTGTCGAGGTCGAGCTACTGTCCCACTCCCTCATGGGACATGTGGTACCTCAAGTTCGCTGTTTCCGGTACGGTGATCCGCTTGCCGCTTGTGCGGGGTTACTGTGCGATGCAATTCCGCAGATGGATTTTTCCCGTGCCGTTTCCTTTTTACAGTTCATTCCACGTTCCGTCGTCGTCGTTGCAAACCGGATGAGCGAGGAATGGAAATCATGCTTCAGGGGCTTGGACGTTCAGATGCTAACTCTTTCCGTCTATCGCCGCGCCGATGGTCAGATCGCACACGAGCTTGAGGGAAGTTTATTTGTAATGAGAGAGAATCTGGGCTTCTTTCGATATTCCGCAATTGATCGTTCATTACGACTTCCTCTTACACTGTCGGATATTGAAAACCGGATCGACATCGTAGACCCATTTGGTGCAACTGGAAGCTGGATTGTCAGCCGGACGAAAGAAGCACTTTGGCTAACGAAGGAGGTGGGCGATCCAGGGCTACCCGACAACGAAATGCTGCAAATTGTGCGGACGGCTAGCGGCGGCTTGAAGCTATGCCTTACTTCACTGCGATGAAGGGGGTAAGTTTCACCGACCGCCCTGACCCATTACCAAACCGTAGTCAGACTGGCGGCGCGAATGCGCCTATCACGGCTGATAATCGGCACACCGAAATAAACGCCGGTTGCCGCCACTATACGGTCTGGCATGTCCGGTACTTCGGCCCGTGGCACCTGCCGCATGGCTTGGACAATAGCGGCGCTAATGACGGCCTCAGTAAAAACATGTTCGGGGTCGGCCAGCGCTTGCGTCAGCTCATCATAAGCCGCCGCCGGGAGACGGTTCTTCTCGACCAAATAAACCACCTCAGCTAAGCTTATGGTCGAAATGGCAATCTTGCGTCTTGCGGTCGCCGCTTCGTTAATAAACGCTTCGGCGGCTGCAGACAACCTCTTGTCGTCGAATAAGTGCCAAAGGGCGGTGTGCGTATCGGCAACGCCAGCGATCATCAAAAATGTTCACCGAAGTTCTGGAACATATCGGCGCGGTTGGCGTCGATTTCCTCTGCCGATGGAGCCTGCCCGTATTTGGCGAACATGCCGCGCCCCGTTTTGAACGGAGCACCCGATGATTGGCCTTCGAGCGTGGACGCGAGATCACGTTCAAGAACCTCGCAAACATAGCCTTCGGGGGAAACGCCATGCGCGTTGGCCTGGACTTTCAGGGCCGCTTCAAGCTTCTCTGGAAGTTCGATCATCATGGCTGATTTCCTTTCTCTATGACCAATTGTAGCGATTTCCACGGCGTGGTCAAACACTCATCACAGGCCCCTAATATCGGCCTCTCCTCCGTTTTCCCACTTTCTCCGTCTTTGCTCGACCTGAACCAAACACCCTTCCCATTTCGGTGTTCTTGGCCGAAGTCGTTTTCTCTCCATTTTTTTCCCCACTCAACCCGCGCCTGACAAGACCGGCGTTATTCCAGCGGTGCTCCCTGTCAAGGGTCTGCGATGAACGCGGAAAGGACCGCGCCCTTGACATGTCCGCGCCGCTGAACGCCTCAGAACCGTCGCGGGTTTCGCGAAGAAAAAAATTGGTTTTGAAGGAGAATACGATGCAAGACACCACCGAAAGAAAAGACGTTTACAGCCGTATCACAGCGCAGATTGTGGAGCATTTAGAAAAGGGCGTCCGTCCGTGGACACGTCCCTGGAATGCCGAACACGCCGCAGGGAGAATTACCCGGCCTCTCCGTCACAACGGCCAGCCTTACTCCGGTATCAATATCCTGTCTCTCTGGATGTCCGCTCTAGGCCAGAATTTCACGGCACCAATCTGGATGACGTTTCGGCAGGCCAGCGAGTTAAACGCCCATGTCAGGAAAGGCGAGAAAGGCTCGCTTGTGGTTTATGCCAACGCAATCACCCGCACCGAGCATGACGAAAAGACCGGCGAGGATACCGAGCGCGAAATCCCTTACATGAAGGGCTACACCGTGTTCAACGTCGAGCAGATCGAAGGCTTGCCCGAAATCTTCTACGCGAAGGCGGCCCCTACTCGCGATCCCATCGCACGCATTGAACATGCGGAGAAATTCTTCGCCAGCATGGGAGCAACGATCAAGCATGGCGGAAATCGCGCCTACTATGCGCAGGAATTGGATTACGTGCAGATGCCACCGTTTGAAGCTTTCCGCGATGCTGAGAGCTACTACGCCACTCTTGCCCACGAAGTCACCCACTGGACAAAGCACCCGCAGCGCCTCGACCGCGACTTAGGCCGCAAGAGCTACGGCGACGAAGGTTACAGCCGCGAAGAACTTGTTGCCGAGCTTGGCTCCGCTTTCCTATGCGCCGACCTCGAATTGCATCAGGAACCACGCGAAGACAACGCCGCCTATATCGCGAATTGGCTGGAAGTCCTGAAGAACGATAACCGCGCCATATTCACGGCAGCCGCCCACGCTCAACGCGCCGCCGACTACCTCAACCAGAAAGCCGCTGCGCAGGTCTCCATGACCTGCGCCGCATGATTTCCCTTTTTTTCGTGACCCGTAGCACGGACGGGACGAAGGCACGATAGCCGAAGGCACGATAGCCGCCGCCGCTTGCAGTCAATGACGCGGAAGATCGACTATTACGATCTGACAATGACCAAGGGCAGCGAAGACCCGAGCGACCCGAAACAGACCGTTCGCATTCTGACAATCATGTTTGCTTCTGAATATTGATCCGTGCAGGCCCGCGCTGGCGTTCTTGCTGGCGCGGGTTTTCCCATCAAACAAAATTCGGCTCGACACGAATCGGAAAAAGATTCAACACTCCGCAACCACGCGGCGCGGTTGCCGTGTGATTCTGAGGAGAAAGCGAAACCCACAAACAGCAAAGCCCGCCAGTGGCGGGCCGTGATGCCGGTCGAAACCGGGGAAAGTTTTTCGTCGCAGGACAACTCTCCCCGAATCAAGACCCCTAGTCAAGCGAAAAAACGCATTTTCGCTAACGGGTTGTTTTGCGCCGATTTTCCGGCCCTCCGAGTCGGGTTGCTGTGCAACCAACAGGAGAAATCTATGCAAAACAGCAGTCTCATACACGCGACGGGGTACGCCGGACGTGGCAGGACAAAGCATGTCTCCGCCTGTCTGCCCTTTATCTCTGACGTTCGGAACGGTACGAGTTTCGCGCCGTGGCCGGTCTGCTCGGGGAGCACAACTAAAGACGCCCGCTTCGTGCCCCTGCCCCGAAAAGCGGCGATGAAGATTTATCACAAAGCGGTTCAGTGGAACCGGCGCGACAAGCTTGCAGGAACGCATGGCGGCGTAATCGGCAGCCATGTCCTACTCGTGCTGCATACGTTGATATTCGAGTTTCTAAACCAAAAGACGGGTCGTCTCGATCCCTCTTACAGTTCTTTGCAGAAGGCCACGCGGCTGTGCCGTCAAACCGTTGCCGTCGCCCTCGCGCGATTGAAGGAACTCGGAATCATCAACTGGATAAGGCGATGCATAGAGGACAGAGACGCGGACGGGCGCTTTGTCTTGCGGCAGCAAACGAATGCCTACGCGATCCTGCCGCCCTCCCAATGGCGCGATTACATGGATGTAGAAATCCCCGAACCGCCGCACCCGGCGACATGGGGAGCGTGCCCACCCCTGCCCTCTCTTGTCGAACAGGCGGCGACTGCGGCGCAGGAAGGAGACAGCATGGCCTCGATTGTCAGGCGGCTTGAAAACGATCCCCGCGATACTCTCGCGTCGGCTCTATCAAGTCTTGGCCGGTCGCTCGGCATCAACTGAAACCCCTGTTTTACTGGAGTCTACAAGCTGGAATGAAACCACCTGAACTACCTATCTCTTAATACACCACCGCCCTAGACCACAAAAAAACGGTAATCGGCATCGCCGCCAAAAGCGGCGATTAATCCATCTTTAGGCTCGCTGCGCTCGCAGAGAAGCGGAGCGACGCCGTTAGGCGTCGCAACCATTCACTTGAGATTAATCCCTAGAATTGAAACACGCGCTCACTAGCAAACACCAGAAAAGAGAAACACGGCGGGGGCAATTGGAAAGATTGCGTCCCGACTCAGCAGAGTAAAGGTACTGCGAGAGGAAAACAGGATTGACCAGAATTGCAATCTTGGTATTGTGCACATCTGCACTTTTGAGAGTTGGAACATGCACACAGTTGCAATCACGATTAACAAGGGCGGCGTCGGAAAAACCACGATGACCAAGAACCTGGCAACTGGCGCAACCGCCGCAGGGCTTAACGTCTTAGTGCTCGACATGGACACTCAGCAGAACGCTACAACCTGGGGACGGCGGCGCAGTAAACAACACAACAAACCCCTGCCACTCACGCGGTTTATAACCGAGCGCGATTTACCGGAGGAATTGCAACGCGCAGAGAGTGCCGGATGTGATCTTGTTCTGATCGATACTCCCCCCGGACGCAGCAGTGAAGCTCCTGCCGCTGTCGAAGCCTCCGACCTTGTCTTAATTCCGTTTTGGAACGATCAAGATGCCTACGAGGGCGTTGCCAAAACTGCGATGCTCGTGCGGCGCATGGGAAAGCCAGCTTTTGGCATCCTGAATTTTGCGACACCTAACAGCCGCAGCCACGAAGAAACCGCACGTACCGTGCTTGAAGCGATCCCCCTGCCATTGGCTCCCGTTGTTTTGCACCGCTACGACGCGCACAGGCTAGCAAACGTCAAAGGCTTGACGGCGCAGGAAATAGAACCGGCCAGCGTCGCAGCTAACGAGGTTACCGCACTGTGGGACTGGCTTAGTGCAGTTCTGCAATTGAGCACAAGTGCAGTCGTGCACAAGGGAGCCGCATGAGCCGCACAAGACCTCAGACTTTCCGCAAAAGACGAAGGAAAATTTGGCGACAATGGAGAGGATTGCGCTGTGGCGTTTGGCCTGGTGCAGTCTTGCAACTTAGCACAAGTGCAGCAGTGCACAAAGGAACAGCATGACAAAGCCGAACAGAGCCGCAGACTTTCTGCAAAACATGAAAGAGGATTTGCCGGTGATGGCAGCTCCAATCACACAACCCAAGCCGAAAGAGGCGAGAGAAAGGAAACCAACTTCAACTCGCACCGGCCTGAAACACATCGGCGGCTATCTCGATACCGACACTGTGGAGAAGGTGGCCATCCTTCGTGCGCGGCTCAAACTGGACAATTCTGAACTCATAAAACTTGCCGTTGACGATCTTCACCGGAAGCACATGGCGAAGCGTGCATTCGGCGATGCGTGATCGAAATTGCAAATTTGCATTGTTATTGCAATCCGGCAATTGAGCACAAGTGCAACTGTGCACAAATCATCTTGCGGAGCAGGGGCCTCCCAGCGTGCAATAGCGTGCAAGGGTGCGCGGCGAGGGTGGTAAATTTGGCATCCATGGCAATGTAGATTCTACAAGTTATGGTACGCATTGGATGGGGCAGGGTCCGAATCCCACTCTCTCCGCCATATTTTCTAATCCCTTGAAAATAGGAGCCTAGCGCGTCCGGCTACCCATTTCCGCTAGATCCCGGCTACCTAAAATCGCTGTCCCATTGTAGACCCACGTATCGGCTTGAAAGGAACAAGAGCCGTGAAGAGTCTGCCATCAGTCAGCCTATACATCCGCATCGCCGACGAAAAAGGCCGTCGGCGCTATGAGAGAGTCCGTCGCCGGAACCCTCAAGTGTGTGGACCGAGGGATGCCTATTGCCTTCACTTTTACGCGCAAGGGAAACGCAGGTGGCTGAGCGTCGGAACCGACCTGAACGCCGCCAGCGCCGCGCGAGGCCAGAAGGAGCAGGAGCTCTTGGTTCTGAGCAAGGACGAAGCTACCCAGCCCAAACCATCCCCCGCCGCACCCAAGACGCTAGAGGAGCTTCGAACGGCATTTATCCACGACAAGAGGACGCTCTTTGCCATCGTCTGGGTCGTAGCCACCTTCTGATTCTTCCGAGCTTTTGCTCTCGTCCGAGCCTTGGAAGCCGCACGCACCTTGCGAGTCTTTTTGTTTGCCATGTTCTTCCTCCTGTTACACAAGTAGTACACAACTCGGCGTACTCTACCTGCTTCGGGAGAGAAGTAAAACGAAAACATTGCGGGCGATCTATTGTGAAATCATGCGGCGGCAGAGAGGGCTGACCGCCCCTGCCCGAGAAGCAGTGCCTCCAGCCGTTGGCGACAACGCGCTTCGCTGGCAGCATATGCAACTGGGTCTTGAGATTGTAGACGGCGATGACGGCAGCGTATTGCGCGCTGCGCTTGGTGAAGTGTGCCTTCGTTGTAGATCATTCTGTGCTCCTGAAATCCTTGCTTCGGCCTAATACGGCAGAGGGAGGTAAAGCAGCAATTTGGAGCACCTGATTTAGGTTGGCAGGAAGGCGACGCAAGGTTCCCGCCACTATCGCGAGTATGCTTTTGCTGCCAGCGTCCGCGCAGGGATATTATGCTCGGTTATGGCAATCACTCTGAAACGGCAACTCGACGATAGCGAGAAACAGAAAATTCTGGAACAGCATGGTCGAGTCTGCTTTGCAACAGGTCATCCCATAGGGGATGACGAGGCACTCCACTTCGACCATATCCGTGCGTTCGCGCATGACGGGGCAAGTGAACTGGACAATATTGCACCGATGTGCGAGGTGCATAACAAACAGAAAGGTACGCTTCCATTGGAGGACTTCAGGGTCAGCCTCCGACTGAAGCAGTTCTTTTCAGAGGGTGACGGCCTCACGCTGAAGCATCTGCTGACCCATTTGCAGAAGAACAAAGATTTGAAGATCTTTGGTCAGCAGGTCGTTGTCCATCAAGCCGACGGCGAAGCGCTGATTGAAACTGGCTCGGAAAAATTCTCTGGCACGGTGCACAAGTGCCCTACAACTGGCTGGCAGTACTTCTACGCAACCCTTCCGGTCGAAATTCTCAACAGTGATGATGAAGACGAGGAGAGGATTGGATTACAGCCACGGTATTTGATCTACGACAAGGTTTTCGATCTGTATCGCCACTTCCAGCGCCATCCCGTGCTGCAGCCTTCAATTGGTAGAGTAAACAAGAATCGAATCGTGATCTTCGATGGTCAGCACAAAATGGCCGCTCTGCTGTGGACAGGACGCCGCAATTTCGAGTGCAAAATATACATAGACCCGGACCTCCGACTCCTCAACGACACCAACATCGCAGCACACGATAATTTTTCGCAGACGCGATTCTTCGCATCCGTCATGATTGCACGGTTGGGAAGTGAATTCGGTGCAGATTTTGAAAAATACAAGAATCTGGAAGATGGAGCCGTTAAGAGTGAAGCTGGCTTCATGAAGTATCTCGACCGAGCAGAGGGTCAAGCGCTGACGCGTGCAGACCGGAATAAGAGATTCCGGAGTTATCTTTACAATTCAGTTCTGCAAAGCACAGACAACAAGCTGTCCAACTACGTCTCAAAGGGTAACCGCAGCACTGATGAAAAGCCTCTGACGATAGATGTCCTCTCGAAGTCTATCTTTTCGAGCTTCCTGTTTACACAGCCCGCCGAGGACAACATGGCGACAGATGCTTATAAGCGGGACAAGGAGATTGAAAACGTCATCTCCTTAATGAATATGATCCACGATCTAGCACTCGGATTTTGGAACCCGAAGGCTGGCAAGAATGATGAAACGCAGCGTAAATTGTTGCGACTGTTTGGATCAAAATCCATGATGTCATGGTCGGAGTTGCTCAAAGATGCGGTTTGTGCACGACTGGAGATCTTTAGCGAAGAAGATAGGGTGCGGCCCTTTTACCGAGACATCTCTCCCGTTGAGCACGACAAAATCAAGACGATTCTGGCAAAGTTGGTGAACTTCAAAATCTGGAAATCGCCAGCTGATAGCGAAGTGGACAGAGTGCTTTCCGATAACAAGAGTGCGGTTAAGGAATGGCTGAAAAAACAGGGTCTGGATATCGGCTATTTGCTAAGTTGAATCGCACGTTGCAAGTGTTCCACTGAACCGCAGCGCCTACGAGCGATTCGGTCCTTCGGCCGGACCTCGGATTGGCAGGGGGGACCCAGAACCTCACCTACCAGCGGGCCATCGTTCGTCGATCGCCTTGATGATTTCCTCGGCCCACCGCACCGCGTCCGCGATTGCGCTGATTGTCGCCGGAACTCTTTTCCCGCCATCGAACTGCGCCAACTTACGTGCAGCGAGGATACTCGCCGCAATCAACAGCACGCGCTTGCGGCCCTCGTCCACGCCGACAAGAGTAGCATATTCGTAGTTTGTTCGCCTGCTGTCGAAGTGGATTTTACTTCCTATCCGCGATCAAATAGGATTTCGGCTACCTAATCGGCTACCTAAAGTGGCCGTTTTAGCCAAAAAGAAGTACCCAGTTCAACTGGGAAATTCAAAGCAGGGCCAATACGAGGTCTTTGATAGGCAGTGTTTTAGCCAGTGTTTACGAGGGTTTCGGAGAATCTTTGGTGGGTCCCACTCTCTCCGCCAGTTCTTTCTAGAAACACGCTCCTACTGTGCTAGAACGCAGTTGAAATTAAAAAAATGGAGTAGCCTGATGAGATAACCGTGTCGGCTCCTAAACGACCGAGTAGACTTGGTGCGCTCAAGCAAACCAAGGCTCGGAGGAAAGGAGCCGAGCGATGAAGATTATAGGTTGTGATTTGCATACGCGCTACCAGCAGATTGCGATGCTGGACCAGGAGACTGGCGAGCTGATCGAGCGTCGCTTAGAGCACGAGAGCGGAGAGGCGCGCTCATTCTACGCGGCCCTGGCAGGGCCGGTGCGAGTGGGGATCGAGGCCACCGGGCACACCCGCTGGTTCGAGCGCCTGCTGGGCGAACTCGGGCATGAATTGTGGATCGGAGATGCGGCCGAGATCCGGGCGTCGGTGGTGCGCAAACCGAAGACGGATGCGCGCGACGCAGCGCACTTGCTGGACTTGCTGCTGACGAATCGCTTTCCGCGGATCTGGCGGCCAGCGCTGGAGGAACGCGATCTGCGGCAGTTGGTGTGGCATCGGCAGAAGCTGGTGTGGATGCGCAATGCAGTGGGCAATCAACTGCACGCCTTGGCCATGGGCGAAGGGTTGTGCCGGAAGCAGAAGCTGTTTACGAAGAAAGGCCGGGCGGAGTTAGAAAGCCTTGCACTCGGTCCCTGGGCGAGTTATCGCCGGCAGGAGTTGCTGCGGATGCTCGATGAGCTGGACCGATCGTTGCAGCGACTGGATGACGCGGTTCAGCAACAAGCCGAACAGAACCTGGAGGCGGTGCGGCTGATGACCCATCCCGGAGTAGGTCCGGTGACTTCGTTGGCCTTGGTGCTGACGATCGGTCCGGTGGGACGGTTCCAGCGCAGCAAGCAAGTGGCGAGTTACCTGGGACTGAATCCGCGCGAGCATTCTTCGGGAGGGCGGCAACGGCTGGGATCGATCAGCAAGCAAGGCAATCCCATGATGCGTTCGTTGTTGGTGGAAGCCGGACACACGGCGGCGCGTCTGGACGCGGAGCTACGGCAAGACTATCAGCGGCTGAAGCTGCGCCGTGGCAGCGGAGTGGCGAAAGTCGCCATCGCCCGCAAGTTGGCGGTACGGATGTACTGGATGCTGCGCAACCCGGCCAATTATGCGCAGCTGGTTCGCATGCAAGGCAGCCCGAGGGGCACCCTGGTGGGCCAGTAAGACATCGTTGGCCTGATTGGGCGCCTTGCCTCCTCGAGAAAGTCGGGGAGTTCGAACAACGAATCATGGTCGGAAGTAGAGTGATCGGATAGATGGTTGGTGGAACCAAGATTCCACCGCACGATTCTAAAAGCGAGCCTCGGTCGCATGAGCAAAGAACAAAAGCAACATCACGAGCAAGAGCAACACCAAAATCAAAAGCTCCCACGAAGGGAAAGTCAAAACCGGAGGGAGCGCGGCCCAAAGACAGCAGCATCGCCAGGGCCTCGCTAGAAGTGTCTCTTGACAACGCCGACACGGTTATAGAGGGTGCCCCAGGTTCGCGTCCGTTCTTTGAACGCCAACCTGGGTTGACGAACACTCTCCCGGGACTGTTTGCAAAGGGGCCTCAATTCCGAACCGTGCTATATCGTTGACTGCGTTATCCAAATAGGCTAATCTACTATAATATACATTATCTTAAAGATAATCGTCGATCTTTGACAACTTGACCTGGGCGATGGTGGGGCCCTAGACCTCGGTCCGAATGCCGGACCGGTCCGGTCCCAAAATGGGACGCAAGACCCGTCGCGTTCGCCCTAGCTCCCATGTTCTCTAGATTTTGCGTGTAACTCCTGTAAACTGAAAGATCTAGCATATAGTCGCAAGATTGATCCATTGTTTTCTAGATTTTGGAGACAAAGGGGGAGGGGTACCCGGTACTAGACAGTAAACTCCGTCCCAATCTGGGAATGCGGCGATCTAGTGTAAAGTAACCTTCCCCGTCAGTTCGATGTCGGCTGCCGAGCGGGCCACAAATACGTCGAAGTCTCCCGGCGCCACCGTCCATGCGTGGCTCTTGACGTCATAATACGAGAACGCTCGCCGGTCGAGTTTCACCGTGATGTTCTTGGTCTCACCTGGATTTAGGCTTACCTTCGCAAAACCTTTCAGTTCCTTGACTGGGCGAGGGACGGGAGCGTGATGGTCGCCAACGAACACCTCTGCGACGTCCGCGCCGGCGCGAGTACCGGTGTTGGTGACATCGAACGCGACGCTCACTTGCTGATCCGGCGACGGAGAAGAAATGGTCAGATTCTTGTAGGCGAATGAGGCGTAGGACAGTCCGTAGCCGAAGGGGAACAGCGGCTTGACGGCTGATTTGTCGAAGTGGCGATAGCCGACAAAAACCCCTTCACTGTATTCAACTTTCTTGCCGCCAGCCTTCGGATAGTAGCTGTCATGCGTCGCATTATCCTCCCACCGGCGTTCGATGGAAATCGGCAAACGTCCGGATGGACTGAAGTCGCCAAAAAGCAGTTGCGCCAGCGCGGTGCCGCCTTCCTGACCGGGATACCACGCTTCAAGAAGCGCGGGGACACGATCAACCCAGGCAGTCATGTCAACCCCGCCGCCGGACGTCATGACCACGATCGTTTTCTTGTTCACCGCCGCGATCTCGTTGATGAGTTCGTCCTGGCCTGGAGGCAGACGGAGAGTCCGGTCGCCGCTTTCGCCTTCGCTGGCGGTGTCAAAACCTGGGGCGACGACTACGGCATCCGCGCGAGCAGCCAGCGATTTCGCCTCCGCAGTAACCAGCGCTTCCGGACGGACGATGCCAAGGTTTGCCGTGGTTTTGCCCCACCCGTTGTTGGCATAGTAGTCGAGTTCAATCTGGTGCGGGCCGGTCGTAAGAGTAACGGGAGTCTCCCCAACGAAGGCGTACCACTGTTTCCAGTTGTCGAGCACGAGCTTCTTGTCGATATAGAGCCGGTAGCCACCGTTTTCGCCAGGCCCCTGCACGAATGCAAGATATTGTCCGGGGGCACTGGGCGTAAAGAAGCCGGTCCATCGAATGGAGACTTTGCTATCCGCGCCGTCGCCTCCGCGGGCTGGTTCGTAGTTGACCTGTTTGTCGGTCCGCACGATCGCAGGTGCGCCGCTAAGATCCGAGTTAAGGAAAATCTCCGTCTTCAGACCCTTCTCGCCGCCGGTCGCTCGCGTGGTAAATTCCATCTCCTTGGAAATTTCATCAAGGGTTGGAATTCCCCGCGAGTAATAAACTTTCGCGCCATCGCCCAGGTAGTTCACCATGCCTTCCAGATAGCTTACTGGTGTGAAGGGCTTGGCCTCCGCGCTGCCGCCTCCGCCAGGTTGCGCGGGATAAGCGTCGGGACCGATGACGGCGATCATCTTGATGCTTCGCTTCTCTAGGGGCAGAAGGTTTCCATCGTTCTTGAGCAGAACCATGCCCGCGCGAGCGGCTTCCAGTGCGGCTTGCTTTCCTGCAGCATTCAGCAGCGGGATTGACACGTCGGTTTGGTCGTGCTCGAGCCATCCAAACGCAATTGCGGTCCGCAGGATGCGCCGGACTTTATCGTCGATGGTGGCTTCGCTGACCTTGCCGGCTTTGACGGCTGGCAACAGCGTCGTGCGGTTCATGAACTTCCCCGAGGGCATCTCGAGGTCGAGACCGCCATTGGCGGCGGCAACGCCGTCATACGTGGAAGTCCAATCCGACATCACGATTCCTGGGAACCCCCACTCCTTCTTCACGACGTCCGTGTTCAGATGGCCGTTCTGGGTCATGTGCAGACCGTTGGTCAGGTTGTAGGAATCCATGATGGCTCCAACATGAGCTTCCTTGACCGCGGCTTCGAACACCGGAAGATAAATCTCACGCATGGTGCGCTCATCGATAATGGAATCGGAGTTATGACGATCGAATTCCGAATTGTTCCCCATGAAGTGCTTGATGGTTGCGCTGACCCTCTGGTTTTGCATGCCGTTGATATAAGCGACGGCAATACGCGCGGCGAGGAACGGGTCTTCGCCGAAGTATTCGAAGTTGCGGCCATTCATCGGGGCGCGATAGATGTTCACGCCTGGCCCAAGCATGAAATGCACCCCGCGGGCGCGCGCATCCTGACCGATGGTGGCGCCGATCCGTGCTGCCATTTCCGGGTCCCAGGTCGCCGCCAGACCGATGCCGCCAAATACCGTCGCTGAACCGTAATTGCGCACGCCGATTGGTCCATCCGCCATCTTCAGCCGCGGCAAACCGATCTTCTCGTTGGCACGAATGTAGAAATCGTCCACACCGCCGATGAGGTCAACCTTTTCTTCGAGAGTCAGTTTCTTAAGCATCGAATCAACGCGCGCCTCGACATCCGGTGAAGATGTCTGCGCCTGGGACGATGTAAGGAAAAGAGGCAGCAGCAATAGAAGTAAGAAAGGCTGGGGCCTGCGGATCATTAGAACCTCCACCTTCGAAGTTGATAAAGACTAGTCGACCATTTTCGGTCGCGTTCTCACGGAATCTTCTGTGCTCCGATCAGTTCCAGCGCAAGCGTGGCCAGTTCGATATCCTCGCCCGACGAAAGGCCGCTGACTGCAACTGCACCGGCAACGGCGCCATCCTTCCAGATAGGGATACCACCGCCCCAGCCCACGAACCTCGGATCCCCGTAGTAGGCGATGTCATGCCCCTTTTCGGGGTGGCGCACCTTTTCTCCGATTTCCTTTGTTGGTTTTCGTTCGCGGGCAGCAGTCCAGGCTTTATTTGCAGCAATTCGGATCGAGGAAATCGGCGCTCCGTCCATACGGGCAAATGCGATGAGTTCGCCATGCGAGTCGGCGACGGCAACGACCACGGATTTTTGCACGTTCGCGGCCTTTTGCACGATGAGGTCAATGATTCTCTTCGCCTCGGAGTAGTCGATGACGGGAACATTCCTCATGGGGTCGGAGGAAATCTAACCGAACGGGGGCACAAGCACAAGTCTCGAACCCTTGCAGCCGGGTGAGATCGCTGTTTGAGAGAACAAAAAAACCGAGCTGGGCAAAATGCCCAGCTCGGCCAATATCGCACCTCAGAAAACAAGCTTCAGCGCAAACTGAATGAGACGCGGGTTGCTGTCCGGATTCGTGGACGTCACCTGTCCGAATCCATTGCCTGTAGCCGTGCCGTTGAAGCCAGTCCCCGGAGTGGCAAATCGCGGGTGATTGAACAGATCGAAGAACTCCGTCCGGAATTCCAAGCCAACTCGCTCGCCAATCATCGTCCGCTTGAAGACAGCGAAGTCAAAATTCTTGATTCCGTCAGCGCGTAGCGAGGAATCCACGCGCGACTCGGTACCAAAGCCCCACTGCGGTGGCGCGGCGAAGCACGATGTATTAAACCACTCTGTAAGCGAACGTGGGCCCGATTTTGAGCATCCGGCTACGACGTCCGGACGCACGTTGCTGACACCGAAACCTGCATTTTCCAAGGAAGTCGAGGCGCCAGCCCAAGAAATCTTGAGCGGAAAACCGCGCTGGAAGGTGGTTACGCCGTCGATTCCCCAACCGGACACCACTTTGTCAGTAATTCCTGTGCTACCTGCAAGGAACTTCTTGCCGTGTCCGAAAGGAAGATCGAGCACATAACTGATGACCAGCCGCTGCGAAACGTCTTGAGACGAGAGCGACCGCTCCCCAGCGAGATTGTTCCAGTCTTGCACCTGCCCCACTCCGCCGGTTGAGCCTTCGAGCCAACTGGTAAGCGTATCGGTGTTGCTCAGCAGCTTCGCGTTCGTGTAAGCCACCAGCAGGGTACCGCCACCCTGGAATCGACGAGTTACGGAGGCCTGCAGCGAATTGTAGCTACTGCCGCAGCATCCATATCCGGCCAGACTCAGGTTGGTGTACTGCGGGTATGGACGATCGAGCTGTCCGGCAAGAATTGTGGGACTTTTCACAGGGTTTAGGGAGGGATTCGGACTCTGGAGGGGATTCGGAATTGATTGGTCGATGACGACGTTCTGATTAGGATTGGCGCAGGCTGGGCAGTACTGCGCAGCCGCCTGGGCAACGAACGAATCGGCGATTTGATTGATATCGATGTTGGGGTTGTACTGCGCCAGATGGACGCCGTGCGAACCTGCATAGGCTAAGTCCAGAAAGAACCTCGCCGGCAACTCACGTTGAATATCGAGATTGTACTGCTGGACGTATCCTGGTTTCGGACTGGTATACGGCGCCAGTGTGGGGGCACCGTTCGTGGCCGCAAAGGTCGAAATATTTCCGCTTCTGCCTGGCGGGGCTACAATTCCAGTCGCGCCAAAGGGACCTGTGGACGCGCACGAGGAGGTAAAGGCAGCATACCCTCCACCCACTGCGGTGCAACCGCTAAAGTCAAGGTTAGCGTTTGGCGACAGGCCATGGTTAATCGTGGCAAAGAAGGGTGTGGTCGCCAAGTTGATCAGATCGTTGTCGGGATTAAGCTGGAAGGAGACAAAGTTCGGAATCCAGAACACTCCGTACCCGCCGCGGATCACAGTCTTCTGATCCCAACTATAGGCAAATCCAATGCGCGGAGAAAACTCTTTCTTATCCAAGGGTATGTTATTCCTTGTATTGTTTGGGGGCGTACCAACCAACGACGCGTCACCGATACACGGCGATCCGGGAGTGCCGTTGCAGCCTGTGACAGTGGCATTGACGAGGGTCGGATTGAAGTAGCTCAAGCGGTTGTAACGGTCTGACCACGGTCCCTGAAGTTCATAGCGCAGCCCCGCGTTCAATGTCCATTTCGGGCTGACGTGCCAGGTGTCACCCCCATAAAACGCACGATAAGTCTGACGGCCGGCGGTTTGTGCCGGAACCTGAGCCGCACCTTCTGTCTGGTTCACGAAAGAAGCAGGGCCGAGTTGGCCTAAGCCCAGCAGAAAATCAGCGAACGGGAACCCGGTGTTGGCAGAGGGCTTGAGCGCGTTGTCCGCCGTCCAGGCTCCTGAGAAACCAAAGGCCCCGCTGGCAATGTTGGTCTGGTAATAGTTGTCCAAACCCAACTCATACTGAGCGCCGAACTGAAAGGTGTGCTTGCCGCGAATGACAGTCAGAGATGGCGAAACGTTGTACTGGGTATTGTGATCGCCAATCGCGCTGTTGCCTTGGCTCTTGCCGATATCGCCGGGGAACGGAAATGCCGGCGTAGGGGGCGTCCGCATGATGGAGGGAACCTCGCTGTTGTAGCTCGCTGGCCATCCCAACTGTGCGAGATCGTACCCGGCAAGCAGCGGCCCACGGAGATAAATGAAACGGCTGCCTGAAACGTTCAAGTCGCCAATGACGGTCGGACTGAAGACGTGGTTGAGATCGATGGCCAGAGCTTTGGTGTGATAGTCCTCGGCGCAGCGGTCCTGACACAAACCCGTGCCCAAGGGATTGGTCGGAAGATCAAGCAGGCCAAAGTAAGAAAAGCGCCCGAATAGACGCGTTTTGTCTGTGATGTTCTGGTCACCGCGGGCTACGAACTCAGTGTTGTTTCCACCGCTGCTGGTCGCCGAGGTGAAGTTCCCGGTTGCGAATGAGGAACCACCCGGAGCGACGGGAGAGTAGTATTTATCCCACAATGTGGTCGCGGCCTTGCTGAACTCGTTCGTCGGGATTTTGTTACCCGCGTACGCTGTGCGTGCTCCCGTAGCCGGATTCACGCTGTAGGGGTCGTAGAGCTGAACGGCCGGAAGCAGCGCAGAAAAATCGCCCTGTCGAAACGCCTGGATCGGCACGGTGTTGGTGACGACACCGCCGGTGCGCAGCCGGAATTGCTCCCAACTCACGAAAAAAAACGTTTTGTCCTTAATGACCGGACCGCCAACGTTGAATCCAAATTGGTTCTGAACGTACGGAGGAGGCGTGTTGGTCTTGCCGGCCGCCAGTTCGCTCTGCTTGTAGAAATACTCGTTCGAGTTCAAAACTTTGTTGCGGAGAAACTCGTAAGCTTCGCCGTGGAACCTATTGCTGCCCGACTTAGTGCTGAAGTTCATAATGCCGCCGGAAAACTTTCCAAACTCCGGCCCCAGGTTGTTGTACTGGACCTTGAATTCGCCAACCGAATCCTGAGTTGGAATCACGATAGGGAGGTTGATGTAGCCGATGTTGAGCGGCTGGCCGTCGAGGTATTCCGCGCTCTCGTTCGCGAACGAGCCTCCCACCTGGTAGTTGCCCCAGCTAAACGGGTTTTGGCCGACGGGAGTGCCGCCTGATCCGCCTTGCGCAACCGCTGCCGGAGAAATCGTAATTAAGTTGAAAATATTGCGGCCATTGAGAGGAAGTTCGTTGGCCTTGCGCTCTTCCACGACTTGGCCCAGAGACGAGGTCTCCGGCTGGAGCAGCGGAGTTTCCGCAGTTACTTCTACGGTCTCCGTGACCTGGCCCACCGGCAGGGTCGCGTCAATATGAGTATCCTGCTGAACCTGGACGACGACATCGTTGCGGGTGAAGTGCTTGAAGCCCGCCTTCTCGATGTCTAGCCGATATTGCCCGGGGATCACGTTCACAAACTGATACAGGCCCTCACTGCCCGTAGTCTGAGTACGCTTTTCCTGCGTCCCTGTATTGGTGAGGGTGACTTGCGCGCCGGCTACAACCGCTCCGGAAGAGTCCAGCACGGAACCATCGACGGTGCCGAAAGTACTTTGACCGTGAAGAGAAAGAGAAGTCGTGACCACTAGAACCATGGAGAAAAGCAGCGCCCACAATTTGCGAGACGGCATATCCAAACCCCCACACCACATTTTTGGGAACCGCGAAAGTTTGAAACACGAGAGCACTCGCTGTCAAGTAAAAAGTAATCTTTTTACACTAGGGTTATCGTTTTTGCACTCAGGGTAATCGTTAAACGAGGGGAATCGATTACTTTGCGCGAGTGCAGTGTTATGCTTGCGGCCATGGCCGTGACCATGATGGACATCGCGAGGGATCTGCAGGTCTCAGTGGTGACGGTGTCCAAGGTTCTGCGCAATCAGGGGCGGATCAGCGCGGCCACTCGCAAGCGCGTGCTGCGGCGCGCGAAGGAATTGCATTACCAGATGAATTGGATCGCTCGCAGCCTGGTGACGAGGCGCACCTACACCATCGGCCTGCTGCTTCCAGAATTCACACACCCTTTCTTTGCGGAGATTGCCCGGGCGGTGGCGCAGACGGTGCGACCACACGGGTATCATGTGATCATTTCATATTTCGAGGAAGATCCCGAATTGGAGGTGAGCGAAGCTGATTCGTTATTGGCCCGGCAGGTGGATGGACTGATCATCGCTTCGGCCCAACCGGTCCGTTGCCTGGACCTGTTTCAGCGGATTCAAAGGCGGAATGTAGCCTATGTTTTAATTGACCGCCCCATCGCTGGACTGCAAGCATCCTTCGTTGGGGCCGATAACCATGCCATCGGCAGATTGGCGACCGAGCATCTTATCGCGCGCGGATGCAGTCGCATTGCCCACCTGCGTGGTCCCGAAATTGGAATCGCCGCGGAACGCCTCGAAGGCTACCGCCGGGCGCTGGCAAAACGCGGCTTGCGTGTGCAAGCACGTTACGTCGTGGCCGGGGGACACGGAGATGAGACGGGATATGAGGGCATGCGGCGATTGCTGCGAGTGCGTCCGATTCCGGACGGTGTTTTCTGTTACAGCGACCCGGTTGCAATTGGCGCCATCAAGGCGATCCTGGAGGCCGGCCTTAAGGTGCCCCACGATATTTCCGTGGTTGGAGCCGGCAATGTTCATTACTCCGATCAACTCACCGTTCCACTCACCACAGTCGATCAAGGAACTTGCCAAATCGGGGCACGGGCCGCCGAACTTCTCCTTGAGCGAATCGGACTGAAGCGCTCGTTGCGACCAAGGAAAATCCTGATTCCGCCCAAGTTGGTGGAACGGGAATCAACCCGGCGGCAACCTTAGAGGGCCAACTGTGCAACCCATGTTTGCTATGTTGTGTCTCTGATGATTCTCATGTTGGGGTACATTCAGGTGCTTGCTTGGACCAATTGCGAACTCGGCGCATTCGTTTGTCACCAGACGAGCGCGCCGCGGAAAACCGCATTAGATGAGTGTGCAATTAGCGCCCGGAGCGCGATATGCTAAGCGTCTGAGGGAATCCCAGGTTGCTGAACGCTCTGCGACGCGTATCGTTGGTCATGATGTTGGTGCTGTGGGCAGCGGCCCTCGCGGCACCTGTGTTCGAGGTCAATCTACCGCGCGGATTGGATTTCACGCTGCAGAATTCGCCCACTGCTCAGAAGTATCTGATCGAAACCATGCCCGGAGGAGTTGCCCTGCTCGACTACAACAATGACGGCTTGTTGGACATCTTTCTCGTGAACGGCGGGCACCTGACCAGCCCAATGCAAATGCCGGAGAACTTCGAGCGTCATGACCCGCGTTACTGGAACCGGCTCTACCGTCAGAACAAGGACGGGAGTTTCACCGATGTGACCGAGCAAGCGGGATTGGCGAATGCCGGTGATGGGAATTACGGCATGGGAGTGGCAGTGGGCGACTATGACAACGACGGCTATCCCGATCTGTACGTCACCAGTTACGGAAAGAACGTTCTGTATCATAACAACGGCGACGGCACCTTCACGGACGTGACTGCGAAGGCAGGAGTAGCTGCGGGTGGCTGGTCCGTTTCCGCCGGATTTTTCGACTACGACAATGACGGAAAACTAGATCTGTTTGTGACCCGATACATGGATTGGGACACCAAGCACAGTAAAGACTGCGGGGGCAATTATCACACTTATTGTCCGCCGGAAGAATTTCCCGCCACCACCAACATTCTGTATCACAACAACGGCGATGGAACCTTCACCGATGTGAGCCAGCGCTCCGGCATCGCGGCGAAAAAGGGGCGCGCGTTGGGTGTGGCATTTGCCGATTACGATGAGGACGGCTTTACGGACATATTTGTGGCCAACGACGGCATGCAGCAATATCTGTTTCACAACAACGGCAACGGAACCTTCACGGAACTAGGGCTTGAAGCCGGCGCTGCGCTTTCGGAGGACGGCAGGCGGTTATCGGGCATGGGCGTAGTCTTTCAAGACTATGACAATGACGGCCGGCCAGACATTATCGTGACCGAACTGCCCAGGGAAATTTACGGTGTTTATCACAACGACGGCGGCGGTTCGTTCAGTTATCGTAGTCTCGAAACCGGCCTTGGCGTGCTCTCAAGTGGAAGCTCTGGCTGGGGCGTGGGCTTGGAGGACTTCGACAACGATGGCTGGAAAGACCTGTTCGTCGCCCAAGGCCATGTCTTGGACAATGTGGAGCGCATCGACCCTTCTCTGCACTATCTCGAACTCCCGCTGCTGGCGATGAATCATAATGGCCGGTTCGAACGCGTTGATTCGGGCAGTACGACTCCCGTAGCCGGGCGCGGAGCTGCGTTTGGTGACTTAAATAACGACGGCTGGGAGGACGTGGTAATGACCTATCTTGGTGGCCACCCGCAAGTGTTCCTCAACCGTGGGGGCAAGCTGCACTGGCTAGTGGTTTCACTTCGCGGCTCGCGCAGCAACCGTGACGGATTCGGCGCCCGGGTTCGAGTAAACGGACAGACACGGTTCGCGACTTCCGCCGGAAGCTACGCGTCCTCCAGCGACAAGCGTCTTCATTTTGGACTCGGAACAGCAGAAACAGCCAAGGTGGAAATCGTTTGGCCATCGGGTATTCATCAGACTTTGAATGATGTTCACGCCGATCAGTTCCTAGACGTCCGTGAGCCGGAGAAGCCGTGATCCGCGCACTATTACTGTTGTGGTTCGCATCGCAGACCATATCGCCGCAGGCCGCGCAACACATGCAGGCCGGAATTGCGGCGGACAAACAGCGACAATTCGATGTCGCCATCGCGGAGTTTCGCAAGGTCACTGAGCTCGAGCCGAGCTATGCGGACGGCTTCATCAGCCTTGGCCAGGCATACATGGAAAAGCACGATATCGCGTCGGCCATCGCGCCGCTGAAGCACGCGCTCGCTGTCGATGCCGACCTTGCGCCAGCTCACCAGTTACTCGGCTACGCCCTGCTGGCGCAAGGCTATGCGGCCGAGGCTATTCCACATCTCCAACGAGTGGACGATAAGACTGGCTTGGGAATTGCGCAGATCCAGACCGGGCAACTGCCGGAGGCGGTGGCAAATCTGCAGGCGGCGCTGGCCGCGCGCCCGAATGATCCCGACCTTCTCTATTACCTCGGGCGTGCCAGCGGTCTGCTATCGAAGCAATCGATTGATACTTTACTGGCCGCTTATCCCGACTCTCCCCGGGCCCACCAGGCGCTGGCAGAAAACTACTTCGTGCTGCGGCAAATGCCGGAGGCTGAAAAAGAGTACCACGAAGCCTTGCGGCTGCGGCCGGATGTGCCCGAAGTTCACCTGGAACTGGGCAAAGTGTATGCGGGCGCTTTTCAATGGGCTAAAGCGGAAGAAGAATTTCGGACACAGGCCAAGCTGCAACCCGGCAACGCCGAGGCCGCTTACCGTCTGGGAAGCGCGTTGTTAGAACAAGGCAAAGCGCATGACGCACGCGCAGAACTCCTGCGCGCCGACAAGTTGATGCCGGACATGCCCGAGACCCTCTATTCACTAGGGAAAGCCGCTTCACTCGAGGGAGACGCCGCCGCTGCCGAGAAAGAATGGACCAGACTTCTTTCCATCGAAAAGGAAAGTTCACTAGCGGCGCAAGCGCATTTTGGATTGGCCAGTCTCTACAGGAAACAGGGAAAGACGGCAGCAGCGCAGCATGAGATGCAGGAGTTCCAAAGGTTGCAGACCGGCTCCAATCAGCCGCAAGCGCCTGGCAAAGAAGAATCTCAACATTAGGGAGTTTGCAAGTGTAGGCGCGGGCGTCCACGCCCGTGCGGGTCCAGTTGACATTTAGAGTTAATCAGAGTTTTTCTCGGCAGGCCGCGTAACCGGTCTGTTTCTGCAGCTCTATAACAAAGGCGAAAACTTGCTTTCTTGACCCGGTCGATCAGGAGAGCACGCCGTGCCGGAGTCCGCGGAAGATGATTCCGCATACGCTGGCAGTATAGGAAAGCCCAACGTTTCCAGATCGTGCTTGAGCCCCGCGATTGATCGGAACTGAATCGCAGGCATCCCCAGCGCGCGGGCAGCCCGAATATTGTTCTCGCGATCATCTACAAACAACGCTTCCGGTGCTGAAATGCCAAGGCCGTCCAGAGTGTGCTGATAAATGGCTGGGTCAGGCTTGATTAATCTCACTTCAGCAGAGAGGGTCTTGAAGGAAAAGTTTTTCATCCACTGGCAGTTTGTCCGCACATGTCTCACCAGATCCCAAGGCATGTTGGACAGCAAGCCAGTTTTGATGCCCACGGCGTGAAGTTGGCTCACCCAATCGAGCATGCCAGGGTTGGGATGGTCCCAAATCTCAACCTCCACCTCGCGGAGAATCTCGATCTGTCGGTGGTCAAGCAAAGTATTGGTCTGTGCTGCCAACTTCAACCAATACTCCTCCGCGGTAAGATCGCCGCGGTCGTAAGGACCCCGGCTGGCTTCCCACAGCTTATAAAACAAGTCGAAACTCACATTGAACATTTCCGCCATACGCCCAAATTCTTCTGCCGTAGGGCAGCGCGCCAAAACCTGACCATAATCGAGAATTACCGCACTGATCCTGGGGGAACCAGTATGACGTTCAGTGGACACCGGACCCTCCTGCATTCCCCTATATTCTCCTCTTCCCCAGTTTTTCGTCCAATCAATTCATCTGCGGCTACACATGCGCTGGGTTGTCCGTAGCTAGAAGGCTTCTGCGATTTCCAAGTAGGCGCGTATACTGTGCGAACCTGAAAGCGGGATTGCGCCAGCATTGCGGGACAGACAAAGGCATAGTACAAATCCGAGTGTAAGAGATTCGGATTGGACTGAACCCTCGCGCAACCAGTTTCGCCGAGGCAGCCGGCGATGACAGAAACCTCCGATACGCTCGTGGTTGGCGTGGATGTTGGCGGCACCAAGGTTGCCGCCGGCTTAGTGAACCGCAATGGTGAAATCAAAACTCAAGTTCGCAACCCGATGGCGGCACATGGCGAAGGTAGCGAAGGACTCGCGGCAGTCGTATCCGCGATCGATCTTCTTTTTAGTCACGATGCAAAAGTGCGAACTCTGATTCGCGGCATTGGTATTTGCGCACCCGGTCCCTTGGATCCGGCGACCGGAGTTGTGATCAATCCTCCGAATGTTCCGTGTTGGCGCAATTTTCCGCTGGCCGCCGAGATCGAGAGAGTTTACCGGGTGCCGGTGAAGGTCGAGAACGATGCCAACGCGGCGGCGCTGGCCGAAGCACGCTGGGGCGCGGGTCGTGGCTATCGCCACATTTTCTACGCGGGCATCGGTACCGGGATCGGAACCGGCATTGTGTTTGATGGACGAATCTACAATGGCCGGACCGGCGCCGCCGCCGAGGGCGGACATATGAGTATTGACTACCACGGCCCGCGATGCGGATGCGGCAAGCCAGGCTGCATCGAAATTCTAGCTGCTGGGCCTGCCATTGGGCGAAGCGCGCGCGCTAAGTTGGCGTCCGAGCAAGATGCTGGCTCTAGCATTCTTAGTCTTGCCAAGGGAAACATCGAAGCCGTTACCAGTGAAATGGTGGGCCAGGCTTATGCCAGCGGTGATCCAGTCGCCAAAGAAGTATTACAGGAAACCGTCGACCTGCTTGCACTGTGGTTGAGCAACATCGTCGATCTGTTGGAACCAGACGTGATAATTCTCGGTGGCGGTGTGGCGGCGATGCTCACTCCCTTCTTTGGCGACATCGCCAGTGGGCTGGCGAAATACTGCATTATTTCTCGCTGCCGGGAGATTCCCTTGCTAAAAGCGCATTACGGCGCCGATGCGGGTATCGCTGGCGGTGCCGCACTTTGCTCGGATTGCTGGAGCTAGTCATGGCGGGTTGAGCGGATTTGTTCGGCAAAATACCGTAGCGATGCGTGTGCTACAACTTTTTCGACGACTTAATAGGAGCCCTCATATGAGATCAACTCGGCCGCGATGTTTTCGCCATCTCGCCGGTACTGTATTCTCTGTGGCGTTCTTTTGTTCGCTGGCAGCCTTGCCACTCTCGGCCTCTGACCCTTCTTCCCGGACTCTGCACTCGGATTGGCAGTTTCGCGCGGTCGGAAACACAGACAATCCCGACGTCAAGCAATGGCATCCCGCGCAGGTTCCGGGCGTGGTGCACACTGACCTGCTGCGCAACGGTCTCATCCCTGACCCGTTCGATCGGGATAACGAATTCCGCTTGCAGTGGATTGGCCTGGCCGACTGGGAGTATCAAACGACCTTTCAAGTCGATTCGGGCGCGCTCGGGCACGATCATGTCGATTTGGTGTTTGACGGGCTGGATACGTTTGCCGACGTCTACCTCAATGATCAAGCGATTCTCCACGCTGACAATATGTTCCGCCGCTGGCGAATTCCCGCAAAATCGCTATTGAAGCCCGGTCAGAATACGCTCCGTATCGTTTTCCATTCCGCAATCACGAAGATGCTTCCCTACGTCAAGTCTCTGCCTTACGTTTTGCCCTCAATATCAACCCACAATTTTGGGAATGAGGAGAACATCGCTACCGCCCCGTACACCCGCAAAGCCCCGTATCAATACGGCTGGGATTGGGGACCGCGTTTCATGACCGAAGGCATCTGGCAGCCAGTGCGTCTGGAGACGTGGGATACGCTGCGCATTGACAATTTCCACATCCACCAACAGAAAGTTACCGCCGGCACCGCCAGTGTGACCGCCGAACTCGACCTCGAAGCGGGCAAGCCCACGACAGCTACTCTTGCCTTTGCTCACGATGAACTGTCTGGAGCACAGGTCAACGATGGAACCCAGACTCTGCAACTCGATGCCGGCATGAATCACGTTTCATTTCCAATTCGTGTGGCGGCGCCGAAATTGTGGTACCCGGTTGGATACGGCTCCCAAAGCCGCTATCGGTTTTCTGCCGTGATCCGCGCCGGCCGCGAAGTCGCGGCGCGAGCGGAAGTAAAAACCGGACTACGCTCCCTGGAGTTGCGCCGTGCTGCCGATCAATGGGGCAAGAGTTTCGAGTTCGTGGTAAACGGCATCGAGGTTTTCTCCAAAGGCGCGGACGTCATTCCGTTCGACAGCTTTCCCAACCGTGTCACTCCGGAAATTCATCGCAAAATTCTTCAGGCCGCTCGCGACGCCCACATGAATATGGTTCGCGAATGGGGCGGCGGCTACTATGAGTCCGATGATTTCTACGATATCTGCGATGAACTGGGCATTATGGTCTGGCAAGAATTCGCCTTCGGCGGCGACATGATCCCTGGAGATGTAGCTTTCCAGGAAAACCTCCGGCAGGAAGCGGCCGACCAGATCAAGCGGCTCCGCGATCATCCCAGCATCGTAATCTGGTGCGGAAATAATGAGGTCGAAACTGGCTGGTACCACTGGGGCGACCGCCAGGAATTCAAAGAATCTATTTCATCGGAAGTCCGTGATCGCGTCTGGCAGGATTACCTGATCATGTTTGCCGACATCCTCAAGAGCGCGGTCACGCAATATACCGATCCCGTGCCTTACTGGCCCAGCTCTCCCAGCGCCAACTTCGAGGAAATTCCAGACAATCAACACAACGGCGATATGCACTATTGGGCGGTGTGGCACCAGCAGGCACCGGCGGAAGACTACACCAAGCAATTTCCCCGCTTCATGACGGAATACGGATTCCAATCTTTTCCTGAGATGCGAACCATCCGCGCATTTGCAAAACCTGAGGACTTCGATATTCGTTCCACGGTCATGCAGGCGCATCAGAAAAACAAGGGCGGCAATGAACGCATCTTGACTTATATGTTGCGCGAATACCGCGAGCCCAAGGATTTTGCTTCGTTCGTTTATTTGAGTCAAGTGCAGCAGGCCGAGATCATCAAGATCGGCGCCGAGCATTTGCGTCGGCAGCGGCCGCGCACCATGGGTTCGCTGTACTGGCAGTTAAATGACTGCTGGCCGGTGGCTTCGTGGGCGAGCATCGATTACTACGGGCGTTGGAAGGCCCTTCACTATTATGCCCGGCGCTTCTATGACGATGTGCTGGTCTCGCCATACCTGCACGACGATAAGGTGGATGTGTACGTCGTATCGGACAAGCTGCAGCCACTTTCTGCAACGATTCACACCCGGCTTCTCGATTTCTCTGGAAATGCCTTGCTTGATCAAACCAAGGACATTCAAGTCCCCGCACAATCCAGCGCGATCTATCTCACTTTCGATAAAGCAAACCTAGCGGCAAAGGCCGATCCTCATCGCAGCTTTCTGGTTTTCGACCTGGAAGTGGCGGGGAAGAAAGTGTCCCGGAACCTTATATTTTTTGATGTGACACACAACCTCGAACTGCCGGTCATGCCCAAGATCGAAGCTAGCCTCAGCAAAACGGGCAGCGACTACACCATCACGTTACAGTCATCGCAACTCGCTCGTGGCGTCTATGTTTCTTTTGCAGATCTCGATGTCGAAAGCTCGGATAATTATTTTGATCTGCTTCCGGGAGAGTCCGCCACGGTCACTCTCAAGTCTGCTGCAACGTTCGATCAGCTTAAAAGCGCGCTGAAAATCATGTCTCTAACGGAGGCGTACGCTGCAAAGTGATCTGCCGCCCACATCTTCGGCTTCTGACGGGATGTATACTGTGCCAGAATTTCAAGGCGCCGAGCCCACGCCAGACGTGGACTCCGAGGATTACGCGTGAACGTCATCACCATCGGTGAGGTACTTTGGGACATCGTCGGACAGGAAGAACACTTAGGCGGCGCTACGTTTAATTTTTCAGCCCACCTTAGCCGACTGGGGCATAGGGTCTCATTCGTCAGTGCAGTTGGCGCGGACCAACGGGGCCAAAGTGTCATCGATCGAATGTCGCAGCTTGGTCTAACGACTGAATATCTGCACCGGGAAAAAGATCATCCCACGGGAACAGCTTCAGTTGCGCTGGCCAGCGATGGCCAACCGAAATTCGTTCTGCACCGGCCCGCGGCCTACGATTTCCCGCAGCTCACGGCGGCACAATATGATCGATTGTTCTCCCGTCCAGTGGATTGGATTTATTTCGGAACGCTGCACCAGATTTATCCCCAGGCCCGGCAATTGACGATGGATCTTCTCGATCGAGCATCAGGAGCGCGCCACTTCTACGATGTGAATCTACGCTCCGATGGTTACACGCCGGAGTTGATTCAACAACTCATGGCGCGAGCCACCGTCGTGAAACTGAATCATGAAGAGGTCGAAGCCATTGCCCTCATGTTCGGCTCCCGGCAAGGTTCGCTCGAGGAGTTCTGTCGACATTACGCGGACTTGTATAAATGGGCGGGAGTGTGTGTAACCCGCGGCTCCCTTGGCTGCACGGTTCTGACAGACGGACAGTATCTCGAAGCACCCGGCTATCCCGTTCAAGTCGTGGATACGGTCGGCGCAGGCGATGCCTTCGCGGCTGCGTTCCTTCACGGTCTGGGGAGCGGGTGGCCCACCCCGGAAATCGTTGACTTCGCCAATCGCGTGGGTGCGCTGGTCGCTAGCCGCCGGGGAGCCATCCCCGATTGGACGATTGCGGAAGCGAATGCTCTTGAAACAAAGCTCGGACGGCTGGAGACGGCATGAAGCTGAACTCGGTTTTGTTGAAAAGCACGGTGGTGGCCGCCTTGGGCGGTTTGCTATTTGGGTTCGATACTGCCGTCATTTCGGGCACTACGGGCCAACTGTCGCAGGTCTTCAACCTATCGTCGAAGTTCTTGGGGATCACGGTTTCCATTGCCATTTGGGGCACGGTTGTGGGCGCAATGCTCGCCGGGCTCCCTGGAGAACGTTTTGGACGGCGCGATAGCTTGCGAGGATTGGCTCTCTTCTATTTGGTCTCTGCGCTGGGCTGCGCCCTGGCCTGGAACTGGTCGTCGCTAGTTGCGTTTCGCTTTATTGGCGGACTGGGCATCGGCGGTTCGTCTGTGCTGGGCCCGATGTACATTGCCGAGATCGCCCCCGCGAAATGGCGGGGAAGACTAGTGGGGTTGTTTCAGTTCAACGTAGTGTTCGGCATTCTGCTTGCATATTTTTCAAACTACCTCATTGCGCTACTGCATCCGGGCGCCGCGGAATGGCGGTGGGACCTGGGGGTAGCTGCGTTTCCCGCAGTTCTATTTTTTGTGATGCTGTTTACGATTCCGCGAAGCCCGCGCTGGCTGGTCAAGAAGGGACGTGTGGACGAGGCACGAGCGGTCCTCCAGATGACGGGGGATGATAACTACGAGCGGGATCTACAGGAGATCGTCGAATCCATTGATGTTGAACAGAAGCAGGCAGCAGAAAAATTGTTTTCTAGAAGATACGCGTTTCCGATTTTTCTGGCGGTGAGCATTGGGATGTTCAATCAACTGTCAGGCATCAACGCCATTCTTTACTATCTGAACGACATTTTTGCTCACGCTGGATTCAGCCGGATCTCCGGTAATCTTCAGGCTGTTGCCATCGGAGCCACCAATCTAGTTTTTACGATGATCGCGATGTCGGTGATCGATCGCCTCGGCCGCAAAACACTGTTGCTGGTCGGTTCCGTGGGGACCGCAGCATGCCTGGCGGGAGTTTCCGCAATCTTCTTCTCCCACACCCATGAGAGTCTCCTCGTATGGTTGTTGGTGGGTTACATCGCCTTCTTCGCATTTTCCCAAGGCGCCGTGATCTGGGTTTATATCTCGGAAGTTTTTCCCAACACGGTTCGGGCAAAAGGACAAAGCCTCGGCAGTTTCTCGCACTGGTTTATGAACGCGTTGATCTCTGGCATTTTTCCTCTTATGGCTGCGTCTTCCGGCGCTTACCCATTTGTCTTTTTTTCAGCCATGATGGTCGTGCAATTCTTCGTGGTTTGGTTTGTGTATCCAGAGACCAAAGGCTTCACTTTAGAGGAAATGCAGAAGGAATTGGCCATTAGATAATCGTGTTCGCTTGTCGGCACCGCACTGTTTTCCCCCTAGATGGCTCAGTTAACACGAGTTCACTGACTTTGCAGCAGCACACTGCTTCGGTGAATTCTCCCCCCGCTCTTGGCGTCGTTGGCACGCCTTCTTTCATCTACATAGCAGATGGCATTCCAAACCTTCACCGCGCGACTCGTCCGCTCCGTTGGCCTCTCCGAGCTCACCAAGCATCTTGAATTCGAAACGAAGGGCGTTCCCCGCTTTGGCTTCGTCGCTGGGCAATGGCTATCCTTCAAAGCGAACATGCCCGATGGCGAAGAGATCACCCGCGCTTATTCGATCGCCTCCCCGCCAGGAAGCAACAACAAGTTCGCCTTGTGCCTGAACCGAGTCCAGGACGGCTTCATGTCCAACTTTCTTTGCGACATGAAAGCGGGCGACGAGATCCGCTGCCAGGGACCGTTCGGCGATTTCATTCTGCGTCCGCCGATGCGCGATACGATTTTCATAGCCACCGGCACAGGAATCGCTCCGTTTCGTTCCATGCTGCATTGGCTCTTCACACCAGTAATGATGGAGGACGGACGTCCTCGCCCGTCGTCCTCCGGCGATGCGCGTCACCAGGGCAAGCAGCTCTACTTGATTTTCGGCAATCGGACAGAGCGAGACATCTACTATCACGAGGAATTCGTGCGCCTAGCCGGCGAGTACGCAAACTTTCATTACATGCCTACTCTCAGCCGCGGCGGTCCGGAGTGGAAGGGCCTGCGAGGATATGTGCAAGAACATGTCCCAACCGTGGTCAAAGGCCGCACCGACCTTCATGCCTACATCTGCGGCTTAGACAAGATGATCAGGGCCAACCGGGAACTACTGAAGTCCCTGGGCTGGGACCGCAAGTCGATCCTGTATGAGAAGTACGACTGAAGGCCGACCTGAAGTGCGCCAGCTAGGGTGCGTTTAATCACACGACTTCGATGGTTGCGTTATGGCCGGCAGCAGACCCGAGTCTGGCGTCGCGCGTAAGCAAGGTGGCGCCAAGTCTTTCGGCGAGCACGACGTATGCCGCATCGTACGCCGACAAGTTGTGGCGGAGTTGCCAGATCCGGGGCAGCAGAACGAGGTGTGGATAGCGCGTAATCCGCATGTCCAGCAAATCCTGAATTGCTTGTGCCGCGCGGGATGCGGAGAGCGCGCCCTCCCGCACCAGGCGGCGCAGCACCTGCGCGACCTCCAGATCCAGGAGCTCAGGAGCGTGGAGGGAGTGGTTGCGCGAAAAAATTCGGCTCTCGAGGCGCGGGGCTGCCGCGGTCTGAACCAGCCAATCAACGGCCGCGGACGCATCCAGGACGATCACCGCGCCTCACGTTCTTCTCGCACCAGGCGGGCGGTGTCCAGCTCGGCGGCAACCCCTTTCCTTCGATGCAGACGTTCCCGCAGTTCCGCCAGCGTGGGCCGTTCCGCAATCTCTTTGATCTCGGCCAGCAGGTAGTCCGACAGCGATCTGCCAGTCAACGCGGCGCGGGCTTTCAGGCTGCGATGCAGCGCGTCAGGGACATTGCGGAGTTGAATCATTTTTGACATGTGCTTAGCATACTTTCATGTGTAGCACATGTCAACCGAATGGACATAGCCGATGGCCCGAACATTTCGAATCCGCCCCGGTCTGCGCTATCGGTTCTCCTGGCTGAACACGCACAGCCATTTCCCATCGCGCTGTACCCAGAAAACAGAAACAAAGAAATCGTTCGAAACTTCCTTGTTCTTCGGAACGATGGTCTTCTCCGTCATCTTGTAGGTAATCAAGCCGGAAGTTGCCGTGTAGGTGACCAACTTCACGTTGTCCATGAAGTAATCTTTAAGCTTGGAATCCGACGCATGTTGGACCACGGCGGCCTTGCCCTCGGGGCCACGGGAATCGACAAACACCGCGTCCTCGGCAATCAGGTCGGCAAACGCCGCCGTGCTTCCCGCCTTTCGGGCATCCCACCGCTTGCGCTCCTGCACTGTGATCTGATCGAGCAAGTCGGCCTGCGCGGAAACCGGCACCGCCTTCTTGAGGTAATCGCCCGATTCGATGTACGCCTTCAGCCGGTCCCCGATGAAGTGGTGCCATACCTGGTCCGCGGCCTGCGCGTCCTCCATCGACATCTGGCCCATCATGTTGACGATGACGTGCATGCGGGTGCCGCTGCCTTCCGGCTTGAATTCGTAGGTGATCACGGCATCCAGCGCATTGCCGGAGAATCCCAGGGGCCCGGTAAAACGCAGAATCTTGCCCCGCTCGGCATAGTTGACGACCGCGTGCTGCACGCCATTCCCCGAGTCATCGAAAATTTCATAAAACCCTCCCCCGGGCTTGGCCTCGATGTAGAGTCGCTTGGGATGCTGGGAGAAAGAGTGGTCCCACCAGGCGCCGATATCGCCCGTAGCCGCGTCGTACGCCACATTGGGAGAGACCGGCAGGATGACTTCCAATTCGACGGAGTATCCGCCATAAGCCAGCAGCTTGACCTCGGCCTGCGCGGCCGATCCGAGGGTGATGGTGGTCATTGTGACGATCAACAGGATCGCTGACAACGTTTTGAGCGATTTCATAGTGCCTCTTAGCTACTTGGTCAGCGGAAGCGTACCATATTCGGCGCAGCATACTTTCATGTGTAGCACATGTCAAAGTGACGGCGACTGTAGTGATGAACGAAAGCCTAGGACATCGTCCAAGAACGGATGCGAACCTCGGGCACCAGTCCGGATCACAGGAACCGTGGATTGAGGTATCCCGGCCGGGCGTGTCCGTTTTGCGGATCAGTGGAGAGGCCAGTGGAGAGGAATGACGCATCCGAAGTTTGCGGGGCCATGAGGCTCCAGGCTTCGCGATACTGTTCGTAGTGGCCGCAGCGGTCTCCGCCGTAGGGGAAAAAGAGCAACCACTTGTTTTTGATCTTTTCGACCGGGATTAGGTACCAGACGTCGACCGGAATGAGGTAGGCGACGAAGATGTCGATGTCCCCGGATGTGTACCGGGTCTGTTCGCGATTGCCGCACATTCCATGCAGGCCATAGCGACGATTGCGGTGATGGCCTCCCGACTTGACCTACACCCGCCACAGGCGCTGGCCAGAGTCAAGGATGAAGTCATAGCGTTCGCTGTCGCCCCAAGGCTTGGCGACGCCAAACCCGAGGCTGGCGGCTTTGTAAAAGAAGGCCAGTTTCGAGAGTTCGCCGCGACGCTTGGCCCAGAGGGGCCCGCGCACCATGGTGCAAAGCCTCCCTGTTAGCTTGTCGGTCGCGCTCGAGGTTGGCCAGGCCAAGGGTGTGGAAGGCGGAGTTCGCCGCCCTGCGAATGGATTTCTAGGGGCTTCGGGCAATTGCTTTTGCGGCATTTTTCCTTTTCAATCCCAATAAAAAGGCGCGAGCCGGATTTCCGGTCGCGCCCGTTTGTTTTTGTCTTCTATTTCCAGACTACCAAATCGAAGGGGGTAAACCCGCCAAATCTTGAAGTTTATATTTCCATCTTAATCAGCGGGTTGGGAGGGAATCGATAGGTTTGGGGACTTGACAAGGTTTTCCCGAATCGGGAAAACTGGGGTGAAAGAGCCGGGTGCCCAGGTGGCTGGCCCACTCAATCCGTCCTTGGTGTCTAGTCCCATGACATGGTTCAGCATTGGTTACGGTTTGGGTTTCACGGCGGCCCGGAGAGCGATGCGAGCGGACTCGGGTAGGGGAGAAACCCGACATATCCGAGCCGCCTTGATTTGGGTCTGGCGGGGTCCGATTGCGAACGAGGCAGAACTCGGCAGCTCAAGCTGAAGCTAGCCCGCCTGAGCTGCACGCGCAATGACCGGCATCGCAGGTCGATGTGATGGCAACGGGGGCTGGCCCGACTGCTCTGCGCTCTGCCATAGATGTGGCAAGAAGACGCGTGTTTTCGATCTTGCAGATTGCGCGAATCAGTCTTTCACGGCGAAGACCAGAAAATAGTCCATGCCGTCGCCCTTGACAAAGTCATATTGTGAGCGCAAGGCATAACCTGCTTCTGATGCCTCTTTGATAACAATGTCGCGATCTACGCCGTGATTCTCTCCGTTGCCGTTGCGGTCAATGATTCCAACCTTGGCGCCGGGTCGAAGCGAGGCGCGCAGGCTTCGCAGCAGGGCGACGGGTTTATCGACCTCGTGGTAGGTCTTCAGCAGCAGGACGGAGTCAATCTGGTTCACGGGCAGTTGCGGGTCATCGCTTTTGCTCAGAATCGTCTTTACGTTGTGCAGGCCTTCTTTCTGAGCTCTCCGGTCGATATATTGCGTCGCTTCAGGATTGATGTCGACCGCATAGACCGTGCCGGTTTCAGTAATGCGTCGAGCGGCTCGAACCGTGAACCAGCCGGAGCCGGCGCCAATGTCGGCCACGGTTTTGCCAGGAGCGATTTCGAGGATGTCCAGGATGCGGTTGATCTGAAGCCTCTCATCTCGTCCAGGAGAATCAAAAATGGAAAGATCGCCGGTGTAAGGCGTGCTGGTTTTTCGAGGTGCGGTGTGCCGGGCAGTTTCTGAGGGTGAGCTCTGAGCTTGAGTGAAAACCGCGCTCAGGAAAAGAAGAAGCAGCGCAGGCAGCCGAACGCGATGCTTGAACATGGGATTCATCTCCAGACACTTTTTCTCTCAGGATAGACTCCGAAAGGCGGGGCTTGGTGAGCAGTGCTTCTCAGCCCACCGTTTCGGTTGGTGGGGCGAATTGACTTCTGCTAATCTGCTAGGACTTCTCAAACGAGGAAACGTTCAAAGATGCGATACCGCAAGCTACTCAGTGTCACGCTTACATGGTTCATCTATTTCGTCCTGCCACTCTCGGCTGCCGACAAGAACAAGACCAATTCTTCCGACGCCAACAAGCCGTCTTACGAATTGCCGCAGCCGGCAAAAGAGAACCTTGATTACATCATGTACCAGCAGATCCGGAATGAAGGTCTGGTGCACTCGCATGTGATGGAGTTCGCCTCCGCGCTGATGGATGGAATTGGGCCGCGGCTGACGGGCTCGCCGAATCTGAAGCGCGCCAACGAATGGACGCGCGATCAGTTGGCCGCCATGGGCTGCAGCAATGCGCATCTCGAAGACTGGGGCGAGTTCGGCATGGGCTGGCAGCAGCTCAACACCTGGACGCGCATGGCTGCGCCCGATACCGCCGTCTTCATCACCCAGGCCGCGCCCTGGTCGCCGTCGAGCAACGGTGTGATCAGCGGGCAAGCGATATCGATGGACGTAAAGAAGGAAGAGGATCTGGATAAATACAAAGGGAAGCTCGCTGGCAAAGTGGTTCTGCTGGGCGAGATGCGGGAAGTCAAGCCGGTGGACAAGCCGCTGTTTGAGCGGGAAGATGAGAAGGATCTGGCCAAGATTGTCGAGCATCCCCTCGTCCCCGAGCCTGAATACTTCACGCCGGAGATGATGAAAGGGATCGAGGTGCGGCAGAAGGTTTCAAAGTTCCTAGCCTCGGAGCATGCGCTGGCAGCGGTTCTTCCCAGCCGTGATGGCAGGAATAACGGTGGTTCCGGGGGAACCATCTTCGTGGACAGCAGCCGTGGTCTGGGATGGTTCGCCTATCAACGGGAGCACGTTCAGCCGCTTCCGGTTGTAATCGCGGCGATTGAGAACTATGGACGGGTGTACCGGTTGCTCAAGGCCAACGTCCCAGTCACCATCGAGCTGAATGTCGATGTGAAGTTCACGGGCGATCACGAGCATGGGTTCGACACCATTGCCGAAATACCGGGAACTGATCCGAAGTTGAAGGACGAAGTTGTCATGGTCGGCGGCCATCTGGATTCATGGGCAGCCGCGACCGGCGCGACCGACAACGGAGCGGGGACTGTGGTTGCGATGGAAGTCATGCGCATTCTTAATACGCTTCAGGTAAAGCCGCGGCGTACGATTCGCATCGGACTGTGGACCGGGGAAGAGCAGGGCTTGTTTGGCTCGATCGGCTACGTGAAGCAGCATTTTGGATTTGTGCCGCTGTCCACCGCGCCTGACCAAGTCAAATTGCCGGAGTGGATGCGCAAGCCTGCTGGACCGCTTGAGCTCAAGCCCGATCAACAAAAGATCTCCGGGTATTTCAACGTGGACAACGGCACTGGCAAGATCCTCGGTATTTATTTGCAGGAGAATATCGCCGAAGCGCCAATCTTTGCGCAATGGATCGAGCCCTTGAAGGACCTCGGAGTGACCGCGATTAGCGTGCGCAATACCGGAGGCACCGATCACGAGTCCTTCGACGCCGTCGGCATTCCGGGTTTTCAGTTCATTCAGGACAAGCTCGACTACGGCTCGCGGACCCATCACTCGAACATGGATACGTACGAACGGCTGCAAGCGGGCGACCTCGCGCAGGCGGCCACGGTTGAGGCTATTTTCGTTTATAACACGGCCATGCGCGACCAGATGCTGCCGCGCAAGCCGCTGCCGCATCCGGAACTGGAGGAGCAGCGCAAGGCGCCACTCAAGAAGTTGATGCCTGGGGCGGTAGAGGTCGAGGAGACGGGCGCAAAAGAAAACCAGTAACGCGGTCGGCCAGTTTTCCGTTGTTGTATCCCACAACGAACTGTCATCCCGAAGCAAAGCGAGGGATCCAGGTTCTTGCCT
>Ga0116219_10000419_pt1 | contig 43991 bp, 37 predicted proteins | sample Sb_taG_4_FD_91019 | JGI IMG/M metagenome (GOLD analysis project Ga0116219, IMG submission 91019) | Peat soil microbial communities from Weissenstadt, Germany - Sb_50d_6_BS metaG | ecosystem: Environmental > Terrestrial > Soil > Wetlands > Peat | place: Germany: Weissenstadt | collected 2010-09-21 | reverse complement strand
TTCCGCTAGCGGAAGGGGAACTTAATAGTCCTGCAGGGTGACCTGTTCGCCGCTCATTCACCCTATGGAAAGAGCCCGGTGCCTGGGTTGAGGAACACTCTCCCGGGACGGTTTCCAAAGGCCTCAGCTCCGCACCGTGCTTTATCGTTCTGAGCAACAAACTGAGAAGAGAACCGAGAACTGACAACTGGTTTTTCGTTATCCTGCTTGCCTTGTGGTTCCCGTGTTCCTCCCCGCCGTGACCGGCGCACGCCGGTTCCTCTGCTTGACTGCATGACCCAAGTCCGATAATCTACTACAATATACATTATCTAAAAGATAAGCATCGATCTTTGACAATCTGACCCAGGCGAGGGTGTGGCTTCTCGACCCCGCTCCAAACGCGGTTTCAGCGAAGAATGGACGATCCTGCTTAGCGCTGCAGTTTCAAAAAGAGGATTCCCAAAGGTGGAAGGGTCAGATCCAAAGAGAACGGCTGGCCATGTGCGGGTATGGTTTCGGCGAGCACACCTCCACCATTCCCCTGATTACTGCCGCCGTAGGAAGCGGCATCGCTGTTCAAAAGTTCGCGCCAATACCCTCCTTCGGGAACGCCTATACGATAGTGCTGTCGCAACACCGGCGTGAAGTTTCCAATCACCACGATGATCTCGTGATGACCAAGGCGCAAGAAACTGAGCACGCTGCAATCCGCGTCGTTGGCATCCAGCCACTGAAAAGTGCCGGGATCAAATTCGCGCTCGTAGAGAGCGGGTTCTCTTCGGTAGAGGTGGTTCAAGTCCTGCACCCAGGTTTGCACTCCGGAGTGCAGAGGGAATTGAAGGACCCACCACTCCAGGCTTTCCTCAGCGTTCCACTCGCGTTTCTGACCGAACTCGCAACCCATGAAGAGCAGCTTCTTGCCCGGCTGAGCCCACTGGTAGCCGAATAACAGCCGGAGATTGGCGAACTGCTGCCATTCATCGCCCGGCATCCGGCCGATCAGTGAGCCTTTGCCATGCACCACCTCATCGTGGGAGAGCGGCAAAACATAGTTTTCCGTAAACATATACAGGCCGCGGAAAGTCATCTGATTGTGCTGATATTTGCGGTGGATGGATTCCTTGGCCAGGTACTTGAGGGTGTCGTGCATCCAGCCCATGTCCCACTTGAGTCCAAAGCCCAGCCCGCCAACATGAGTGGGACGCGACACCATCGGCCAGGCGGTGGATTCCTCGGCGATAGTCTGGATGTCCGGGTGACGCCCGTAAGCGGTGCGATTCAATTGTTGCAGGAAGCTCACGGCGTCGAGATTCTCGTTTCCGCCGTACTGGTTTGGGACCCACTCGCCGTGGTTACGGGCGTAGTCGAGATAGAGCAGGGATGCGACGGCATCGACGCGCAGGCCATCGATGTGGTAGCGATCCAGCCAGAACATAGCGCTGCTGAGCAGGAAGCTGCGCACCTCGTTGCGGCCATAGTTAAAGATGAAAGACGTCCACTCGGGGTGGAAGCCCTGACGCGGATCCTCGTGCTCGAATAGGTGGGTGCCGTCGAAGAAGGACAAGCCGTGGCCATCGCTCGGAAAGTGCGAGGGCACCCAGTCGAGGATGATCCCGATGTTGTGCTGGTGGAGGCAGTCCACCAGGTACATGAAGTCTTGTGGCGTGCCATAGCGGCTAGTGGGTGCAAAGTAACCAGTGACCTGGTAGCCCCAGGAACCATAGAAGGGGTGCTCCATGATGGGCATGAACTCGGCGTGGGTGAAGCCCATCCGGTTCAAGTACTCGGCCAGCTTCGGAGCCACTTCGCGGTAGGTGAGCCAACGGTTTCCGTCCTCGGGAACGCGCATCCAGGAACCGAGGTGAATTTCATAGATGGACATCGGGCTAGCGGAGGCTTTGCGCTGACGGCGAGACTGCATCCACTCCTGATCACCCCATTCATAGCTGAGGTCGCGCACGATGGAAGCAGTTTTCGGAGGGGTTTCGGTGCAAAAGGCAAAAGGGTCAGCCTTCTCCATGCGATAGCCCTGGAAACGAGACGACACGTAGTACTTGTAAATTGCACCCGGCTCCACGCCGGGGACAAATCCCTCCCAGATTCCTGAGCTTTCGCGTGGCCGCAGAGAATGCACATCCCGGTTCCACTGGTTATAGTCGCCGATAACCGAAACTGCATCTGCATTGGGCGCCCACAGCGCAAAGAATGTGCCCCGCTCTCCATCCGCCATGCCGGGATGCGCGCCCAGTTTCTCATAGAGCCGGTCGTGAGTGCCTTCGTTGAACAGGTGTACGTCAAAGTCGGTTAACAAGCTGCAGTTGTAACGAACTTCCGAGCGTTCGATTTGAGCCCTAGCGGTATCCATTGCTGTTCCTCATAATTTTATCGCTGATCGCCCACGAGAGGGTGGGACCGCATAAACAGAATTTTGTACCGGGGTTGAGCAAGCTAAGCGGCCATCGCATGGTGGCTCGCAGAAACACGCGTCGAGGTCTCGCATACAGGGGCACGCCAAGCCGTCAGTCCGCCATTGTTGCGGCGGCACTGGCCGAATCGGTAATGGTCGCTGAAAAACGCAACTCTTCGGAGAGCTCAGTCACTTGCGCTATCCATGCCTGAGCCTCCTTGTCCCCAGCCTCGGCCTTCGAACGAAATTCGTTATGGGCCCGCGTGATCCATTCCTGACAGAGGTTCTGGACCCACCAGATATTCACGGAGAATGGCAGCGAACGAGCCAAATGGACAGCCTTCTGAAGCCGCGCAATCGATCGCAGATCCGCCACATTGGCGAGGGTAGCCTCCGCCATGGCTTCCACCCTCCGTCTGAGTACGAACTCGAGTGTGGATGCATCCAGATCGATTTGTACCGCCTTGGCCTCTTGCAACAGAGCGTGGATGTGCTCAGGTTCCAGGTCGTCCCCAGCAAACGCGTCCCGCAGAAGACTGTTCAACGCGGATTCGGCGGAGGCCCGGAAGCCTTTGGGCAGGGGCACGCCGGAGCTGATGAGAAATCGCATTAATTCGGCATGGTGCTGGTAAATTTGCCGATGGGCGGCCTCAACTTCAGCCAGCACGGAAGTCGACAGAATACCCAGGACCTTCCGCTGCTGATCTTTGAAGAGCGCCTGCAGGGAATGAATCTCACCGAAGGCTTGCTTGACCAGGGAACGCGTATCCTCACTGGACTGAGGGAACGCCTCGACTAGACCCTTGCCCACGACACCATCCACTCCCGGGTTGCTTTCGCGAACTCCGGCTACCACCTCATGGCCACCGAAGTGAGCTACGCCAAAATCTAAGGTCAAACCCTCGCCCGTGATGTTGGACGTGAACACAGCCTTACCCACTGCCAGCTTTGCGTTTTCCGACTCCTTCGTAGAGTACTGTTGGCGATCGACGGTGTAGCAATAAACTCGCGCATGTTCCTGGTAGGGCTCAAAGATAGAACTTATTGCGTAGTGGCTCCCTAGCTTAAGCAAATCGACTCGGGACGTCTTTACGAGTTTTTCGTAAATGCGGGCGCCGTCGCCATGTTCAGCGAGGTTACTCTTGGCCTCCGCCAGCATTTCCAGAAAACTGCCTTCGAAATCATCTCCGAATACCTGTTCCGCAAGTTCAATGGCGCGTCCGGCATACTGCATAACCTGCACCGTCTCGATGCCCGACAGTTCATCGAAGAACCAGCCGCAGCTGGTGTACATGAGCATGGCATGGCGCTGCAATTCCAACAGCTTCAGCATGAGGACGGTCTCAGCTCGACTGAGCTCGCGTAAAGCATGTTTCTTAATGAACCGTTCGATACCTTCAGGGGAGCGATCCAGGATCACGTCGATGTAATCATTCCGGGCCGCCCAAGGGTCTTTGAGCAACTGGCCCGCCTTCTCTTCATATTTCGGTGCCACGGTGTCGCGCAGCCAATCCAGGGCTTGCCGCAAAGGCCCGCGCCACGCTTGGCTCCAACCGGCGTGCTGGCCCGAGTTGCATCCGCAATTGCTCCGCCAGCGCTCGACGCCATGGACACAGCTCCAGGAACTGTTCTCGAATATCTCTACGCGGTGAATCGGTGGATGGCGTTCCAGGTACTCTCCATAGTTAGTGAGTTGGGCGAGCTTGTTCGACTCGATGTAATCCAGCGCAGACGCAAGACCCATCTCGCCGAACTGATGATGGTGGCCGAAAGTTTCTCCATCCGCGGCCACGCTCACGAGTTCCGGCCACGCCCGCAAGTCTTCCGCGAAGCCGGCCATGATTCGTTTGGCGAAACCTTCCCCATTGGCCAACAGGCCTTCAAATGCGACCGCCCGGGAGATGGGTCCGTCGTAGAAGAAGACGCTTATCTTCCTTCCCGAGGGGAGATTCAGACGGTAAGGCATGGAAGGATCGATGCGCTCGCCACTTACGTCTTTCCAGGAGCGGCCACCGATTTTTCCCTCTTTGCTGGCCTGGCGCGGAGCCAGAATCGTGAACTTGATTCCGAATTCCGCGAGGATTTCCAGGGTTTCGAGATCGACCGCGGTTTCTGGAAGCCACATACCGCCGGGGGCGCGGCCGAATCGATGGGTGAAGTCCCGGATCCCCCACGCGATCTGGGTGTACTTGTCACGCCGGTTCGCCAGCGGCAGGATGATGTGGTGATAGCCCTGCGCAATGGCGGAGCCGTGGCCAGAAAATCTGTCCTTGCTGACGCGGTCGGCTTCCAGAATGGCCTTATAAACTCGCGGCGCTTTGGCCTCGATCCAGGACAGCAGGGTGGGACCGAAATTGAAACTAATCTTTTCGTAGTTGTTTAGGATGCGGAGAATTCGGTCTTCATTGTTGAGGATACGAGCGGCTGAGTTTGGAGCGTAACATTCGGCATTAATGCGCTCGTTCCAATCGTGATACGGGTAGGCCGAGTCTTGCAGTTCGATCGCCTCCAGCCAAGGATTCTCCCGAGGCGGCTGGTAAAAGTGACCGTGAATGCACACATATCCCATCGATGTCTTCTGTGCGGGAGTCCCGTTGATTTCACGTTACTACATACGGAACGCAAAGACAAAAACGAAGAGGCTCTTGATGATGCCGGATCTGTATTGCGTGCTCTCCGGAGCGCCAGCGGGATAACGAGCGACTGGGACTAGGAAGACACGGCGCAATTCAGGCGGTTCCCCGCATTCCCACTTTGGGACGGAGTTTACTGGCCCGGAGAAGGTGACCGAATGGAAAAACATCCAAATGCCGCGCGGTGACCGACAACTGGCCTGGTCATCGTTGTCGGTGAGGTCGATCGAGAACAAGATCGCCTAGGATGGGAACGCGTTGCCCTGCGTGGCGGAGAATAAAGCGCTAACATCAATAATCTACGATTGGAGACCGCGATGGAACCGTTCCGCTCTCATCTCTTCATTTGCACGCAGCAAAAGCCAGAGGGCGTTCCCTCCTGTCCGGCCAGCGGGTCGTTGGCTGTGCTCGAGGCGCTAGATCGCGAGATGCAGGCGCGCGGTCTCAACCAGGATGCGCAACTCACTACCTGCGGCTGCATGGGACTGTGTGATGAAGGTCCGGTGATGGTGGTTTATCCGGCCGGGGTGTGGTACCGGCGCGTGCGCGCGTCGGATGTTTCCGAAATCGTCGGTGCGCATTTACGCGACGGTAAGCCCGTCGATCGTCTGGTATGGAACGATGCGCCTGCGATGAAAGCCATGGCGGTCGAGCATGGGGAAAAGTTCCGTGAGGCGATGGCCGCCCGCGACAAAGCTGGGATGCTGCCCGACCGCCTCGATCAAATGATTCGCGGGTACATGCCGAGTCGTTGCCTACTCACGGCGCTTGAACTCGACATCTTTACCGCCGCAGGGGATGGAGCCAACGCGGAACAGATCGGGACGAGGGTCGACGCGAATGCCCGTGCCGTAGGCATGCTGCTTCACGCGCTGGTCGCGCTCGGACTGCTCTCGAAGAGCGGTGACGATTACAGGAACACGCCCGAGTCCGCACGCTTCCTGGTTCAGGGATCCAAAAACAGCCACCGCAATGGCCTGCTACACACCGCCAACATGTGGCATCGCTGGAGCACACTGACCGACGCGGTGCGCGGTGGTACCCGCATTCCCATCGATCGCGACGCTACTCCCGAATGGACGCGCAACTTCATTTCCGGCATGCAACGGCACGCCAAAGATCGCGCCCCGCATGTGGTGAGGGCGCTGGGCACTGCCGGGGTTCGCCGCATCCTCGATCTCGGCGGCGGCTCTGGCGCATACTCCATCGCGTTCGCAAAGGCCTATCCCGATGTACAGTGCGAGATTCTTGATGTCCCCGAGGTCCTGCCGCTCACTGCGGAATATGTCAGCCAGGCCGGCGTCTCAGCGCGAGTCAGGCTTCGTGCTGGCGACATGCTCCGCGACGACTTTGGCTCGGGCTACGACATCATCATGCTGAATGCGATCTGCCATATGTTTTCCGAGGAGCAGAACCGCGACATTTTCCACCGTGCGCACCAGGCACTCGTGCCGAATGGCCGCCTCGCCGTGCAAGACTTCATCCTCAATCCCGACAAAACCGGGCCACAACACGCGGCACTGTTTTCGCTGAACATGCTCGTCGCCACCGAGGCCGGTGCTACTTACAGCGAGCCCGAATACACCCAGTGGATGAAGGCTGCGGGTTTCAGCGAGGTATGCCGGATCGAGTTGCTGGGGCCAAGCGGCCTGATTGTGGGACGAGTGAAGTAGTCCTCAAACGCAGACATATCCGGGTAAGTGTTGCGTCCTATATGTCTCGCGCGACCCTCAGCCATTCATCAGCGTCCTTGTTAGAGCATTTTCAGCGTGTACGAAACAGCAGGTCCCTCCACTCCGGTATGACAATCCGTAAGGGGCTTACAGTAAGGGTGAAAACGCCTTAGCCCAAGGAGACGCTACGCCTGGACTTGGGACGAGCCCATCCCGGCGAACACTCGGCGGGTGGCTTGGACTGGGGCGCGGTCGGTGGGCGCCTGGCATTGGGCGCTTCGCATCGTCGAGAAGGCTGGTGGAGGCGCGAGATTGTGTCCCTAGTTAATTCCTCACCACCAATTTTGGGCCGCAGATCACAGCGAGCTGTGATCTGTGTCCTTGCGCCATTTTGGGCTCGGGACTGAAATGGAGTGGTCAGTCATCAGACCAATGGCAATGGCCAGCACTGAATCAGCAGCGAGAGTCGGGTTCGAGGCGATTCCTAGAAACAAGGTCTACCAGGAAGTCGCCAAGCAGCTCGAACGGCGCATTACCGAAGAGCTGAAACCGGGCGACCTGCTTCCCCCCGAACGGGAGCTGGTGCAATTGCTTGGGGTCAGCCGCGGCTCGGTGCGCGATGCCATCCGCAGCCTGGAACTGATGGGGCTGCTCGAACCGCGACAGGGAATCGGCACGGTGGTTTGCCGTCCGGCCGCTGCGTCAGCCAATCCTCTGGCGAACGCACTCCTCGAGAAGCGAAAGATGATTGTGGAACTGCTCGACGTGCGAAACATGATCGAGCCGCCGTTGGCCGGGCGGGCCGCTCTGCACTGCTCGCGCGATGAAATCGCTGACATGGAAGACATTCTTGTACGCCACGAGGCGAAGGTGCGCCAGGGCGAACTTGGAATCGAAGAGGACTCCGAGTTTCACTACAGCATCGCCTTGGCGTCGAACAACAGTGTGGTCTTAAAAGTGGTGGATGTGTTGATGGATTTGTTACGCGAGACCCGGGAACGGTCGTTGCAGGTGGAGGGACGGCAAGAAAGATCGCTCGCCGGCCACCGCCGAATTCTTTCCGCTCTCAAGCGGGGCGATGCCATAGCAGCAGAGGCTGCGATGCGCCGGCACCTGCGGGAGGTCGAAACAATCGTACTGAAAAAGCTTTACTAAAGAATGGAGGTTGCCACATGGGCCAGCTATTCGCGGTTGAAGTCATTTACCGTGGGGTCTTTCAAAAGACCCTGGCGAAAAACATCACGCGCGACATCGTTCTCGCCGCGCACAACCAAGGCAAACTGGGTATTTCCTTCGGTCGTTATGGAGATGCTCCGGAACGGAACGGCATTCCCGCCAAGAGTTTTGCCATCGTAGCCAACGATGAACAGACGCTCGAAGCCGGAATGGCACAATACGAGCCAAAACAAGTCGACCTGACCGTGGTTCTGGATGACACGCTCTGCAAGGGCGCGGAGTCTTGGGCGTGGTACGGGTTGCAGCCGGTGCATCATGCACTGAAACCGGGGCACACGCTGATCGTGATTTCCCGGGACGACGCACCTGCCCTGCTAGAAAACATTCACCGCCGGGAAGAGCCTTACAAGCTGGGAATCATTAAAGGAATTACCAGTTTCTCCGGCATGTGGGTCTTTAAAGATGACCACACGGACGTGCGGGTCCTCGGCGCCATCGCCAAGGTGCTGCCGGAAGTGATGACCTTCGAGTCGGTGGAGAAATTCATCAACGACAAGCTCAAGAGCTCACTGAAGGTTACGTCCGCACGCAATGCCTTCGATCGCTTTTCCAGCATTGATGTCAAAGCCGGCGTGGGCAATCCTGACGAGCTCTTCAAGTTTGACCTGCCCCGTTGGGAAGACATGCGCTGCGGCGTATCGATCAAGGGTCAGGGACAAGGCGGCGCCTTCGCCGATGCGGTGACCGGGCAAGTTGGCGGTTTCCGGCCGGCCCGCAACGAACTGTTCAAAAAGTACTCGACGCGCACCCAACGGCCGGTGGTGAACTTCTCCACCTGCACCAAGTGCACGCTGTGCTGGCTGAACTGTCCGGATGCCGCGTTCGACATCACGACCGCGGGCACCTACGACCCCAACCTCGAAGCCTGCTGCGGTTGCGGCATTTGCGAGGAAATTTGCCCGGTAAAGGACTGCATCACCATGGTGAACGAGTCCGAGTTCCACGGTAACGACAGCCAGTGGGCAGCGTTCGAGACAGACAAAGACGCATACCTGAAGTGGCTGGCGACCACGATTGAGAAAGCCGAACCGATCGAAAAGCGATCGCACGGTTTCCGTTATCGCGGTCAATATCAAGAACAGGTCCCCGAGGCCCTGGAAGTCGCAAAGAAAGGCTAATGCCCCGAAGGGGAGCAACCTGAAGACAAGGAGATTGAAATGCCGACACTGACAATACCTGTAGAAGAAAAAAAGCAACCCTTGGAGCAGGAAGCCCTGATTACCGGCGCGGAAGCCATTGCGATTGCCTGCAAACTGGCTAACGTGGACGTGGTCACGGCTTACCCAATCCGGCCTTATGACACGGTGATGCAGTACATCAGCCAATTGGTAGCGGACGGCGAAATGGACTGCGAATATATCGTGGCGGAAGGCGAACATTCACAATTCGAAATCGTGAAGCATGCGTCGGCTTGCGGAGCGCGCGTGTTTTGCGGGTCGAGCGGCGTGGGCTGGATGTATGCCATGGAAGCGCTGACCGTAACTCCGGCCCTGCGTATTCCGATGATCGCAATGGTGGGCAACCGGGCGCTCGATGATCCCGGCGCGTTTGGCGTGGAACACAATGACGCGCTCGCAGTCCGCGACCTGGGTTGGATGTTGACCTGGGTCGATAGCGCACAGGAAGCGTTAGACACCGCTTTGATCGCCTATCGGGTGGCGGAAGATCGCCGCATGTTCGTTCCGTTGGCGATTAGTTGCGATGGCGCGTTCCTCACCCACTCGCAAGCCCTGGTAAAGATCCCGTCACAGGAGCAGGTTAATAAATTCCTGCCTCGTTACAACCGCGGCGATCTGCTGCTCCATCCCGACAACGTCATTTCGGTGGCCCCACAGGCCAACGAGGACTGGGTGACGGAAATTCGACGGCAGAACTACGGAGTCACCGAGATCGCCTGCGACGTCATTCGCGAAGTCTATACCGACTTCGAGAAAACGTTCGGACGCAAGTACGGCAATCCGTTCTTCGAAGAGTATATGACCGAAGATGCGGAAGTCGTACTGCTGGGCATGGGAACAATGTCGACGCCAGTCCGGGTTGCAATCCGGAAGATGCGCGAAGAAGGCAAGAAAGTTGGCTTCGTTCGTCTGCGCTGGTTCCGGCCGTTTGCGGGTCCGGAGATTGCCAAGTGCCTGGAGCGTTTCAAGGCCATCGGCGTAATTGATCGCGACTTCTCGTTCGGTTCGCCGAACCTGAGTGGCGTGGTGGCCACGGAAGTTCGGTCCGCCATGTACACCGGCAGCAAAACCAGACCGCCGGTCATTGGCTTTATTGGTGGGCTGGGTGGCCGCGAAATAACCGTGCCTGACGTGGAAAAGACGGCGGAGATCACCTTCGACGCCGCCAAAGGCAACGCACAACCTCTGACGCAATGGATTGGGCTGCGGGGATAACGCCCGTCGACGCGTGGCGTTATTCATAGCCGGAAAGGACAAAAACAAATGAGCACATTCGTAGATGAAAAACCGACGCAAAACCTGGAGCCCTTCAAAGGAGTCAAGAAGGTTCCACACGAGGAATATTACACATCCGGCCACCGCACCTGCCAGGGCTGCGAGTCTGCGCAAATCATGAAACTGATGGCGAAGGCTGCAGGACCCAGGACCGTCGTTCTGGGCAGCACCGGCTGCATGTACGTGGCTAACACCTCTTATTACGCTACGCCCTGGGGCGTTCCCTGGATGCACACGCAACTGGGGAGCTCGGGGTCGAGCGCGCTGGGAGCGGCGGCGGCATTCCGCGTCCAGATGCGCAAGGGCTACATCAAGGACGAGCCCATCAACGTTATCGCCTTCTGCGGCGATGGCGGCGGTGCGGACATGGGCCTGGGAGCGATCTCAGCCACCATGTGCCATCCCGATTACAACCTGCTGATCCTGATGTACGACAACGAGTCTTACGCCAATACCGATATCCAGATTTCGGGGACATCGCCGTATGGCGTCAATACCTCGTTCAGCACGCCAGGAAAAGTGAAGCGCATCATGAATCACCGCTGGAAGAAGAACATGGCGCCACTGATCATGGCTGGCCATCCCACAGTGAAGTATGTAGGAACCATCTCTACGTCCTATCCACTGCAGGCGATGAACAACGTTCGCAAGGCGCTGTCCATCGGCGGTCCTACGTTCATTCACTGCCTCAACCCCTGCCCGAAAGGCTGGGATTTCGATCCCGTGCTTTCTTTCGAACTGGGCGAACTGGCCGTGAACACCGGCATTTGGCCTCTGTACGAGATCGAAACCGGCAAACTGAAGCTCTACGGCAAGACCGAACAAATTGCCAGTGGCAGATTCAAGCGCCTGCCGGTTCGTGATTACTTGCTCAAGCAGGGAAGGTTCGCGCACTTTATCGATGAAGATATCGATTACTTCCAGAGCAAGATTGACGAGATGTGGACCAAGTGGCTGGTGCCGGGAATCATTCCGCTCCAGAAAGAGATCGATACTGAATAACCCGCCCGCCCTCCGATAAGGGGGCGGGTTTTTTCTTTCGCTGCCACCCCTAATGGCGGAAAGGAAGTGGATACTGCTCGATCTGTGCGTAGGCCGTTAACTCTCCCCAAACACCCAGGAGGTGTATCTATGGCTGCTTCTTCGGCTGCAGTCGCTTCTAAGGACAGCGAATCCAATCGCTGGGTAGTTTTGTTATTTAGCATTCTCGGCATGGTGGCGGTGGCCAACTTCCAGTACGGCTGGACTCTGTTCGTGCCCCCGCTCCAAAAGCACCTCAAGGCAGAGCAAGCTCTGATCCAAGTCACCTTCACCGTCTTCGTGCTCCTTGAAACTTGGCTTGTCCCCTTCGAGGGTTGGCTGGTGGACACGTTCGGCCCCAAGTTACTGGTGATGCTCGGGGGCGTGTTGGCTGGTCTGGGCTGGGTCGGAAGCGGCAAAGCCGAGTCGCTGACTGCTCTGTATCTTTCGTACGCTGTGGCTGGGATCGGTGCTGGCATTGTATACGGCACCGCCGTCGGCTTGGCTTTGAAGTGGTTTCCTGATCACCGCGGGCTGGCGGCGGGACTCACGGCAGCCGGCTTCGGCGCCGGATCAGCCGCTACCGTTGCCCCCATCGCCAACATGATCGCCTCGGCGGGCTACCAAGCCGCCTTCATTCGCTGGGGAATTATCCAGGGGTTGACCGTGATCGTGGCGGCGATCTTTCTCAAGTCGCCGCCGGTGGGCTGGATGCCCAAAACCTGGAGATTGAAGGGCAGCCAGGAAGTGAAGAAGCGCCAGACGCAGGTGGATTTTACGTCCCGCGAAATGGCGGCCACGCCCAACTTCTGGCTCATGTACGTGATGATGGCGATGGTCGCGACCGGGGGCTTGATGGCCGTGGCCCAACTCAAGCCGATGGCGGTCGATTTCAAGGTGGATAAGATACCGGTCCATCTGCTGGGGCTGGTCATGCCGGCGCTGGTGTTCGCACTCTCTGCGGACCGTTTGGTCAACGGACTATGCCGCCCGTTCTGGGGATGGATCTCCGACCACATCGGCCGGGAGATGACCATGACTCTCGCGTTTGGTTTAGAGGCCATAGCCATCTATGTGCTGCTCAGGTTCGCCTATAACCCGCTGTTGTTCGTGGTCTTCAGCGCGTTCACCTTCTTCGGCTGGGGCGAGATCTTCTCGCTGTTTCCGGCCCTTTGCGGAGACTTCTTCGGTCGCAAGCACGCTACCGAGAACTACGGCTATCTGTACACCGCCAAGGGTACAGCCGCCATGTTCGTGCCCGTCGGCTCGGCGCTGGCCGCAGGCAAGGCTTTCGACTTCCGCGCCGACATCCTGCTCCTGCTGGGCGGTGTCTTCATCGTATTCGCGGTATTCCTGGCGCCTACGGTGCTTCGCCTGCAGCTAAGTCGAAACGCCAAGGCCATACTGCTGGCTGTGGCCGGAGTGTTGATCACCTACGGGATCATCCTCACTGTGGTGCCCACGGTTTGGACTCCGTTCGCCGCGAAGTTCACCATGCCGAACACGGGCTGGAAGGGCGTGTTCCGCGTAGCCATCGTCTTCGATGCGTGCGCAGCGGTGCTTGCCTTCTTCGTCCTGCGCCGCATGAGCGCGCCGGTTAAGAGCGAGGTACCCGGTACCGCGCCGCAGTTGGCAGCAGTAAAGGTTCGCAGCGTGGCCTAACTAAGTAGAGAGAAATGGCTCCGGATTGAGGCTCCTCGGGGAAATCGAGGAGCCTCTTTTCTACCCGTTTCCGCGCTTACTTGAGCGTAAGAGTTCGGCGTACGTACGGAGACTGCGAGTCGCGGCACTTGCATCCTCTGGACTTTCCTCGGCACAAGCTCTCGCTTCGTGCTGAGCCCAGAGCGAACAGGCCCATCGCCACATCTGCAAACACGAGCCGGGAATGGCGCAGTATCTGCTCTGGAGCATTTTCAGGATTGTTGTAGCCTGTACGAAACAGCAGGTCCCTCCACTCCGCTTCTCATCCCCTTTGGGAATGAGAAGCTCCGGTCGGGATGACAATCCGTAACGGGCTACAGTAACGGTGAAACGCCTTTGGGTCTGCTGCACACTTCATAACTGGGCTAGCAGGCATCCTTGAGTGCCCACCTTAGAAGCGATTCACAACGTCATTCAGAAGCATTTCGAGGGTGACCAACCTCACAGCTTCGTGTGACTTCGATCATCGCTCCCGGGACGGATCCTTGGTATTGAAGTACATTGCGCAATTTTTGGGCGCAGATTGCGCCGGGCAGGATGGCGCAGGGAATGCGATTTGTTTAAGGACATCGAACACCTCATTCGGCTGGCAGCGGTCATCGCAGTAGCACTGGTGGCTTTCGTGATCCTGCGGGCTGCTGTCGTACCTCACAGTTTTGGGCAGTATGGCCACTATCGAGGCGCGGCGATCGGCGAGACCGCGTCCCGGCCGATTGCGTTTGCCGGACACGATGCCTGCGAGGGCTGCCACACCGACGTTGTGGATCAGAAAAAGCTTGGCAAGCATGTGGTGGTCGCTTGCGAAGCTTGCCACGGGGCCTTGGCCAAGCACGCGGACGATCCCGGTTCCGTGCAACCCACGAAGCTAGACACCGCTATCGTGTGTGCCCGCTGTCACGAGGCCAACAGTGCCAAGCCGCAGGGCTTTCCGCAAGTTGCCACGGCGGATCACTCCGGAGGGCTCGCTTGCGACACCTGTCATCAGCCACACCGCCCGAAGATCGAGGCGGAGGGGAAGAAATAATGGACATCACCCGCCGTCGATTGCTCGCGTTGTTGCCCGCGGCTGCTGTGGCGTGGAAGTATGTTCTGGCGGGGACTCCGGAGGCTTCACCCAATTACAAGCTGACCGAGCACTGGTGGGGCATGCTGATCGACATCCCCAAGTGCATCGGTTGTGGCAGTTGTGTGCGCGCCTGCGCCGAGGAAAACGACGTTCCGGAAGGTTATTACCGTACCTGGATTGAGCGCTACCACGTGGCTGACTGGAAGATCGAAAGGCCCGAGGTGGAATCGCCCGATGGCGGCAAACAAGGCTTCCCGCCGCATGCCGATGACGGCGGCAAGAACTTTTTCGTCCCCAAACTTTGCAACCAATGCGCGGAATCTCCCTGCACCCAGGTTTGTCCGGTGGGCGCGACGTTCGTCACGCCGGATGGAGTCGTGCTCGTGGATAAGAGTTACTGCCTGGGCTGCCGTTATTGCATCCAGGCGTGCCCCTACGGGTGCCGCTTCCTCAATCCTAAGACGAACACGGCGGAGAAGTGCTCGCTGTGCTATCACCGCATCACCAAGGGACTGACGACCGCGTGCTGCGAGGTCTGCCCCACCGGCGCGCGACAGTTGGCCGACTTGAAGAATCCCAAAGATCCGATTCATGAGTTCTTGAAGACGCACACGGTTCAGGTTCTGAAACCCCACATGGCGACTGGGGCGAAAGTTTTTTACAACGGCATGGACGGTTCGGTGCGCTAAGGAGGCTCGTGCAGATACCCGTGGAAGGCTTCATGTACCCGAACGAAGTCGAGCTCCAGTGGAGCATCCTGATCGTTCTTTATCCCTTCATCACGGGACTGGTCGCGGGTGCTTTCATTCTGGCTTCGCTCGAACGTGTGTTTCGGGTGCAGGCGGTGAAGCCGACGTACCGGCTGGCCCTGCTCACGGCACTCGCGTTCCTGCTGGTGGCTCCGCTGCCGCTGCAATTGCATCTGGGACATCCCGAGCGCTCGCTCGAGATGTATCTGACGCCGCATCGCTCCTCCGCCATGGCCATGTTCGGCTTTGTTTATCTTTGGTACCTGATGGGTGTGCTGCTGTTGGAAATCTGGCTCGACTACCGGCGTGAAATTGTCGAGCTGTCGCAGACCACGAGTGGCGGGCTGCGCTGGGTGTACCGCGTGCTCACGCTGGGATCCAGGAATGTCAGTGAACGCTCGCTGCGCATCGATGAGAGACTCGGGTATTTCATCACGCTGATTGGAATTCCGTCCGCGTTTCTTCTGCACGGATATGTGGGCTTCATTTTTGGCTCGATAAAGGCAAACCCCTGGTGGTCGTCGCCGCTGATGCCCATTGTGTTTGTGTTCTCGGCGATGGTGTCGGGCATCTCCGCGGTGATGTTGCTTTATATGCTTTCGACGCGGCTGCGCGGGCAGCAGATCGATATGCGCTGCCTGGACACGATCGCGCGGTATTTGCTCTACACCTTCATCATCGACTTCAGCCTGGAGATGCTGGACCTGTTGCAGCGGGTTTACGAAGCCGATGAGTCGTTCCGCAGCCTGGATTTCATGGTGCATACGCGCTTGTGGACATCCCAGGTGATCATCCAGATCCTGCTGGGCACGGTGACGCCGATCGCGCTGCTGGGGCTCACCCAGGTTCTGAAGTTCCGTGACATTGCACGGAAACGGGTTTACGGACTGGCCGGATGTTTGACCATGATCGGCATTTTTGCCATGCGCTGGAATGTGGTGATCGGCGGCCAGCTTTTCTCCAAGAGCTTCCTCGGCTACACGACGTACAAGATGGCTTTCGCCACGCGGGAAGGGTTGTTGACCGCGATTGCGCTCATGATTCTTCCTTTCATCATTCTGTGGGTTCTGGTGAAACTCCTGCCACCGTGGGCGGAGTCAGGTTCCTTGCCCGGTTCCGGCGTCGCTCCGGCACACGGAACCAGCTAGGCCCCGCCTCATCGGGACAGATGCGGAGAAGCACATGGCACAAGCTCTCGACGGAATCGCATCGGACAGAGACCAACTCAGCGATCGGGTGAGGGAACTGGAACGCCGAGTTTCCGCGTTGGAGGGCCAGCCAGCGTATGCCGCCCCCGCCTCTCCTGCACCCGAGAGCGTTGCGCGGCCACGGCCTCCCGAGACGTGGCGGGGCTTCCCGTCGCCGAACGTGCCCGCGGTGGTGGCCGTGTTCGGCAAGGCAGTTCTGGGGATTGCGGGTGCATACCTGCTGCGCGCGATCGCTGAGACCGGAACCATTTCGAAGTTACCCGTGCTGATGCTTGCCATCGTCTACGCGGGCATGTGGCTGGTTTGGGCAGTCAAGACTCACGCCGCGAATCACTTTGCCAGCTTTACCTACGCAATCACGGCGGCGCTCATCCTCTCGCCTCTGCTGTGGGAATCCACCGTGCGTTTTCAGGTGTTGTCGCCGGTTTTCACCGCGGCGGTGCTGGTTGGGTTTGTGGTGCTTGCTTTGGCACTGGCATGGCGGGAAAACCTGCAGGCAATTCCGTGGGTGGCGACTGTGGCGGCGGTGGTCACCGCTTTGGCGCTTATTATCGCGACGCACGAGCTTGTGCCGTTTACTGCGGGATTGCTGGTTGTGGCCCTGGCCACCGAAGTGGTTGTTTGCCTCGGACACCGGCTCAGTGTGAGAGCAGTCGCGGCGATTGCGGCGGATTTCGCCGTGTGGTTGCTTGTGTATTTGATGACGTCTCCGGAGGGCGTTCCGGTGGAGTATCGCCCCACGGGGGCGAGCACGATCACGGTTCTGTGCCTGGCGCTGCTTGCAATCTACGGCGGTAGCATCGGCATTCGCAGCTTTGGGTTGCGCCACCGGTTGACGATCTTTGAAATCGCGCAGGGGGTTGTGGCATTTGTGCTTGCGAGTTTTGGGACGCTGCGTGCAAGTCCTGGCTTTGCCTCGGCACTCGGCGGCTTTTTCCTGCTGGCCGCGGCGGTGTGCTACTGGGGCGCGCTGTCGCGGTTCACAGCCGATGAACAAAATCGAAATCGTCGGGTGTGCGCGTGGTACGCGGTAGCACTTCTGCTGACGGGAAGCTTGCTGCTTTTTTCGGCGAACCTCCAGGTCCCGTTCTGGTGCCTGGCTGCGGTGACGGCAGCTTTCCTGTACATGCGCACCGGCAAGCTCAGCCTTGGTGTGCACGTGTCCCTGTATCTGGCAGCAGCGGCGATCCTCTCCGGCCTGCTGAATCTCACGGGGAACGCCCTGGCAGGAACCGTACCGTCCTCGCTGGATGCAGGTGCATGGGTGGTGGCAGTCTCCGCCGTTCTCTGCTATGCCAGCGAATGGCGTGCGTCGAACGATCAATGGAAACAGCGGCTGCTCTGGATCGTCCCTTGCATGCTCGTGGCGGGCGTAGCTGCGACGCTGGCAGTGATGGTGAGTGTGAGGCTAGGATCGGCGAGCGGAATGCTGAATGCTTCGCGTCTCTCGGTTGTCCGGACAGTGGTGATTTGCTTGGTCGCTCTCATCCTCAGTTTTAGCGGCTCGCGTTTAAGACGCGCGGAGCTATTGTGGGTTGCATATGTAGCCATAGCATTTGGCACGCTCAAGCTATTGTTTGAGGACCTTCGTTTCGGCAACGCGGCGTCGCTGGTGGCATCGCTTTTGTTCTACGGTCTGATCTTGATTCTGATCCCGCGGCTGACGCGATTTGGACGCGAACGATCCTGATCTCGGCTGTGCCTTTGCCGAACCGCAGCCTGGATCATTCAGCGGAGCGAAGTCGTGTTCAGGTACTCAGGTGCTTCAGCACCGCCATCAGCCTGCCCAGGGCCATCTCGGGAGCCTGTGTCTCCGTTGAAGTTGTGAAGAGCGAATGGACCAGATCGTTTTGTTCCTGCGCCAGCCGCAGCAACGTTTCGCTGTCATGGCCGCCCGCCACTTCGGCAATACTGGAGGCGCCTTCGGGACTCGTTATCAGTGCAAGCATCCCCGCTTCCTGCTTGGTAATGGTTGAGATCCAATGTAGATGATCCTCTCGCATCTGCTCTATTTTCTGTAACGCGAGGGGCGGAAGTCCGGATACGCGTCTCGCTGCAAACTCCCGTTCCAGACGCTTTAATGCCCAGGCGTGCAGAAAAGTCTGCCGGGCCAACGTAACGATCTCATCAGAAAACGAGGCGACCTGCTTGTTGGTATCCTCTGGAGAAGCTCCAGGCTTGTCGAAGTGCCGATACAACATTTCATGAAGAGGAGCAGTACTCCTTGAGGAATCTGCTGGTGTGGCCGAAGAGGAATCACCGGCTGCGAGATCAGGCACGAACTGATCTGGAGGTTGATATAGTTCCGAGCCGTTTTTGAGTTCCCGCGGGATATACACCTGAACGTGGAGGGACCCTCCTAGCGGCTTTAAGGCTTGTGCGATTACCTGCCGGCGGGCTGGACTGTCGACCAGGCCTTGCACCAACAAGGAACCGTCCGACATCGGGATCACATAGATTTCTTCCCCGAGGCAAGCATCAATCTTGTGCAGTGCGGTGGCAATGGAAACTTCGCCTTCCGTCGCGTTGGAGTTGGCGTAGGAAAGTGGAACAGGTCTGTCAGCCTGAGCTAAAGAGGGAACTGATGACGCGCCGGGCTTCGAGGACTCGTCGCGCAAGAACATCCGAGCGAGTTCAGGCGTGCGCGCTCCGTACGAAAAGGAAGTTCGCGTGAAGCGATATTCGTTGTTGCCTCCGCGGCCGGTGGTAAAAATGCTAAGACTCGTGGGCGCGTAGTCTGACGCGTCGACTCGCAAAAGTGCCTCTACAACGCCTGATGCTTGACCCGCCGAGAAAGGATAGTGCAGCTCGAAGACAGCTTTATCCCGTCGGGCATCGACTATGGAGCTGCCTCGTGACTCGACCAAGCGGCGAAAGCGAGCAATCGACAGATCAGGAATCCACTGCTGTGCCACCAGATACTGCAGCAGAGCGGGGTCTCCCTCGCCGTCGGCAAACACATGGTGCAGCAGGGGTTCGGAGAACTGCCCCATGTCCTTCGCTAGCGTGTTCTCATAAGTACCTGACGATGATTCGGCCTTCACATAGATCGCGTTGCTGAGGGAATCGCGCACCAGGATGATGGTTCCAAGCTGCTTAATCGCATGACTCCTGCCATCACTGCGGTCGACTCGAACCGACGTCGTGGTGACTTGGCCCGATTTCGGCAAGTGGTTGGCTTCGTAATTTTCGGCCCTAAGAAGTACGGTATCTGCGGAGACGCGCGTATTCCAAACATTGGTTAACAGGACGACGAGCAAACAGAGGGCGACTACGGTGGCGACCGCCACATTCCGGTAAGGCAAAAGAACCACAGCTGTGCCGCGGATACGAGCGCCCCAGGAACTCATCTGCTCGGGCCAAAACCGACTTACCGAATCCTGGATTTTTGCGTGGGCCGCCAGACGCTGGCGAAACTGTTCGACCTGCGCCTCCGAAAACTCCGGTTGATCCGGCAACAACGCCTTACGAGCGCAGACGAAGTTGTCAATGTTGCTTTGAATCTCGCCCATCCGGCTGCGGCAACTCCAACAACTCTCCAAGTGAGTCCGAGTCCTCTCTAATTCATGGCGTGGAAGCTCACCATCCAGATAGGCGATGATCTCCTCGTCGCCGAGGTGCTGCAGAATCAGAACGTGCCTCCTAGCTGCGGCCATGGCGCACCTCAAATTTCTTGAGACCGCGAACCAGATAGACGCTCACCGCTTTTTCGCTGACTCCCAGAATGTCTCCAATCTCTGCATAGGTGAGACCCTCCGCCCGCAGCATAAGACAGCGCCTTTCCCGCTCATTCAGAGCTTTCAGGCAAAGCGCAATCCGTTGCCGTCGAATCAGATCGTCTTCCGAAGAAGGAACCGGGTTGTTCAGAATCTGCCGGGACAGCCATTCTGCGTTCAAGGCGTCGTGAAATCCCTTTCTGCGGGCCTGGTCGATCGCCATGTTGTGTACTACGCGATACAGCCAGCTGCGCATATTCAGAATCTTGGCATCCCGCTTGAGCTGATCGAAGAGCTTGAGGAATGCGTTTTGAACCAGATCTTCGGCTTCACCGGAAGAACCGACCACATGATAGGCATAGCCAAGCAGAGGTTGACGCATGGTCGCATACAACTCCACGACCTTTTCCTCCAGGTGCCCGCTGGCGCGATGGTTCTCAGCTTGGGTTGATCCGAGCACCTTTGAGAGACTCAGGACTTGTTCTTGCCCCATCTTGCCCCAGTGATTGTTTGATGACCGCCCCAGCAATCAAGGCCGTCTCATATCGAATATGGATCTCCAATAAAGCGGGAAAAACCAGTTATGACTGTCCACAAATCAATGTCCCTTGCGGGCTGCGCGTTGGCCAGTCACACCTTGTTGCGTTGGCAACAAGGTGGCTCCCTGACTGGCGGAGAAAACTGTAGACCAAGTGTTTCCTCTGCAAATTAAGACGGCCAGGAAGATGATTTGACTAACAGTGATCCGATGGGCGAACACACGGGCCTTAGAGACGCTGCCATCTCGGGCAAGTCCGGTTGGGACAAAAATCGCCGATCAGTGTTAGCAAATCTTTCCGCACGCACGTCTCAAGGACAGTGCTCGCCAAGTTGGCGGTCCTTGCAAAGGTGATGTGCCTTCTTGAAGTGAGCTCGTTCTCCTCTCTGGGTGGCTCCCTTTGGGGTTTCATTGAACTGCAAGGGGAGCCTTTTTCGACGACGCCAACCGGACTCTCGGCGACCCTGAAACGAAACGCCGGAACCAGGCTTCGCAAAGGTGGCACGCTCTGCCGTACGGCAAGGACCCTTCCCATCAAAAGCAAAGACTGTCTCGCTGAAGCATGCAGTGAAACCAATCCCCAGCGCGGGAACCACTTCCGGTTCAGCTTATCCGAATGCTCCTGCCGCCCAAGGCCGACAATAAACCATCCGCCCGCCTGATTTGTAAAAAGATTGTCAAAAATCTAGGTGGTTTGTCTGGCTTGAAATAAACCGGTGTAGGATTTTGACGCCCCTCGGCTACGTGTCTGTCCTTCGCATAGCCTATGACACTCTGGCAAAAGAATGTCTTATCCCGAATGTATGTGGCGGTTGTTCTGGTCGGACTACCGCTTGTCCAATCGGCAAATGCTCAGCGTGCAACTTTGCTGGGAACCATCGCGGACCAGAGCGACGCGGTGATCGAAGGGGTGAAGGTCACTCTTCTAAACTTGGATCAAGGACTAAAGCGCGAAGCCACAACCGGAAACACCGGCTACTATACGGTTCCCTTGCTCCAGCCGGGCCACTACCTGGTCACAGCGGAAAAAGCAGGATTTGCCGTGGCCGAAGTCAAAGGCCTCGTGCTCCATGTGGAGGATGTACGCCTGCTCAATATCAAGCTGCACGTCGGGATTGCCCCGGTTGCAATTCAGGTATCGGAAAGGTCGGAGGAGGTCGAAACCGCGAGCGCCGCTCTCGGCCAGATTGTTACCGGCGACGTCATAAGAGATGCCCCGCTCAATGGCCGCAACGTCCTGGCCTTAACCGGATTGCAACCTGCAGTGACGCCGGTTGATCCAGACTCGCTCGCGGCCGGGCAGTACAACATTACTGGTAACAGAAGTGATTCGATAAGTTACCTGCTCGATGGCGGGATGAACAGTGACTTGGTCGATGACCACGCGGTCTACACGCCCAACCCCGACACGATCGCAGAATTCCGTATTCTGGCCAGCAACTACCCCGCTGAGTACGGTCGCAACTCCGGCGGAGTCATTAGCTTGGTAACCCGATCAGGGACGAACCAATTGCATGGCAGTCTTTTCGACTTCTTGCGAAATGATGCCCTCGACGCGAACCGTTTTTTCAACAAGAGCAATCAACTTCCGCGCGACGTATTAAAGCGTAACCAGTTTGGCGGCACCCTCGGCGGTCCGATCACAATTCCCAACGTGGTCCACGGGAAGGACCGTTTCTTCTTCTTTGTCGGGTACCAAGGACAACGGCAGGTTCAGGTCACGTCGGTCCACAATATCGCGACTTTCACACCGGCTGAAGTGGCCGGAGATTTCTCCCATGCCGGACTGGGAGGTGGTGTTGACCCCGGAGTGGCAGGGTTTCTTCGGTCTTATCCGTTTTTCCAACCTGATCCGAATCGAGCTTCACGAGCGATCATCGATCCCAGCCGCATCAACAGTGTGGCCCGCAACTACATGGCTGCGGGCCTGATTCCGACCTCGCCCACTGGCTTGCTGAGTTGGCAAGGGACTACCACTACGAACTACGATGAATTGACGGGCAAGTTTGATTTGAACCTCGATGCCAGAGACAAACTCGCCATCACCTTGGGCTGGGACCGGGAAGACGATCTTGGCCCTTTCGTTAACTACGCGGCAAACGTGCCGGGATTTTCCTCGAGCTCAGATTTTCGCGTTTATTTCTTGAATGTTTCCTATATCCGAAGTTTCTCAACAAACCTCCTCAACGAGCTTCGTGTCACCACTCAACGGACCGAGACCGTGGGCTTGAACCCCGCTGCCAAATTGGCGACGCCCTCCGATCTTGGGATTGCGATCACGCCGGATCTTCCCGTCGGACCCACGAACCTAGTGTTCGACTCCGGCATGCGGGTCGGATTCAGCTACGATGGTCCGCAGAGGCTTACGGATAACTCTTTCACTTATACCGATACCCTGACTTGGATTCGGGGAAGGCACGACCTCAAGTTTGGAGCGGGTTGGTCAGCCTATCAGGACAACGCCTTTTATGCATTTAACGTGGACGGTCAATTTTTGTTTGTGGGGACGAATGGGAATGGTTCGCAGAATTCGTTCGCAGATTTTCTCCTCGGAATTCCCTATCAATACACGCAGGCGTCGGCTGCGCCCTCCAACATTCGAAGCAAGTTCATGTTTGGTTTCGGGCAGGATGAATGGCGATTACGCAAGAACCTGGTATTAACCCTGGGGTTGCGATACGAATACAGCACGCCGAAGTCCGACACCATGGGCCGAACTTTCTCCATCATTCCCGGCAGACAATCCCAGGTGTTCATCGATGCACCTCTCGGCATGCTGTTTCCCGGCGACCCCGGAGCTCCTCAAGGAGTTAACTTCCCAGATCGGACGAACTGGGCTCCGCGCGTTGGCTTCGCCTGGGATCCCACAGGTAAGGGCAAGATGAGCCTCCGCGGCGCTTTCGGCAAGTTCTACGACATTTTGAAAGGCGAAGATAATCTCCAGTTCAATGGACAGCCGCCGTTCTTTGCCGGCGCGGGATTTACCTTTTCGCCGTTGGCTGGCAATCCGACCTCCGAGGTGAACTATCTGTCTCAACCCTTCCTAGCCGCCGGAGTGGAAAACCCATTTCCTTCCCGGCGTCCGCCCGCGGATCTTGATTTTGCTGCCGAGGGGTACCTGCCGATCGGTGCTTCCACGACTGTGTTCGTGGTTGATCCGCGCCTGCACACGCCCTACACGTATCAGTACCATCTGACCTTGCAACAGGCGCTGGCAAAGAACACAATTGCCGAGGCAGGCTATGTTGGCAGCAGCTCGCATGGGCTGACGTCGCTGGTCGATGTCAACCCCTTCGTGCTCGGCACCTATGACCGAATCCTAAACTTGACTCCAGGAAATGACAGTTGCACGGTCAATGCCGGAACCTGCAGCTTTGCCAATCTTGAGGAATTCAGGAACGTAACCTCCGCGAACTACAACGGTCTGCTACTCAGCCTGGTCAAACAAGCCTCCGGAGACGGCATCTTGGGCCATTCCCACTTCACCGCAGCTTATACTTATTCGCACAACATCGACAACGCGTCTGGATTTCCAGAACAGGAACAATGCCGTCCCCTATTATCAGCCTCAGCTTTTCCGTGCTGCGGCTGACATGGATGTGCGCCAGCGGATCGTCTTTAGCGGGGAATGGGAAGTCCCCTTTCAAAAGCTGTGGACTTCTGCTCCAGACCGCCTGACGCGGGGCTGGAGCGTTTTTCCCATCGTAAGTTCGCGAAGCGGCTTTCCTCTGGACGTCTTCGCCAATCTCCCCAGCAGCTTCAATTTTGCCAGCCCGGGGCCGTCAGCGGCGGGGGATGCGGGCCTGGTGCGCGCCAACTTGATTGGAGCTGTCCGCATGCTTGATCCCCACAAGACGGCTACCTTCGGCGGTCCAAGCGGTAACTACTGGTTCAATCCGACGAGCTTCTCCAATGCGCAATGCATCCTCGCGATTGATCCCACCTGTCTACCAAGTAGTACTCTGTTTCCGGACGACAGCCAGGCAGTAACCGATCCTGCGGTTCGCACTTACGGAACCCTGCCGCGAAACTATCTCCGCGGTCCGGGCGTATCTAATATCGATCTCGCCTTGGCAAAGACGACTCGTTTGAGAGAGCACCTGCAGATGGAGACTCGCGCCGATTTCTTTAACCTTCTCAATCACACGGAATTCTCAAATCCGGACACGAATATCAACAGCCCCACGTTCGGCAGAGTGCTAAATACCTATGATCCCCGAATCATCCAACTCGCAGTTCGATTTTCTTTTTAGCCGGAATGCGGATCCCAAACTCGACACAGTCGACTTGCGACACCGCCTGTTAGTGAATTCCTGAGTGTGACCGTCTACGGCGGAGGTGTGATTTTCAAGTTCACCGTTCATTAGACGTTCTGTCACCCTCGTGTTAAACGCGGGCGCTGGCGGTGGTGGTACTTGCGGGGGCAATCAGTCCTTGGGATCCTGAGATGGCTTCGAAAGTAAACCGCCTAGTTTCACCTTTCCGGTGTAGATTGCCATTCCGACCACCGCATCGATTCCCATGCTGTCGAGTTGATCGATTTGCTCGGAACTCGCGATCCCCCCCGCCACGATCAGTTGCTTGCTGGTTGCGGCTCGCAGCGGGCTGACGGCGTCGAGGGGAATGCCCTGCATCAGTCCTTCGGTATCAATGTGTGTGTACAGGAATGCGCCGCACCAGGAATCCAAAGCCGCGATCATCTCAAGAGGCGTAATGGTGGTGAGCTGGCGCCAGCCTCGGATGGCGACCCGTCCCTGCTTGGAGTCGATGGCAAATACCAACTTTTCCGGCCCGACTGCGCGCGCCGCCTTTTCTGCAAACACCGTGTCTGGCTGCCCATCGCGGATGAGTGAGGATCCGAAGATCACACGCTGTGCGCCGATCGACAATATTTGTTCTGCAGTTTGGACAGATCGCACTCCTCCGCCCACTTGACACGGAAGCCGGTGGGCAAACTCGCGCACTAGGTCGCGATTGTGGCCGGTGCCGAGGGCGGCATCCAAGTCGATAAGTTGAACCAGGGGGAACGAGGAGAAACGCGCGATCCACTCTTCGAAGTCGTCGAATTCGAGCGCCTTGCGCTCCCCCTGTACAAGCTGAACGATCTTCGCGCCCATGAAGTCAATGGAAGGTATCAACATGGCCATCGTACCGGAATTCCCGCGTTCTGCAGTTCTCGCTTGAGATCGGCAAGACGATGGAGGCCAAAGTGAAAGATGGAGGCGGCAAGTGCTGCGTCGGCTCGGCCGTTCCGAAAGACGTCCACAAAGCTCTGCGTGTTCCCACCACCACCCGACGCGATCACGGGGATGTTCAACGCTTCCGAACACGCACGTGTCAGATCGCAATCGAAGCCCACGCCGGTGCCATCGCGATCCATGGAAGTGAGTAAAATTTCGCCAGCACCCCGCTCCTCCGCCTCCCGCGCCCAAGCAATGGCATCACGCCCCGTGGGATTCCTACCTCCGCTGACGTAAGCCTCGAATCGCGATTCTCCGTTGATGCGCTTGGCGTCAATGGCGACGATGACGGCCTGTGAACCATAGCGCTCGGCGATACAAGTGATCAAAGATGGATCAGCAATAGCTGCGGAATTGATGCTGATTTTGTCAGCGCCTGCTTCGAAGACCGCGATCGCGTCGTCCAGTGAGCGAATGCCGCCGCCGACGGTGAAAGGAATAAACAATTGTCGCGCGGTCCTGCGAACGGTATCGGCCAGAGTCGTCCGTTTTTCATGAGTGGCGGAAATGTCGAGCAGAACAACCTCGTCGGCCCCTGCCCGGCTGTGAGTTGCCGCCAATTCTGCAGGGTCCCCCGCGTCACGCAATTGTTCAAACTGCACGCCCTTTACGACCCGTCCAGCCGTAACGTCCAAACACGCGATGATTCGTTTTGTCAGCATGAGAGGCTGCAAAAATTATTCAGGAGTTGCAAGCCTAAATCGCCGGATTTTTCGGGATGAAATTGCACTCCGAACAAATTGCCTTGTTCGACAGCAGCGGAAAACTCGCCGCCATACTCACATCGTGCCACGGTTTCTTTCACCACTGGCGCCGAGTACGAGTGGGTAAAGTACACGAATGAACCTGAAGGGATTCCGCGAAGCAGCCGCGAGCCCTCGTGACAGGTCAGGGAATTCCAACCGACATGCGGTGACTTAACGCTCTCGGGAAAGCGTCCGCATGCTCCCGAGAACAATCCCAGACCCCGGATTCCGGGCGCTTCCGCACTGGATTCGAACATCCACTGCATTCCGACGCAGACGCCGAGGAACGGCACTCCTTGTTCAACCCTATGCAAAATGACAGCCCGCAGCCCGGCTTGTTCCAGGATGGCGGTGGACGAAAAATGGCCAACTCCGGGCAGAATGATCTTGTCCGCCTGCGCGACCACGTTTGGTTCGCGAGTGACGACGGCGTCCGCGCATAGATGATCCAACGCCTTTTTTACGGAAGTAAGATTTCCGGCGCGATAGTCAACGACGGCGATCATCAGAGCAATCCTTTCGTGCTGGGGAGCAAGCGAGCCATGCCGCGATCGCGCCAGCAGGCCGCGCGCAGTGCGCGCGCAAACGCCTTGAACAACGATTCAATCTTGTGATGGCTGGAGCGGCCATAGAGTACGCGAGCATGCACGCTGGCCCGAGCGCCGCGCGAAAAACCGTCGAAGAAATCGTGCACCAACTCGGCTTGCAAATCCCCCACGAGCCGGGCGCGAACCTTAGTATCGACCGTAGTGGATGTCCGTCCACAGAAATCCACCGCTGCGAGCCCCAGTGTCTCGTCCATCGGCATCAGGAAATAACCTGCGCGCAGAATGCCGCGCTTGGTGCCCAGCGCTTTGTCGAAGAGCTGCCCGAGCACGATGCCGACATCTTCCACGGTGTGGTGCTGATCGACGTCCAGGTCGCCCTTGACTTTGAGCTGGAGATCGAAGCCGCCGTGATGGGAAAAAAGTTCCAGCATGTGATCGAAGAAACGGATTCCGGTAGAAATCTTGTAACGGCCGCGGCCTTCAATCACCAGGGCCGCGCGGATGTCAGTCTCCTTGGTGGTGCGTTGAATCGCGGCTCGTCTCATTTCGCGCTTACCTCTTTCGCTCCGATCTCCGCCAGCGCCTCCCGAAGAGCCCGTAGCAATCGGGCAGTCTGCCCAGTGGTTCCGAGCGTGATACGCACGCAGCCGTCGCAACCGTAGTCGCGCGAGCGGTCGCGCACCAGGATACCGCGCGCCCGCATGGACTGGATCAATGCATTCTTCAACCGACCGAAGCTCGCCAGCACGAAATTAGCCTGACTTGGCCAGTACAGAATCCCCCTCAGGCCGAACTCTCTCTGGAGTTCGTCTCGCCCCTGACGAACTTGATCGACGTACCGGCGGATGTAGTCCTGGTCTGCGAGTGCCGTCGGCAAGCAGGTGAGCGCCACACCGTTCACGTTATAAGGAGAACTGACCTTGCTCACTATTGGGATGTGTTCCGCGTTTCCGGTGAGCACGCCAATGCGGAGTCCGGCCAGTCCGTATGCCTTGGAAAATGTTCTGGCCACGAACAGGTTCGGAACATTGCGCCATTGCCCTAACAGTGTCTTTCCGTAAAACTCGTAGTAGGCTTCGTCCACCAGGATCGCGGCTTGCGGGGCGCGGCTAGCGATTTCGAGCAAGCTTGCTGCATCCGCCACGCTGCCGGTTGGATTGTTGGGATTGGCGATCGCGATCAGACGAGTGCGCGGCGTGATTTTGGAAAGCAAGTCAGAAGTTGGGAACCGGAAGTCTGAGCCGGTCGGAACGGGGATAACCCGCGCTCCGGTGGCCGCTGCCGAAATCTCGTACATGGCGAACGTCGGCACCACGATGAGGGCTTCGTCGCCGGGCTGCAGAAACGTCTCGCAGAGCAGGTGGATTGCTTCATCGACGCCATTGGTCAACAGCAACTCGTTGAGCTTGATGCCAAAATACTTAGCCACCAGAGCTTCGATGGGCTCACGCTCCGGATAACGCGCGATTTCTTCTGCGGGGATTTCGCGCAATCGCGCCAGGACCCGGGGCGAGCAGCCCACCGTGTTTTCGTTGAAGTCCAGGCGCAGACCGTCCCGTCCACCGAGTGGCGGATGATAAGTGGGTAAATTGCGCACCGATTCACGCGCTTCAAGCATGGCCCACCCTCGTGCGGATCGACTCCGCATGCGCCCGCAACCCTTCCGCATTCGCCAAAAACTCGACGACTGGCGCGATCTGTCTGAGACCGGGCCGCGAAAGCTGCTGGACGCTGATGAGCTTTACGAAATCAAGAACGCTGAGCCCACCTCGGAAGCGGGCGGCACCACCCGTGGGCAGGACGTGATTGGGGCCAGAAGCGTAATCACCAGCAGCTTGCGGCGAATAGGCGCCCACGAAGACCGATCCGGCATTATGGACAAGCGCCACGTCCGCGGTGTCAACCGTGAGATGTTCGGCTGCCAACTCGTTCGCCCACTCAAAGCTCTGGCGCCGCGAGGCGGATACGAGAATAATGCCGTTGCGGCGCAGCGACTGGCGCGCCACTACATTCCCCAGGCTTAGCTTCTCCGCGGCACGTGCCACGCGGCGAGCCAGATCGTCACGAGTTGTGATAAAAGCTGCGAGCGCCTCCGGGTCGTGCTCCGCCTGCGCAATCAGGTCGGCGGCGATAAACTCCGGTGTCCCGCTATCACTCACGATGACGACCTCCGTTGGTCCGGCCAGGAAATCGATCGCACAGTCAAACGAGACCAGCTTTTTGGCAGCCGTGACGTAAACATTTCCCGGGCCGACGATCTTGTCGACGCGCGCAATACCTCGCATCCCGTAAGCCAGCGCGGCGATCGCCTGCGCGCCACCGATCCTGTAGACCTCGCGCACGCCAAGCATTCCGGCGGCGGCGAGCAGCTCTGCCCGCGGCTGAGGGGAGACAACACGGATATTTTGCACGCCCGCCACCTGGGCGGGGATAACCGTCATCAGCAACGTCGAGACCAGCGGATAGCGTCCACCCGGAACGTAGCAGCCGACCGAATCCAGGGGCCGTACGATTTGTCCGACGGTGACCCCCTTGCGCGTGCGCATCCACTCCACCGGTTTCTGCCATTCGCAGAAGCGGCGGATATTCACCGCCGCAGTGCGCAAAGAAGCCTTCAACTCAGGGGATGCGGACTTCCACGCCGACTGGATTTCTCGTTCAGAGACTTGAAGAGATTCTCCCGAGGGTAGGCCATCCCACCGTTCAGCATATTTGCGCAGAGCGCGGTCGCCGTGCTTGCGGACGTCGGCGACGATACGCCGCACCAGCGGTTCGACTTCCGCATATCGCGATCCACGCGCTGCCATCTTGCGCACCCTCGCCGTGGCCGCGGCTCCGGAAAGAATGCGCATCACAAGACCACCTTGTTCAGGGGATACTCGACGATCCCTTGTCCATTGGCTTCTTTCAAACGGGGGATGACCTGCCAAGCCGTCGATTCTTCGATCACTGTGTTCACAGCCACCCAGTCTTCGTCACTGAGGGTGGAGATGGTGGGTTTCTTGAGGGCAGGAAGAACTGCGAGGACGGCCGCCAGATCCTGTTTGCGGACGTTCAGCATCAGCCCGACGCGCGTCTGGGCATCCATCGCGCCGCGCAGCATGAGGGCCAGATTTTCAATCTTGCGGCGCTTGGACGAATCACACCAAGCTTTCTTGTTGGCGATGATCTGCGTGTTGGATTCCAGCACAGTATCAATGATGCGCAGGTGATTAGCTCTCAGAGAACTGCCGGTCTCCGTGACCTCCACAATGGCATCGGCCAACATCGGCGGTTTCACTTCGGTGGCGCCCCAGGAGAACTCCACCTGCACGGCAACACTTTTGCTCTCGAAATATTTCCTTGTGACATTGACGAGCTCAGTTGCGATGATCCGGTTGCCCAGGTCTTCCGCACGCTGGTACGACGAATCCTCCGGCACCGCCAGCACCCACCGCACCTTGCCCCGGCTCTGCTTGGCGTAAATGAGGTCAGAAACGGTGACGACTTCGAGCCCGCTTTCGACCACCCAGTCAAGACCAGTCAGCCCAGCATCAAGAACACCATGCTCGACGTAGCGGGCCATCTCCTGAGCGCGAATCAGCATGCAGTCGACCTCCGGATCCCCGGTCGTTGCGAAGTATGAGCGGCCGTTTGTGAGGATGGGTAGACCGGCGCGAGCGAACAGCTGCAGCGTGGCTTCCTGCAAACTCCCCTTCGGAATGCCCAAGCGGATCTTCATGATCGCACCGCCTGTGGGTCGACGCCTTCTTTGTTTGGGTCGTTTCGAAACAGTGGTTGTGTGAAGCACGAGCGCGTCCCCTGGTGACAGACCAACCCAGCCCCTTCCACCTCGACCTGCAGCAAGAGTGTGTCGCGATCGCAATCGGTGGTGGCGGCAACTAGCTTGAGCCGGTTACCCGAGGTCTCTCCTTTGGTCCAAAGCTGGTTGCGCGTGCGGCTGAAAAACGTCACGTAGCCGGTGGTGAGCGTACGCTCGCAGGCCTCACGATTCATAAAGCCGAGCATCAACACTTCTCCAGACGCCGCATCCTGCACAATGGCCGGCGCCAAGCCCTGCATCTTGTCAAAATCAATTTCCTGGTTCATAGATCCCGTCCTTTGTGCAAAAACAATAAGCCCGCTGAGCTTAAATCGCATCAGCGGGCTCCGAATCTCTTCAGGTGTTACGCTAGCTCAGCCAAACACCCCCGCCAACGCGCCGTGCGCGTGATGATGGTGATGACGTCGATGAGCCAGACTGATCACGATGTTAAGATAGCGAAGCCATCAGACATTGTCAAAACAAATTTGCAAATGACTTCGCTTGGAGGACGCAGACTCTAGCTGCCCAAGTCCTTGCAGCCGATCCTTCGGGCGAGAGTGTTACAACCGTTTTGGTAAGCTTTATTTGTGCGAGTGGGAAAGCCAAGCCAGACCGCTGTGGCCGCAGCTACTCACCGTGCTGCGCATCAAGTCCTGGAACAGGGCCGCATCTTCGCCGATCCACTTGCCCTGCGCATCCTGGGGGAAGACGCCGAGACCGTAGCTCGCAACGCTGAGGAGAAACCGTCCGGACGAAGGATGCGAATCTTCATCGCCGTGAGGACGCGCCTCGCGGAGGATTCTTTGGCGTCCGCGGTTGAAAGGGGTGTGCGTCAGGTTGTAGTGCTGGGCGCGGGGTTGGACACTTACGCCTATCGCAGCCCGTTGCGCGACCGCCTGCGTATCTTTGAGGTTGATCATCCGGCTACCCAGGCCTGGAAACGCCAGCGCCTCGAAGATGCAGCTATCCCCATACCGAGTTCGCTAAGCTTCGCTCCCGTCGATTTCGAACACCAGACTTTAGCCGAGGGCTTAGCGGCCGCTGGTTTTGATCCGGCGCAGCAGACCTTTTTTACCTGGCTCGGCGTCGTGCCTTACCTGACCGAGGAAGCCGTATGGTCGACGCTCGGCTTCATCGCCAGTCTCCCCAATGGCGCACACGTAGTCTTCGACTACAGCAATCCTCCGGCCTCATTTTCGGCGGAAATGTGCACCCGCCATGAGAGGCGCTCGGCGCACGTTGCCGAGTTGGGCGAAGCCTGGCTGAGTTACTTTGAAGCGGACAATCTCCGCGCCAAACTGATGGCACTCGGATTCTCTGAGATCGAAGACTTGGGGCCTCCACAGATAGCGGCCCGCTACTTTCCTCACTTGATGATTACTCTTCCAGATAAGGGCGGGCATATTCTACGGGCGACCACGATCTGCTCGACTGCGATCTGAAGGTATGCTAATTGCTCCGCCTCCAGACCACACTCCTCATGGAAATGCTCTCACACCACCAGTGCTTTCGCTGCTTACCTTGATGCCTTCCACCTTCACCGGTTCCGGTCTCTTCCGGTCGAGGACTGGCCTGGCCATGTGCAGATTAAGTGCTTGCTCCAACTGAGTCATAAGGGTTCGCAGGTTTTCGTCGCCAGCATCCAAGACGGTGCGCAACTCCGCACTGGCTGTCATCGCCTGTTGATACGCATCGCGAGCCTGGGCCAACAGATCCACGTGCTGCATAAACGCCGTGGCCGATTTGCGAAAGTCTTCAACTGCGCCTACGTATGTTGACATGATCCCATCGCCTTTTTCCAACATTGCTCTTACTCCTTTGGCTTGTCTCAGTCTTTCGGCGGCACCAGGGGCGGGCCAGATGAGCATTATGAACTTGGTTGCTCAGGCGGTCAAACTGATTTTCATCGCAACGTTCCCTCCGATTGATGGCTGCGCTGGGCGATACAGCCCAAGTGGCGCACTGAATGGGCGAACGTAACCTCTGCGACGACAACGCAAGTGATCTCGACCTTCATCGATCGATTCCTGACCTCAGAGCCACAGGTTTCGGCCCTGCCGTGCTTTAAGCGCAGTAGCCCCCTGGGGTCTCCCGAATCCCATCACCGTATCGTCTTTCCTGATCGGTTCTTCTATCGTGGCCGTTGGGGGCTTTTCTTGCGGAGTATCATGCAGATTCGCTACAAGCCTTGCATAGATGTCGTTCCAGGTAGCGAGACCACCGCTTCCAGATATGAGCTTGTAGATTTCTTTGAAACCCTCCTCAGCACCCGAGTCCGTGGCCTCGGCTGGGCTGAGCGCTACGGTCGTGTCTAGGGAGCCAGGAGAATTAAACTGGGTGACCCCGCATCGGTTGCAGAATTGACTGCCTTGAGGATTCGAATGTCCACATGAAAGGCACGTCACCTTTGCCTGATCGGCGTTTTCCTTGCCGGAGTCACTCGATTGGGGTTTTGGATTGGCAGTTAAAGAGTCGAGAGAATTGTCCCTGCCGGAGACATAGTTGAAGAGCGTCTCAACTAATCGCGCCAGTAGCTGCAAAGCCGTGGCGTGCCTGTCCGTGAACCTTTTCGGTTCATTGGAGAGCACTTCAAGTACGCCAGCTACATTTTGAGCGTCGAAGACGGGCACGGCCAGAATTGAGCGTATGCCTAGCTCGATGCAAATCGAACCATCAACCCGTGGATCGGTCTCGGTATCGTCGCAGCGTACGACCTCCGCAGTCTGGACGCAGGTCGCTGTGAATCCCGCATCAGTGTTCAAGCGCGTCCCAACCGGCGGCCCAAGCTCACCGGAGCAGGCACGGCATGACATAATTTTTCCGTCAGAAAGGACCAGGGCTGCTCCACTTGCGCCCGTCGCAAGCTGCGCACTCCGAGTGATCTCCTCGAGGATCTTGGAGTCGAAGTCAGGACTCGAGACCTGAGGTCCAATTGAGTCATTGTCTGCGAAACTTAACTGTTTGGTAGCAGCCATAGCGCATCCTCCGAAACCCCAAGGCAGTCGGCATTCTACCCGATTGCGTGCCCTACCGGCACTACACGAAAGGGCCCAAGCAGTACACGAAAGGGCTAAGGTGCCGAATGCCTCGGTCTGGACTATAGCTTGTTCAGGAAATCCACGATCTCCGGCTGGCTCCATTCCACGGCGCCGATAAACTTGCGGCGCACGATGCCGTTGCGATCGATGATGTAGGTCTCTGGCCACTTGAACGAGCCATAAAGATTGCTCGTCTTCTGGTCCGGATCGCGCACCGTCAGGAAGTCGATTTTGTAGTCCTTCAAGAATTTGTGATAAGCATCGCCATCAACATCTATGCTGACCCCGACGACCGTTACACCCCTGTCTTTGAATCGTTGCTGCAACTGAACCAGCGAAGGCATCTCTTCCACGCAGGGACCGCACCAAGTCGCCCAGAAATTCAAGACGACAACCTTTCCGCGAAGCTCGCTGAGCGTGACCTTGCGATCAGCGTCCTGAACGGTAAAGTCGGGTGCCGCAGTGCCAATGCGAGGTGGGCGAGAGCCGCGATAGCAACCGACTAGCAGAACCGCAAGGATGGCGAGGAGAACGGGGGCACGTCGCACAAAGCTATAATACCTAAATCAGGCTATGGTGGCGCAATATCCAATATCGGAGCGGCCCACAGTGTCGGTGATTGTGCCGGCGCGGAACGAAGAAGCCTGCCTCGGGGCTTGCTTGGAATCGCTGGTGGCCCAAGCTGGCGTGAGCTTCGAAATCATCGTTGTGGATGACGGATCTACAGATCACACGCGCGAGATTGCGCAATCCTTTCCGGGCGTGCGAGTGATAGATCCGGATATTTTGCCGCCGGGTTGGAGTGGCAAGAGCAATGCCCTCGCGGCTGGCGCGAAAAAGGCGCGGGGCGAGTGGTTGCTGTTTACGGATGCAGATACGGTTCATCGGGCCCGGTCTTTGGCGCGGAGCCTTGCGGAAGCGCGGGAGCAGAATGCAGCTTTGCTTTCGTATTCTCCCGAACAGGAAGTCCATGGGCTGTGGGAGAAGGCGGTGATGCCGGTGATCTTTGCGGAACTGGCCTCGACGTACCGTCCGTCGGAAGTAAGCGATCCGGCATCTTCCGCGGCGGCGGCGAATGGCCAGTACATCCTGGTTTCGCGGGAGGCTTACGACGCGGCGGGTGGACATGCGGCGGTCGCGACCAGCTTGCTCGAGGACGTGGCGCTGGCTCGGGCGGTGAAGGCTTCGGGGTGCAAGATACTTTTTCGCTACGGCCGAGATGCCGTGCGAACTCGCATGTATCGCAGTTTTGCTCAACTGAGGGAAGGCTGGACCAAGAACCTGGCGCTGCTGTTTTGCTCGCCGGTGCGGTTGGCTGCGCTGCGTCTGACGGAATTTGTGCTGATCGTAGGCGGTGGTGCTACTGCCGTCGCGACGGGACTGCGCGGCAAATGGCACCCGGCTGTGGTGGCCGCTACATTGACCATGATTTTATGCGGTTTACTTCTCAAGCGGATCCGCACAGCGCATTTTTCTTGGGACGCAAACTCGCTGGCGTTAATCGGATTGCCATTGTTTTCGTATCTGCTGCTGCGTTCGAGCATCGCTCATGAGAAGGGAACCGTCTCGTGGAAGGGAAGACACTACGCGGGAAGCCGCGGTTCCGCGATGACCAAGGAAGGGCGGGCGGGACGCCCTCACGACAGCCGGCGAGACGCCGGCGCCACAAGTCGAGCCACTTCAAGTTAAGGGAAACCATGGTTTATCTAACACGCAAAGCTGAGTTTTCTGCTTCGCACTACTATCACAACCCGGAGTTTACCGCGGAGGAGAACCGGCGCATCTTCGGAAAATGTAATAACCCTAATGGGCATGGGCACAATTACACGCTCGAAGTGACGGTAAAGGGGGAAGTAGACCCGCGTTCCGGCTTCGTCGTGGACCTCAAGCAGTTGAAGGAGACGATGAGCAGGGAAGTGCTGGAGGCCCTCGACCACCGTTTCTTGAACAAAGAAGTCCCAGAATTTTTCTCGCGGATCCCGACGACGGAGAATTTGGCTATCGCGATCTGGCAACGCCTGTTGCCGAAATTGAAGGCTGCGCAACTGCACCGGGTGCGAGTGTACGAGACGCCCGACCTGTTCGTCGATTTCTACGGGGAAGCATGAAGGCACACCTGACGCGGCGGTACATGTTTTCAGCCTCGCATCGGCTGCACAGCGAGGCCATGTCGGACGCGGAAAATGTGGCGACCTATGGCAAGTGCAACAATCCCTACGGCCACGGCCACAACTACACGCTGGAAGTTATGGTCAGCGGTCCGGTCGACGAGAGCACGGGCATGGTTTGCAATCTGGTGGATCTGGATGGTTTTGTACAGCGCGAAATTCTGCAACGCTTCGATCATCAAAACCTGAACACGCTGGCGGAATTTGCGGGAGCGATCCCGACCACGGAAAACTTGTGCATGGTCGTCTACGATATTTTGCAGCGCGGCTTCCGGCATGCTCATCTAGAAAAAGTACGATTCGAAGAGACCATGATGAATTCGTTCGAATATTGGGGGGAGAATCGGGTAATTGAGTAATTTCGTAATTGAGCAATTGAAAATCTGAAGGTGGAAATTACCAAATTACACCATTGCTAGATTACTCAATCCTGAAATCAGGAGACCATGACGCCATCTGTGGAAGCATCGACTTTGACCAGCGCCAGCTTTGAAGACCTGGTGCGCGAGATGATCGTTCGCCTGGGTGAGGATCCCGCGCGGGAAGGGTTGGTGCGCACGCCCGATCGCGTGCATCGCGCGTACGAGTACCTGACCAAAGGTTACAAGGAAGATGCTGAGGCGATGCTCAAGAAGGCCTTGTTCACGGTGACCTACGACGAGATGGTCATTGTCAAAGACGTGGAGATGTTCAGCTTGTGTGAACATCATATCCTGCCATTTTTTGGCAAGGTGCATGTGGCGTACATCCCGAATGGCAAGGTGATTGGTTTGAGCAAGATTCCTCGACTGATTGAAATCTTCTCGCGGCGCTTGCAGATCCAAGAACGGCTTACGACTCAGATTGCGGAGACTATTCAGAAAGCCATCGAGCCGCAGGGGGTGGGGGTGGTGATTGAAGCGCGCCACCTGTGCATGATGATGCGCGGGGTGGAGAAACAGCACTCGGCGGCAGTCACGTCGTCCATGCTGGGCTGCTTCCGCGACGAGCAGGAAACTCGAACGGAGTTTCTGTCGCTAATCCGCAACCGGGCGAACGGACTTTAAGGCGGCTTCTGGTGGAGCTTCGCTCCACCGGACAGCCGAGGGCGGCTGTCCCCACGTGATTCTCGTAATCCTTATAACTTTGACGAAAAACAAGCTGCACTTCCGCGGGAAAGTGGCGCTGATAACCGGCGCGGGTCAGGGTATTGGCCGCTCGATGGCTCACGCTTTGGCGGATCAGGGGTGCAGTGTCGTCATCTGCGGCCGCAACCAGCTAGCTCTAAATAGAGTGGAAAGGGAGTTGTCCAGGCGAAAAGTGGCCGTGCTGGCGGTGAACTTCGACGTCCGCGATCCGCTCGAAATTGATCGGGTGTTTATAGCGGTGAAGACTCGGTTTCGCCGGCTCGATATCCTGATCAACAACGCGGGCGTGGCTCACCCCAATCTCGGCGTGGGGAAGTTGCCGGTCGACTCCTGGATGGAAGTCATCGATACCAATCTCACCGGCATGTTTCTGGTCACGCGAGCGGCATTGCCACTGATGAAACGCGGCGCGGCGATCGTAAACAATCTCTCGATCGCGGCGAAACGAGTTTTTCCAGGCTCGGCGGCGTACAACGCCTCGAAGCACGGGGCACTGGGGTTTACGAACACGCTGCGGGAGGAACTGCGGGGGCAGGGTATTCGCGTGATTGCGTTGCTTCCGGGCGCGACCGACACCGCGATCTGGAAGACGTTCTGGCCGGAGGCACCGCGAAAGAAGATGATGTCTCCGAAAACGGTTGCGGAGGCGGTAGTGAACGCTCTGAATCTTCCAGCGGAAAGCACGGTCGAAGAGTTGACCATTCTGCCGAGTGCTGGCACGCTGTAGCGTAGGCGTGCGGAGTTAGAAAACAGCTCGGGAGACACGTGAAACCTGTGGCTGAGCTTGCGGATGTGTTCGGTGTTAAGTTTGCGTTTGCCGCTTAGAACCTCGGAGATGATGCTGGGTGTGTCGAAGATATCGACCAGGTGTTTTTGTTTCAGGCCGTTCGCTTCCATCAGTTCTTCCAATGCTTGAATGCCCGTTGCAGGCTTCAAGGAATAGTGCTTTTCCTCAAAATCTTCGATCAATAGGGTAAGTAGTTCGGCTAAGCGCTCCTCTGCGGGAATCAGCTTTCCATCCTTGTGGTCGAGTTCTTCGAGCACGGCCGTGTAGCGCTCGTTCTCTTTCTCGCTATGGATGACGGCAGGCAAAGTCTTGGCGAGAAGGGTCGCGTATTCTGGCCGGCTGGTTGCCACACTCATTGTTTCCACTCCCTTTGGTCGTATTCAGCGTGAGTCAGAACATGCCGAATGTATACACGCTGAAATCTGTAGTTGATCTCGGTGATAACACGATATCGGTTGCCTTTGATAAGGAGTACAACTCACTAACAAAGCTCAGCCAGCTTTCGCGCTCTCCGCAACCTTTACAATTTCATCTAGCTTCTCGCGGATTTCAGGATCAATCTTCTGCAGAGGGACGAAGAATGCTAGCTCATAGAAATTCCGTTTGGCCATGAGATTCGGAATCCCGAGCTTCCTGAAGTAGTTCTGGAACAGAGGGGCCAGGAAATCATCGCTCACTTTCGTGTTCGGGTCCCATGGCGAGCCCTTTCCCAGCGTCGTGAGAGCTGCTTCCAACTCGGCTGTTGATTCATGCATCGCGTCCGTCCGACGTTGAGCCTCGGCCTCACTAAAGAGCGGTCCGGCTGCGCTGGCTGCGGCGCTCTGGCGGGCGTACGCCTCCAGTGTTTCTGGGTAGCACAAGTAGTTTTCAATTTCCTTCTTCTGCCAAGTGAGACCAGTCGCTCCGAGGTCGTTGGGCAGCGGACGTTCCAACTGATCGAATATAGCCACTGCCTTCAACTGGCCAGCGGCTTCGCGTAGTCCTTGGAAATGTTTTCGCACCTCTCCTGGCTGATTCCCGACATAGTGAACAAAAGGGCGGGCAAGGCTGTCCACGGCTTTCTTATAACCTAATCTCTCAGCGAACGCTCTCAAAATTGCAAGATCAGTTGAGCCCTCCAGATACAAGACCCACCCAGTCTGTTCTGCCTGATAGTACTGCTCGAAGCCGATTTCCTCTAACGCTTTCATCACCTGACTACCGCGGTCGGTTATCGCGTGAGGCTTTCCGACAAATGCAATTACAAGATCCCGACCGGCTGCCTCGTTGAGCAGCACTTCACTGTGGCTTGCCGCAATGACTTGGTTTCCGTTCGTTCGAGCTACATCTGTCAACAGCTGGTAGATCTGCCGCTGTCGGAGGATTTCCAAATGGGCATCCGGCTCGTCAAGCAATAGGACAGAATTGGGATTAGCAAACATGTAAGAGAGCAGCAACAAGGTCTGTTGCAGACCACGGCCGGAGGACGACAGATCTAAGCGTACGTCCTTTTCCGTATAGGTCATCACCAGTTCTCCCCGCTCCGGTATGTAGCGGGGAGCATCGAGAACGGAACCAAACAGGGCCTCAATGTACTCGACAAGCTTCTTCCAGAGTTCAGGCTTGTCGCTTTGAATCACAAAGCACAGATTTCTTAAGACCGCTGCGGTCTGGCCTTCGCCAACGCGAACGTTTATTGCTCCCTGATCAAGCCGAGTTTCAGTGGCCGCCAATCCGGACATTGGGGGAAGAAACGCAACAAGCGTCTCCGCAGCCTCGTCAGGGATAAGCATCCGCTTTCCTGAGTCACCGTCAGCAACCCGCAGAGGGCGACAGTAGAAGGACTCCTCATTGGCGTAGTCAAACTCCAAACCACACTTCCACGACTTGTCGTTTGTTACGCCCTCAACGATGATATCGACTCTGACATTCTTTGTATCCTGCCCGGTCTCGGTTTTCCTCACGTCTCTAACATGGAGATTTCTCCAGAGCAGATTTGCGTCCGGGACGGGAACTGAAACGAGGTCACGCCGATTTATGGTGACGCCAGGTCTCTTTTCGGGCAGGCCCTTGCCCTTTCTCCTCTCATTCCACCTGCTAAGTCCCACTTGCCACAAAGCGATGGCCTGAAGCGCCGACGTTTTTCCGGAGTTATTCGGACCAATGAATACAACGGGATTCCCAAGCTCAACTTCGACGCTACCGAAGCTCTTGAAATTTCGGATTTTGATTTTCGTTAGCATTCACTCATCCCCAGCACCATATCTCTGGATGCATTGTATTATCTTCCCGCGGGGTATCTCGCATCCGGGATCTTTCCCCGACGCTGATGGCACGCCGGAGGGAAGCAATCTTGCTGTGAGCCCTAGAACGCGTCAATCCCGGTCACGCTTTGGCCGATGATCAGGGTGTGGATGTCGTGCGTGCCTTCATATGTCTTCACCGATTCTAAATTCATCATGTGGCGCATGAGCGGGTACTCGTCGGCTACACCATTGGCTCCGAGAATGTCGCGGCTCATGCGAGCGCACTCCAGGGCCATCCAGACGTTGTTTCGCTTGGCCATGGAGACGTGCTGGAAACCGGCTTTATCTTGATCTTTGAGACGCCCTACCTGCAAGATGAGCAATTGGCCCTTAGTGATTTCGTTGATCATCCAGGTGAGTTTTTCCTGGACCAGTTGGTGCGAGGCGATGGGTTTATCGTGGAACTGCTTGCGCAACTGGGCGTACTGCAGGGCGCAGTCGTAGCAGGACATTGCCGCGCCGATGCCTCCCCAGGCGATGCCGTAGCGGGCCTGATTGAGGCACATCAGCGGGGATTTGAGGCCGCCACTTTTTGGCAGGAGGTTGGACTCGGGGATGCGAACGTCCTGCATGGACAAGCCCGAAGTCACGGAGGCGCGCAGAGACCATTTGCCGTGGATATCTTGGGCGCGGAAGCCGGGGCGGTCGGTCTCGACCAGGAATCCGCGGATTCTGTTATCTTCGTCCTCCACCTTGGCCCAGATCACGGCGACGTCGGCGATGGAGCCGGACGTGATCCACATCTTCTCGCCATTGAGGACGTATTCTTTTCCGACCTTGCGGGCGCGGGTGCGCATGCCGCCGGGGTTAGAACCGAAATCGGGCTCCGTCAGTCCGAAGCAGCCGAGTTTGTCTCCCTTCTGCAAAGATGGCAGCCAGGTTTGTTTCTGCTCGTCGCTGCCAAACGCATAAATGGGATACATCACCAACGCGGATTGCACACTTACGAATGAACGTATGCCCGAGTCTCCGCGCTCCAACTCCTGCATGACGAGGCCGTATTCGACGTTGGACATTCCGGCGCAGCCATAGCCTTTCAGGCTGGCGCCGTAGAAGCCGAGGTCGGCCATGGGTTTCACCAGTTCGCGAGGGAAGCGGCTGGCGCGATTGCACTCTTCGATGATGGGAATGAGGTTGTCTTCGATGAATTTGCGTGAGGTATCGCGGACCAGTCGCTCGTCGTCGGTAAGTAGGGCGTCGAAGCCGATGAAGTCCACTCCTCGAAACTTTAGTGCCATGAGATTCTCTTTTCTGCTTCAAGCTGCAAACAGGCGCAATGATATAAGGAAAGGAAACCTTCCAACCTAACAAAGGGGTCGGAGGGCGTCAAACGGGCAGCGGCGACTAGAAATTAAGTCTTAATGAGGCTGGAACAATGACAGTCATGAGTGGATTAGTGCGATGGCTGAAGCTCAGTACTCTAGTGCTGCTCTTTACGGCTTGTATCTCTGAGTCCCAGCACCAAGCGTATCGTGGTTCAACAGCGAATGGTTCGCACGCGCGTGGCACGGTCGAGGGCGTGGAACACTTAAAGAGTTATTCCGCATTGCATCTCCGACTTCTGCTGGCATTTGCCCGTTTGCCCGAGCACATTCCGGTAGAGAATGGAACGGATCTCTATCGTGTCAGTTATTGGACCGAGCATCTCGGTCGCCCGGAACTCGCTTCCGGACTCTTCGCAATCCCTCGTGGCAGAGCGCCGCGTGCTACCGTTATGTGGCTTAACGGAACCAACCCTACGCGGTCAGAAGCCCCGTCGATGAGAAGCATCGTTGGCTTATTCGTCTCCGCCTCCTTTGCTGGCAGCGGATTCCTGCTACTCGCACCGGACTATGTCGGTTTGGGTCTCTCAAAAACCTATCATCCCTATCTATATGCCCAGACAACGGCAGAAAGCGCTATCGACTTCGTTCGTGCCGCGCAATCCGTCAGCGCCGGACTCGGCGTCCCGTGGCGACCGGCACTATTGCTGGTCGGACATTCGGAAGGCGGGTATGCCACGGCGGTTGTACAGCGCGCTTTGGAAAAGGCTCCCCAGCCTGCCGTAAATTTGCGAGGAGCCGCGGCACTCGCGCCTGCTCTCAACCTCGCCGACATCTCCGTTCCGCACGCCCTTGAGGGCAAATCCGGAGGCGACAGTATGTACCTTGCGTTTCTCGCGAACGCTTACACCAATACGTATGGCCATCCCCTGGAATCCATACTGACGGACGATGCCTCGCGTCTCGTGCCACAACTGTTTGACGGGCTTCATCATGCCGACGATATCATGGCGAAACTTCCGAAGAACCCGCGCGAAATGTTCCGGCCCGACACCTTGGCCGCATTCTCCGGGGACCGAGCGTCTTGGTTTCGTGACGCTCTCCGCGCGAACGAAGCTTACCAGTGGGCGCCTCAAGCGCCGCTTCGCCTGTACTATGGGGATCGGGACGTTGATGTATACCCGGACGACCCAAAGCGGGGAGCCAAAGAGATGGAATCCCGCGGCGGGAACGTCACTTTGGTTCCCGTTGGCCCCTATGATCATATTGGCGTTGTCTACCATGCGGTGCCGCACGTGCAAGCGTGGTTCAAGGAGACCGCTCCGTAAGGGCATACTTCCGATGCGGGACCTGGACATTTCTGCTTAATTTCAGCTTGTTGGTTCGTTGTCCAAGCGTCATAGCGTTGCAAAACTTCGGATGCAGTGAGCTCTCGATTGTAAATAGCCAGTCCGCTCTCAGGTGTTCTTTTTGATTTTCTGCCCTTGAATCGCTCAGGTCGGCGCAAGAGAGCGCTGAGCAGTGCCCTGGGACGTGACCCCAAGGCAGATGCTGTAGGTGCGAATTGTGTTGTTTACAATCTTTTTGCAAATCGCAAACACGCGCCGCGCTGGCAGGCATCTAAACTGTCGGAGTCGTGGGAGGCGTCGCAAATCACGATTATGACCTTCGCGCTCAGAAAGCGGGTATGGCTGGCGACGGTACTTTGTGGGGCTTTGTTCTCTTGGCTAGGCGGGAGAGCAACGGCGGTCGATACCGTTTCCAGCGCAACTTCGCTGGATCATGGGTTCCGTCTGCTATACAACCTCGACTTTGCCCAAGCCCATCAAGTCTTTTTGTCTTTCCAGCAGCAGCATCCCGATGACCCGCTGGGACCGGCGTGCGATGCCGCCGGCTTTCTTTTTTCGGAATTCAATCGCTTGGGCGTTCTCGCGGCTCAGTTTTACGCTGATGACCAGACATTCAAAGCGCGGAGGAAGCTCACGCCGGACTCCACCGTCCGCGATCACTTCTACGCAGCGCTGGATCAAGCCGACAGTCGCGCTCATTCGCGTTTGGTGAAGAATCCACAAGACCGCGATGCTCTGTTTGCCCTCACGCTGTCGTCCGGGCTCAAGGCTGACTACGCAGCATTGATCGAGAAACGCAATCTGGCCTCGCTGCACTACACAAAGGAGGCGACAATCTGGGCCGAGCAACTCTTGGCGGTGGATCCAGATTGCTATGACGCTCACCTTGCCACCGGGGTCAGCCAATACATTATCGGCAGCATGGCGGCGCCGATCCGCTGGCTGGTGCGGTTGGGAGGTGTCTCTGGCGACAAGCAAAAGGGCATTGCTGAACTGCAATTGACTGCCCAGCGCGGCCACTATCTCGCGCCTTTCGCACGCATCCTGCTGGCAATCGCCTACGTGCGAGAAAAAGACAAAATGCGGGCGCGGGAACTGCTGGTTTCGCTGCGCAACGAGTTTCCGCAGAATCCTCTTTTTGCTCAGGAAATCGCACGCCTGGACACTCAACCAGGGTCCGGCGACCGACCGTAAGTCTAAGTGTTCTTGGGGATTTATTAGAAATTTACAATTCTGTAACCGTCCTGTAACAAT